>Ga0181517_10002933_pt1 | contig 16773 bp, 16 predicted proteins | sample PEATcosm2014_Bin_31_FD_119748 | JGI IMG/M metagenome (GOLD analysis project Ga0181517, IMG submission 119748) | Peatland microbial communities from MTU Mesocosm Facility, Houghton, MI, USA - PEATcosm2014_Bin01_30_metaG | ecosystem: Environmental > Terrestrial > Soil > Wetlands > Peat | place... | reverse complement strand
TTTCAGGTCACGGTTCCGATCTGCGTCGTGCGCAACGGCGTCGGGCCGTCCGTGCTGCTGATGGCCGGCAACCATGGCGACGAATACGAAGGCGAGCTGTCGCTGGGCCGCCTCGTGCGCAAGCTCGAACCCGCACGCATGCGCGGCCGCGTCACCATTCTGCCGATCGCGAGCGTGCCCGCGGCGATGGCGGCGCGGCGCAGTTCGCCCCTCGACGGCGGCAATCTCAATCGCGCTTTCCCCGGCGATCCAAACGGGCCGCCGACGTTTCGGCTCGCGCACTTTCTCGAGAAAGATCTGTTCCCGCGCCACGACGTCGTCTTCGACATCCATTCCGGCGGAACGTCGATGGCGCATCTTGTCTGCGCCCTGATCGAACGGAACGTCGATCCGGCGCGCCAGGAACGCGCCGTCACTTTGATGCGTCAGCTCGGCACGCCCTACGGATTCGTGGCCGACAATGGCCAAGACGCGCCGACTTCCATGGGGGCCGCGTGTCGCGCCGGGGCGATCGGTGTCAGCGGGGAATTCGGCGGCGGCGGCACGACGACGACCGTCAGCATGGCGGCGACCGAGCGCGCGATCGACAATCTTCTGTTGGCGCTCGGCATCGTCGAAGCTCCGGTTCTATCGGCCGACTCGACGCCTGAGAAGCCGATGCATCTGCTCTTGCTCGACCGACAGAGCCAGGTGATCTACGCAACGCGGCGCGGTTGGTTCGAGCCGGCGACGGCGCTGGGAGCGAATGTCGCCGCGGGTGATCTCGCAGGCTGGCTGCACGATCTCGAGCGGGTCGACGCGCCGGAGGAGGAGCTTCGCTTCGCCGAAAGCGGGATCGTGCTTTCACAGCGGCTCCCGACAATGTGTGAAGCCGGCGATTGCCTCGTGCAAGTCGCAGAACCGATCGGGACGCAATGACGCAAACGACCCTCATTCGCGACGCCCGGGTGATCGACGGGACCGGCGCTCCATGGTTTCGGGCGGATGCGCTTTTGGCGGGTGGCCGCATCGCCGCTGTGGGGCCCGGTCTGCGGTCGGACGCGGCTGAGGTCGTCGAAGGGCGAGGGCGTTTTCTTGCGCCGGGGTTCATCGACGCGCATTGTCACGACGACCTGATAACCCTGCGTGATCCCGCGCGACCGGAGAAGAGTCTCCAGGGCGTCACGACCGTTGTCGTCGGCAATTGCAGCTTCTCGCTCTACCCCGCGACGGTCGGATCGCGAGACTCGCTTCGGCGGCATTTTTCGTCGCTCCTCGGCGAAACGGACCCACAGGAGATCTTCGCGGACTTGGCCGCCTATCGCGAAAGGCTGCATGCGCAGGGCGCGGCGGTGAACGTGGTCTCGCTCGTCGGCCACGCGGCCATTCGGCTCGCGGTGATCGGTTTCGAGATGCGGTCGGCGACCGCCGACGAGCGAGGACGGATGCAGAACCTTCTCGCCGCTCAGCTCGACCAGGGCGCTGTCGGCCTGTCGCTCGGGTTAGTCTATCCCCCGAGTTCATATGCCGACGAGGCCGAACTCATCGCGCTCGCCGAAATCGTCGCCGAACGCGGCAAACTGCTCGCCGCCCATGTACGCAGCTACGAAGCGGGGCTCTTCGCCGCGATCGACGAATTCATTGCAATCCTGCGCGTGGCCGGCTGCGCCGGCCTGTTGTCGCATCTGCAGTCAGCGGGACGGCCGAACTGGAGCGCGGTTCCCCATGCACTGGAGCGCCTCGAAAGGACTCGGGCCGAAGGCGTCGACGTCAGCGTCGACATGTATCCATATTCGGCCGGCAGCAGCACGATCCTGCAACTGCTGCCGCCGGACGCCCAGGCAGGCGGATACGATGCGCTGCTCGCCCGCCTCGACGATCCGATCGGCGGCGCTGCGCTACGTCGTTGGGTCGAAGATGGTGGCGACGATTCCCACACGCAATCCAAGGTCTCGCTCATCGGTTGGAGCAACGTGCGCCTATGCGCGATCGGATCGCCCGCGTTGAAGCGCTTCGAAGGCCGCAGCATGACGGATGCCGCACGGACTCTAGGCGTCGCGCCCTTTGATCTGCTCGTCCGGCTGGTGCGGGAAGACGGCGGCCGGACGGGGATTATCCTTTTCCAGCTCGACGAAGCCGACGTGCGCTGCGCCTGTGCGCATCGTCTGCACATATTCGGCTCCGACGGCCTACCGCGGGCGAACGCCAAACCGCATCCGCGAGCCTTCGGGGCGTTCCCACGCGCCGTCGGGCCGCTCGTCCGCGCGGGGTGGTTTCCTCTGGAGGACGCAGTTCGCCGCATGACATCGGCGGCGGCGGCGCGCTTTGGCCTCGCCGACCGCGGCCTGATTCGCCCGGACATGGCGGCCGATCTGGTGCTTTTCGACGCCGATGTCGCCGATCGCGCGACGTTCGACGAGCCGACGCTTACGGCATCCGGGATCGCATATGTCTGGGTTGCGGGCGAGGCGGTCGTTCGGGACGGCGCGCCGACCGGCCGACTGCCCGGGCGCGTCATTCCGGCGGCAGCGTGAGGCGATCGTCGGTTTGTCGTTTGTGAGGCATGAGCATGCGTCTTTCGATGTGGACTTACCCCTGGGATGTCCAGGATTGCGGCTTCGACGCGACAGTCCGCGATCTGCGCGAACGCGCCGGCGTGAACGGCGTCAGTCTCGCCGCCTCCTATCACGCCGGACGCTTTCTCCAACCGCGCAGCCCGGTGCGAAAGGTCTTCTTCCCTGAGGATGGCACAGTCTATTTCCAGCTGGAAGCATCGCGCTGGCGCCGTTCGCGCCTGAAGCCGAAGGTCGCGGATATTCTCGCCCGGGGCGACGCGCTTCGCGCCTTTGTCGATGAGCGCGAACGTACGGGATTGTCTGTTTCGGCCTGGACGGTTTGCCTGCACAACACTCGCCTCGGCGTGCTGCATCCGGACGCCGTCACGCGTAACGCCTTCGACGACCCCAATTACTTCAGCCTCTGCCCCTCCCATCCAGACGCGCGCGAATATGTTTGTGCGCTGGTCGAAGATCTCACCGCGAATTATCGGCCCGACGCGGTGGAGCTGGAGACGCCCTGCTTTATGCCATACGAGCACGGGTTTCATCATGAGAAAGACGGCGTCGGGCTGACGGCGGAGGATGACTTCCTCTTGTCGCTTTGCTTCTGCCCCTCGTGCCTCGCGCGCTCCGGAAAAGCTGGCGTCGACGGCGAAGCCGCGCGGCGGTCGGTTCGACGCCTGACGATGCAGGCCATGGAGCGGCCGGTTCCGAGGCCGCGCTGGCCCAACTTCGCCGAGCGCGGGCTCGAAGCCCTCGAAGAAATTCCCGAGATTGCGGACTATGCGCGCTTGCGTACCGAACCGGTGACCAGCCTCGTCGCCGAAGTGCGCGATCGCGCCGACCCAGCGAGCAAAGTCCACGTTATCGACATCAAAGATGGTTGGCTCGGCGGTTGCGATGCGGCCGCGCTGGGTCGCGTCTGCGACGGCATGATCTTCTGCGTCTATGACTTGAGCGCCGACGAAATCGCCGTGGCGATCGCCGCGGCCCGCGCGACGATCCCGGGAGAACGTTACCTTGGCGCCGGGTTTCGCGTCTTCCATCCCGAAATGACCGACGCCGACGATCTCGCGGCGAAAACCCGAGCGGCGGTCACCGCAGGCGCTGGCGGCTTGAACTTTTACAATTTTGGCTTGATTCCCAGTGCGCGGCTCGACTGGGTCGGCAAGGCCGCTGCGTGTGCTCCTGACAGTGCAAAACTCGGCCTAGGTTCTGTACCCAAACCTCTTGAGGGTTTTGGCGAGGCGTGATTCAAGGCTTCCGATTGAGGAGGCTTTGATGGCTCGCTTTGACTTGTCGGACACTGAATGGACGATCATCGCTCCATTATTGCCGGGGGCGGACGGCAAGAAGAATGGTCGGCCGCGCGACGACGACCGCAAAGTGCTGAACGGCATCTTCTTTGTCTTGCGCACGGGGACGCCGTGGCGAGATTTGCCCGAACGCTACGGCCCGTACACGACGGTGTACAATCGCTTCAATCGCTGGGCGAAAAGGGGGATTTGGCTCGGCGTGTTCGAGGCGCTGGCGGCCAAGTCGCCGCAGTCGCTGCAACTGATCGACAGCTCGATCATCCGCGCTCACCAGCACGCCGCCGGCGGAAGAAAGGGGGCCCGGATAACGCCATCGGCCGTTCTCGTGGAGGACTGAGCACCAAGATCAACGCGGCAGTCGACGAGCAAGGCTTGCCGGTGCGCCTCGTTCTGTCGCCGGGGCAGGCCTCCGACAAAACGTTGGCGCCGGCGGTGATCGAAGGTCTCGCGACCGGACGCACGCTCGTCGCCGATCGCGGCTACGACGCGCGGTCGATCATCGACCTCGTCGAGAGCCGCGGCGGTCGAGCGCACATTCCGACCTGTTCGGACCGCAAAGTCCAACGCGTTGTCGACGCCGCGCTCTATCGCAAACGCAATCTCGTCGAGCGCTTCTTCAACAAGCTCAAACACTTTCGCCGGATTGCGACCCGCTACGACAAGACCGCCAGAAATTTCCTCGCCGCCGTCGCTCTCGCCGCAATTCGTCTGTGGGCAAGGTTTGAGTCCACGACCTAGGCCGTGTGGACGGATTCGGTCGAGCATAGCGTGATGGGATTCCCAAATCAGAAGATCTGTGACTCATGGGCGGTCGGCATCTGGAGGCCGACCATGCTGACGCGAATGACCGATGAGGATTGGGCAATTGTCCTGAAAGACTTCCAGGCGTCGCGCTCGCGACGGGGCGACAAAGGACGCGATGACCGAAAATTCCTCGAAGCGCTTCACTATTTTTCCGTTCACAACGTCAACTGGTGCGCGCTTCCCGCTCAATTAGGCAACTGGAACAGCGTCTGGAAACGGTTCTGGCGATTGAGCCAGTCGGGTGTCTTCGAGGCCTTTTTCGAGGCGCTCGCCGCGATGAGCCAGACGGCGCATCTGGTTCAGATGTTCGACTCGACGGTCGTTCGCGCACACGTCTCCGCGGCCGGCGCAAAAGGGGGCAAGAAAATCTGGTGCTCGGCCGGTCGCGCGGCGGCTTCTCGACGAAAATCCATCTCAAGACCGATTTTGACGGCCTCCCGATCGCCTTCCATCTGACCGGCGGCGAAGCAAGCGATAGCCGCAATTTCGAGACGTTGCTCGACATCGGCCCCGATATTACGCCGCGCGCCGCACTCGCCGACAAAGGCTACGACGCCAAATCAAACCGGCAAGCGGCGCGCGAACAAGGCATTTGCCCGGCAATTCCATATCGAAAGAATACTCTCGAAAAACCGGCCTTCTTTCCCAAGGCGCTCTACAAAGGCCGCGCCCGCATCGAACAGGCGGTTGGCAAGGTCAAACGCTTCAAGCGCATCGCGTTACGCTGTGTGAAGACGGCGAGAAACTCGAGCCCACCAGCACGCTGCCGGGGCTAAAAAAGGGGGTCTGAAGATCAGGCGATCGGTCGCTCGCGCGGTGGCCTGAGCACCAAGATCCATGTGGCCGTTCGCGGCTTGGGATGCCCTGTGCGGTTCACGCTTACCGCAGGTCAGAAGGGCAATGCGCGGCAAAGGTAGCACAGCCGCCACAGTGGAATATAGGAAGAAAAACTTTGTAGATTTCCTTCATATACGCCATAGTGGCTGGATGAAGCCAGAAATAACCGATTCCGAAAGCGCCGGAACCTCCGCCCTGGCTACAGAGCTCCGCATCGTGGGTGGCGCCCTTAGCCGGCGCCTCCGTGAGCAGGCCGAAGTCGGCGACCTGACTTCGGCCCAAAAGTCCGTGCTCCTGCGGCTGGAGCGCGACGGGCCCACAACCGGGAGCGCGCTGGCGCGGGCCGAGGCCATGCGACCGCAATCGATGGGCGCGATCATCGCGGCCCTAGAGACAGCCGGGTACGTAGCGGGCGCGCCCGACCCCTCGGACGCGCGCCAGACCATCATCTCGCTCACCGATCATTTCCGAGATTGGGTGAGCGCGGCTCGAGCGGCTCGGCAGGACTGGCTGCTTCGCGCCCTGCAGGCGCGGCTGACTGTGCAGGAACAGCGCCAGCTCGCTGGCGCCGTGGAACTCCTCAAACGCCTCCTCGAGTCCTAGCAACCCCGATGCGATGACCAAAATGAACGCCGACGCTCACGCCGACAGCCTCGCGCGAATATTGCGCAAACTGGGCGAGGCCGGCGCGACGCAAGAGATCGTCGATCTGTTTGAGAATAGGAATGCTTGACGATGGAATGGCTCGATTACGTCTCCTACTTCCTTGGCGGTGCTTTTCTCACCAATGCGGTTCCGCATTTTGTCAGCGGCGTGATGGGGCGCCCCTTTCAAAGTCCGTTTGCGAAACCACCCGGTCAGGGACTTTCGTCTTCAACAATCAATGTCCTTTGGGGCTTTTTCAACCTGGCCGTTGGCTACCTTCTTACATGCCGGGTTGGAAACTTTGATCTGCGATCGACGGCGGATGTTGTCGCTCTTGGGTTGGGTGTTCTTCTGTTTGCCTTGATGAGTGCGCGCATGTTCGGACGATTTCACGGCGGCAATTCGCCTGAGGCCTCATGAGCGCTCTGCTGATGGGCGTGGAGTCGACCCTTCGCCATGCCTATGAACTGGGGTTCAACGTCACCTTGCCGCTCGACGGCGTGACCGACCTAAGCCCCGAGCCGCACGATGACAGCGTCACGTGGATATTTCCGCGATTGGGCGAAACCGGGTCTTCACGGGAGATCGTCGACCTGCCCGTTCGCGCATGAGCCTGTCGTCGAACGAAAGGGACCCGGCGCCGTCCGGCGGCGACGATCGGGCCGATCGGCTCGCTCCTGGCGTGTGGAAAATCGTCTCTGTCGCGGCCATCGGCTCCTTCATGGCGCAGCTCGACGCCACGGTCGTCAATGTGTCGCTCGCCAACCTTTCCGCCGACCTGCACGTCAGCCTTTCAGCGATCCAGTGGGTGACGAGCGGATACCTGCTGGCGCTTGCGCTGATGCTTCCACTGAACGGCTGGCTCGTCGATCGCATCGGCGCCAAGGCGATCTATCTGTGGTGCTTCGCGGCCTTCACTCTCTCTTCGACCCTATGCGGCTTGGCATGGTCGGCGAATTCGCTGATCGCCTTCCGTGTTCTCCAGGGTATGAGCGGCGGACTTCTCGCACCGATGGCGCAAATGATGATCGCCCGCGCCGCCGGCAGACAAATGGCGCAGGTGGCCAGCGTCGCCACCCTGCCGATCCTGCTGGCGCCGCTCCTCGGTCCCGTCATCGCTGGCGCCATCCTCCAGTTCGCATCCTGGCGCTGGCTTTTCTTCATCAACCTGCCGGTCGGCGTCCTGGCGTTTGCGCTGGCGGCGGCGTTCCTACCCAACGATCGAGAGGAGACGCGGCCGCGCGGCCTCGACCTGCTCGGACTGGTCCTGCTGTCGCCGGGGCTGGTGCTCTTCCTTTACGGTTCGGACCATCTGGGCGAGCGGATTGGCCTCGCCGCCCTTGCGGTCTCCATCATCATGATCGTCCTGTTCTACCGTACGGCGCGGACCAAGGGCGACGCCGCGCTGATCGACCTTCGGCTGCTAAAGGCAAAGGTGTTCTCCGCTTCGATCGCGACCATGTTCATGGTCAACGGCGTCTCGTTCGCCGGCCAGATGCTGATTCCGATCTATCTGGTACGCACCTGCGGCCTGTCGCCGAGCCGAACCGGATGGCTGCTCGCGCCTCTGGGACTTGGCATGATGTGCGCCTATCCATTCATGGGCCGTCTCACGAAGCGGTTCGGCATCCGCAAGCTTGCAGCCTGCGGGGCACTCCTGGCCCTGGCGGGGACTGTTCCGCTCGTCTTTCTGGCCCAGCACGGCCTCGTCGTCGGCGTCCTGGCCGCGAGCCTCTTCATTCGAGGCGTTGGCGTCAGCGCCATCGGCGTTCCGTCGATCACCTCGGGCTACGCGTCAGTCACGCGCCGGGACCTGCCAATGGCGACGACCGCCATGAACATCGTTCAGCGCCTCGGCGGCCCGACGTTGACGACGCTCTGCGCGACCTTCCTTGGCTGGCGCTTATCGGCGGCGTCCGAACTCGCGTCGACGTCGGGCGCCTTCATCGCGGCGTTCGGTCTGCTCTGCACCCTGCACGCGCTGCTGTTTCTCGCCACCCTCCGGCTACCCTGGCTGGTTCCTCACGCAGGACCCGTTTCCCAATCTCCGGCGACCGACCCGCGCCATGCCTGAACAACACGATATCGATTGGTATTCAGCGGCTGACGGCAGGCCGACATCTCGACCACGACTTTGAGGGGTTCCAGCGCGCCCCTGAGAAAATCGATGCGCTCAGGGCCTATTTGGCGTCTTTTTTCGCAAAGACCACGCTTGCCATTGCGCTCATTGCAGCTATGTCGACGTCAATCAACGCTACCCTTCCCCCATTCTTCGTCCTGTCTCGTCTGCGCGCCGGCGGAAGCCCAACCTGTGATGCGGCGCAATATGATGACCCCACTCGCCCCAACATCGTCAGAGTGATCGCGCCAATCCAGGCGCGCACTGCCCCTGGTCGTTATCGACCAACCGCGACAGTCCGGCGTGGCCCATATTGGCGTCGACGACTTTGGGACTGCGCGACAGGCGGCCGAGTATCTTCTCGCGCTTGGTCATCCGCGCTTTGCGGTTCTGTCGCTGAACCTCAGACCGGACGGATAGAACGGACCAGCCTCGCGGAAGCGGATCGCCGCGGCGACTTACGAAGTGGCCGCAGCGCGGCTGAATGGCTACCGGACCGCTCTTGCTGCGGCCGGGGTGGCGCCGGAGACGGCGCCGGCAGTTGGAGTGCGCGTTCAACGACGAACGGCAAGCGCGCGACCTGACGACGCCTCTGCTGCGGCGCGCCGCCGGCGACCGGCCGAGCGCGATTCTTGCGATGAGCGACCGATTGGCGCTTGGCGCCGTAGCGGCGGCCCGAGAGGCCGGCCTCGCCGAGCCGAAGGATCCTTCCGTCACCGGCTTCGACGATGTCGCGGACAGCACGCTGACGGAGCTGCCGCTACGACCGTCCGACAACCGCATGCGGAGAAGGGATGGACGGCGGAGCGGATGTTGACCGCTCCGCTCCTCGCTAACGCCCGCGCGTTGGCGACCGAACTCGTCGCGCGAGCGTCCAGCGGGAGACAGCCGGATCTCTGAGCTGAAAGCTCGGGCTATGGGCATAGGCGCTCGAATAGATCCCAGACGAGGTTGTCGTTTGCGTGGACTGTAGGCGATGCACTCAGTTCGGTGCGCGAACTGTGCGAAATTCGACAGCTTTTACGACGCTGATGAACTTGAAATTTCGCGCTAAGCCGTTGTTTCAGAAATTTCCGAATCCGATGCAGGCGACTTCTTCGCCACATTTGACAGAGCCAACATCGCGGCAAGAATCGAATTGACGACTTCCTTCCCCACGTCATTGGCTTCGGCGAAGCGACGCGCCAACTCTGCCGGAGTGGGCGGATCGTCCTTTCATGGCTCGACGAGAGCTACGCTCGACGAGACGCGGTTCAGCGTCGAGCGGGTGTCATGATGTGTATGCCGGATTACCTCTAATTGGGCGTCGGCGGCTTACCAGCTCGGGCACGTTCTCAGCGCTTTTTCGCGGGTGCTCGCTTCTTGCGTATCATGCTGACCGACACGCCCAGGTTCGTCGCCTTTTGACGTGTTGCGGCCTCTGTTCGCTTGAGAGCTTTCGCTATATTTGAGGCGGGCTCCTTGCGAGCCATGCTCTTAAGAAGGCGAACATCGTCCTTCGACCAAGGTCGTCTCGCATGCGCCTTCTTCGACCGTGCAACAGCTTTAGGCATGTCCTCTCCTGTTTGTTACGTTTCCGGTACGAACCGCGTTTTGCATGATCTACAACTGGTTGCAACTTCTGCGAACCATCATGGACAACGTGCGACGAATTTCGAATGGCGCGCGCCCAGCGACGCCAGCGTGCGACCAATCAAACGGGCTCTTGCCCGTGGCGCTTTGTTCCCCATTCCATGGTCTCAGACGCCGCGCCGCCGTTCCGCCGATTTGCGGTTGATACGAGCCTTCAACACGTTGGAGGGCTTGAAGACCATCACCCGGCGGGGCAGAATCGGCACTTCAACGCCGGTTTTCGGGTTGCGGCCGATGCGTTGGCCTTTCGAGCGCACGACGAACGACCCGAAGGACGATAGCTTGACCGTCTCGCCGCGCGCCGCGGCGTCACAAATCTCATCGATGACGGCATGGACGAGTTTCGCCGATTCAGTCCGCGAAAGGCCGACCCGACGATAGACGATCTCTGAGAGATCGGCGCGCGTTACGGTCCGGCCATTCGCTCGGTCGGTCTCGGATTCGGATGAGAGATCGGGGGGGCGCAATTTGGGTCTCCTATTCTTGTAGTTTCCTACTGTGAACCAATAGTGTGGGGCATTCCGACCGCGGGGTTCGGTTGGGTGCGCCTTCGCAGCCATTGAGCTTCACAGAGCCAGATAGGCGTTGCGGACGTCGGGCCGCGCGTCGAATTCTCCCGTCGTTCCGGCGAAACGGATGCAACCCTTCTCCATGACATAGACGCGCTCGGCCACCAGGCGGGCGAAAGCGAGGTTCTGCTCGCTCACCAGAAAGCCGACACCCTGGCGCTTCATTTCGCCGATCGCCGCGATCAATTGTTCGACGACTTTGGGCGCCAGACCTTCGGAGGGCTCGTCGAGCAACAGCAGCGATGGGTTGCCCATCAGCGTACGCGCGATGGCGAGCATCTGCTGTTCGCCGCCGGACATGCGCGCGCCGGCGCGGTCGCGCAGTTCGCGCAGATTTGGAAAGATCGCGAACAGGCGTTCGAGGGTCCAGGTTGGCGCGCCGGCGCGTGGAGGTCGCCGGCCGACCATGAGATTCTCCAGCGCCGTCAAGTCGGAGAAAATGCGCCGGTCTTCGGGAACGTAGCCGACGCCGCGACGGACAATGTCGTAGGTCGCCAGCGCCGCGACGTTCTCGCCGTCGAAGACGACGGCGCCGCTGCGATCGTTTATGAGGCCGAGAATCGCACGAAGCGTCGTTGTCTTGCCAGCGCCGTTGCGGCCAATCAGCGCAACCGCTTCGCCTGCCGCGACGTACAGCGCGACGTCGAACAGAACGTGCGCCTGACCGTAGGAGGCGTTGAGCCCCGACACGGCGAGCTTGACCGGAGCGGCGGTCACGGCCTGGCGCCGTTAAGCGCGCCGGCGCCGAGATAGACCGCCTGGACCTCGGCGTTGGTCCGCACCGCCGCCGGCGCGCCCTGCGCAATCAGCGTTCCACGATTGAGCACCAGAACACAATCGGCGTATTCGAACACAACCTCCATGTCGTGCTCGGTGAACAGCACCCCGATCGTGCGCTCACGCGCGAGGCGAACGGTAAGATTCATCAACGCTCGGCGCTCGCTTGGGGCCATTCCGGCGGCCGGCTCGTCCATCAGCAGCAGTTTTGGGTCGTTGGCGAGGGCGAGCGCAAGTTCGAGCCGTTTCAGATCGCCGTAGGCGAGTTCGCCGCAACGGCGCTCGGCCTGATCGGCCATGCCGACGAGCTCGAGCAGACGCGCCGCCTCGTCAATATGGAAGCGTGCCGCCCAGCGAAACGTCGGCCAAGGGCGGCGATGATGCGACAGCAGCGCCATCTGGACGTTTTCCGCGACGGTCATCGAGACGAATGTCGCGGTGATCTGAAACGTCCGGCCGACGCCCAGACGCCAGATTTGGCGTGGCGTCATGCCGTCGGCGCGTCGACCGAAGATGCGGATGCGCCCGCGCGTCGGCGCGAGCTGGCCGTTGATCATGTTGAAGCAGGTGCTCTTGCCGGCGCCGTTCGGTCCGATCAGCGCCAGCATCTCGCCCGCCTCGAGCGCGAAGCTCACGTCGCTGACCGCCTGGAAGCCGGAATAGGTCTTGCCGAGACGCTCGACCGTGAGAATGCTCATCGCCGGTCCCCCGCCGCGCGGACGGGGCGACGCGCGCTGCGCCAGTCTTCGAACGCGCCGACCACGCCCTTGGGAAAAAGCACGACGAGCAGGACGATGACGACGCCGAGCGCCAGCTTGGAATAGTCGGTGTGGCTGATCACCCAAATCGACAGCGACTTGTAGAGCGCGGCGCCGAAAACGCCGCCCGAAACCGTGCCGACGCCGCCCACCAGCGCCATCACCAGTCCGTCGATCGACAGTGAAACGCCGATGTTGTCGGGAAACACCCCGCCTTTGAGGAAAGCGTAGAGCGCGCCCGCCAGAGCCGCAAAGGCGCCGGCGATCGCAAAGCCGATCCATTGCACGCGCCGTCGGTCCAGGCCGATCGACTCGGCGCGCAATGTCGAGTCGCGCAACGCGCGCAGGGAATAGCCGAACGGCGAGAACAGGATCGCGCGCAACACGGCGACGCCGCCGCTCGCCAGGGCGAGCGTCAGCCAGTAGAAGTGCGACGGCGCCGCCGCCCAGGCGCTCGGCCACACGCCGATCAGGCCGTTGTCGCCGCCGGTCACTTCGCTCCACTGGTAGGCGACGGACCAGGCGATTTGCGCGAAGGCGAGCGTCAGCATGGCGAAATAGACGCCCGACAGACGCACGCAGAACCAGCCGAAAGCGAGCGCGCCGGCGAGGCCGAGGACGACGCCGGCGACAATCGACGCCTCCATGCCGAGGCCGAGTTGTTTCAGCGCGATCGCCGCGCCATAGGAGCCCAGGCCGAAATAGGCGGCGTGGCCGAAGGAGACGAGGCCGCCCGCAGCGATGAGAAAATGCAGGCTCGCGGCATACAGGATGAAAATGAGCACCTCGGTCGCCACGCCGACGAGATAGTCCCCCGTCACGAACGGCAGAAGCGCGGCGGCGGCCAGGACCAGCACAACGAAAACGCGATCGCGAACGGCGAGCGGTCGCCAGCGCAGGATCGTCGAGCCGCTCGCCGCCCGCTGGGCGACCTCAGGGCGTCCGAGCAGGCCTGACGGGCGCAAGACGAGCACGACCGCCATCACCAGAAAGACCAGGACGATCGAGATCCGCGGGAGCACCAGGATGCCGAAGGCGTTGAGCTCCGAGACGACGACGGCGGCGAGGAAGGCGCCGGGCAGGCTGCCGAGCCCGCCGATGACGACGACGACCAGCGCTTCGACGATGACCTGCATGTCCATCGTGTGGCTCGCCGCCTCGCGCGGCAACGCCAGCGCGCCGCCGAGCGCGGCGAGAAATACGCCGAGGGCGAAGACGCTGGTGAACAGCCATTTCTGGTTGACGCCGAGCGCGGCGACCATTTCGCGGTCCTGCGTCGCCGCGCGCACCAACACGCCCCAGGTCGTGCGGCGGAACAACAGCCACAGCGACGCCAGAACGAGCGGCGCAAGCGCGATCAGCAGCAGATCGTAGGTCGGGAACGGCCGGCCGAAGAGGTCGATCGCGCCCGCGAAACCCGGTGCGCGCGCGCCAAGCAGGTCGTTCGGCCCCCAGATCAAGACCACGAGGTCCTCGACCGCGAGCGTGACGCCGAACGTCGCGAGCAGCTGGAACAACTCCGGCGCGTCGTAGATGCGGCGCAGCAGCACGATCTCGACCAGGATTCCGATCGCCGCGACGACCAGCGCAGCGAGCCCGATCGCGCCCCAGAAGCCGATCGCGCCGCTGAAGCGATCCGTGAGGGTGAAAGCGACGTAGGCGCCGAGCATGTAGAACGCGCCGTGGGCGAAATTGACGACGCGGGTGACGCCGAAAATGATCGACAGACCGGAGGCGACGAGAAACAGCGAGCAGGCGCTGGCGAGCCCGGTGACGAACTGGACGAAATAGAAGCTCAATCTCTGACGCCGTCGCTGGAGAGATCTGCCGGGAGGCGGGCCGCCTCCCGGCGAGCGATCAGTTCTGCGGTCGCTCGGCTTTGACCTCGGCCTCGGAGGGAAGATACTTGCCGCCGTCGTGGTAGGCGAAGTCGATCATCACGCCCTTGCCGTCCTTCAGCGTCGTTTTGCCGACGAAGGCGCCGAACGTCGACTGATGGTCGATGGCGCGGAACGTGATCGGCCCGAACGGCGTTGCGACGCCGACGCCCTCGGCCGCGTCGACGAGTTTTTCGCTGTCGGTCGAATGGGCCTTGGCGAGAATCGCAGCGGCGGCCTTGATCGCGGAATAGCCAACCACCGAGCCGAGGCGCGGATAATCGCCGTATTTGGCCTGATAGGCTTTCAGGAACGCGGCATGGTCGGGGATTGCGACGTCGGCCCACGGATAGCCGGTGACGATCCAGCCTTCGGGCGTCTCGTCCTTGAGCGGATCGAGATATTCCGGCTCGCCGGACAGCAGGCTGACGACGGCGCGGTCCTTGAACAAGCCGCGCGTGTCGCCTTCACGCACCAGTTTGACGAGGTCGGGGCCAAAGGTGACGTTGAAAATCGCCTCCGGTTCGGTCTTGGCGATCGCCTCGACCACGGCGCCGGCGTCGATCTTGCCTTGCGGCGGCCATTGCTCGCCCACCCACTGAATGTCGGGCCGCTTGGCCGACAACAGCGCCTTGAACGCGGTCACGGCGGACTGGCCGTATTCGTAGTTGGGGGCGATCGTCGCCCATTTCTTGGCCGGCAATTTGGTTGCTTCGTCGGCGAGCATCGACGCTTGTTCGTAGGTGCCGGGGCGAAGCCGGAACGTGTAGCGATTGCCCTTGGAGAGGGTGATCGCGTCGGTAAGCGGTTCGGCTGCGAGAAACAGGACCTTCTTCTGTTTGGCGTAGTCCGATACCGCCAGGCCGACGTTGGAGAAGTACGTTCCCATCAGCATCACGACGCCGTCGCTGGCGACCAGTTCGTTGGCCGCCGTCACGGCGTCGGCCGGCTTGCCGCCGTCGTCTTTGGAAATCACTTCGAGTTTCTTGCCGTCGACGCCGCCGCCGGCGTTGATCTCGTCGAGCGCGAGCCGCCAGCCCTGGCGATAGGGCTCGGTGAACGAAGGAATCGCCGAATAGGAATTGATTTCGCCGATCTTGATCGTGTCCTGCGCGCGCGCCGCAGGGCTTGCGCCCGCAAAGGCTGCGACGAAGAAGACGCCTGAGACTAAAGCGGAAAGTGTTTTCACGACGCGTCCTTCGGTTGAACGTCAGACTTCCGGTCGTTGGCGTTTCGCTCGTAATTTGCGGAACTTGCACAAGTCGTCGAAGGATTCATTCAGGAGTTCGACCATACGCGTGCGCGCCCGGTCCGGCGAGCCCGCGCTGATCGCCGCAAGAATATTGCGATGCTGTTCGAGGCGGTCTTGGCGGATGCTAGCCGCGCCGATCCAAGTGAAGCGAAAGCTGCTCTCGAGCGCAGCTCGGATGAGTCCGCCGAGTGCTGCGAGAAAATGGTTTCCCGTCGCCTCGAGAATGGCGAGGTGAAAATCAACGTCGGCGCCGATGAGATCACCGCCACCATTTTTGAACTGCTCCATGCGGTCGAACGCCTGCGAGATGCGCGCGAGGCTCTCAGACGTTCGCGAAGCCGCGGCGATCTCCGTCGCCACCGGCTCGATCGCTTGGCGCAAGACGAACAGCTCGTCGACGAAATGCCCTTCCGGTTCGGAGCTCAGACGCCAAGCGAGCACGTCTGGATCGAACAAATTCCAATCGGCCCTGGGCCGCACGCGCGTGCCGACCTTTGGCCGGGCCACGATCAGCCCCTTGCCGCCGAGCCGGCTGTAGGCCTCGCGCAGCGCGGTGCGTGACGCCGAATAGCGCTTGCCCATTTCAGCCGCGCTTGGCAACAGCGAGTCCGCCGGAAAGACGCCGTTGACAATCTCGCGTCCGAGACGCGCCGCCAATTGTGCGTCGGATCGAATCGACGACATACGTCCTGCGATTTCTTGGGCGGCCCACGTCGGCGGGCGAATGAAATTCATGTCAATTTCAGTTTCTGCCCATCGGGCCAGTGCTGCCACGGACGACGAGTCGAATTGCAAGTTCCCGCTGGCGCAGGTGCGTTTTCTGGGGCGGCGAGGCCAAGATGTATTCTGCAGCCAGCCGGCCCATATCGTGCGCCGGCACCTCGAGCGTCGTCAGTTCGGGCGTTGTCAACTCGGCAATCTCGAGATTGTCGAAGCCGAGGACCGAAACGTCCTGTGGAACGTTGACGCCGTGATCATGACAGTATTTCAGGGCCCCCGCCGCGAGAATGTCGCTGCCGCAGAAGAGGGCGGTCGGCGGTCGCGGCTTTGCCAGTAGAGACTTGGTCGCCAACTTCCCGGCTTCGATCGTGTAAGGACATTCGACGACCGGGATCGCGGCCGTCTCAATGCCCTGCCTCGTGATCTCCTCGAGAAAACCGTCGACGCGGTGCTGAGCGCGGTCATTGTCGTGAGTGATTCCGGCAAGCATCCCCAGACGCACGTGGCCGAGGTCCAGCAGAAATCTGGCAGCCGCGCGGCCCGCCTTCGCATTGTCGAAGCCGATGGCTGCGCCGTTCGTCGTGGCCTCCGACGCGTAGGTGAAGACGTAGGTGATGCCGCGCTGTTCCAGCAGTCCCAGGGTGTTCGGTCGATGCTTTGAGCCGACGAGTACGATCGATTCAACGCCTCGCTCGATGAGAAGTCGCACCTGGTCAAACTCGAGGTCGATGTCGTACATTGAGGTGCTGATGATCAATGAAACGCCCTTCTCGGCGAGTCGCGTCTGCAGGGCGTCGACCATTGTTGCGTAAATAGCGTGGCCAAGGGTCGGTATGATTGCGCCCACCAATCGGGACTTTGTCGAACGAAGCGCTCTGGCGGAGCCGTTGAAAACGTAACCGAGCTCGATCGCTGCTTTCTTGACGCGTT
>Ga0181517_10002929_pt1 | contig 16791 bp, 15 predicted proteins | sample PEATcosm2014_Bin_31_FD_119748 | JGI IMG/M metagenome (GOLD analysis project Ga0181517, IMG submission 119748) | Peatland microbial communities from MTU Mesocosm Facility, Houghton, MI, USA - PEATcosm2014_Bin01_30_metaG | ecosystem: Environmental > Terrestrial > Soil > Wetlands > Peat | place... | reverse complement strand
GCCGGCCAGTTGCCCCGCTGACGCGCTATTCCGCCAGCTCTGCAAACGCCTTCCGCATGCGCGCCCAGGTAGTCGCCAAATCCTCCGGCAGCACCCGCGTCTCCGCCACCGTGGTAATAAAGCTGGTATCGCCCACCCATCGCGGCATGGCGTGCAGATGCAGGTGCCCGGCCACGCCGGCGCCCGCGGCCTGGCCCAGGTTCATGCCGAAATTCAACCCATGCGGCCGGTACAGCCGCTCCAGCACGCGCTCAGTTGTCTGCGCCAGGTCCATCAACTCATGCGCGGTCTCGGTGGGCAGCGCAGCCAGACGGTCAAGATGCGCGTAGGGCATCACCATCACGTGGCCTGAGGTGTAAGGGAAGGCGTTCAGGCATACAAAGCAATCTCGCCCGCGCAACACCAGTCCGCCGGCAGCTTCGGCCTCGTCGCGGCTCGTTCCGTTCTCAATCGCGTAGTCGATCGACGCGATCAGGTTGCAGAAGACACATCCCAGGTCGCCGGGCCACGCGGCCAGCTTTGCGGGAACGCCGGCGCGCGCCTTCCCGTCCGCCGTGGTGACGTAGTTGTAGCGCCAGGGAGTCCAGAGTAGATCCATGCCGGGAACACCGTTCGGTTCAGTATAGAAGGCCGCCGCCGGTGAACTTCTTCTGAATTATTTTTTCGAGGCCTCCAGGCTAAAAGCACTCGATTTAGGCGCATTTGGCCGTAAGTCCATTCAATCCAGCCATCGAATGTGAATCTGCCGTGACTGCGCGGCCCACCATGCTATCGCAGCCAATCTGTTGTATTGACGGGGGAAAGCGGCGGTTGCTACACTCATGAGCGTAGCTTCCTGCGCGGATTCCAGCAGTGAGTTGCGGCCGCCCTCCAGCATGCCGTTGCCTGCCGGGTGTTTCCCAAGGAGACCTGATTCTCTTCAAGCCAGCCCAACCGGCTGAGAGAACTGTCCCTCGTGAAAACTCCCGCGGACGATCGTTGCAGGTAGGGGTCCGGTCAATGGCGTTTCCCGCCGCGGCAATCGCGGCCCGATAGCCACCCCCAGCGGCAGGCACTAATTCGTCGCGGGAGCAAGGAATCCCGGAGCTCGCAGCGATGGCAAACGTCCTCAATCCCGAAACCGAGAGTACAACCCTGAACACCGAAATGGAAATCCCAACCCTCGAACCTGCGACGGAGCTTGAACAGCCGTCGCCTGAATCCACGTCCAACACAGAGACCGCCGAAGTAGCCGTGACCACCGCGCTGGACGCCGATGCCCCAACCGAGCCTGTAGCCGAGGCCGTGCTTCAAGTAGCTGAACCTGAGGCAACGCCTCAAGTGGAAGCCACAATCGAAGCCGCCCCCGCTGAAGCGGTTGCAACTGAAGTTTCCGCGCAACCCGCTACTGAGCCCGCAGCTGAACTGAATGCTGCACCGACCGCCGAACCCATTGCAGAGCCTGCACCCGTTGTTGTAGCCCCGGCCCCCACAAAGGCCCCCGCGGCTCACCACGAGCATGGACTCGAATCCATGGACGATTTCTCCGCCGCTTTGGAAGCATTCGAACGGGAGCAGGCCGCAGAGGCCGCCGCCGTTGAAGCCTACGGCGACAAGATCGTATCCGGCACGGTGATCAAGCAGACTGAGAAGCACCTGGTGATTGATGTTGGCCTCAAGTCCGAGGGCCTTGTGCCGCTCGAACAGGTCCTCGATCATACCGGCGCGGTCAAATTCCAGCCTGGCGACGTGATTGAAGTGGTCATCGAGCGCGAGGAGCCGGAAGGCGGCTACCTGGTCAGCTACGAGCGGGCACAGCGCCTGCGCGTGTGGGACGTTATCGAGAAGGCAGCCAACGACAAGACCCCGGTTTTGGGAACTGTCATCAGCCGCGTCAAGGGCGGCCTCACGGTCGATATCGGCCTCAAGGCATTCCTGCCCGGTTCGCAGTTGGAGATTCGCCCGGTCCGCAACCTGGACGGCTATCTCGGCCAGCAAATTGAAGTCCGCGTCATCAAGCTCAACAAGAAGCGCGGCAATGTTGTCGTCAGCCGCAAGGAAATCCTCGAGGAAGAGCAGAACGCCAAGCGTGCGCAGACCCTTGAGCAGTTAGGCGAAGACGCCATCCTCACCGGCACCGTCAAAAACCTCACCGACTACGGTGCGTTTGTTGACCTGGGCGGCATCGACGGCCTGCTGCACATTACCGACATGAGCTGGGGACGCCTCACCCATCCCCGCGATCTGGTCAACGTCGGCGACGAGATCCAGGTCAAGGTTCTCAAGTTCGACAAGGATAAGCAGCGGGTCTCGTTGGGGTTCAAGCAGTTGACCCCCGATCCGTGGTTGGACGCCACCGAGCGCTATCCTGTCGGCGCGCACGTCAAGGGCCGCGTTCTTTCGGTTACTGATTACGGCGCGTTCGTCGAGCTCGAGCAGGGCATTGAAGGCCTGGTTCACCTCTCTGAGATGACCTGGTCCAAGCGCCTCAAGCACCCCTCCAAGCTGGTCAAGCCGGGTGACGAAGTTGAGACCGTTGTTCTGAGCGTCAATCCATCCGATCGCCGCATTTCTCTGGGCATGAAGCAGTTGCTCGACAATCCCTGGGAGAACCTTACCGAGCGTTATCCCGCGGGAACCGTGGTCGAAGGCCGGGTTCGCAACCTCACCGACTTTGGCGCCTTCATTGAAATCGAAGACGGCATCGACGGCCTGGTGCACGTGTCGAATCTCTCTTGGACCAAGCGCGTCAAGCACCCCTCTGAGATCGTGAAGAAGGGCGAAAAGGTAAAGGCTGTTGTTCTCGGCGTCGAGCCGCAGAACCGCCGCCTCTCCCTGGGCATCAAGCAGTTGCAGCCCGATGTGTGGGAGAGCTTCTTTGCCACCCATCGTGTCGGCGACATCGTCCACGGCAAGGTTCTGCGTACCGCGCAGTTCGGCGCCTTCGTCGAGATCGCGGAGGGCGTGGAAGGTCTTTGCCACATCTCCGAGGCCGGCGACGAAGCGGGCGGTGAGTCCAAGCTTGAAACCGGTCTTGAGCACGACTTCAAAATCATCAAGATCAACGTCGAAGAGAAGAAAGTGGGCCTCAGCCTGCGCGCCATCGGCCACGAAGCCAGCCGCGCCCAGGTGGAGAGCTACAAGAAGGACAGCCACAAGGCTCCCGTCTCCAGCTCCACCACGACTCTCGGCGACCTCATCAACTGGAAGAAAGAGAACTAACCCACTTTCTTCCCAACGCGACACCGCAACGGCCACCCTTTGGGGTGGCCGTTGCCGCATTCGAGGGCAATGCTGCAAATTTGGTGCTAACGGTGTAACTTAAGTGCTTGGCAGCCGTCCAAAGTCGGTGTTGCACAGATTGACACATGTGATCAAGCGCGTCGGCTCTCAGATTGATCCGGTTTGGGGTGCGTATGTACACTAAGTTGACCCTTGTTTGTCGATGAAACTACTGGGAGCGGTCCGGCCACTGGAATGGCGGGCTGCCGTTTTCTGGTCATGCAGCTGAGGTGAAGAGGTGGATCAGAAGTTCCTGGAGCCTAGACTGAACGGCGAACGCTTCGAGGGCCACACTGTGCCACTGGAGCTACTGAAGGATTTCTCTGCCCTGCAGGAAATGCTGGTCGAGGTGGCAAAATGGGAATTCCGGAAGAACCATCCAGACAGGGAACGAATTCCGAGAAATTTTGCCGATGGAGTCGATCTGCACCTCACCTCAGTGGACGAGGGAAGCGCGAAGCTTGTTATATGTCTCGTTTTCGCAGGACTTTTTCCCATCTCAAGCAATCTGACCTATTTTGAACAGGCCAGGACAGACATCGTCGATGCAATCGCGTCGGCGGAACGGGGTACCACGCCACGCCTTCCCCACAACTTGCTGAACTACTTTGACCGTTTTGGACGGGGCCTGCGCCCGGGCGAGTCGATTACATTCGAACGTGACGGCGGCCACGCTACTCTTACTCCAGAAACAAGGAATCAGCTTTTGCGCTACGCCCAAGCCAAAGAATGGACGGAAGATGCCGCGCTGCGAGCCAGGATTTCAGAAGTCGACAAAGCGCGGAACAGCTTTGAAATGGAACTTAGTAATGGCGCGAGATTGAAAGGCGAGCTCAGTGACCTATATAAGGATGTCGTTTTAGAGGCCTTCGACAACTATAAGCAAGGCCATGACGAATATCTCCTGATCCAGGGCGTCGCGAAAAAGGACCGAGAAAACCACCTGAAGAACTTTGAATCCATCGAGCACGTAACACCACTTGACCCCTTAGATGTAACGTTACGCTTGGAGGAAGTAGCTAGGCTCGACAACGGATGGCTCAACGGAAAGGGACGCGCAGCTGCAAAGGAGAAGCTAGATTGGCTGACTAATGCTTTCGACTCGTCATTCGATACTGATCTACCGCTGCCTTATCTGTATCCCACCGCCGAAGGTGGGGTCCAGGCCGAATGGAGCCTAAATAACTGGGAGGTTTCGCTTGAAATCGACCTTGAAAAGCAACAGGGAGAATACCAGGCCTTGAATCTCGCGGATAATAGCTGCACTGATATCAGAATCTCACTTGGTGATCGTGAGGGCTGGAGGCAACTCAATCAGGCATTGAAGTTGCTTTTGAAGCCGACATCCGAGGAGCGTTCGAGTGGACTCTGATACCTTGTTGCTCCGTCAGATACATCCGAGCTTTGTGCAAAATGGGAGGCCGACTTCCCAAGCCTTTCGTCCTGCGCCGAAAGACGAATGCTTCTTGTCGGTCGACGATGGTAGCAAAATCTCCCCGAGGGCCTCTTGGGAAAGATTCACAAAGACTCCGGAGTGCAGGTCCGCGGGAGTAATGGCAGTCACCTACTCTGAGTGCTCGGAACAAGGCCTTCCAGTAATCGCAGACGGTGATCCGTTTCCTGAGCACTGCTCGATTGATTTCTCCAATTTGACCAAAGGCACAGTCGAGAAGAAGGCGAAGATCCTAGTTCGGCGAGCCGCTGAACGTGACTGGCTATTCAAGGACATTCAACAAGCCTGAAGGTCAACGATATGGAGGGCTGATCCTTGCTTGCCGCCCCATCCATGACCGCAGCTTCAGTGCAGCGGCGGGTGGGATGGAACGAACTCCGCCCCAGACCTCAAAGGAATAGCACATAATTTCGCGGCGTCAGATGCGAAGCGTGTGTTCACGCTCCGACTCCGAGTTGTATGCTGTTGACTGACCTCAACGAGAACAATGGAGCCGGCAGGGATGTTAGTGGCAAACGAGCTTTCTACTTTTGCAGAGTTAAGGGAACGGGCATGTGATGTTGGCCCCAAGCGTGTAGGCGTGGTTCTTGCCGACGACGAAGTGGCCCTGGCCGCCATGGCCGATGCCTTTCGCAGTGGCATGGCGTTCCCGGTGCTCATCGGCGAAGAAAAACATATCCGCGAAAAAGCGGAGTCGCTCGGTCTCTTCGATCTCGCAGCCAGGGCGGAGTTCGTTTCAGTCCATGAAGGCGCCGCGGCCCACGCAGTCAAAATGGCGCGCGAGGGCAGCATCGACATTCTGATGAAAGGCCATCTGCGCACAGACCAATTGTTGCGCCCGGTGCTCGACAAGGAGCACGGCCTACGCAACGGCCGCCTGCTCTCCGACGTTGCCTTCTTCGAAACCCGGCACACGGACACGCCAAGGCTGGTCGGCCTCTCCGACGGCGGAATCAACGTTGCGCCCAATCTTGAACAGAAGAAGCAGATCGTCCTGAACGCCATCGATATCATGCATTGCCTGGGTATGGACCGCCCCCGGATTGCCATCATGAGCGCCATCGAAGTGGTGACGGAGGCCATGCCTTCCACCGTCGACGCCCATGCGCTCACCCAGATGAGCCTGGCCGGCGAGTTCGGCGAGGCGGATGTTTTTGGTCCTCTGGCGATTGACAACGCGCTGTTTCACTCCGCAGCCAAGGCCAAGGGAATCAGCAACCGGGTGGCGGGAAACGCCGATTGCCTCATCGTGCCCAGCGTCGAAGCCGGCAACCTGCTGGGCAAGGCAATGTTCCTATTGGCCGGCATGGAATCCGGCCATGTGGTGATTGGCGCAAGGACTCCGATTCTGATTCCATCCCGCGCTGAAGACGCCCAAACCAAGGTCAACACCATCGCCCTCGGGGTTCTCTACGCGGCCGGCTGCGGCACCAACTAAGCAGATTTTTCGGCATGCTTCGTAACAGTGCGCGACTTCAGCCTGAATTCCTAACTGGCCGTCGGACCGGTAGCGCGGACGTCCCCGTCCGCGCTCGACAAAGCTGAATCTCCCATCGCCGTCCGGGAACGAACCGCCGAAATCGCAGCGCGCGCCACGGCTGCCCCGCCTCAGTGCCCAATTTTCGCCGGTAACCGGTCTTTCAACCACCCAGCCGCCGCTCCTTGCCAAAGCCCAATTTGCAACTCGAATAAATAGGTTATCGTCTCTGATGAGTCAGGCTTCCACGGAATGGCTTAGTCGAGGAATGGGATCGGGGGGCGAGTGTCGAAAGTTGCAAGATGTTGTTTATTGGGGCTGCCAGCGGTTCTCGCGCTGGCGGTAGTCATGGTGCCGGCGGCTGCCGGGCCGGCGCAGCATTCACCTCGTCCCCACGCGCCCGTCAGACTTGTGCAGGCCGCGGATATTACCTTTCAAAAAGGCTTCCATGCCAAGTTGCCACCGCATATCTCCACTCTGCTCGGCGTCGCCAGGGAAGAGGAGTTTCCGGTCCTGCAAAGTGTGGCGCGCAGCGGGACTCTGGTGCAGGGGTTTGACGTTTCGGCCGCGGACAAGAAAGTGATTGTACTTTTTGTTGTCGATGAAACTTCGAACGACCAAAGCCTCTATCTCACTTCGCCCGAAGGCACTTTACTGAACGTGGTTTCGGTCAAGGCAGGCGTGGGTCAAGCGGTGCGGATTACAGACCGGGAGAGGCAAGCGTTCAAAAAGGAAAAGCAGTTCTGGGTCGATCGCCTGGTCCCATCCAGCCCGGCAAAGTAAAGTTCTCCATCGTTTCGACCTCATTCTGCCGAAAGGGCAGCAAACCGCTAGCCAGCCAACTCGCTAACCAGGCGAAGCGAGACTAACTCGTCTTCTGTCAAGGCCCCATCCATCCCTCTTTCACCTGGGAGTCTTGATGAAGATCCTGAGACAGATGCCCACCCAAAGCTCCTCAATGCGGCTCAGGGCGCCCATGACCTCCGCTTCCTTCCGTTGAATTGACTTGCTTTCCCGGTTGCAATCTGCGGCAGATCGTGCCAACCTTAATGCGGAAACGTCCACCTTCCCCTGGAGCCGCGGATGGCTTCTAGCTGGATCAGCGCTGTACCCAATATTCTCAAGGCCTTCCTCGAGCCCGCCCGAAGGCTTCCGGCCAGACTGCGCGCCAATATCCTCTTCGAACTCCTTGTGGCTACCGTTGGCGGAAGTGCCGGATACAGGGGCCAGCACGATGCCCTCTATTGGACGATGATCGTCATGACGATTTCGTGGATGCCGGTGATTCTGAGTCACAACGAAGACAAGAATGCCGCGCTTGAGAACGCGCAAAACAAGGCTACGGAGCTGGTAAGGCCGACTGAATAATGGGAGGGTGCCGACCAGATGAAGATTCTGGCCATTACGAGCGGGAAGGGCGGCGTAGGCAAATCGACCTTTTCTCTCAACATCGCCCGGCAGCTAAGCCTAGCGGGGAAGAAGACACTCCTGGTCGACTTCGACATCCATAACAAGGGCATTACCAGCCTGTTCCTTGCCAAACTGGGCAGCGAGAGCCCGGAATGCGCTCCGACGTCGGTAACTGACATCGTGGCCTCGTCCAGCGATTTTCGGGAGATATTTCTGCGTGAGCGAGTTTCCTCGCTCAAATTGGTTCCGATTACGCCCGACGGGATGCTCTATCTCATTCCCGCGTCCCTACCCAAGCAACTGATTCAGTGGACCCGTTTTCACGCTGAAAACGAACACATTGTTGCGTATTTCTCGGCTTTTTTCAACGCCGCAGCCGAGCAGTACAGCTTCGATTCCATCGTCATCGACTGTTACGGAGGAATCGACTCGATGACCGTGGCGGCCGCGGGAATCGCAAACGACACGGTGATTGTCAACGAGCCAGACCTGATTACCTTCACGGGGACCATCCTGCTCTACAAGTACCTACTCGATCAGTACCGCCAAGCGGACAAAACCCCCAAAGTGCATTTCCTTATCAACAGGGTCCCGTCGCGGTATACGTTCAAATTCCTCTCCCAGGCATACAGTCAGAACCTGGCTGAATACAGCGTTGACAAGCAGGTCCTCGCCTACTTCCCGTACGACAAACTTATCATTGAGACGTTCGGCGATTATCCGTTCTTCAGCGAGATTCTGCCGCGAAGCCTGTTTACCAGGAAAATTCGCCTTCTGATCGAAATGCTGTGGAAGGAAGACCCCGGGTACGCCCGGTTTTCAGGCCTTCGCCGCAAACGAAAGACAAAAATCTTCGAACAGACATCGGAGTATTTCTTTGCGGAACCGGACCGAATTATCCGCACCTTTGTCCGCGCTCCCTTTTTCCTGATTATCCCGACGCTGTTCCTGTTTCTACTGACCAGAGGTGTTGGGGGAACACTCGATTACCGGACGATCCTGGCGGTGGTCTTTATGTCCTGGGCCATGGTCGCCACGCTGATCCTGTTCATCGGCTTTTTTGAGCCTCTCCAGATTTCGAAGTGGCTTTTGCGGGAAGCGCGCTATCACCGGCGCAAGCGCATCCTGAAGCGCGCCGGTAGCATCCCTTCCCGGGTCTCTTCAACGGTATTTGAGTTCGGACAGGCGATTCTCCCGCTGTTGTTCGGCTGCATATTCTTGGGTGCTCTTGGTTTTTATGTTGGGAATCTGACAATCACTTCACATTTGTTCGCCGCGCATGGCCAGTACAAGTTGCTTGGGATCTGGCCAGGAGAGATTTCGGGCCTGAAACCGAATGCCGACTACTCGGGCATGGTCCTGCATTCAGGCGCCACTTTGCGCCCCGGAACTAACCTGCACGGATCGAAGTTCGTTGGGTCTTCGTTCCCGAGAGTTAAGTTCAAAAATATCGATCTTAGCGGAGCGGACTTCTCCGGCGCGTATCTTTTGTCCTGCGAATTTTACGATTCGAACCTGGTGAATGCGAAATTTGGAAATTCATCCCTGCAATACGCCCACTTTCGTGGAAGCACGGCTTCGGGGGCGAACTTCAAAAGGGCATACTTGCTAAACACCGAGTTCGATAACATAAACCTCACCCAGGCCCGATTTTGGGGTGCCTTCCTCTCGCATTCGACCAAATATCAAAGCGATCTGAAGCGACTTGGCGCAGTTTTCGAGCCCTCGGCGGAAGATATAGCTTCCATGTCTCCGGACGAGCTGGCTACTTTTCTCGAAGAGCAGATTGTCCTTATCGATCCGAAATTGCAGCCGGAAATTGAACAGGAGCTGGCTTTGCTCGACAGAATGGCGACGCACGACAATATACGCAACGGTTATTTTCTCCTGCTTCGCCTGGAAAACCAGACAGCCCGCGGAATTGAAGATCCGCGGGCCACGAGTGAGTGGCGCGACCATCTCAAGGCCAATGGAGGCATATTGTTTAATTGGTCGTGGCTATTCTGGAACAACTCCCTGGATAAGAAACGCTTGTCCCATTCCGCGCTGCGGAAGCTCGACCTTATCCAACAATCGGCGACAGGCAAGATCTCCCCGGAGACGTTTTTCGATGAGTTCACCAAGGTTGGCGCCGCAGAAAAGGGGCTGATCCCGCATTAAATCAATCAGCGCTTTCGGGGCAGGCGCCGCGGGGCGGAAGTGCCCGTCGCGCGACGAGCGCAATCACAATGCCCAGCGCGGTCAGTACGCTCACCAGCGCAAACAGGAACACGCTTGCATAGCCGTAGATTCCAATCACCACTCCGGCCACCGGTCCAACCAGAAAAAAGGACACATCGGCAAACGCGGTGAATACGCCGATCGCGGTGCCGCGATTCTGTTCGGGTACACGCTTCACCGCTTCCACGCCCAGTGCGGGAAACACCAGCGAGAAGCCAAACCCGGTCAGCGCGGCGGCGCTCAGCGCCGTCCACGGCGAGTGCGCGCGCCAGAGCAGAATCAGCCCTAGCGACTCCACTATCATGCAGGCCATCGACACTGGAAACCCGCCAAACCGGTTGATGGTCTGAATAAACAGCAACCGTGCCGCGATAAACGCCAGCCCGAATGCGGTCAGGCACAACGCCGCGCCTGTCCAGTGGCGACTCAGGTAGAAAAGCGTCACAAACGTCGCCAGCGTGCTGTATCCCACGCCGCTCAGCGCCAGGCTCATTCCATGCGGAGCCACGCGGAACATCACGTCGAGGAAGGGAAGATGCTCGCCGGGCTCTACCGCAACCGGGCGCTTGCTGCTCGCCATGGCCAGGCTGACGGCGCCAATCAGCACCGTCACCAGGCCAATCGACTGCAGGCCCCATTGCTGACTGAGCACCACGCCCAACGGAGCGCCCACCGCCGTGGCGCCATAGGTGCTGATGCCGTTGAACGACATCACCTTGGCGGTATACTCCGGCCCGGCGCTGGAAATGGCCCACAGTGTTGATCCGGTTGACCCCAGGCTCTCGCCCACGCCCAGTGTCAGCCGGCTGGCAATCAACACCGCAATGCAGGCCCAGGGACGCGCGTGCAGTGCCGCGCCTGCCACCAGCAGCACCCCGCTGGCGGTGCAAGCCGTCAACCCCCACAGCACGGCCACCTTGGCCCCGGCGTGGTCTGAGATGCGCCCCGCCCACGGCCGGCTGGCCAATGTGGCAATGTACTGGATACTGATCACCAGGCCAGCCAGCGCCGCGCTGTAGCCCATCTCAAGATGCACGTAGGCCGGCAATACCGCCAGTGGCAGCCCGATCGACAGGTAACAGATAAAAGTGAAGTAGACGAAACTGATGATGTGCCAAGTGCCGCCCGTCGATGATGAAGTGGAAACGGCGGCCGTTGTTGGCGTTGGCATGTCTTGGGATTGGGTCCTGCGTGGGAATGGTGTTGCCTTCAAGTATATCGAAGGTGGTATGCGTCGCCTCTGGCCTAATCCAAAAGGGAGATCCCCCGGCTCTGCCGGGGTGGCAGTAGAACTTTGAGAATTCCGGGAGTATGTTCTCCCTCGAATTGCCTGTGCTGCGGCAGTGAAGACAGCAGTACGATGCTTTTGCTTTTGTTCTTGCTTTTGCTTCGGACGGTTGCGAAAAGGCCCCTTTGAGGGGCCAGCAACCGTAAAGCCACCGGCTCTGCCGGTGGATACTTACACCCGCTTTCAGCCAAAGCGCGCAGGCTCTAGACTGGAATGATGCCGCCCACCTTTCATGTGGAGCATTTTGGATGCCGTGCCGCCCGCGCCGATGGCGAAGCGATCGGCGACCGTCTGCATGCCGAAGGGCATTGCATGCGGCAGCCCTCTGAAGCGGATGTCGTCATCGTGAATACATGCAGCGTAACGGCGGAGGCTGACCGCGCCGCCCGTGCCTTCATCCGCCGCGCCCACCGGCTCAACCCACAGGCCCGCATCGTGGTCACCGGCTGTTACGCGCAGCGCGCGCCCCAGGAACTGGCCGCAATCCCCGGCGTGGCTGCCGTGGTCGGCAACAGCCACAAGGCCCTCGCGCCAGGCATTGCATTGGGCCTGATGGGGACTCAAGCTCCGCAGGCGAGGAGCGGACTGATCCAGATCAATGCGGCGCAAGCCGCGTCTGCCCCACCGCAGTTGGTATGGGCCGACGACCGCTTCGCTCATTCCTTTCTCGATGAGACCCAACTTGTTCCGGGCTCACAGACTCGCCCAAACCTCAAGATTCAAGAGGGCTGCGGAAACCGGTGCTCGTTCTGCGTGATTCCCCAAACCAGAGGCCCATCCAAAAGTCTGCCGGCCGCGGGCATCCTGCGCCAGGTCCAGGGATTCGTCGCTGCGGGCGGCAATGAATTGGTGCTCTCCGGCATCAACCTGGGCCGCTGGGGCCGCGATCTGCAAGCCGAAGCAAGACCAGAGCCGTTGAAAGGCGCGGGCTCTAGTGAATCCTTGAGTGAGGCCATGAAGGGTACGGGCTTCAGCCCGTACATCAAAGCTCCCGGGCAGTTGTGGGCTTTAGCCCCTGAAGGAAGTCTTTCAGCCCCCTTCCCGAACGCCAGACAGATCGCGCCGAACTCCCTCGCCGTCCTGGTGCGCCAAATCTTCCGCGAGACAGCGCTCCCCCGCCTTCGCCTGAGCTCCATCGAGCCCATGGACTGGGACGCGGAGCTCATCGCACTGCTGGCCGAGTTCGGCGGTGCGCGCCTGGCCCGGCACGCGCACCTGCCACTTCAGTCCGGCTCGGACGCCGTTTTGCGCCGCATGCATCGCCGCTACCGCCCCTGGCACTATGCAGAGAAGGTTGACGCACTGCTCCGCGCCGCCGGCCCCGACCTGACCCTGGGTGCAGATGTCATGGTTGGCTTTCCCGGCGAAACGGATGCCGAGTTCGAGGAGACCAGGTCCCTGATTCGCGAACTTCCCTTCGGCTATCTGCACTTGTTTCCGTTTTCTCCCCGCCCCGGCACGCGCGCCTGGGCTCTCCACGCCGAACACCCAGTGCCTGCCGCAGTTGTCGATGAGCGTATGGCGGCTCTTCGCGAACTCGCCGCGGAAAAGACCAAAACCCATCGCAGTTGCTTTGTTGGCCGCGCGATTGACGCCATTACCCTGCACACACAGCCCGCCCTCGAAAGCCGCGGACGCACATCCGCCTTGGCAGAGAATTTCTTGCCCGTTGAGATCGAAGGCCAATTGCCCGCCAACCGGCTGGTTCGAGTCCGGGTGACGGGAATGACCGCGGATGGAACCTTGGCAGCGACCGCGGCGGGGGAATCAAAATTGCCTTCCGCAGCCTCGTTTTCATCTGCCGGACACAACTCTGTGGCACTCTAGAACCATGAAATCCAACAGGTTGGTCTCCACATTGGTTTTGAGCAGCTTGCTGCCGGCGGTGGCTTTGGTGCTCGGATTAGCGGCAGCGGCACAGGCGCCCACCGCACACAAGACGCAGAACGTGATCGTGGTGATGATGGATGGCATGCGCTGGCAGGAAGTCTTCGGCGGCGCAGACCCTGAACTGATCAAGACGCTGGGGCCGGAAGCCTTGGGCTCTCCCGAAGAGCGCGCTGCCAGCGCCGAAAAGCTCTACGGGCGCTCCACCCCGGACGAGCGCAGGAAGGCGCTGATGCCTTTCCTGTGGACCGTGGTCGCGGAACAAGGCCAAATCTTCGGAAACCGGGAACTGGGCTCGGAGTCGCAGGTAACCAATGGGCTCAACTTCAGCTATCCAGGCTACAACGAGACGCTGACCGGATTTCCCGACTCCCGCATCGACTCCAACAAGAACCTGCCCAACCCCAATGTCACCGTATTCGAGTGGCTCAACGCCAAGCCGGCCTTTGCCGGCAAGGTGGCGGCTTTTGGCGCGTGGGACACTTTCAACGGGATCTTCAATAGCGAACGATGCAGATTCCTGGTGAATGCAGGCTACGAGCCGCTCACCTCCATTCCCGCCACGCCCGAACTGACGCAGTTGAACGCCTTGAAGGCGGAGACGGTACGCATCTGGTCCGATGAGCCATTCGACCCTCTCCCCTTTCACACCGCCGTCGAATACCTGAAGGCCAAAAAGCCCCGCCTGCTGTTTCTGGGGTTGGGCGAGACCGACGACTGGGCTCATTCCGGCTCTTATCCCGAGTACCTGAACGCCGCTCACCTGGGCGACAGTTACCTGCGCCAACTTTGGGAACTGGTGCAGTCCATGCCCCAATACCGGGGCAAAACCACCATCATCGTGCTGCCCGATCACGGCCGCGGCCTGGGCGCCAAATGGACCAGTCACGGCAAGGACATTCCCGAGTCAAAGCAGACGTGGATGGCGTTTCTGGGCCCGGATACCGCGGCGCTTGGCGAGCGCAAGCAAGCCCCGCCGGTAACCGAAAGCCAGGTTGCGGCTACACTTGCGGCCCTTTTGGGCGAGGATTATCACGGCGCGGTTCCCAAGTCTGGCGCGCCAATTGCGGAGGTGTTGGGAAAATAAGCTGGAGGCCCCAATTCCCGAAATGGACTCTTCCCTGAGGTTTAGCTCTCGCTTCGGCACGCGCTGAGCGCAAACCCTTCGCAAACTGTACGTTCCGCAAACCCAAGCCAATGCTATACTCAGGGTGCGTTCGCGTACCCGCGGCCGCTTCGGGAAACCCCGGAGAGCGGGTGCCAACGACTTTTGGAGGAGCACCATCGCACTCGACAAACGTTCAGCAAAGTCCTTTATCCGCATCAATGAGAAGATTCGTGCGCGCGAAATCCGCGTAATCGACGAAAACGGCGAGCAACTCGGCATCCTGGCCCCCTTTGAGGCCCTCAAGATTGCCCGTGAGCGCAGCCTCGATCTGGTCGAGGTCTCCCCCAACGCGGTTCCCCCGGTCTGCCGCATCCAGGACTACGGCCGCTTCCTCTACGAGAAGGAAAAGAGCGAACGCGCCGCCAAAAAGAAGCAGAAGGTCATCGTGGTCAAGGAGGTCAAGTTCTCCGTCACCGTGGATGAACACGACTACCAGACCAAGAAGAACCAGGCCGTCAAGTTCCTCGCCGGCGGCGACAAGGTCAAGGCCAGTCTCCGCTTCCGCGGCCGCCAGATGGCCCACCGCGACCTGGGCTACAACATCATCAACCGGCTCATCCAGGACATCGGCGACAACGGAATTGTCGAGTTCATGCCGCGCATGGAAGGCACCATCCTGCACGCCATTCTCGCGCCTTCGAAGAAGCAGGAACCCGTCAAGCCCAAGGCTGCCGCGTCCGAAACCGCAGCGCCGGCCCCGCAAGCCCAATAAGTAGCAAATCTCTCACGAGGAATACAAAGGCCGCCACCCCGGACAAGGATGGCGGCCTTCTGATTTCCAGAGAGAGTATTCTGGGACGTCCGGAAAGACCCAGCCGCCAAACCGGACCCAACGCGAACCGCTCGCTTGTCATCGAAGAGGCAACCCATGAAGACCAAGCTGACCAGAAGGCAAATGACTCTCCTGCTTTCGCAGACCATCGCCGCAGCGCCTGCTCTCACGTGGGCCGCCAAATTTGCCGCAGCCATGCCGGCGTATGCTGAGCCAGCCAGCCAAACCAGCGCTCCGGTCTACGTCGTCCTCTGGTTTGACACCGAGGACTACATGCTGCCCGCCAGCGACGATGCAGCCAAGCGTCTTGCGGATTTCCTTACGGCCCAGGGCGTGCGCGCCACCTTCAAAGTGGTCGGCGAAAAAGCCCGCGTTCTTGAGGCGCGTCATCGGACCGACGTGATTGCTGCGCTCAATCGGCACGAAATCGGTTACCACTCCAACACCCACAGCCAGCAGCCAACCCCGGCAGAGTATGAGTCGGCTCTCGATTGGGAGCAGGGCGCCGCGGAGTTCGATCGCCGTGAGCGCGGTGGCTTTGACGATGTGGCCCGCATCTTTGGCCACGCTCCCACCTGTTACGGTCAACCCGGAGTGAGTTGGGCTCCACAGGCTTACCCGGCGCTCAAAAAGTGGGGCGTGCCTGTCTATCTCGACGACGGCCAGCATGTAGGCCTGGACGGCAAGCCGTTCTGGTACGGCGGCCTGCTCAACATCTTCAACATCGATGCCGGCCGCGGGCTCGAACAGAATGAGGATTGGACGAACATCGCCGCCGCGAAAGACTACTTCACCAGCCTGCATAATCAACTCAGCGTGCAGCCCGCCGGCGGCCTGGTCAGCTTCATGTTCCATCCCACGCAATTCATCTCGCAGCAATTCTGGGATGCTGTCAACTTCTCCAACGGCGCCAATCCGCCCCGCTCGCAATGGAAGCAACAGCCGCGGCTGAGCCCCGCCGAAAGCGAGCATGCTTTCCAGTATTTCGAAGCGCTCATCCGCCACATGAAGTCGCTGCCCAACGTCCGCTTCATCACGGCGTCAGAGGCCCACGCTCTCTACCGCGACGCAGCCCGGTCGCGCACCTTTACGCCCGACGAACTAACGACCATCGCCGCAAAAGTAACTCCGCAGATCGGCTTCCAACTTCATAGCGGTTTCAACTTGACCGCCAGCGAAGTATTCGCCTTGCTCAACCAGTTCGTAGCCAATTCCTTTGCCGGTAAAGCAAGCGAGCCGGTCGTGCTCCGCGACACACCGTACGGACCCGCATCGGCCGCATCCGACGTGGACTCCAACCAGATCACCGAAGTCCCCTGGGACCAGTTCTCGCGAACCGTCCTCGATGTCGCCCACTTTCTTGACCGCAGCCGACAAATCCCGAATGTGATCTGGATGGGCAGCGCGGCCATCTTTCCGGAATCCTACTTGGTAGCCATCGCCTCTGTCGCCAAGATCCTCCTTAGCAAGCAGCCTCCACCGGAGTCGGTAAAAATCCTCCCCGCTGAGTTGGCAGCGGCCAAATTCGTCGCCAAAGACTCACTGTCGATTTGGAACTGGCCCATCTTCCCGCAAGGTTTCCATTCTCCGCATCTGATGGAGTTGGCCCGCCTGCAAGCATGGACCCTCAAGCCCGCACTGCTGCTGGCTGCAACGTAGAGCTTGTTTCAAAAATGACAGCTGCATCCGAGTTGCGATACCGCAGGGGTTAAAACCCCTTGTTTTTCGGGCTGCTTTCGGCACGACTGAAGTCGTGCCCTGACACAAAGCATGTAAAGGACAGTGCAGGGGTGAGTTTTTCCTCAGCCTGTGAAGTCGTGCCCTGACACAACGCGGATTCTTGAAACACGCTCCG
>Ga0181517_10002928_pt1 | contig 16791 bp, 19 predicted proteins | sample PEATcosm2014_Bin_31_FD_119748 | JGI IMG/M metagenome (GOLD analysis project Ga0181517, IMG submission 119748) | Peatland microbial communities from MTU Mesocosm Facility, Houghton, MI, USA - PEATcosm2014_Bin01_30_metaG | ecosystem: Environmental > Terrestrial > Soil > Wetlands > Peat | place... | reverse complement strand
CTACCCGTGGGCCAGCCCAAGGACCAACGTCCCTGGCGCCCAGAGGGGCCAGCGGGAGCGGGTACGGCAGGTCAGACGAGGGAGGCAAGGATCTCGGCGACCGAGATGCGCCCTTCCCTCAGCACCTTTGGTGCGCCCCCGGTGCAGTCGACGACGCTCGAAGGCAACTGGTCGCAGTTCCCGCCGTCGAGCACCAGGGCGATCTCTGGCCCAAAGGCCTTCGCCACCCCTTCGGCGGTCGTGATGGCCGGTTCGCCGTGGCGGTTCGCGCTAGTGGTGGCGATCGGTCCTACCTTGGCGCAGATGGCGAGTGGCACCGGGTGGGCGGGGCACCGGATGCCGATGGTGGCGTCCTCCTCGCCCAGGTCGGCATCCAGGTCGGGTCGCCGCGGCAGGACCAGGGTGAGAGGTCCAGGCCAATAACGCTCCATCAGACGACGGGCCTCCGCCGGCACTGCCGTGCACAGCGAGAGAGCCTGCTCCTCGCTGGCCACGAGCACCGGCAGCTCGACATGCCGGGGGCGGCCCTTCAGACGAAAAAGGCGGTCTGCGGCGCCGGTGTGGAAGGGGTCGGCAGCGAGACCGTAGACCGTGTCGGTCGGCATCCCGATAATGTCGCCTCCAGACAGGGCATCCACTGCCATGGCGATCGCAGTCGCGGGCGGGGGGTCACCACGGGCGCTGACAGTGGTCATGCGAGGTTAACGCTACCTCCGGCTCAGCCGCCGCGGCGGGCGACCAGCACTCGGGGCCGGCCGGTCAGATCGGGCTTCACGAAGGCTTCCACGAAACCGGCCGAGTACGCCAGGTCCACCGCCGCCCTGTCCTGATGGGGGGCGATCTCAGCCACCAACGCGGAGCGCGCACCGAGCCAGGCCGGAGCTTCGACCGTTATGGCTCTCAGGGCTTCGAGCCCGCTGGGACCGGCGACCAGTGCCTGTAGGGGCTCCCATCTCGACACCTCGCAGGGAAGGGACTCGACTTCGTTCTCGGCTATATACGGGGGGTTCGTCACGACCAGGTCGAGCGTGCCCTTGAGGGCTCGGGGCAGGGCGTGCCACCAGCTGCCCTGCACGAGCCGGGCCTTGCCGGCCGCGACGGTGCCCAAACCGGCCAAGTTGGCAGAAGCCACCGCCAGGGCGTCCTCGGACACGTCCGTGGCCCAGACTTCGGCGCCGGCGCATTCGGTGGCGATGGCCAGGGCTATGGCGCCCGACCCGGTGCCCAGGTCGGCCACCAGCCGGGGCCCGCTCAGGCGGGCCAGCTCCCCCAGGGCCACCTCAACCACCACTTCCGTCTCGGGCCGGGGTATGAGCACTCGGCGGTCGACCATGAGGTCCAGGTGCCTAAAGGCCCAGTGCCCCAGGACGTACTGGACCGGCTCGCCCGTCTCGCGCCGGGCCAGCATCGAACGGAACGCCCCATCGGCCCGTCCGGGGACAGGCTCGTCCAGCACCGAGGGCCAGGTCCCTCCCGAGGCCTCCTCTACGAACCATTGAGCCGCTTGGCGGTCAGAGAGGCGCTCCAGCGCCTCCAAGTAGAGGGCGCGCCAGGTCACCCGGGGCCGCTGGCACCAGCGAGCTGGGTGGCACGTTCGTCGGCCAGGAGTGCGTCGACGATCTCGTCCAGTTCGCCCAGCAAGACCCGGTCCAATTTGTACAGCGTCAGACCGATGCGATGGTCAGTGACGCGGTTTTCCTTGTAGTTGTAGGTCCGAATTTTTTCCGAGCGACCGCCGCCACCCACCTGGCTGCGGCGCGCTTTGGAAAGTTCGGCGGCCTGGCGGTCCTGTTCGGCTTTGAGCAGGCGGGCCCTCAAGACCTGCATGGCCTTGGCCCGGTTCTGGATCTGGCTTTTTTCGTCCTGCATCGACACAACGATCCCGGTGGGCAAATGCGTCACCCTAACGGCCGAATCAGTGGTGTTGACTGATTGGCCACCGGGGCCGGTAGAGCGGTAAACGTCTACCCTCAGGTCCTTGTCTTCTATTTGGATCTCCAGCTCACGCGCCTCGGGCAGGACGGTGACGGTCGCTGACGATGTGTGCACCCGGCCCTGGGACTCGGTCACAGGGACGCGCTGGACCCGGTGGGGGCCACCCTCGTGCTTGAGACGCGCCCATGCCTCGCGGCCCCTCACCACAAAGGTAACTTCGTTTACCCCGCCCCGGGGCGAGGGGTCGGTCGAGAGCACTTCGGTTTTCAGGCCTACACGCTCGGTATAACGCAAGTACATCTCTTCCAGGTCGCGGGCGAACAAGTTGGCTTCCTCGCCACCCTCGGCCCCTCTGATCTCGACGATCACATTGCGACCGTCGTTGGGGTCTCGCGGCAGCAGCAGCAGCTTGAGCTCGTCCTCGATTTCGGCCAGCCGCTTTTCGGCCGTCGTCATCTCGTTGCTCACGACGTCCCGGTCGTCGCCCTCGGCGCCCACGAAAAGGTCGCGCGCCACCTCGAGGTCAGCCTCCGCTGTCTGGTAGGCGCGGTAGGCGCCGACAATGGGCTCAAGCTCGTGCTGGCGCCGCGATACTTCTCTCAGCGTGCGCTGGTCCGCTATTACGACCGGGTCGGAAAGCTGCGAGAGGACGGCCTCGTACTCACCGACAAGGTCGTCCAGCCTTTCGAACACTTAGCGCCCGGCGCCCGACCTCGCACCCCGCCGGCCGTAGCGGCGCTCGAAACGCTCGACGCGCCCTCCGGTATCGACGAGCTTCTGCTTGCCCGTGAAGAACGGGTGGCACTCGTTGCACAACTCCGTGTGCAGTTCCGGCTTGGTGGAACGGGTGGTAAAGGTGTTGCCGCAGGAGCAAGCGACCTTGGCCTGGACGTACTCGGGATGGGTGTCGGCTTTCATGGCGTCCTCCAGACTAGCTAGATCGCAGGGGCCGGGGTCTTGGCGATCTCGGCCAGGAACTGTTCGTTGCTCCGAGTAGAACGGATCTTGTCGACCAGTAATTCCAGGCCGGCCGCAGCATTGCCGTCTGAGGCCAGGGCGTTGAGCACACGGCGGAGCTTCCAGACCTGCGCGAGCTGGTTGCGGTCGAAGAGCAGCTCCTCGTGGCGAGTAGAAGAGGCGTTCACGTCCAACGCCGGATAGATACGCCGCTCAGCCAGCTTGCGGTCGAGTCGCAGCTCCATGTTGCCGGTGCCCTTGAACTCCTCGAAGATCACCTCGTCCATACGGCTGCCCGTCTCCACCAGGGCAGTAGCCAGGATAGTGAGCGACCCACCTTCTTCGATGTTGCGGGCGCTGCCGAAGAACTTCTTGGGGGGGTAGAGGGCGCCGGTGTCGATGCCGCCGGACATGATCCGGCCCGTCGCCGGCTGGGCCAGGTTGTAGGCCCGGGCCAGACGGGTGATGCCGTCGAGCACAATGACGACGTCGCGCCCGGCCTCGACGAGGCGCTTGGCCCGCTCAATGGCGAGCTCGGCGACCTGGGTATGCTCGTCCGCCGGGCGGTCGAAGGTCGACGCGATGACTTCGCCCTTAACCGAGCGGCGCATGTCTGTGACCTCTTCGGGACGCTCGTCGACGAGCAGGACCATCAAGTGGACATCGGGGTTGTTGGCCTCGATGGAATGGGCGATCTGCTTCAGGACAGTCGTCTTGCCCGCCTTGGGGGGCGAGACGATGAGGCCGCGCTGGCCCTTGCCGATGGGCGAAACGAGATCCACGATCCGGGCCGTCACGTTCCCCGGTTCGCCGGGGATCTCGAGGCTCAACTTGTCGTCCGGGAACAAGGGCGTGAGGCTCTCGAACTTGGGCCGGTTGCGAGCGTCGTCCGGCGGTAGGCCGGCTACGGAATCGACCTTCACCAACGCCGGGTATTTCTCGTTGTTGGCCGCCGGGCGGAAAGAACCATCGACAAGGTCGCCCTTGCGCAACCCGTACCGGCGGACCTGGGTTATCGAAACGTAGACGTCCGTCGAACTGGCGAGGTAACCGTTTGTGCGCAGGAAGCCGTAGCCCTCCTCGCGGAGGTCCAGAAGTCCCGAGACCTGGACGAGCTCGCCCGTGTACGGGACTTCGGCGGGCTGCTGGGCCGTGAACTCGCGCTCGGGAGCCCGGGGCGTCTTCTCCCGGTTGCGCCGCCTCCGGCGTCGGCTGTTGCCGAGACCGGGATCGAGGTCATGTCGCTGCTGGCGTCCCTGTTCGGAACGCTGGAACCCCGAGGCACTGTCCCCGGGCTGGTTGTCGCCGGCCGGGGCCGAGGCGCGCTCGGCGGTCGCCGGTGCGTGACCGGGCTGGCTGCCGTTGCCGTGACCATTCGCGTTTGTGCTGCCGTTGCCGTTGGCAGCCGGTACCGGCGCGACCTGGTCGAACTGCTCGGCGACGGGCTGTGGGGCGTGACCGTTTGTGCTCGTCTCCGTCGCCAGCTCCAGCTGAGTGGCATTACCGTCGGTGACCGGGCTGTCTGCGGGCACGGCCGCGGGCTTGCGGGCACGCGGCCGGCGCGGCTTGTCCACCGCCGGTGCCGCGTCTGCCTCTACGCCGGTGACCTGGAGTATGTGTGAGACCAGGTCCGCCTTCTTGGTGCGGGCCGCCGGGGAGGTCCCCAGGGCCACCGCGATGGCGAAGAGCTCGTCCCGCTCCTTTGCCTCAAGCACGGAACGCTCGAGCTGCACGTCGCTCATTGACTACCTCTGTGGTGGTGTGAGTGTTTGAATAATTGGTTCGTCAAGGCCGGGACCAGATTTAAGACTGGACAGATTTTCCTGAGCCTGGACCATCGCCGCCTAATCTTGCGGCCTTGGCCACTGGTGACGGCCCCCCGGGAGAAACCCGCTCCGGATGAGGTCCCGCTCATGCCAACGCCGAGCCGGACAGGGTTCATACTACCAGGCCCGCCGCGTTCGCGCCAGGAACCCCGCACCTACAGCGCGAGCTCCTCCATTACGGCGGAAAGTTCGGCGGGGACCGCTTTGGGCACGGCGATCTGTCCGATAGCCACGTCCGGATCTTTCAGACCGTGACCGGTCAGGACGCAGACGACCCTGGACCCGGCTGGGGCGCCGACCTTGAGCAGGCCCGCCACCGACGCCGCCGATGCCGGCTCGCAAAACACGGACTCCTCTCTGGCGAGGAAACGGTACGCCTCGAGGATCGCCTCGTCGCTCACCGCGTCGATCAGGCCGCCCGATTCGGAGGCCGCGGCGCTGGCTCCGTACCAGGAGGCGGGCTTGCCGATCCTGATCGCCGTGGCGATCGTTTCCGGTTTTTCCACCGGGTGCCCGAGCACGATCGGAGCGGCGCCAGCGGCCTGGAACCCCATCATGCGCGGTAGGCGCTTGAACTTGCCAGCGTCCTGGTACTCCCGGTAACCCTTCCAGTAGGCGGTGATGTTGCCGGCGTTGCCGACCGGGATGCAGTGGAGGTCAGGAGCGTCACCGAGCACGTCTACCACTTCGAACGCACCTGTCTTCTGGCCCTCTATCCGGTAAGGGTTTATGGAGTTGACCACGGTCACCGGCTCTTTCTCCGCCAGTTCGCGTACGAGTGCCAGGGCTCGGTCGAAGTTGCCCCTTACCTGGACCACCCGGGCGCCGTGGACCAGAGCCTGCGCGAGCTTGCCCAACGCTATGTAGCCGTCCGGGATGAGCACGGCACAGGCGATCCCGGCCCGGGCGGCGTAGGCCGCCGCCGATGCCGACGTATTGCCCGTCGACCCGCACACCACCGCCTTGGCCCCTTCCTCAAGGGCTTTGGAGATGGCCAGCGTCATCCCGCGGTCCTTGAACGACCCCGTCGGGTTGGCCCCTTCCACCTTCAACCACACCTGGGCCCCCACGCGGGCGGACAGCCGGGGCGCCTCCAGCAGCGGCGTACCCCCTTCAAGCAGGCTCACCACGGGCGTCTGCGCGCCGACCGGAAGGTGCTGCCTGTACTCCTCAATGACGCCGCGCCACGCTACCGGCGCGCTCAAGGGACCACCGGCGAGCTCAAGGGCCGACGACCCGGACCAGGCTGCCGATGCGCCGGACGGTGTCGAGCCGGCGCAGTTCGTGCAGGCAGGCCTGCATGTCCCGCTCGAAGGCGGGGTGGGTGACGAAAACCAGATGGGCCTGGGCCTCCCGGGCCGGCTCCGGACGGCCCGGGTCGGGGCGGGACGGCCCGGCGACACCTCGCTCGGGCTCGGGGGCGTCCTGTTCCATCGAGCGGACCGACACGTTGTGGCGGCCCAACGCACCGGAAATGGCAGATAGGACCCCAGACCGGTCGGCGACGAACAGGCTCAGGTAGTAAGCGCAGCGCAGGTCGTCGATAGGCCGGATAGGCACCTCGCGCAGCTCCAGTTTCCGGGCCACCCCTTTCACTGTCAGGTTGTGAGCCGCGTCCACCAGGTCGCCGAGCACGGCACTGGCGGTCGGCGGCCCCCCCGCTCCCCGGCCCAGCAGCATTAGCTGGCCCACCGTTTCGCCCTCGATGAACACGGCGTTGTACGAGTCGCTCACCGAGGCCAACGGGTGAGCCTGGGGGACCATGGCCGGGTGGACCCGTACACCGAGGGCCCCGTCCTCGCCGGCCTCGACCACGGCCAACAGCTTGATAACAAAACCAAGCCGCCGGGCTGCTTCGATGTCCTGGCCGCTGACGTGCGAGATGCCCTCCCGGTAGACGTCGCCCGCCACCACTTTGGCCCCGAAGGCCACATTGGCCAGGATCGCCGCCTTCGCCGCGGCGTCGTAACCCTCGACGTCGGCGGTGGGGTCACGCTCGGCGAAGCCTTGGCTCTGGGCCTCGGCCAGCGCCTCCTGGTACGTGGCACCCGAAGCCGCCATGCGAGTGAGGATGTAATTGGTCGTCCCATTGACGATGCCCATCACCCGATGGATGCGCTCGCCCGCCAGCGACTCCCGCAGTGCCCGTATGAGCGGCACCCCGCCAGCGACAGACGCCTCGAACAGAAGGTCCACGCCCGCCGCCGCGGCGGCGTCCCATAGCTCAGCCCCGTGGTTGGCCAGCAGCTCTTTGTTGGCGCTGACCACCGGTTTACCGCTGCGCAGGGCCTCGAGCACCAGGTCCCGGGCGGGCGATATGCCTCCCATCACCTCGACCACGACGTCGATCGCCGGGTCGCGGACGACCCCGAAGGGATCGGTGGTGATCAGACGCTCCACCCCCGGCACGTCGCGTTCTTTGGACGCGGAGCGCACCGCCACTTTGACGAGCTCGAGCGCCACCCCCGTCCGTTCGGCGATCCGTCCGGCGTCGGTGAGCAACAGGCGAGCCAGTGCGCTGCCCACATTGCCGCAGCCGAGCAGACCGACCCGTACTGTGGGCCGGCCCCAAGTGCCGGGCCCGGCGTCTTCGGAGGCGGAGGGGGACATGCCAGTGGCTCCCATTTGGTTCGTTCCTATGAATGGGCAGGCTAGCCACGGGGGCGGTCCCTTGGCCAGGAAGGGCGGGAGCGAGGCGGCTTACGCCTCCAGCGCCAGGAGGTCGGAGTAGGTCTCCCGCCGGACGACCACACGACGGCGGCCGTCTTTCACGAAGACAACCGGCGGGCGGGGGACCTTGTTGTAGTTGGACGCCATTGAATGCCCGTAAGCACCGGTGACGGGCGTAGCGAGGACGTCGCCCACGCTCAGGTCCTCGGGCACGCAAGCGTCCCGGACCAGGACATCGCCCGACTCGCAGTGCTTGCCCACCACGGTTACCACCCGGGGCCGGGGAGCCGTGACCTCCCTGGGCAGGAAAGCCTCGTAGCCGGAGCCGTACAGCACCGGCCGCGGGTTGTCGCTCATCCCGCCGTCGACGCTGACATAGGTCCGCAGACCGGGCAGGTGCTTAACCGTCCCGGCGGTGTAGCACGTGAGCCCTGCGGTGGCCACGATGGACCGTCCCGGCTCGGCGCTGAGTACGTTGAGGTCGGCGATGCCGGCGACGCCGGCACCCCGGCGCAGGACTTGGGCCCACTCGGTAATCGACGGAGCCGTCTCGCCGGTCACGTAGGCCACGCCCAGGCCGCCGCCGATGCACAGTTCTTCGAGCTCGAGCTGGTTGAAAAATGGGACCAGTACCGACAGGGCGCGCTCGTAGGCCTCCAGAGCGAAAATCTGCGACCCGATGTGAGCATGCACGCCCACAAGTTGTACGCCCGAACTCGGGTGGCGTAGCCGCTCCACCGCCCTTGACGCGTCCCCCGAGGCCAGGCCGAAGCCGAACTTGGAGTCGTCCTGGCCCGTCATCACGTACTCGTGGGTGTGGGCCTCGACGCCCGGGGTGACGCGCACGAGCACCCTGGGGCGGGGCCCGGCCCCGTTCCTCCGCCCGCTGAGCGCGCTCAGGCGGTCGATCTCGTCGAAGGAGTCCACCACTATCCGTCCCACGCCTGCCTCCAACGCCGCTTCCAGCTCGGCCACGGACTTGTTGTTACCGTGCAGGACCAGGCGCTCTGCCGGAACGCCGGCGGCGAGGGCCACCGCGAGCTCGCCGCCCGTCGAGACGTCGACGCAACACCCCTCCTCATGGGCCAGAGCGGCCATCGCCCTGCATAGGAAGGCCTTCGAGGCGTAGGCCACCCGGGGACCGAAAGCCTGCCTGGCCTCCCGGCAGCGACGGCGGAGGTGCTCCTCGTCGTAGATGAATACCGGCGTCCCTAGCTCTTCCACCAGGTCGAGGACGTCCAGGCCGCCGATGCGGAGCCGTCCTAGGACATCCACCTCAGCCGTCTCGGGCAAAAGGTGTAAGGGCAAGGGGCCGTGACGACCGGCCGTGACCACGCCGGCCGGCAAAGGCCCGGGACGACGGTCAGCAAAAAGAGGGTCAGGTATCACGTGACCCATGGTGGCAGGCCGGAAGGCGTGGGCGCGGCGCACCACTATGCTGGACCGACGGGCCCTCGTAGCTCAGGGGATAGAGCACCGGCCTCCGGAGCCGGTGGCGTGGGTTCGAATCCCACCGAGGGCACTAGGACGTCTTCACACTTGGGACGTCAACATCATCACATTTGGCAGTGACCGTTATGGCGGGAGCGCGGTAGCCACTGGCTGGCGGGGCCCAGGCGCACCAGGTCAAGCCTGGCTGTGGTGGACCTCTCCATGACGTCAGGCCCGTGCCGCCGTCCGGGCCCCCCCACCCCGGTGGGGTGCTGTGCGAGCGGGGCTCAGGGCCCGGCGCCGGCGCTGGCGAGCTCGGCCAGGCCGCGGCGTCTGCGCTTGCGCCGGCGAGGCCCGAGACCGACGGCGGCCCGCCGGGCGTCGTCGGCCTCCCGGGCCTCGAAGGCGTCCAGCACCCGCCAGTTGCGCACCACCAGGCAGCAGGTCAGCAACACGGTGATGGCGCTCAGCCCATGAGCCGGCACCAGCCCCGGGAGATGTCGTTGCTGGCCGGGTCCTTTATGGTCGAAAAGCTGCGCTCCACGGCCGTGCGCCGGGCATAGGAGGCTCTCCAGGCGGCCGAGGGGTAATCGTATTTTTGGGCCGTCTTGGCATTGACCGAGACGGGCACGGTCAGGGTCTTTTGCCTACAGCAGGTGGGGACGTGCTCGGGCGGGCAGAGCACCTTGGGCCGTTCATGAGATAAGGCCATGGACGCCGGGCGCCGGGGGCAGCGCAACTTTCCCATGACGGCGGGACAGGCCACCCGGTGGTAACCGTCTTGGTCGTCGGCGCCCAGGCGGGCCAGTTTGTAGTGGGCCAGCTCGGCCGTGGTTTGGTCATGAACGACGATCTCTGGGGCACTGGCACCCCGGGCCCGGGTCGCCTGCACGGAAAGCCCTCGCCCGTGTTCGGCGCGTGGAGGGACCACGAACAGCGGTCTTCACCTTCGGGAGACCACTCTTGACGACAGTTTGAGCCCTTCGCCCCCTGGCAGTGCCGACCGTTGCGAGGTATTCACGGTCACCAGGAGGAGCTCGAGAATCGTCCGACTAAATCTATCATCGCAACGGCCTTAGCCGTGGCCGTCGCCCTCGGCTCCGTGACTGCGCCCGTGGCAGCAAGCGGGACGAGTCCTGGTAACAGCGGCGGCAGCGCCAGCATGGCGCCCGCGGGGACCCCGGCGCCGAACATCACCACTGTCCACTTCAGCAACATCGGCCCCCCGACAGTGTGAGAGCACGAGGAATAAAACATACGGTATCTCCGTCTCAAGTACGGGCGGTCCATCAGCTATGCTCTGGCGCGGGATCCGCGTCCCTGAAGATGTTGCTGTCGTCGGCTACGACGACATCGAGGAGGGCACGCACTGCACCCCCGAGCATCAGTACGATCTCTCCCGACAAGAAGTTGATCGCAGAGACGGCAGTGTCCCGACTGCTCTTCAGGATCGGCAAGGACGCAAACCTGCCTGGCGTGGACATCACTGCCAGCCACAAGTTGATTGTCAGAGAAAGTACCGCTGGACGCAGCGGCGCCCTAACCGAGAGCAAGTGGCGAAGGTGAGGTCCGGCGTGTCGCATAAGTTTCATGTCAGCTTGATGACGATCTTGGTCTCGGCCTGTCTTGTTTCTCCCTTGGCCTCAGCCATCACGTCAGCTTCCACTGTACCGACCAATCCTGTCCCGTCCTATGTGTTCATCCACGACCCGAGCATGATCCGGGAGGGCAAGGTCTGGTACCTGTTCTCGACCGGAGATCCCCATGGCGGCGTAAACCACGGCAATATCCAGATCAGGGTTTCTACCAACCTCCGGACTTGGCGCCTCGAGGGTACCGTATTTGCGCAAATCCCCAGTTGGATCACCAAAGAGATTCCGTTGGTAGAGAACCTCTGGGCTCCGGACATCAGCTACTTCAACGGGCTTTATCATCTGTATTACGCTGCATCGAGCTTCGGTTCTAACAACTCGGTCATTGCATTCGCGACAAATCGGACGCTGGACAAGGCCAGCGCAGCATACCACTGGGTAGACGCCGGGTTGGTGTTCTCGTCCACGACGAGCGATGACTACAACGCCATCGATCCGGCAGTGATAAGCGAGACAGAAGGAAAAAGATGGCTGCTCTTCGGGTCCTTCTGGAGCGGGATAAAGCTGCTGGCTCTTAATCCGACGACTGGTAGGCCATCGTCGAAGGACCCTCAGCTCTACTCGTTGGCATCCGCGCCGTCACCAGACCCGGTCGAAGGCTCTTACATGGTCAATCATGCCGGTTACTACTACCTGTTCATATCCAACGGCGCATGTTGTCGTGGCGTCGGAAGCACCTACCAGATATTGGTGGGCCGGTCACGATCGATCACTGGGCCGTTCGTCGATCCGAATGGCACCGCCATGACCAGTGGAGGAGGTATGGAGCTGCTGGGCAGCGACGAGGGAATGATAGGCCCGGGCTCGTTGTCCGTTGCCCAGGACGGTTCATCCGACCTCATGGTGTACCACTACTACGACGCGTGGGCTCAGGGCGATCCGTGGGTGCAGGTCCGAGAGCTCTACTGGACTCCTGACGGCTGGCCGGTCACCGGGCCGGCGATCGTCCCGGTCCCGGGAGCACCGTCTGGGTAGTTGATGGACAAGGGCGATGCCATCGGTTATTTGCCGGGCCGCAGGGCCGTCGTTGGCGCCGAAATGCGCCGGGTTGTCGCGCATATTCCTTCTTGCCAACCGATGGTCCTTGAGATGGTGATGTCCAATTTGCCGGTACCGCTCATCGGTCGGCTGGCTTCGATCTCCGACGGCTCGGAGATCAGTGTCGGCATCGTCGATGAATTGCACGCTCGAGGGCCCGCCGCGAACCGAGGCATCGCGCAGCGTCAGCAGCCCCGTCGGTCGGGAGCAGGGTTCACCTCGCTCGTAGGCGACGGGCTGCGTGCGTCACGCGGTTCGTGAACTGCTGCGCTATTGTTCAATCTGCGCAACCACCTTGTTCCATAGGAGCGAGAAGAACCCCTCATAGGAGTCGTCCATTTCCCCTCTTCCACTACCCATACTGGCCATGTCGCTAACTTCGACTATCGCCTTACCGCGTTCCTTGTCAAAACTCGGGGTCGCCAGTCCATTGAATCCACTCGCGATACGCTGGCGTCCAGCAGCCCACGTTATATGGTCGTCGCCCATCTGCTTGCCCTTTTGTAAATCCAGCCCTGCGACCGTCTCACCGTTTCGCTCGACGCGAATCATAAGCGAACCGTCGCTAGCACGAACATGGCACTTCAGTCCTTGGGCACAGGAAGCTCACCAGGCGGCCGAAGGGTAAGCATGCTTTTGTGCCGTCTTGTTCTATTCCTCGCCGGAGAACCGTTCCCAGGCCGATTGACGGGTCATGCCGAGTGCTTCGCCTATGCGCGCCCAGCTCACGCCCCGCGCCCTGAGCGCTGCGATGTGTCGAGCGACACCGCGGTCCACGTTCGCGTGAGCAGCGTGGGCCTTCACCATCTCGGCAAGCAACTCGTGGTCTGACAGGCCGTCCCAGGCTCTCAGCGTTGGGGGGTCGTCTCGGCTCGTCGTCCCGCGTGCGATTGCATCCCGAGCTCCTTTCAGGTCGAGTTGATCGGCGATGATCTGGTTACAGAGGTCCACGCACTCATCGCAGATATAAACGCCCGGCCCGGCGACTAGGCGGACAACCTCGTGTTGGCTCTTGTCGCAGAATGAACAGCTAAAGCCCTCCTTGACGGCAGTAGGTGCCACGCGTCTCCTCCTCGTCACCACACGTGCCAGGATAAGCCTGACAAGTCAGTCAGGATAAGCCTGACGTGCGGCAAAGTCAAGCCTTCCCCGGCATGCACCCGAACGGCGTCGTACCGAGCACCGCGGACTAACTTCGTCATCACCTTCTACGACGACAGCTTTGAGCGCATTGGTGACGACATCGCGAGCGACATCACGACAGAGCTTCCACCGTTCCCCAACAATTGGCCATCCGAGAGGGACTACGTCGCCGCCGGGCGGAACAACGACGGGGCGCCACCGCCCGCAAGGCATATCGTGGGAAGCTCAGCTCTCACGATTTGTTTGGTTGGTGTGCTGAGGGCAGCCGATCAGGAATATGACGCCAGCGGGAGCCCGAGGTCGTGGCGCACGATGTTGGCGTCGGCCACTGCAGTGGAAGCGTCCTGGGAGTAAGCGATGAACCAGTCGGTGTCCGAAGATGAGGAGGCCAGGCCGGATAGTATTCCGACAACACCCTGCACGGCTGCGTCGCCCCGCACGACCGCATCGATATCGGCAATCGTGCCTGCTGGCCAACTTTGGCTGAGAAGCTTGTGGTCCTGGGCCTGCATAGCCGAGACGTACACGTTTACGAACGAGCTAGCGTCGGCATACGATCCCCCGCTTCTTTCCCAGGCTCCGAATGCCTGAGAGAAAGTATTGCTGGCCACGCTCAGGGCCACCCTATCGGCGGTGAACTGGGCCCCGGCGGCAGAAGCGCTGGCCGGTCCTGCACTCATGACCACTGCTGAGGTTGCTGCTGCGGCGACAGACAACGCCGCAGCAGCGGCAACGAAAACTTTCTTCATGGGTTCCTCTCGGAGAGTATGACGATCATGTGGTCCCGCCCCCAGAGCCTATACGGTGTAGCCCTACGAGCAGTGCTCTGGGACATTGCCTTGCTGGTTGGGCTTGACGGCTCCACCAACCCTAGTGGAGCGTTCCGCTATAAGGCGGTGATCCGGATCCCGTTGCGGCCCACGGGGTGAATGTTCCTGGCATTGACCTCCAGGTACTTACGCAGCGTCTCGATGTTCGCCTTGTAGTCAGCGTCGTAGTACGGGTACGCCTTAGGCATGCGGACGACATAACCAGCTTCCACTGTCGTCGGGTCAACGAGCCCGAGAAGGGCGATCTCGCGCTTGCCCATCTCCACCAGTTCGTGATCTGACAGCGACCAAGTTTCGTCCCCCTCGAACACGAAATACTCAAGTCCGAGACAGGTACGTCCGTCTTTGACCATGTAAGGGGACCAGCGGCCGAAGTTCTGGATCCGGCCCATCTTTACGGCGGGGTCGTGCACGTAGACCCAGTTGTCCGGAAAGCTCGCGGTTTCGGGCACCACTAGCGCGACGGTGACATGATCACGGTAATGGAGATCATCGGCAGCGGCGAGCACCTCCGAAGGTGGAGCCGGGTCAAGCACATTGACCAAAGCGGACAGGGCCATGGAGGATACGACCGCACCCGCTGCGTGTTCCGTTACGATGCCGTCCGTGATCGTGCTTACGGCCACGGCCACACCGCCTTCACAACGGGCACGGACGACAGGAGCCCTCATAAGCACCCTTGAACCCGCGGCCTCGATCTTGTCCCGACAAGTCTCCCACATCATCCCCGGGCCTAAGCGGGGGTACTCGAACTGGTCGATAAGGGTGGTGATGTCCCGTTGTCCCTTCTTCGGGAACAGCGCCCGTTTGACCGTCTGGAACAGGTTGAGGTTCTTGATCCGTTGCGCAGCCCAGTCCGCTTGCAACTGAGAACCGGGGCACCCCCATACCTTTTCGGTGTAAGTCTTGAAGAAATGCTCGTACAGGCGCCACCCGAAGCGAGCCGCCACCCAGCCTTCGAAGGTGCTTTGGTCCTTAGGGGGCCGCGCCCGGGCCCATGCGTACGAGCCGACGCAGCGCAGTGACTCGAACAGGCCCAAATTGTGAAGCGCGTTAAAGGGCTTGAGGGGGTAGTCATAGTAGTTGCCCTGGTAGTAGATCCGGGACAGACGCGGTCTCAACATGAAGTCCTCAGCAGGCAGGATCTCGTGCCAAAAGTCTTGAACTGCGCCCACCTTTGTAAAGAACCGGTGGCCGCCGATGTCGAAACGCCACCCGTCTCGTTCGACGGTCCTCGATATCCCGCCCACCTGGTCGTCGGCTTCCAGGACAGTACAGACTTGGCCCCGCCGCGCCAACTCGTAAGCTGCCGTCAAACCCGCAGGTCCGGCGCCGATAATGAGGACGTCCGCTCCCGTTTTCGGTGGGTTGTCGGGCCGGGCCATGGGTTCGTCAACATTACCGAGATGTGAAGTGACTGGTTCGGGCACAGACTTGCTCCTGGACATAGGGCGGCGAAGCCGTCAGGGGTGCTCGGGCGGACGGCAGTCGGGCACCCCAGTGGCCGCCCATTTGTCCGCAAGACCGATAACTGCCAACTCGCGTTCCGATCCCCTAGGCTGAGACGAGGGGCTAATATACCTCATGGTTCCATCGAATCCATAGATGTATTAACTCGTATGGGACTAGCGCGACCGCCCTCTCTGAGCTCTGGGTTGCCCGCCGATGAGCGGCGCCAGTGGTCCCCCTTGTCTGAACCAGTCCATCTGGGCGAGGTCCACAGGCCGGCCGCTCCCAGTTGACTAGAACGGCTGGGTTCGTCGGCCGACGGGGCTAGCCATCCACGCGCAGCACCAGCTGCTCAACGCTGTTGAGCGCGTCGGGAGGGCCCACGGAGGGCGACGACTCTAAGTGCCGGCTCGATTCGCAAGGCACGTATGAGCTGGTCACAGGCTTAACGAGCACTGGCGTGTGGGTTCCTGGTCCGGCGACGCGGCCACCCGTCGGTGGCGATGAACATAGGAGGTCGTTCTGGTTACAATTGGGTATTGCCATGCTGCTATAGAGTTGATAGATTCAGTCGGGTATTGGGCCCACCACGGCCCACGGAAAAGAAGGATGCAGCGTGCCAATGACTGTTGAACAACCCCCGCCGCTCTCATGGGTCTTTCGTTCGGGACCGGTAAGCGTCTCAGTCGAGCCCTTCCCTGGCCACCCGGGCGTGCTGGTCAGCGGTGTCGACCCCGCCGAGCCACTCGACGACGCCACCGTGGGGGCCCTCCGTCAAGCTCTCGATACCTGGAAGGTGCTCTTTTTCCAGAGGCCTGAGCCTGCGCGGTTTGGGCGTACCGTGCGCGTCCAACCCGCCGTCCTGGACAACTCAGCGGTCGGTTGAGCCGACGATGAGGCGGTCGGCAGGTCCGGGCAAATAACCGCCCACCCCACCTTCCGGGCAAGTCTTGAGCCAACTGACGTGCGGCACCAGGGAGCCACTGCCGGACCTCGTCATCGAGGCGGCCGGGGAGCGGGCTGAGCAGCGCAACGGGTTTTCCGCTCGTAGTCTCAGCCCGCCGATTGTGGCCTGCCATGCGGCCACTCTCGTCGCCGGCTTTGTCGTTTGGATGTACCTCGACCGGCACCTGTGGTTCTACGGCGACGAGTGGGACTTCATCGTGAACAGGGGCGTGTCCCACGCGTCGCTGAGCATCTGGGCTCCCCACAACGAGCACTGGTCGACGCTGCCCATATTGGCCTGGACGGCAATGTTCTCAGTTGTCCATTTGGGGCACTACTGGCCGTACCTTGCCGCTTTGTTGGCAGTCCATGTGAGCGTTGTGCACCTGCTTTGGCGCCGGTGTTTGTTGGAGGGTGTCGACCCATGGGTGGCCACGGCCACGGGCTTGCTCCTGGCTCTGCTCGGGTCCGCCGCCGAGGATCTGACATGGGCGTTCCAGATCGGTTTCCTCGGCTCACTACTGTTCGGTTTGATCGCTTTGGAGCTGGTTGAGCGCCGGGGGCCGACCGTCGCTACCTCGGTCGGGGCCGCGTTGGCTGCTGTCGCCGCCCTGATGTGCTCTGACGTCGGTGTGGCCATGTTGGCGGCCTTCGCGGTGCTGGGCCTGGCCCGGCGCGGCTGGCGCGGAGCGACGCTGGTCGTCGCTCCACCGACGCTGGCCTTTGTGGCGTGGTTCATCTTGGTGGGCCGTACGGGCCTGGCTGGGGACCCGATAACGAGGAAGATCATCCTTGGCATTCCTCGTTTTGTGTGGCAAGACGCCGGAGCAGACGTGTCCCGCGTCCTGAACTTAGGGTCGTACCACGTGAGCTTCCTGCCGCCCCTGTTGATGATCTGCCTTCTCGCTCGGGTGG
>Ga0181517_10002923_pt1 | contig 16802 bp, 21 predicted proteins | sample PEATcosm2014_Bin_31_FD_119748 | JGI IMG/M metagenome (GOLD analysis project Ga0181517, IMG submission 119748) | Peatland microbial communities from MTU Mesocosm Facility, Houghton, MI, USA - PEATcosm2014_Bin01_30_metaG | ecosystem: Environmental > Terrestrial > Soil > Wetlands > Peat | place... | reverse complement strand
TACTGGCCCCACCGCTACTGGCCCCACCGCTACTGGCCCCACCGCTACTGGCCCCACCGCTACTGGCCCCACCGCTACTGGCCCGATCGGCACTCGCCCGATCGGCACTGGCCCCACCCCCGGCCCGGTGCGGGGCGGTTCAGCGGTCCGAGACGACGCTCCGCCGGGAGCGGGAGCGCCGTGGCGGCGGAGCGGGGCCCGGAGGGCCCGTGAAGGCGGCCCCAACGTGTTCGCCCGGCGCTGGGCCGTGTTGGTGGCGGTGGTCGCCTTAGTGGTGGTCATCCTGGTGGTGGCCCTGCGTGGCCATCCCCCCGCCCTGTACTGGCAGGGAGAACCGTTCGGCGACGGCTCGACGGTCCTGGGCGAAGGCCAGCAATCGATGCAGGCGTTCGCCAAGGCCGACGAAGGGGTGGTCTCCTCGCAGAGCCGTTGCTACTTCAGCCTGCCCACTACGGCGGGGCACGATGTGGCTCCCTACCTGCGCTGCGGCCCCGTCCTGCTCCCATGGTCCTCGCCCTCGGGCCCGTGGCTCACCTACAAGCTGTCGGCGTCGCGCCCGACCAGTTCGGGGGTCGAGCTGGCGGTGGCGCTTGCCCCCTCGCCCGCCAGCACCGTGGCGCTGTACCCGGGCGAGGTGCTGCGCCGGCCCGACGGGGTGGCCTCGCCCCAGGGCGACGCCGGCCTGGCGGTGCCGGCCGTCCCCCGCCAGCCTGCAGGTTGGGCCGCGGCCCTGAGCAACCCGCCCGCCGACCTGCGCCCGGCCCCGGCGGCCGACCTGATCGGGGACTGGGGCCAGTCCTACCGGCTGGTGGCCTTCGGGGAGCTGGACCTCATCCGCTCGAGCCTCGACCCGGGCGCCCTGCGGGTGGCGTACGACCCGCCCGGCAGCGCGTGGTCGACGGGTGCCGGGCCGGCGGGTGGCGGGCCGACGGGTAGCGGCCGTTCAGGACTGCCCCTGGCCACGCTCCTCCTGCCGCCCAAGGGCCAGGTCTTCGTGGCGGCGGAGCTGGCCGTGAGCCCGGGTGAGGATGCCGGGGCGGTGCCCGTCGGGGCGGTGGCCGCCGGGGCCGGAGCCGGCTCTGACCAGGCGGGCATGGAAGTGCTGGCCGGCACCGAGACCGCGGTCCCGCCCGTGGCCGGCACCTCCCGTTCGGCTGACGTGACCATCGTGGCTTCGGTCCCTGCCGGCGCCCAACCGGTCCTGGTGGTATCGGACAAGGGCCTGGAGCAGAGGGTGATGCTTTCGACGGGGGCGCTCGAGCCTGGTCCGAGCGTCCTGGCCCGGGCGGGGACGGACGAACCCCTGTCGGCCACCGGCTCGTTGCCCGGCGTGACGGTGCGCCTGAGCGATGCCTCCCTCGTCTGGTTCGCCGGCAGTGATGGCGGCACCGTGCCGGCGCAGCCCGACGAGGCCTACCTCCAAGTGCTGGCGACGGCCACGCCCCTCGGGTCGTCGTTCCTGCCCGCCTCGGACTTCACCCTCCAGCTACCGGGCGGGGAGGTGGCCCAGGCGCAGGCGCTGCCCGACGCCGACCGGGAGGCGATCGCCGTCGGGTTCCTCGTCCCGGCCTCGTTCAGCGTCGGGACCGTGGTGGTGTCCTCGGGCGGGCGGTCCTTCAGCGTGCCCGTGCATTTTCAGTAGTTCGTAGGAAGGTAGGCCCGTAGGCTGGTGGGCATGCCCGTCACCCGCCGCCCACCTCAGGAACTGCGCGTCCTGCTGCTGGAAAACGTCCATCCCGACGCCACCGCCTCGTTGTCCAAAGCGGGCTACCAGGTCGAGGCCCTGGACCGCGCCCTCGGGGAAGCCGAGCTGACCGAGCGCCTGGCGCACGTCGACGTGCTCGGCATCCGCAGCAACACCCACGTGAGCGCCGCCGCCCTCGAGGCGGCGCCGCACCTGCTGGCCGTGGGCGCTTTTTGCATCGGCACCAACCAGGTCGACCTCGGCGCCGCCAGCGCCCACGGGGTGGCCGTGTTCAACGCCCCCTTCTCCAACACGCGCAGCGTCGTCGAGCTGGTGATCGCGGAGATAATCGCGCTCCAGCGGGGCCTGACCGACAAGTCCCGCCAGATGCACGAGGGGATCTGGGACAAGTCGGCCAAGGGCAGCCACGAGGTCCGGGGCCGGCGCCTGGGCATCGTGGGTTACGGGAACATCGGCTCGCAACTGTCGGTGCTGGCCGAATCGCTCGGCATGGCGGTGTGGTTCTACGACACGGACGACAAACTGGCGTTGGGCAATGCCAAACGCTGCTCCTCGATCGAAGAGCTGCTCGAGGCGGTCGACATCGTCACCCTCCACGTGGACGGCAGGGCCGACAACCGGGGGCTTTTCGGCGAGGCGGAGTTCGCCCGGATGGGACAGGGGAGCCTGTTCCTCAACCTTTCCCGTGGCTTCGTCGTCGACCACGGTGCCCTGCGGGCCCATATCGACAGCGGGCACATCGCGGGGGCGGCAGTGGACGTGTTCCCGAACGAGCCCAAAGCCAAGGGCGAGCTGTTCGTCTCCGAGCTGCGGGGCCTGCCCAACGTCATCCTGACCCCCCATGTGGGCGGGAGCACCGAGGAGGCCCAGCAGGACATCGGCCGGTTCGTGGCGGGCAAGCTGCACGACTACCTCACGCTCGGCTCCACCTCGCTGTCGGTCAACCTGCCCAACCTGGTCCTGCCGCCCGACGCCCGGGAGTTCCGCCTGACCCACATCCATGCCAACGTGCCCGGGGTCCTGGCCACCGTCAACAGCCTGTTCGCCGACCACGGCATGAACATCGAGGGCCAGTACCTGGGTACCCGCGGCGACGTCGGCTACGTGATAACGGACACTCCGAGCGATTTCCCCTCGGACGTGCTCAGGGCGCTGGCCGACCTGCCGGCGACGACCCGGCTGCGAGTCCTCTGAACAGCCTGGCCACCCCCTGAACAGCCTGCCCGCCCTCTGGACAGCCTGCCCGCCCTCTGGACAAGTGGGGCCCGGAACGCGCAAAAGCGCGGGATCGGGCTAAAGCGCGGGCCCCGGCGTGCCGATAATGCGCTAGTGGCGAATTTCATGGATGTAATTCGGCGCTGGGCCGGTCGTGGCGCGGCCTGGGCCGTAATGGCCCTGTTGGGCGCGGCCGTCCTGGCGGTCCGCCTGGCGCTGGCGCTGACGTCGGCCCTGTCCGGGCTGCTGGAGCACTGGAGCCAGCGGCTCGAGGTCCTCCTAGCCGCTTCCCGCCTGGCCGCGGCGCGCCGGGCCCGGGCGGCCGACCGCTGGCGGGCCGCATTCGAGGCCGCCCCCCTGGGCATGGCCAAGGTGAGCCTGGACGGGCGCCTGGAGGCTGTGAACCCCGCCTTCTGCGCCCTCCTGGGCGAGCCGGAGCGGGCCCTGCGGGGCCGGCGCCTCCGCGCCCTGGTGTACCCCGACGACTTGGAGGTGCTGGGGCCGACCGGTACCCAGGGCGCGAAAGGGCAGGCCAACGGAGAGGTGCGCCTGGTGTGCGCCGGGGGGCGGTTGTGCTGGTGCGAGCTCTCGTCCTCGGTGCTGCGCGATGCGCGCGGCCAGGCCGAGAACGTCCTCGTCAACGTGGTGGACATCACCAGGCACAAGCGTTCCCAGGCGGCGTTGCGAGACCTGGCCACCCGGGACCCCCTGTCGGGCCTGGCCAACCGCCGCTGGTTCGAGCTGCAACTGGCCCGGCACACCAGGGCCTGCGCCGAGGAAGGGCCGCGGGGGGCACTGCTAGTCATGGACCTGGACAACTTCAAGGCGGTCAACGACACCCTCGGTCACCAAGCGGGGGACAGGCTCGTAATCGAGGTCGCCCTTACCCTGCGCCGGCACCTGCGCGACCGCGACCTGGTGGCCCGGGTGGGCGGGGACGAGTTCGCCATCGTCCTCAGCGACGGCGACGCCCGGGCGGCCGAGGCCGTGGCCCGCAAGCTCGTGCTGGCCGTGAGGGACGAGGTAACGACCGACCAGGTCGACGGCGGGGTCACGATGTCGGTGGGGGTGGCCGCCTTCGAGCTGCTCCAGACGTTGGGCGCCCGGGAGGCCCTCAGGGAGGCCGACGCCGCCATGTACACGGTCAAGCGTTCGGGGCGCAACGGGTACGCGGTCGTGGGCGCCGCCGGCCCTCACCACGCCCGCCCCCGGCGCCCGGTGGTCGACCTTTCGGCCCGCCTGGTGCCAATGGCGGTCGCCCGCCTGGCCTAACCGGTGGCCCGGTGACCCTGGCCGGGGGCGCGTCCGAGCAGCAGGGAAGCCAGTTCGGCGGCGACCAGGACGGCGCTCGGGTCGCTCACGACCACCCGGTCCCAGTCCGCGCCTTCGGCGTCGAGGACGACCGCCGGGCGCCCGGCGCGCACGGCGGCGAACTCACGGCGCCCCTCGTGGTGCCGGCTGCCGATCACGAAAAGGCCCGGGCAGGCGAGGCCGGGCAGGCGCCATCGGGGCAGGCCCGCCAGCGGTCGTTCCTCCACGTGGACCATGTGCAGGGCGCTGATGGGCAAGCGGAGCGAGCGTCGCCAGGCCGCGACCGTCTCCAGAGCGGTCAGATGCACGACGACGTCGTTAAGGTCGACTGTGATGTGAGCCATGAGGTTCTGCTGTCCCGGCCCTCAACTCTAGGAGCGTTGTGCCGAATCCTCGCATTAGATGAACGCGCTCGCCACCTCCGCGCCGGCCCCCGTCGCCGCCCGCCGGCCCCGCCGCCCGCGGCGGCGCGCCGACGGCCCGAGGTTGGTGGCGCAGATCGAAGCCGGCCCCGGCGACGACCCCGGTCCCGGCGGGTGGTCGGGGGGTTTCGCCAACCAGGCCCATTGGGACCCGGGCCGTACCCGGGACTGGCGGTGCTGGGCGCAGACGGGCCCGACCTGGTCGGCCCATTGTGGCACCGAGGTGGCCGCGGACGACCTTCTCGGGCTGTGCCATAACCACCGGCGGTCGCTGCTCGAGGGCGACATGGCCGGCGCCTCACCTGAACCGGTGATGAGGGCAGGCTGAAAGTTTGACCTAGTCACCGCCGTCCCCGGGCCCGTGGGCCGTGGGCCCTCGCGTTTAGGGATTACGCTGGACATGGTTCTGGACGGTCTCTGGTTCAGGGAGAAAGGCGCAAATGGCAGGATCATCGCAGGGTCGCGGCGGCGGCAAGACGGGGAACGTCCCTCCGCGGCCAGGAGGCTCTCGGCCCCCCGTGCCCAAGCGGCCGGCGGCTCCCCGCCCTGCCACCTACGCCGCCTCCCGCGGAGGGCGGCCGGCGCCCCGGGCGTCTGCCCGCCAGACACTCCAGCAGCGCCGGCAACGCAACGTGTACATGGCGATCGGCGGGATCGCCGTGGTAGCCGTGGTGGTCGCCGTGATAATCACCGTGAGCGTCACCGGGGGCGGGACCAAGCCCACCACCACCACGGGCAAGATCGCCAGCGGTGCGTTCGCCGTGCCCGCCAATCTCGTCGCCAAGGTCGAGAGCGTGCCCGTGGACCAATTGGTGGCGCAGGCCAAAGGCCTCCCGGGCACGGCCGCGCCGCCCCAGGCCTTGCCGGCCAAGAACCCTCTGTTCACCTCGGGCGGCAAGCCCGGGATCGTGTACGTGGGGGCTGAATATTGCCCCTACTGCGCCGCCGAACGTTGGGCCCTTATCATGGCCCTGTCCAAGTTCGGTACCTTCGCCGACCTGGAGGGGACGACGTCATCGGCCACCGACGTCAACCCCAGCACCCCCACGTTCTCCTTCTACGGCTCGACTTACACCAGCAAGTACCTCAGTTTCCTGTCCGACGAGGAGGAGACCAACACCGACCAGCCGTTGCAGGACCCGACGGCCACGGAAGACGCGCTGGTGACCAAGTACGACACCACCCCGTACATCCCCGCCGCGGACCAGGGCGAAAACCCCATCCCGTTCGTCTACCTAGGCGGCAAGTACGTCCTCACCGGTAACCAGTACGATGCCAGCGCCATCTCCGCCCAGCCGTGGACGACGGCCGCGTCCTATATGACCTCGGGCACCAACCCCACCTCCAAGGCGTTGGAGGCGGCGGCCGGGTACCTGGTCGGTGACCTGTGCGTGCTCACCCACGACCAGCCCGCCAACGTCTGCTCGCAGGTGCCGTCCGTGCTCAAGGGCATCACCACGTCCTCGGCGACGAGTAGCAAGGGCAGTTCCGTGCCGACCACGGCCAAGACGGGCAAGACGCCGGCCACGACGGCTACCACCAAGCCCACGGCTACGACCAAGCCCACTGCCACCACCAAGGCCTCGAGCTAGCCATGGCCCGGGTGGTGGGGGCGGACACCCGCCGCACACCGGCGACGGCCACCGGTGCGGGCCGGACGGGGGGTGCCCCGAGGCCGCCGGTGGAGGAGGAGCCGGTCCCCGAAGGACGCCTGGTCCCGCCCCGCTGGGTACCCACGACCAGCGCCATCATCTGCCTCCTGGCGGTGGCCGACTCGGCCTACCTGACCTACACGCACTTCACTAATCCCAAGGGCATAGCGTGCTTTCTCGCCAAGCCCGGCTCGGTGGTCAACTGTGCGCTGGTGACGACCAGCAGGTATTCCTATTTCTTCGGGTCTTTGTTCCACCACTTGCTACCGGTAGCGCTGGCCGGCCTGGTGTGGTCTGTGGCCATGCTGGCCCTGTGCAGCCCGTGGGCCTGGCGCGCCGCCTCGCCGTGGGTGGCCCGGGCGCGCCTGGCCGGTTCGGTGGCCGGCGTGGCCACAGTTCTGTGGCTCCTATACGCCGAGCTCGTACAACTGCGCCACATATGCGAGTACTGCACAGTGGTGCACATCCTGACCTTCGTCCTGTTCGTGGTCCTCATCCTGGGCTCGGCGCTGGCGGTGCCGGCCGAGCCCGACGCCGCCGGGTTGGACGAGACGGCCTGAGCTCGCCGCGTCAGGGCCTGTAACTCAGGGCTGGGCGGCCAGGACCACCGTTTCCCATGGCCCGAGACTGAGCTCGGCGCCCACCGCGGCACCCGGGGGCGGCAGCGCGGCCGTGGAGACCAGCACGCTGAGGTGCTCGTGACCGGTCAACGGCCTGGTGACCGCCTGGTCTGAAAGGTTGGCCACCGTGGTCACCTCGCCGACGCGATAGGCCCAGACCTGTTTGTCGAGCAACACCTGCTCCAGCTTGTCCAGGCGGCCGATGCTGCCGGCCTGGCGCAACGCGGCCAGGGCGCGCCAGAGGTTGAGCACGGAGCCGGGATCGGCCCTCTCGTCCTCGACATTGGTCGCCGTGCCTCCCAGCGGTAGCCAGGGCCGGGCCGAGGGGGTGGTGAAGCCGGCGTTCTCCCCGGCCGACCACAGCATCGGGGTGCGGCACGCGTCGCGCCCGTAGGGCTTGCCGGCGCTCATCTCGTCCAACCGCAGGGCTACGGGCACGTCCACATCGGCCATCCCGAGCTCGTCGCCGTAATAAAGCACGACGGTGCCGGGCAGCGTAGAAAGCACGGCCAGCGCCGCCTTTACGGCCCGGGCGTCGTTGCCGCACCAGCGCGTGGGGAACCGGCCCACGTCGTGGTTGGACCCCGTCCACACCGGCGTGGCGCCTGCGGGTAGGGCGGCCAGCGTCTTTTTCACCACGTCGGCCAGCTCCGGCGCGGTCAAGCCCGCCTCCACAAAGCTAAAATTGAAACCCATGTGCAGCTCGGGCTCCTCGCGGCCGTAATAGTCGCCGAAGCGTTGGTAGTCGAATTCCCACGTTTCACCGAGCAGGGCCGGCTCCTGCTCGTAAGCGTCCGCAATTTGGCGCCACCGGCGGTAGACGTCGTGGACCTCGGGGCGGTGCGAGCTGTAAACGGGCCGCAATTTACCGCGCCGTATAGCGGGATGGTCGCCCGGCCCCGCCGGCGGGTCGTCGTGCAACAGGGAGTCCTTGTACAACCCGTGGGCGACGTCGATACGGAACCCGGCCACCCCGCGGTCGAACCAGTAACGCAGGATGTCGTAGAACTCTTCGTGGACGCGTTCGTCCCACCAGTTGAGGTCCGGCTGGGCGGGCAGGAAATTGTGCAGGTAATACTGGTCACTTTCGGCGTCGAAGGTCCACGCCGGGGCGCCGGTAGCGCAAATCCAATTGTTGGGCGGGCCGCCGGCCGCTTTCGGGTCGGCCCACACGTAGTAGTCGCGGTGCGCCGATCCCCGGCCGGACCGGGCGTCCACGAACCAGGGGTGGGCGCTGGAGGTGTGGTTGGGGACGAGGTCCAGCATGATCCCGATGTCGCGCTGGGCCGCCTCGACGACCAGGCGGTCCATGTCGGCCAAAGCCCCGTAATCCGGGTGCACGCCGTAGTAGTCCGAGACGTCGTAACCCCAGTCGGCGTTGGGCGATGGCATGGTGGGCGAAAGCCACAGGGCGTCTACGCCCAACCACTGCAGATAGTCCAACTTCTCGCAGATGCCGGCCAGATCCCCGGTCCCGTCGCCATTGGAGTCCCTAAAGCTGCGGACATATATCTGGTAAATGATGGCGTTGCGCCACCAGGGCTGGTTACGGGGCATCCCGCCAGTATGCCAAGAGGGCGCGACGGGGCGCACGAGGCGGCCTAGCCGAGGGCCCTCAAGGCTCGGGCAGGGGCACGCCAGGCCGCAACACCGAGAGGCACGCCCACTCCCGCGCACGCTACCAGGGCGACCACGAGAGCCGCCGAGCCGGCCGACCACCACGAGATCGAGCCCTCTGACAGCCCTCCGATGGCCGAGCTGGCGGCGCTCACGACCAGGTGGCTCATGGGGACGCCGCCCACCCACGCCAGGGAGGCGGCCGGGAAAGTCATGGCAAAGGCCTGGACCACGCCCGTACCGACGGCCCGGCCTCGGCCGGCCCCGATCGCCCGCAACAGACCGTACGTCGACATCGTCTCCCCGGCGGTGGCCAGGCCCGCGTACAGCCCGGCGAGCGCGGCGAGGAGGACGAAAGCGATGAAGAAGTCCCGCGTTACGGCAACGACCGACCCCCCAAAGGGCAGGGCCATGTCATCTCGGGCGCTGATCACCGCCCAGGCTCCCGAGTCGGCTGCTCCCAAGCGGCGGCCTAGCGCCGGACAGGTGGCAGCGGACGAGCATTTCACGAACAGACCGTTGGTGGTTATGTCGGGGGCGAGTTCCGCCCTGAGAGTGGGCAAGCCGAGCACGATGCTGCCGCGGTCGAACAGGTCCTGCACCACGCCCGCCACATGGAGGAGCACCGTCCGGCCCCCCACCGTCAGCGGGAGCGTCCCCGACGGGCTGACCAGGTGGGCCACTTCTTGGCCCACTTCCACTTGGTACGGGCCCGTGAGCGGCGAGCCGTGCTCACGATGGGGGGCGAAGAACGTAGGGGAGACGAGCAAGATCTGGCCGGTGGAACCCTTGCCAGGTACCCGCCCGGCGCCGAAATAGGCAGGCGAGGCGGAGGCCACACCGGGTAGGCGGCGAGCCTCGGCCAGGGCGGGCGCCTCCTGGGCGCCGATGGGCAGCTGCACCTCGTAGTCGAAGCGGAAGCCCCACACCGCCGGGTCGTGCCCCACGGCGCCCGCCACCGAGGAAAGCGAGCTGCCGAGCACGGCGATCAGGCAAGCGAAGAAGGTGACCGTGGCAATCGAGACAGCCCGCCGCTTGCGCCCGGCCAGCATGGCGAGGCCGACTCGGAGGGACGCCCCCCCGTGGGCCAAGCGCCCGGTGCGCCCGGCCGGAGGATCCGAGCTCAACAAGCGCAGCTGTTGGCAAATGGCTCGTTCGCCGATGTGCCGAGTGGCGATCGTGGCTGTGCACAGGGTGACCGCGACCACCAGCGCCACCACGGCCGCCGCCGTCAAGGCTGCCCCGGGCAGGTAGGGGACCGCTCCATAGAGCTGGGTCATGAGCCGGGCGACGGGTTTGGCGGACAAGGCCCCGAGGGCGGTGCCGGCCACCGCCCCGAGAAAAGTGACAGGCGCCCACTCGATAGCCAAAAGGGCCCGCACCGCTCCGGAGGTCCACCCGATAGCCCTCAGTTGGCCGATCCAGCGCTCCCGCCGGAGCACTTCCAGGTACACCATGGCCGCCACCAACAGCACCAAGGCCACCAGGGCGGCCACGGCGAAGATGGCCAAGAGGCCGATTATCAGGTCCGTGATGACGCCAAAGTCGCCGGGGACGCTGGCCAGGCGGGACCAGCTCCCGCCGGGCGCCAAAGCACGGGCCAGAGCAGGGCCGGTGATGCTCGGAGGCTCCGTCGTCCACAGCCCGAAAGCGGTGGTTGACGGCGCGGGGAGCCCGCCCACCTTGGCGGCGGAAGGGTCGAGGACGACGTCGGCGACCGGGTTGATCGGGTACTCGCCGCGAGAAAGGTCGCCAAAGATGCCGGCCACCCTCAGGTGCCGTACCCCTGCCGAGGTGTGCATTGTCACCGTGGACCCGGGGGACACGCCCAACGTCTCGGCCGCTCCGAGCTCCAGCCAGGCCGCTGGGCCGGCGGCGGCCCTCATGCCTTTGAGGAGCCTCATGCCTTTGAGGAGGTTGTCCCAGGGTGGCAGCTGTGCGCCTGAGGCCACGAAGAAGTCGGCTTCCAGGTTGTGCCCGGGGTGGGAAAGCGTGCCCGGGATCTCCGGGACGGCGGGGCCCACCCGGCTGAAGTCGCCGGTGGTGGCGACCTCGCGTGCCGCCCGCCCGTAGTCGGGTGGCGGGACCTGGACCACGTACTCGGGGGCGCCGATGGCCCGTTCGAGGGCTGGAGCGGAAAGGTCGGCTGCGCCCCGGGCGAGCCAGGCGGCACTCAGGACGCCGGCGGCCACCATGGCCACGAGCCCGACCAAGAGGGCTTCGGTCAGGCCGGTCTTCCAGCGGCTAGATAGGACAAGAGCGGCGGCGGCCCGTTTGCGCACGCTGGCAACCCGCGCTTCAGGCGACCAGACGCCCGTCGAGGAGCCGCAGGTGCTGGTCGCCGGCGGCAGCTATCTCGGGGTCGTGGGTGACCACCACCACCGTGCAGCCCTCGGCCTGGGCGCCGGCGACGAGCTCCATGACCTGGCGCCCCGTCGCCCGGTCCAGGTTGCCCGTAGGCTCGTCGGCCAGCAGCAGGCGGGGGCGGTTCATGAGCGCCCGGGCGAGGGCCGCCCGTTGCCTCTGGCCCACGGAGAGCTGGGCTGGGAACATGGCTGATTGCCTGCTCAAGCCGACGCGGTCGAGCAGCTCCTGCGCCCGGCCGCGAGCCTCCCGGCGGTCAGAGCGCGCCAAGAGGCCGGGGAGCACGACGTTGTTGGCCACGCTCAGCTCCCCGATCAGCGGTGCGTCTTGGAACAGGCAGCCCACCAGCCGGAGCCGGTACTCGGCCCTCTCGCGCTCAGGGGCAGCGGCGATGTCCCGGCCGTCGACGATAAGGCGCCCGCTGGTCGGGTGGTCCAAGGCCGCGACGAGGTTGAGCAGGGTGCTCTTCCCGCTGCCCGAGGGCCCGCTCACGGTCACGAAGGAGCCGGCGGTGAGCTCGGCGCATATCCCGAAAACACCGGCCGCCGGGCCGGCTGAAGCCGGATAGGTGCGGCTCACATCGTCGATGACCACCCCAATGCCCCGGCGCGAGGCGACTGGGCGCGGCCCATCAGCGAGGTAAGCCGGCAGCGCCACTAGTCGGCACCACCAGCGTTGGCGGCGGCCGGCACCTAGTACCAAGCTCCGCGCACCCAGTTAGCGTACGGCGGGCAGCAGGAGCCGCGTTAGCGCCCTGTTGCGGACGAGACTATTGAGGTAGCTGCACTACTGCCGAGAACACCCCGCCCCCGGGCCCGTGCAGCCCGTTGCCGCTGAAAGAGTAAACGGTGAAGGCGGTGCGGCCGCTCGTGGGGTACTCCTCCGCCGTCGGCGTAGCTGACGCTCGGACCGTTGACGCCAACGACAAGACAGCGATCACGGCGGCAACCGTAATCGCGGCTGCCCGTTGCGACTTCGTCGTGAGCCGGAATGCCATGGCCCGTCCTTTTCGGAACAAGCGAGGCTGCTCAAGCGGGAACTGTACCCGATGTGCCGACCGCGTTCAGTGTGCTCGGGCTTCGGTAACGTCCCATGTACATGGTGTACATAACCATCTATAGTGGGATTATGCAGGGACTAGAGTTCGCCAAGGTCGCCGACGCCCGAGCCGGGTTCAAGAGGATGCTCGATGCCGCCAGCGAGGGCCGGGCGGCAACGGTGCGCCGCGAGGCGGACGTCATCGCCGTGGTGGCGGCCGATGACCTGCGCCGGGCCCTTGCCCCATTGGCGCCGCACCCTGAGGTAGTCGAAGAGGACGGGACCTGGTCCGTGCTCTTCCCCGGCTACCCGCTGGCGGCTGAAGGCGCCTCGTTCCAAGAAGCCGTCGACGACACCATCACGGTCCTGCGCGAGTACGCAGAGGACTGGGTGGACCACCTCCGCAACGCTGCCAACCACTCGGCCAACTGGGGCTTCGTCCAGTTCGTCCAGCTGTCGTCGGACGACGAACTCGGGGCCTGGCTCAACGGGTACTTCGTCGAGTGAAGTGGCCGGCGCCAACGCGTGCCGCTCACGACCAGTTTTGCCGGAACGAAGGCTGGACGGTGGTGCGCAACGCCACGGGCAAGAAGAACGTCCATCACCTCACGTACGAACTCGCCCTGGCGGACGGCACGGTCCTCCGCACTCGTATTTCTCGGCCGCCGGACCGCTCGAGCTACGGAGCCTCGATGTGGGCACACATTTTGCGGGACCAGCTGGCCGTCGGCGAAGCTGCCTTCTGGGCCTGTGTGAACGAGGGAACTGCCCCTGACCGCGGTGGCGCCAGACAACGGGAGGGGACCGTTCCTCTAGAGGTTGTCCAGCTCCTGTTGAACCGGGTCGGGCTCAGCGAGACCGAGGTGGCCAAGCTCTCCCGAGCGGAGGCGATCGCGCGGCTCAACCAGTTCTGGCAGCAGGGGGCCTCCTCCTGACGGGCCCCAGCGGGGCTACCGCGGCCGGGCCGAGGGCCAGGATGCTGGCTGTGCGCGGCCAGTTGGCTCAGACCGCCTGGATTGTGAGCCGTTGACCCGCGGCGCCGGCGACGTTTCGAATGTGGGTTTCGTTCGAGGTCACAACGACATCTCCTCCTCGACGGAGGGCGCCTTCGACCACGGTGACATCGACTATGTCGTCGTGGTGAGCTCGTCCGGCGAGCTCACCGACGCGGCGTGCCTGGTCGGGGCCCATCGGCTCGATTTCGCACCCAGCAAGCATGCGCGCCAAGCTCGCCTGACGGCCCCCACCCCTCCACGCTTCGGCGACAACAGGCGCTGGTACTACCGGTACGACCTCCTCGGCGATGAACCCGACGTGCAGTGCCCACATCCGCCGATCGTTGCGTTCCCCGGCAATTAGCGCGCCACTGTCGTAGGTGACTCCAGCCACTACGCGGACTTCTTTGACTGGGCACGCCCCAGGAGCTCCCGAGCACGCGCCAGGCCCTCGGCAAGCTCCTGTTCGGTGAGCGGGCCGTGCTCCGCCTCCCATGCAGCCACGCCCCGGCGTCCAGCTTCAAGCCGGAGGCGGCGCGACGCCGTCTCGGCGATCCACGCGCTGAAGCTGGACCCGGACTCTATGGCGGCTTGGTCGATCGCCCTTGCTAGCTCCGCGGGGAAAGAGACTGAGCGTTTGTCGCGTTGAGCCATGTGGTCATGGTAGTACACGTGGTAGGACAGGCCTCGGGACCAGGCGACTGTCAACCAGTTCTGGCAGCAGGGAGCTTCCTCCCGCTAACGGGTTAGGCCAAGTACTGCCGCAACTCGGTGGGGTACTCCGGGAAATAGCGGGAGATGATGTCGAGGCTGAAGCGGGGCAGGATGGAACCGGCCGGTTCGCGGTCGAGCAGGAAGGCGAACGAAGCCCGCACCAGTTCCTCCCCCGGGAGGTCGGCCAGCCCCAGGCTGTGCGCCAGGGCCTCCGGTACGGAGACAACGTGGCTCGTCTCCGAGCGCGGCCCGCGCACCCGGACGGCGTAAGCGCCGTCGCTCTGGCGGGACACGAGGACCGTGGGCACGCTCGGCACCCGACCACGGTACCGGGGGGGCCCGTGACTGGTCCGGGCGGCGGCCTGAAAAGCGGCTAGAAAATAGGTGGTGGACACTTCGGAGCTGCACCTTGACACCTCGGGCCGGACGGTGCTCGACATCACCGCCGAGGTGAAGCGGTTCTGCGCGGGCCGGGGCGACGGGCTGTGCTCGGTGTTCGTCCCCCATGCCACCGCCGGCCTGGCCCTCATGGAGACGGGGTCGGGGTCGGACGAGGACCTGATCGATGCCCTGGGCGCCTTGTTGCCCCGCGACGACCGTTACCGCCACCGCCACGGCTCGCCCGGCCACGGGGCCGACCACCTGCTCCCGGCGATAGTCTCGCCGTCCCTGGTGGTACCCGTCCTGGACGGCCAATTGGCTCTGGGCACCTGGCAGAGCGTGGTGTTCGTCGACACCAACAGCGACAACCCGCACCGCCGCGTAAGGCTCAGCTTCCTGGCCGGCTGAGCCGGCCGGGACGAGGCTTAGCGCTTGGGCCGGGCGCGGTAGACCGACAGGCCGAGCAGGACCGCCACTATGACGGGGAAGGCGGCGACGCCGGCGGCGTTGAGCGAAGGGCCCTTGACCAGGAGGGCCACCACGCCCAGGGCGATGAGCACGCCGATCAGCAGCTCCGGCGTGTCGCCCACCAGGAAGTCCCACCAGAACCGGCCGAAGGCGGCCAACCACCGCATGAGGAGGGGCGGCCGCGCCGCCCCGGTCGTGGTCCCGCCCCCCCCAGGGGCCGGCGCGCCGGTCGTCGCCGAGGCCTTGCCGGCGCCCTCGCCCTCAGGAGGCACGGGCCTGCTCGGGGGTGACGGCCGCATGGTGGCGCGGCCGCGAGAGCTGGACGAGCGCCCAGGTCACCACGGCGTAGATGCCGACCAGGACCGGGATGGCCAGGTCGGAGCCAGGCCAGCGGACCCCCAGGCCCTCGCCCGCCCAGAAGGTGCCGAAGGACACCAGCATCAGCCCGACCACGACCTTCATGGCATTTTCGGGCACGCCGGCCAACTGGCGGGCGACCACGACGCCCACCCCGGCCACCACCAGGATGGCGGCCCCGGCGGCGGCGCTGGCCAGCCCCAATTGATGGTCGCCGCCGCCCAGGCCGAGGACGATGATGGCCACTTCCAGGCCCTCCAGGAAGGTCCCCTTGAAGGCGACCACGAAGCCGGTGGCGTCCCGCCCGGAGCGGGCGGCTGCGGCCGGCCCCGGGGCTTGGTAGCCGGCCGAGAGGCTCTCGACGTGCTGGCGGAAGATGGCGTCCTCGTCGTGCTTGGCCTTGAGGCCCACGGCCCGCAGCACGGCTTTGCGCAGCCATTGCAGCCCGAAGACGAGCAGCAGCGTCCCCACGACGGCCCTCAGTACATCGATGGGGACCAGGTGGACCAGGGCCGGCCCTAACGCCGCCACCAGTACGATGAGCACCCCCAAAGCGCAGGCGGCACCCTCCAGGGCGGACCGCCACCCCCGGGACACGCCCGCGGCCACGATGATGGTCAGAGCTTCGACGCTCTCCACGGCGCTGCCCAGGAAGACGGTCACGGCGAGAGTGATGTCGCTGGACGGGTGCATTGGTAGGCGGGCCCTTTTCAGCTGGCCGGGCGGGTCACCGCGGCCGCCACGCCGGATGTGAGGTCGACGGCCCCATCGGCCCCAGCGTCGGCGGGGGCCCCGGGAGTGTCGTAGTTGCCATTGAAGCTACTCTCGCCGGCCAGGACCAGACAACCGTCCGGGCTCAGCGTTACGCCCACCCCACGATCGTGCCTGACCGGCCACCACGCCGCCGCGGTGGCCATAGGAAGACGCGGGCTCGCCCAGCGCACCCGGCGACGGGGGACGCACGCTCGACGCTCACCAGAGGATGAGCCACGAGCCACTGTGCGTTCCTCCGCCGGAGGGGCCATAGACGGTGCAGACCGTTCTCTGGGCCCCGAGAGGCGGTGGCAGTAAGACCACAGTGCCGACCAGAAGTACCGGGGACCAGGTGGCCCAAGACCGTTCGGGGCCGCCCGGTGCGCAGGGCTCAGTCCTGCTCACTGTCTAGGAACGGTCGTTCATCCCGACTTTCCCGTTCCACTTGGGCTCGAGCAGCTGCTGCCAGGTGGTGGGCGGGTCGGTGACGTCCTTGGAGTCGTAGACGAGGGTGCCCGCCATGGTCAGCCCCGTCGGGACGTAGCTTTTGTCCGGTGGCACCGCTTGCAGGCCCAGGCTGTTCCAGTCGATCGTGGGCTCCCAGCCCTTCAGCAGCATGCCCTGCTGGTCGAGGGAGGCGAAGGCGGTGGCGCCGTCCACGCCCCGCCCCGGTGCCGGCTCAGCCCCGGTGCCCGTGGTGCCCGGGCTCGAAGCCGAGCTCTTCGAGGCGCCGGTCGGATATGCCGAAGTGGTGGGCTACCTCGTGCACGACGGTGTGACGTACCAGTTGGACCAGTTCGGCTTCGCTGCGGGCCAGCCGGCAGATGGGGCCGCGGAAAATCGTTATGCGGTCCGGCATGGCCCCGCCGTAGGAGGCACGACGGGTGAGGTCGACGCCGCTGTACAGCCCGAGGAGCGTGCCCCCCTGGCCGTCCAGTTGGGCGGGCGTGGCCCAGTCCTCAACGAAGACGGCCACGTTGTCCATCAGCCGTCCCAGGGTTTCGGGGATCCCGTCCAGGGCGTCGCCGACCAGCCGTTCGAATTCCTCTGTGCTCACTTCCACAGGCCCAGTCTGGCCAAATTATCGGCGCCCGGTCTGGCCCCCGGGCCAGACTTGAGGCCATGTTCGCCTCCGAGGGCCCCGCTGCTTATGTACGTTCGGTCAACCTCGGCGCCTTGGAGCCCAACCG
>Ga0181517_10002922_pt1 | contig 16804 bp, 12 predicted proteins | sample PEATcosm2014_Bin_31_FD_119748 | JGI IMG/M metagenome (GOLD analysis project Ga0181517, IMG submission 119748) | Peatland microbial communities from MTU Mesocosm Facility, Houghton, MI, USA - PEATcosm2014_Bin01_30_metaG | ecosystem: Environmental > Terrestrial > Soil > Wetlands > Peat | place... | reverse complement strand
TGTGCGGCTGGACGCTGGCCCGCGGCCACGCCCGCTCGGGCCACCGCGTCGCCATCGCCTCGTACCTCGGCGTGAGCAGCCGCTTCGACCAGTCGGTCGCCGAGTTCGCCGTGTCCTACGCCGACCAGGCCGAGAAGGACTACGAGAGCATGCTCAAGGCGATCAAGCAGGGCAAGATCCCGGTCGAGAGCGGCATCTGAGCATGAGGGCGACGGCGCCCGACGGCGGCGCGCCTACAGGGGCGCGCCGCCGTCGGGCGGCAGCGGCACCGGTGCGTGCAGCGACGCGGCGCGCACCGTCGCCCCGGCGGCGGCGATCATCACCGTGACGATCGCCGCCACGTCGAGCGCGCTCAGCCTCTGACCGACGAACAGAAAGCCGGTGAGAGCGGCGATCGCCGGCTCCAGGCTGAGCAGCACGCTGTAGGTCGCGGCCCGCACCAGGCGCAAGGCGACGAGCTCGAGAAAGTAGGGCCCCGCCGACGACACGAGGCCGACGGTCGCGCCCAGCGCTACCGCCGAGGGGTGGTGGGCGAGCCGCGGCGCGAACAGCAGAGCCACCGGAGTCAGCATGAGCGCCGAGCCCGTGAAGATGAGCGTCGTCACGTGTAGCGGCTCGAGCACCCCGAGGGCGCGCCGGGCGAGCACCAGGTACAGGCCCCAGAACAGGGCGGCCGACAGGGCCAGGACAAGGCCGCCGAGCCCTATCGAACCACTCGGACCCACGAGCACCGCGATGCCCACGGCCGCGAGGCCCACCCAGACGAAGTCGGACGGCCGCCGCGAGCCCAGCACCGCGACCACGAGCGGACCCGAGAACTCGATCGCCACGACGATCCCGATGGGCGCCAGCGAGATCGCCCCGTAGAAGCTCAGGTTCATGCACAGCAGGCTCAAGGCGAGCAGGCCCACCGTGCGGCGCTGCCCGGGCGGCGGCAGGCGCAGCGAGCGCGGCCGCACGGCGATCAGAATGAGGGCAGCGGTCGTGGTGCGCAGCCAGTTGGCGTCGACCACGCCCACCGCGGCGATGACCTTCGTGGCCAGGGCGGAGCCGCTCTGCATCATGAACGCGATGACGATGACGAGCAGCGGCGCCACCAGTGGGCCACGGGCGGCTCGTGGGCTCATGACTCTGCACCGGCGAGCGCGAACCAGACCCACGCCCCACCGACCAGACAGAGCGCCGCCGCGCCGCCGAACAGGACGGGCGCGCCCAGGCGGGCAAAGACCAAGCCGCCGATCGACGGGCCCACGACGGCGCCGACACCCCAGCCCACCGTCTGGGTGACGGTCTGGCCCGTCGAGAGCAGGCGGCGCGGCACGAGCCGCCCCACGATCACCACGACGCCCACATAGGTGAGTGCGAAGGCCACGCCGTCACCGGCGGCTACGAGCGCAAGCGCGAGCGGCGAGTGCAGGAACGACCAGGCCAGGAACACAAGGCCGTAGGTAAGCGCGCCGGCGACGAACACCGCGCGCAGACCGAAGTGCCGCGCCAGACCGGAGCTCCAGTGCATCACGGGGATCTCGACCAGGGCGCCGAGGCCGGCAGCCACGCCCACGAGGAACGGACCGCCGCCGGTGCCCAGGATGCGCAGGCTCACGAAGTCGAGCGCGCCGTAGGTCCCCACGCTCGAGATCACCATGCCGACCATGAACGAGGCCAGGCCGGGCGAGGCGCGAAACACGTCGCCGAGCGCGCCGAAGCGCGAGGCCGCGCGCACGGGCGCCGGTGCGCCAGGCGGCAGGCGCAGGGTCCACAGGCCGAAGGCGACGGTGCCGGCCGCGTAGAGCGGCAGGACCGGACTCAAGCCGACGACCTCGTAGAGAGCGCCGAAGCCGATGACCGCAAGACCCCAGCCGAGGCTTGCCCACAACCTGATGCGGCCGTACTCGCTCATGCGCTCCGCGCCGAGGTAGGCGACGGCCAGGCCGTCCGACAGCGGCGCGCCGGGCGCCGAGCACGCCGTCATGAGCACGGCGCTCGCGAGGATCGCCCAGAGCGCGGCGCCGCTCACGGCCAGCGCCAGGGCGAAGAGCGCCGTCGCCGCCGACGAGACGACGAGCACGCGCACGGCGCCCAGGCGAGTGTCGGCCAGGTGGCTCCACAGCGGCGCCGCGAGGGCGCCGACCAGCGCGGTAACGGCGAAAACGAGCCCGATCCGCTGCGGAGTGAGGCCGCGACCGCTGAGCAGCAACGCAAAGAAGGGGATGAACGCCGAACCCCCGACACCGGCGATCAGAAAGAGCAGGCGCAGCGACCACAGACCGCCAAGGTCGGGCCGCTCCCGGCGGCGCGCCGGCAAGGCGGACCGCGCCGCCCCGGCGTGCGCTTCGTCGGACCCGTCCGGCTGTCCTTTGAGCTCGCCCATCGGCTCGCATGGTAGCAGTTCGAATGGGCGTAAGGACGCTGCGCCGGGTGGACGGCGGGCGGATACTCCTGCTTCGTTGCCGCCTTAGCAGCGGGGCAACGCGCGCCGGTCGCTCACCGAGTAGAGCACGCCGGTCTCTGTGGCCGAGATCAGAAAGCCGCTGCCCCCCTCGCGCGCGTCGTCGAGCGAGCGGCCGAGCGCATAGGACAGGGCCGGCGTGGGCTCGGCCAGCCAACGATAGGTATTGGAGAGGCCGCTGCTGGCCGGCTGCGGGCCGTAGACCGTCTCGCACCACGTGTCGCCGTCGTCGAGCAGCAGATAGCGCCGACGCTTGGCGTGCGGCACGGGGTCGTCGAGCAGCCAGGCTGTTCGGGGCACGTTCTCGAAGGCTACCGTGCGGTTGGGAGTGCGGCCCAGCGCACGCATGGCATCGAGATACTGACGTACGCTCTTCCTGAGTTGCGCCCTCGTCGCGGACGCTACCATCGTCGTGTTCACCGGTTCCTCCGTGCCCGTCGGCGGCGCGCGACCCTTCGTCTGCGCACCGCTTTCCTAGTTCGCGCCGGCAGGCGGACTTTCCTACCCCTCCTTACTAGCTTGCTCAGAAGCCCGGCGGCTAGACACCCTGCCGGCGCCCGCGGAGCCGCCCGATAGGCCATACTTTCGATATGGACTCGGGTTCGTCACGCTGGACAAGGCTCGCCGTCGTCGCGCTCTACGCGGCCGCCATGGCGTTCGTCGAGGCCATGGTCGTCTTTTACCTGCGCCGCCTGTTCGCTCTGCAGTACTCGGCCGTCTTCACGGCGGGCCGCTTCAGCTTTCCCCATGCCTACCTGCGCCACGAACAGCTCCGCGAGGCCGCGACGATCGTCATGCTGCTCGCGGTGGCTTACCTGGCGGGCCGCGGGCCGTGGCAGAAGGCGGCCTATTTCCTGTTTGCCTTCGGCATCTGGGACATCGGCTACTACGTGGCGCTCAAGGTCATGCTCGACTGGCCGACCTCGCTGGCCACTCGCGACCTGCTCTTCCTGAGCCCGTCGTCGTGGTGGGCTCCCGTGTGGGAACCACTGCTCGCCTCGGCCGTCTTCATCCTGGTCGGCTGCGCCGTGCTGCTCGTGGAACAGAGGCGGCGATGAGCGGCGAGGACGCGCCGCGCGCGGCCACGTCGCCCGCCGACGCGACACCGGAGCGGCCCGAGGCCACGACGACGGCCGCCGGCAGGCCGGCGGCGCTGCGCGTCGCGACCTTCAACATCCGCAACGGGATCGCCTTCGATGGCCTCGACTCGTGGCCCCTGCGGCGTCGCGCGACCGCTCAGGCCGTCGCCGACCTGAACGCCGACCTCATCGGCCTGCAGGAGGTCTACGGCTTTCAGCAACGCTACCTGCTGCGCCACGCGCCGGGCTTCGCGGCCACCGGCGCGGGGCGCAGCGACGGCCGCGAGCGAGGCGAGCGCTGTGCCGTGTTCTACCGCGGCGCTCGCCTCGCCCTCTCGAGCTCGACGACGCGCTGGTTTTCGGACACGCCCCAGCTGCCCGGTTCGACCGGCTGGGGGAACCGCCTGCCCCGCGTCGTGACCCTCGCGCGCTTCACCGATCTCGCCACGGGACGCGTCTTCGGCCTTGCCGACTGCCACCTCGAGGGCGCGCCCGCCGCGGCGCGGCACCGCAGCGCGGCGGTGCTCCCGACCTGGCTCGACCCCGAGCTGCCCTGGATCGTCGCCGGCGACCTGAACGCCGAGCCCGACGACGAGGCCCTGCGCACCCTGCTCGCCGCGGGCCTGCGCGACGTCTTCGCGCCCGCGGCGGCGGCGCCCGTCGCGGCGCCGCCCACCACTCGCCCCCGCGGCGGGCAACGGGCGCGGCGCATCGACTACCTGCTGGTGACTCGTGAGTGGCAGGTGGGCACGGCGGCGGTGGCGGCCGCCGGCCACCACCGCCGCGCCTCCGACCACCTGCCGGTCGTGGCGACCGTGCGCCTGCTCCCCGATCGCTGAAGGGCGTGCAGCTCGCGCGCCCTGTCGCTCACGGGCCCCTTGCCGGCCGCTCGCGCGCCCGCTTCTCGGCCGGCCGAAGGCTGCAGAACGGGCGACCATTGCCTACACTAGGATCACCGATGAGATGTACGACCGGCACACGGAGGAGCCCACATGACGACGACCGCCCCGGCGCCGCGCGCCATCACCAGACGACCGGCAGTGGTCACCGCCCTGGTCGTCGTGCATCTCTTTCTGGCGCTCGGCGCCCTGGCCGGCGGCGCCGCGCTCATGGCCTCACCCAAAGGGGGCGTCATCAAGCTGCCGATCAGCGACCTGCGGGGCTCGCCCTTCAGCGACTTCCTGATCCCCGGTCTGATCCTCTTCGTCGTGCTCGGCGTCGGCCCGCTCGTGGTCGCCTGGGCTTTGCTGCACCGGCCGCCCTCGGCGGCGCTGGCGGCCGTCAACCCGTGCCGCGGCGAGTACTGGGGCTGGACGGCGTCCGGCGTGATCGGCGTGGGGCTCGTCATCTGGATCGCGGTCGAAGCCCTGATCATCCCCTACTCGTTTCTGCAGCCCTTCTACGGCGCCGTCGGGGTCGCGATCATCGTGCTCACCCTGACGCCCGGCGCGCGCGCCTACTACGGCAGGTGACGACGAGCCTCGCGCAGCGCGGTCTCACCCCGACCGCGGCGCCCCTCGCGCCGGCGCCGGTCCGCGCAGGCGCTCCTGTGACGCAGGCGGGGCCGACGACGCAGGCGGCGCCGTGACTGCGGCGGCCCCCACGTCGCCCACGCGGCCGCGTCTGTTCGGCCGCGCCCGTTCGATCGAGGCCGCCGGACTTCTGGCCGCGATACTCGTGGCCGCCGCACTCCTGGTGTGGGGAACGCACATGGGGCGCGGCGGGCAGGGCGGTGCCGACCCGGCGTGGCCGGCGGGCAGCGGCAGCCTGGTGGTGTGGCGCAGCGGCGACGGCGTCCTCACGGCGCGTGTCACCGACGCCTCCGGGGCCGTCACCGACACGTCGCTCGGCGCCGGCAACGACGTGCGGCTCGTGGCCGGCGGCGCGCGCCCCGTGGTGCTGGTCGCCGGGGCAGACGGCGGACACCGGCTGCTGCGCTACGTCCCGGCTCGCCACGCCTGGTCCACGCTCGCCACATCGCTGCATCCGGGCGACCTGACGTCGGCGGCCCTGGCCGCCGGCCTCGCCTACGTGCCCGTAGGCGCCGGGGAGGGGGCCACGGTCGCCGCCGTGCGCCCCGACGGCGCCGTGGCCGCCCGCTACCCGCTACCCGTCCTTGAGCCCGATCCGAACGCACTCCTGGCGCAGCCGGGCCAGGCGGCCGGCGCGGGTACGCGCGCGGCCGGGCGCGGCCGCGTGGCCGCCCTGCTCGCCGTCCACGGCGACGTGCTGGCCGTCACCGCCACGCCCTTCGCCGCCGCCATCACAGACCTGCGCACCGGCGCCAGGGTCTCGCTGGGCAGCTACACGCGGATCGTCGCTTCGACGGTCGGCGGCGACGGCTTCGTCTACCTCCTGGCCGGCAGCGCCGACCCCGCATTCACCCTGCGCTTCCTGCGCATCGACCCGCGCACCATGCGCTCGCTCGCGGCCTGGGACACGGGCGTCGCGGCCTCGTCGCAGACCGCCTGGGCGCTGCCCACGCGCTTCGGCGCGATCGTCTACTCCCCCGGCACGCCGCACTCGATCGACGCCTACTCGGGGACCAACGTCTGGCTCCTCGACGGCGGCGGCGCACGCACGAACTCGGCCGTGTCGTCGAACGCAGGCGTGCGCATGGGTCCGGGCGCGGGCGACAGTGTGCTGCTCTACGGCACGCCCGCCGGCGGCGCCGTGTCGCGGCTCGACACCGACGACGGCGTCCTCAGCCGGGCGAGTGCCCGACTCGCGGCACCGCCGGGCTCGACCGTCCTGCTCGCCGCGGACTAGGCGCGCGACGAAGTCACGCATGTCTGAGCGACGACGACGAAGTCGATCGGCGGACTAGGCGCGCGACGAAGTCACGCATGCCTGAGCGACGACGACGAAGTCGATTGTCGGACTAGGCGCGCGACGAAGTCACGCATGTCTGAGCGACGACGACGTCGATCGGCGGCTCAGGCGCTCAGGAGCACGGCGCGCTCCAGGCAAGCCAGCGCGCGGGGTTGTCGACCATAAGGCGGCGCAGCGACGCGGCGTCGACGCCGCGTCGGGCGAAGTGCGCCGGCAGGGTGCTCCCGAGGTGCGCGTAGCCGCAGCCGCCGTGGGCGACCAACCTGATCTTCATGGCGATGTCGTGGGAGACCAGCACGCTGCCGGCAAGGCCGTCGGCGCAGAGCGCGGCGACCGCCGCCACGCGCTCGTGGTCGGCGCGCGACAGGTCGGCGCCGGCACGAACGGCCCGGGGGGCGCGCGGCGCGGGCCAGCCAAAGCCGTCGAGCTCGACGAACGCACCCTCGCGAGCGATCTCGCGACAGTAGTCGAGGTCGATGCCCGACCCAACGGCGTCACCGGCGTCGGGGCGGCCGTCCCCGTCGGCATCGAGGGCCGAGTCGAGATGGCAGACGGCGACCCGGCCGGGGTCGACGCCGTGCTCCTTCAAGACGAGCAGCGCCTCGAGGCCTCTGTGTCCGGGGGCGACCGAGTGCAGCGAGACCGGCGCGCCAGTGGCTCGCTGGGCGCGGGCGACCGCCCGCAGCACGCGCAACTCGACCGGCGCAATGTCTTGCGACGACACGCCGATCTCGCCGATCAGGCCGCAGGGCGGGCCGCCCCGCGCCGTGTCGGGCGACAGGTCGGCGAGCAGCTCGGCGGCGAGCTCGTCGACCGTGGCGGCGGCCGTGCGCGGCGAGACCAGGTCGGCGACGTAGTGGCCGCAGCCGGCCACCAGGTGCAGGCCGGTGGCGCGCGAGAGGCGCGCGAGCGCGGCGCGGTCGCGCCCCAGCTCGTCGGGCGTCTGGTCGACGACCGCGCGACCGCCGGCGGCCGCAAACAGCGCAAGCTCGGCGACCATCTCGTCGAGGTCGTCGAGGCGCAGGTTGGCGCGGTTGCCGAGCGGGTCGCTGCGGACGCGCTCGAGGTTGGCCGCCGTCACCGGCTCGTCGGCAAAGGCCCACGCCCGCGCGTCGGTCCGCGGCCAGTCGAGGGCCTGGTCGAGAGCGCAGACGAGGTGCTCGTGCGGCAGGCAGACGCCGAGCTCGGCCGGCGAGATCGGCCCCAGCACGCTCACGATCTTGCCCGTCGGCGCCGTGGCCACCGCGAGCCTTCCGGGTCAGACGCCGGCGCCGAGCCGGCGCGCCTCGCGGCCGCGCAGCCGCCAGGCAAAGCCCGCCAGGCGCGACTCGTCGAGCGGGTCGCCGTCGTTGTAGACGAAGAGCAGCGGAAAACCGGCGCCGCGGCGCAGTTGCGCCTCGCTCACCAGGGCCGGGCCGCAGCCGCGCGGTGAGACCACGACCACGCCGTCGACGGCCTGCGTCGACCAGGTGAGCAGGGCACCGCCGATCGTGGGGATCGACTCGCCGAACGGGTAGCCGTCGAACAGCGGCTCGCTGGCCCGCCAGACCTCGCCGACGTCGTGCCAGAAGACCCAGGGCTCGTGGGGACGCACGACGCCGAGCAGCCGTTTGACCACGTAGCGCATGAACTTGAGGGTCGCCAGGCGCTTGGCGCCCTGGCGGGTGGCCAGGCCGTGCTCGCGCGCGTCGCGCAGCGCGAGCAGCTCGAAGATCTCGCCAAACGGCTCGAAGATGACGCGCAGGCCCTGGTCTGAGAGCTTGCGCTGCAGGTCGTCGTTGCCCCACTCGTCGACGCGCAGGTAGATGTCGCCGCACAGAAAGACGGTGCGCAGGTCGTCGCGGGTCTCGCCGCCGGCAAGCCCGGCGAACTCGCGCGCGGCCTCGGCGACGAGCGCCTCGCAGCGCGAGAGCAGGGCGCGGGCGTCGCCCAGGCCCTTGACCTTGCCGGTCAGCCGCGGCGCCGCCAGCAGCGCCTCGAGACGATCGGCGTAGGCGTGGTAGAGGGCGTCGGAGGCGCCCCGACGGGGCTCGGTCGCGTAGTGGTAGAAGCGCATCATGTTGAGCAGGTCGGCAGACGCCGAGCCTACCCAGATCACCGACGTCAACGACCAGTCCTCGAACAGAAGGGTGAAGTCGGCCACCTCGACGGGCTTGTCGTAGCCCAGCCGCTCGAGCTGGATCTGCTGGGCGACCGGGAACAGGTTGGGACGACAGGCCTGAAAGCCGCGACCGATGCTCACGAACACGCAGCCGCCCTCGCCGATGGTGTCGCCGGCGCGCTCGAGGTAGTCGGCCAGCGTGCCCCAGATGAGCTGATACGGCAGGCACTCTTTGCCCGAACAGCCCTGGCGCCCCCGGTCGAGGGCCTCGGGCGAGGTGGCGCCCACGAAGCGCGCGTCGATGCCGGCGCCGCGCATGGCGGCGGCCGCGAAACGGCCGCCGCTCCCACCGATATTGCCGAACACGAAGGTGCGCTCGCGGTTGTTGCGCAGCGACAGGACGACCGGCCGCTCGCAGCGCTCGAGGTGGCGGGGGTCGACGGCGCCGGGGGTCGCGGCACCACGTGAAGCGCCCGCGGACGCGACGGCGCCCGGACCGGCGGCGAGCGCCTGCGCCTCGCGGTAGCCCCGCACGGCGTGCAGGAACGCCTGCACGCGGGTCACATAACCGGCGCTGCCGCCGTGGCCGTCGCTTTCGAGCACCGTGTGCGGGTAGGCGGAGAGCAGATCGTCGAAGAGGTGCTCGACCAGCGAGTTCGGCCCGCACCCGTAGGCACACAGAAGCAGGGGGAACACGTCGCCGGCGGCGGCCGCCCCAAGCGAGGCGCGCAGGGTCTCGCCGGCGCCGGCCCAGTGCACGCAGCGCAGACCCGGCGCGGCCTCGTCGACGGCAAAGCAGTCGAGCGGCAGCGGCATGGCGCCGCTCGCGGTCACCAGGTCGTGGATACCCGAGTTGATCACGGGGTCGTGGATCACGTGCACCTCGCCCACGATGAGCACGACGGGCACGCCCGCGGCGCGCGCGAAGTCGAGCGCGCGGTCGCCGATCTCGCGCAGGCCGCGCTCGTACCGCTCCCATACGGCGCAGGCGCGGACTTGGGCCGCGCGCACCGCCGCCGCGTCGTGCACGCCCAGCAGCCGGGCCGCCGTTTCGAGCTCCCGGAGCAGGTCGGCGTCGCCAAAGCCGTGGGCGCCGGCGGCGAAGAACACCGGCCGCACCACCGGTGGCGCCGCGGGCTCGTCGGCCAGGGCATACTCGACCATCTGCGGCGTGCCCTGGGCGATCGGGCAGGTGTAGGTACCGGCCGCCCCGTGCGACGGCAGGTTGATGAACGCCGGCGCGAAGAGCGCGTCGAGCCGTGCCTCGCCGGCCGCCGCGGTCAGGCCGTGGGCGATCTTGACCGGCGCGCAGGCGCCCGGCGCCGCGCAGCGCCGGTCGCCCAGGGCCAGCGTCTCGACCGTCGGGCGCAGCACCTCGACCTCGGCCCCCAGCGCGGCCAGGAACGCGGCGAAGAACGGCAGCGAGTCGATCAGGTAGTGCGCCTGCGGCAGGCCGATGCGGCGGCCGGCCAGCGGGCCGGCCGCCGCATCGGCCGCGCTCTCGGCCACGAGAACGGTCAGCAGCTCGTCGCGCTCGCGGTACGGGTTGGGGGCGTCCTGAGGAAGCTTAGCGCCCACCTCGGAACGGTCGTCGTACTTGGGACAGTTGCCGCCGCTCACCACGCGGCGGCGTTCGCCGGCCACCTCGACGACGGCCGTCTCGAGCCGGCAGAGGTTGGCGCAGTGTCGGTCGCCGCAGCGGCCGCTCTTGCGCTCGACCACGCGCGCTGCCGCGAAGATGTCGAGATCGACCGGGGCAAGTCCGGCAGTGGCGCTTGCCTGCGCGGCAAGCAGGGCGATGCCCAGCGCGCCCATGGCGCCCGGGTCGGGCGGCACCACGACCTCGCGACCGGTGACCGCGGCCAACGTGCGCGCCAGCGAGGGGTTGGCGGCCGGCTTGCCCTGGAAGAAGATGCGCTCCGCGAAGCGGCGGTCGCCCATCACGCGGCCGATGTAGTTCTTGATCACCGAGTACTGCAGCCCGGCGAAGATGTCGGCGCGGGTGAAGCCGTCGGACAGCGCCTCGGCGGCGACGTCGGCGACGAACACCGTGCAGGTCTGGCCGAGGTCGGGCGGCCTCGCGGAACGGGCCGCGAGGGCGCCGAAGCCGGCGATGTCGTCGAGTCCGAAGGCCAGGGCCTGCTCTTCGAGAAACGAGCCCGTGCCGGCGCTGCAGACGCGGTTCATGTCGGATTCGGCCACGCGCCCGTCGCGCACGTTGATGAACTTGGCGTCCTGGCCGCCGATCTCGACGATCGAGAGGCTGCGTCCGCCGTCCGGGTCGAACCGCACGGCGGCGGCCGCGTGCGCCACGATCTCGTTGAGCACGGTGAGGCCGGTCGCAAGGTCGGGGTAGGCGGCGCGCATGACGGTCGCCACGGCGTCGCGCCCCGACCCGGTCAGCCCCACCGCGACCACCGTGTCGCGCGGACGAGCCGCGCGCAGGTCGACCACCAGGCGCTTGGCCGCCTCGACCGGGTTGCCGTCGGTGCGCCGGTACACGTCGGCCAGCACCGCGCCGGAAAGCAGCTCGACCAGGACCCCCTTCGAACCCGTCGAGCCCAGGTCGAGGCCCAGCACGACCGCCGTCGGGGCCGCGTCGGCGCCCAGTGCGTCGGCGCCCGACGCGTCGGCGGCGGACCGGCCGGCCGTCTCCTCGAGACCGAGACGTACCACCGAACCCGGGCCGTCGGCCGCCGCCGTCAGGGCGCGCACCCGGACGCGACGTTCGACCACCAGGGCCTCTGGTGCGGCAGGCCGCCACGTGGTCCCGCTCCAGTCGCGCGAGGCGGCAAGCTGCAGCGCGCCGAGGGCCTCGAACACTCCAGCCTGCGCGGAGACCTCGACGGGAGCCGTGACGAGCTCGCGGAAGGCGGAGACGAGCGGACCGATCAGGGCGCCGTGGCCGATCAGCACGACGGGACCGTCGACCTTGGTACGGTCATAGAGCGCGTGCACATTGCGCGCCACGCTCTCGAACAGTCCGCGAAACAGGCGGCCGTGGTCTTCGCCCTGGTTGGCGAAGTGCGTGAGCTCGCTTTTGGCAAAGACGGCGCAGCGCGACGTGACGGTGATGCCGCGGTCGGCGGCGGCGGCGAGCGCGATGGCCTCGTCAAGGCCGCAACCGAGCCGGCCGCACAGCCCCTCGACGGTCTCGCCGGTGCCCGCCGAGCAGCGCTCGTTGCGCTCGTAGTCGATGCGCCCGGCACGGTCGCGCGTGAGCACCGAGTAGCCGCTGCCGCCGATGCGCACCACGGTCAGCGCGCCCTCGGCACCGAAGAGGGCGCGCGCCGCCCACTCCTGGGCGATCTCCTCGGGGATGGCGCCGAGCGCGGGCGCCGTCAGGCGGTCGCCGAAGGCGCCCGCCGCCACGACGCCCGCGACCCGCGCGGCGCCGAGCGCGCGGTACAGGGCGAAGAAGGGCGCCAGCGGCTCGCCGTGGTGGCGCGCGGCGCTCGAGCCATGGACGACCAGGTCGCCGTCGGCGCCGACCCGCCCCCAGGCGAGCGACGTCGTGACCTTGCCGGCGTCGAGCCCGATGAGCAGGCGCGGCGCGCCGTCGTTCGTGGGGTCCTGAGGCGTTGCGAGGAACTGCATGCCGACAGTTTACGACATAGACGACGCCGCGCCGCCCGCACTTGAAAGCCGGCCAGAATGGGAGGCCGGTAGTACGCGGCCGCCGCCGGCGTTCGGGGGACCGCCGGGGCCGAAGGCCGCCCCGGCGGAGGTCACTCGGGCGCCGGGATCGCAGCCAGGAACAGCGTCTCGGCCACGATGGCGCGCTCCAGTTCGGCCAGGTCGACGCTCTCGTTGGCCCCGTGGATGTGGCTCAGCGGCTCCTCGGCGCCCCACAGGATCATCTCGGCGTCGGGCGCCGCCGCGTGGAACGCCGCGACCAGCGGGATCGAGCCGCCCATGCCGTAGTGCGACGCGGGACTGCCGTAGGCCGCGGAGAGGGCCTTCGCCGCAGCGGTGTACGCGGGCCCGTCGGTGCGCGCCGCGAAGCCCTCGCCCCCGCCGGCGTTGGTAAAGACGAGCACCGCGCGCCACGGGGCGACCGTCTGCAGGTGGCGCACGACCGCCTCTCTGGCGACGGCGGGGTCAAGGCCGGGCGGCACACGCACGCTCACGGCGGCTCGGGCGCGCGGCACCACGACGTTCGCGGCGCCCTCGACCGCGGGCGCGTCGATGCCGATCACCGTGATGGCCGGGCGGCTGAAGAGCTGCTCGGCGATGTTACCCGAGCCGGCGAGTGCGACGCCGGCGAGCACGCCGGCATCGCGCCGAAACGCCGGCTCGTCGTAGCTCGCGCCGTCGTAGGGGACCGCCTCGAGCCCCTTCACCGCAACGTTGCCGGCCGCGTCGTGCAGGGTGGCCAGCATGCCGATCAGCGCGGCCAGTGCGTCGGGCGCGGGGCCGCCGTAGACGCCGCTGTGGATCGGGCCGGCCAGCGTGCGGACCTCGACCAGGATCTTCGCCATGCCGCGCAGTGACGTCGTCAATGTGGGCCGGCCGACGGCGCGGTTGCCGGCGTCGGCGATCACGATGGCATCGGCCGCGACCAGCTCGGGACGGGCGCGCACCAGCTCCTCGAGGCCCGTCCGGCCGGTCTCCTCGGCCCCCTCGATCAGCACCTTGATCCCGACACGAAGGTCGTTGCCCAGCGCGCGCAACGCGGCGGCGTGCATGACGATGCCCGACTTGTCGTCGGCGGCGCCGCGGCCGAACAGGCGGCCGTCGCGCTCGACCGGCTCGAACGGTGGGCTCGTCCAGTCCGCCTCGACGCCGGCGGGCTGCACGTCGTAGTGGCCGTAGAGCAGCACGGTCGCAGCGCCGGGCGCCGCAGGGCGCGAGGCGAACACCGCCGGCGGCGAACCGGGCACGTCGAGCAGCCGCACGTCGGCCATGCCGGCGCCGCGCAAGATCTCTGTCACGGCCTCGGCGGCGACCGTCAGCGGCTCAGTCGGGAATCCCTCGAGGGCCACAGAGGGGATGCGCACGAGCCGTTCCAAGTCGGCGCGCGCGACCGACAGCCCGCGCGTCACGCGGCGGCGAAGCTCGTCGGCGGACGGCGTCACCGCTTCTGGGGCGGTGCTCACGTCAGTGTTCCGGCGCGGCGGCAGGCACGACCGCGCGGGTGCCCTCGCGGCGCTGGAGAGGCGCCCGTGCCGCGGCACAGGGCGGCACTGCTCGTCGACGCCGCGGGCACGTGCGACAGCCGGCGCGCACGCCGCCTTCGGCTTGGTCGAGTGTGTCGCCGATCATCCACGAGCGCTCCCTGTCGATGCCGTATTTGTCACCCGCGCGCGTGAGCAGGCCAAGCCGCGGCAAGCCGCATACGCAGTCCACCGCGCAGCCCCGCCGCACGCCGTGGGTTGCCACGGCAAGGCGCGCGCAAACCGTTGCGCCTGCGGCGAAGCCCGCGTCAAGCGCCGCCAGGCACGCCAAGAGGCTACCAGAGGTCCGCGGACAGACGCACGCCAACGGCCGGTTGCGTTTCAGGTCGGGCCGCGAGGCAACAAACCGTGAAGCCGCCGGGGCTGCCCGGTCCTGCGGCGCGGAGCCATGCAAACCGCTCCCGGGGAGGTGGCCGGATGGCGACCACGGTCGACGAGATCGCGCCAGACATCTTTCGCATCTCGACCTACGTCACGGCCCGCGACCTGGGCTTTGCCCAGTTCCTGGTGCGAGACGAGAGCTCCCTGCTGTATCACACCGGCATGAGGTGGCTCTTCGCCGACGTCCACGCCGCCGTGGCGCGCCTCATCGACCCGGCCACGCTCCGCTGGATCGGCTTCAGCCACTTCGAGGTCGACGAGTGCGGCGCGCTCAACGAGTGGCTGACGGCCGCGCCGGCCGCCGTGCCCGTCTGCAGCGAGACCTGTCGCCTCGTCGACATGGGCGACTATGCGGCGCGCCCTGCTCGCGGTCTGGCCGACCACGAAACGGTCGCCACCGGTCGCCACCGGCTGCGCTTTCACCAGACGCCCCACCTGCCCCACGGCTGGGAAGCGGGCCACCTGTTCGACGAGACCACCCGCACGTTGCTCTGTTCGGACATCCTTCACCAGGGTGGCGACCGGCCGGCCCTGACCGACGGCGACGTGGTCGCCGACGCCCTCCGCGCGCTCGCCGGCTACGAAGGCACGCCACTCAGGGGCTACGTGCCCTTCACCAGCCGCACCGACCGTTATCTGCGCGAGCTCGCCAGCCTCGAGCCCACCACGCTGGCCACCATGCACGGCTCGACCTACGTGGGCGACGGCGCCGCCGCGCTGCTCTCCTACCGCGACGCCCTCGACGAGCTCCTCGACGGGTAGACGGGTCGCGAGCGCCGGCCGCCACGACCCGTCGCCCGCGGTCCCCTTCGGCAGCCGCTAGTCGTCGGCGGCCGCGAACTGCCTGACCGCCGCCACCGAGCGCTGCCAGCGCTCGAGCAGCGCGGTGCGGTCGATGGCCACATCGGGCACGAAGCGGCGCCCCGCCCGATGCATCGCGGCAAGCTCGCCGTCGTCGCGCCAGAAGCCCACGGCCAGGCCGGCCAGAGCGGCCGCGCCCAACGCGGTGCACTCGGGCTCGGCGGCGCGCACGACCTCGAAGCCGCAGATGTCGGCCTGGAACTGCAGCAGCGCATCGCTGGCCGAGGCGCCGCCGTCGACGCGCAGCTCGACCGGCTCAAGGCCCGAGTCGGCCGCGGTGGCGGCGACCAGGTCGGCGACCTCGAAGGCGATGCCCTCGAGCACGGCCCGGGCCAGGTGCGCCGGTGTCGCACCCAGCGTGAGGCCGAAGAACGCGCCGCGCGCCGCTGGGTCCCAGTGCGGCGCGCCGAGGCCGGCGAGGGCGGGCACGAAGACCCCGCCCTCGCCGGCCGCCACCAGCCCCGCGAGCTCGCTGGCCTGCTCCGACGACGAGACCACGCCCAAGCCGTCGCGTAGCCAGCCGACGGCCGCGCCGCCCACGAAGGCGCTGCCCTCAAGGGCGAAGGTCGGCCTGCCGCCGCGCCGCGCGGCCACGGTGGTGAGCAGCCGGTGACGCGAGGCGATCGGGGCGGCGCCGGTGTGGGTCAGCAGGAAGCAGCCGGTGCCGTAGGTGAGCTTCGCCTGGCCGGCGCCGTAGCAGCCGTGACCGAAGAGCGCCGCCTGCTGGTCGCCGCACAGCGCGGCGATGGGCAGCGCGACGCCGAACAGGCGGGGGTCGGTCTCGCCCACCACGGCGCTCGTGTCGACCACGGCCGGCAGCAGCTCGCGCGGCACGCCGAACAGCTCGAGGAGCTCGTCGTCCCAGGCGCCTGTGTTCAAGTCGTACAGCAGCGTGCGCGATGCGTTGGTCGCGTCGGTCACGTGCAGACGCCCGCCGGTCAGGTTCCACGCGAGCCACGAGTCGACGGTGCCGCCGGCCAGCTCGCCGCGCCGCGCGCGCCGCGGCCCGTCGGGGATGTGCTCCAAGATCCAGCGCAGCTTGGTCGCCGTGAAATAGGGGTCGAGGACAAGGCCGGTCTTGCGCCGCACCAGCGCCTCGTGGCCCGCGTCGGCGAGCGCCCGACACGTGGCGGCGGTGCGGCGGTCCTGCCAGACGATCGCCGGCGCCACGGGGGCGCCCGTCGCGCGTTCCCAGACCACGGCGGTCTCGCGCTGGTTGGCAAGGCCGACGGCCGCGACGGCCGCCGCCGCGGCCGGGCGGGCGGCCAGCACCGCGCGCGCCGTATCGAGCTGGGCCCGCCAGAGGGCGAGCGGGTCTTGCTCGACCCAGCCCGGAGCCGGGTAGGTCTGGCCGACGGCCTGCTGCGCGCTGGCCACGATGCGGCCGTCGTGGTCGACGAGCAGCGTCCGCGAGCTCGTGGTGCCCTGGTCGAGTGCGAGGATCACCGCGGCCCCGCGCGCTAGCCGAGCGCGCGCTTGAGGCGCCGCAGACCCTCTTCGAGGGTGGCACGCGGACAGCCGAAGTTGAGGCGCAAAAACCCGGGGGCGGCGCCAAAGGCGCCGCCGTCGGACAGCGCCACGCCGGCGCGCAGGCAGGCCTGGGCCGCTTCCGCGCCGTGGGCGTCGTGAGCCGCAAGCCAGCCGCGCGCGTCGAGCCAGGCGAGGTAGGTGGCCTCGACGCGCGTCGTGGTCACTCCAGGCAGCTCGGCCGCGACGAACGACGCCACCAGCTCGGCGTTGCCGCGCAGGTAGGCGCGCAGCTCGGCGAGCCACTCGCCGCCGTCGCGGTAGGCGGCTTCGGCGGCGGCGATGGCAAAACAGCCCGGGAACGGCAGAACGCCGGCGCCGGCCTCGACGAAGCGTCGGCGCAAGCCTTTGTCGGGGATCACGGCGAAGGCGAAGTTCAGACCCGGCAGGTTGTAGG
>Ga0181517_10002921_pt1 | contig 16808 bp, 12 predicted proteins | sample PEATcosm2014_Bin_31_FD_119748 | JGI IMG/M metagenome (GOLD analysis project Ga0181517, IMG submission 119748) | Peatland microbial communities from MTU Mesocosm Facility, Houghton, MI, USA - PEATcosm2014_Bin01_30_metaG | ecosystem: Environmental > Terrestrial > Soil > Wetlands > Peat | place... | reverse complement strand
CAGCAGTTTACGGCTACGGGCACCTACAGCGACAACAGCACGCTGAACCTGACCGGTTCGGTGACCTGGACTTCCACCAACACCGCCGTAGCGACGATCAGCGCCGCCGGTCTGGCGAGCGGCGTGGGCACGGGCAGCACGACGATTCAGGCGGCCTCGGGCTCCATCAGCGGTTCCACCGGCCTGACGGTGACACCGCCGGCCTTAGTTTCCATCGCCGTCACTCCGGCAAACTCCTCGATCGTGAAAAACACAACGCAGCAGTACACGGCCACCGGCACCTACAGCGACAACAGCACGCAGAACCTGACCAGTTCGGTGACCTGGACTTCCACCATCACGGCCGCAGCGACGATCAGCGCCACCGGTCTGGCGACCGCTGTGACACCAGGGAGCACGACCATCCAAGCGACCTCCGGCTCCATCAGCGGTTCTACCGGCCTGACCGTCACGGGCACCTTCCCTGGGGTTGCTTATGACATGTGGCTTAACTTCGAGGAATGCACGATTGGGGCGGGAATGAGCGCAACCCAATTGGCAAGCTCGACGCACGGTGCGGCGGGTACCTGGGCTGTGACCGACCCCAGCAATCTCCTCACGACGCAGACGGCGGCTGCGGACCCGGCGAACGCCCTTACCGGGGACACCAGCACTCGAGGCATGGCCTATAACCTTGCCAACGGCGCCGAGGCGTATATTCAATGGAATCTGCCGACCCCTCAGAATGCTCTGGTCTTTGGGCTGTGGTATAAGTCCGGCCAACCGGCAGCTTGGATCGAAGGGCCGCATTTCATCACTCTGTACAACCTAACCGTCGGAACCATGCTAAGGCTCTCCGATGAGCGAAGCAGTACAACCAATTCCCGTGAGATCCGGGTAAGTCCCCTTGATGCATCGGTCTCCATCGCCGACAATACCTGGTACTGGTGCACGATGAAATGGGAACAAGGTGCCGCGGGTTCGTTCAGCGTTTACGACACGTCCCTGAACCTTGTTGGCACCGTGACATTCACCGATACCTTTAACGCGCCCACGCAGGCAATCCTCCTCGGGAACACCTCCGGGACAGCTCCTGAGACCGGCGAAACCACTTACTTCAACGATCTAATCGTTGAGTACACGAACCCGAGTTTTCCGTTACTGCCTATATCGCCGCTGGTGTCGCTCGCGGTGACGCCTTCAAGTCCATCGATTCCCAAGGGAGCGACACAGCAGTTCACCGCCACTGGAACCTTAAGTGACGGCAGTACAATGAACCTGACCAACAGCGTGATCTGGACTTCCACGAACAGTAACGTAGCGACCGTGACCGCCGCCGGCCTGGCGACTGGTCAAGCTACCGGCAGCACCACCATTCAGGCCACTTCCGGCTCAATCACGGGGTCCACGGGGCTCACGGTCACAGCTCAGGTGTTGGAATCGCTCACGGTCACGCCGACTGATCCTTCGATCGCGGAAGGCTCCACCTTGCAGTTCACCGCCACGGGAACCTACAGCGACGGCAGTACGCAAAACCTGACAAGTGTCGTGACGTGGTCGGCAACCAGCGGCAGCGTTTCAAGCGCGGGGCTTTTCACTGCCCCCGCCACGGCCACTTCGGTAGTCGTTACTGCCACAAGTACGGCCAATGGCACAGTGACTGGTTCCACGACTGTTACAGTGGTGGCTGGTTCGTCTGGAATGCAGCAACTCGCCGCTGACAGCTTCAACCGACAAAACGCGTCGACCCTAGGTGTGAACTGGACGCCTCTCATTGGCAATGCTGCCAACACGGCACTGCAAATTGTCAGCGGGCAGGTTGAGTCCATCGTCGCAGCCCCGGACATAGGTAAAGAGATGTACTATGGAGGCCTTAACTGGCCCGCAGATCAGTACAGCGAGGTAACCATCATTGCCTTAGGCTCTCCCGGCAATGAGGGACCGGCCGTTCGCATGACTTCCAATGATAAGGCCTATCTCTGCTCAGTCAACAGTTTGGGAACCGGCAACAGCTCCGTCTCGCTTCTGCTGTTCAACGCAGGTACAACTACAACGCTAGCGAGTTCGACAACGGCAACCGTATTGGCGGGGCATGTTGTGAGTTGCACCGTTCAAGGGACGGTCATCATCATGCAAAACCAGACGACTGGAACACAACTCCTTACGGCGTCTGACGGCACACTTCCGAGCGGCTATCCGGGAATGGCTATCACCGCGGTGACGCCTTCCGCGAATGTCCTGGGCAACTGGACTGGCGGCGCCGCCGGGCCCTCCCTCTCACTCGATCAGGTCGCTAGCGATAGCTTTAACCGCGCTAATGCACTGAACCTCGGTCCCAATTGGCATATCGGCACCGGTCACGGTCCGATTCAGATCGTCAGCGATCAAGTGCAGCCGTACCCAACTGGCGGTCCTCAGCCTTCCAAGGAGCACTACATTGCCGCCGGAGCGTTTCCGAACGATCAATGGTCCCAAATGCAAGTCGTGTTCGAGGACACGGTTGGCGATGTTGGGGTTGAGCTCCGCGCATCGGATTCCGCTGACACTCTGTACGTGGCCGACGTCAACATTACGGGCGCCGCGGGAACCGCGGAGACAAGGATTTCTCTGGTCATTAACGGAGTCATTACGCCTCTGATTATCGACCAACAGTGGTCGGTGGTTTCACCGGGAGACTTCATTCGTGGCCAGGCCCAGGGTAGTCTCATCAGCTTGATAGACGTGACAACCGGGGCTCTGTTGTTGACGGCGTCTGACACAAACGTCACTTCCGGATATCCCGGCATATCGCTTCAGGCGGTTACCGGAAATCCGTCGGATCATATAGCTGGAACCTGGTCGGGCGGCATATTCCAGTGAGTAGAGCATGCTCCGCATCTCTTCGACCGCAACCGCCAGAGGCCGGGATCTCGGTGATTTCCGACGGCCCGGCCTCTCCTGTCAGTCAGGTCCTGCTTGATTTCTACCGTTGCCCAGAAACCCTCTGTGACTATCTTTTGGATGGAGAGCTGTCCTTGGAGGCCGGGTTCTTCTCGTTAGGTTCTATTACCAACTGCTACGGGCGCTTTTCGTCAGCCCCATCCACCAAAGCGCCTCCGGGAAGCCGCATTGACCTGTCGCAACATGTAGGAGCGAACGGGACGACTCCTCGGTTGCCTTTCGATCCTAACCAAGTTATCACGAACCTCCGGCAAGAGCGTTACGTGGCCAATGGTTCTGCGGGCAAGCATTCGCTTTTGTCCAATGCAGCCATCCAACGGGCCTACTATTTTCTTCGCCCGCTGCTGGGTATCTCAGTCCGGAAACACCTCCAGAGACTGTTCCTTCGAGGTTGGCCTGACCTGGCGTTCCCCAAGTGGCCGGTCGATACAACCGTAGAGCGGCTGCTGGAAAGGCTTCTCATCATTTCGATGAAGGCACGGAACCTTCAAACGGTGCCCTTCATTTGGTTCTGGCCGGAGGGAGCTCCGAGTTGCGCGATGGTAACTCACGACCTCGAAACACAGGCGGGCGTTGCCTTTGCTCCGCGTCTGATGGACGTGGATGACTCCTTTGGAATCAAGACTTCGTTCCAGGTTATACCGGAAGGAGGGTACGCGGTATCACAGCGCTTTCTCAACTCGATCAGAGCTCGCGGATTTGAGCTGAATATCCAGGACTTGAGTCATGATGGGAATTTGTTCAACGATCACGACGAATTCATCAAGCGGTCCCGAAAGATTAATCGCTATCTTCACGACTATGGGGCTGAGGGGTTTAGGTCTGGCAGAATGTACCGGAAGGCCGATTGGTATCAGTTCCTTGACATGTCTTACGATATGTCGATACCTAATGTAGCCCATCTCGATCCCCAGCGCGGTGGGTGTTGCAGCGTATTTCCTTATTTCATAGGCAGAATTCTTGAGTTCCCCTTGACGACAAGCCAGGACTACTCTCTGTTTCATATCCTGGGTGACTACTCGATTGGACTATGGGAGAGGCAACTGGAGCTGATCTTGGCGGTAAACGGTCTCGCGAGCTTTATTATTCACCCCGACTATGTCCGCGAGAAGCGGGCCATGAAGGTATACCTGGACCTCTTGAAACACCTGGCGAAACTGCGCGACGAAGCAAAGGTGTGGATCGCGCTTCCCGGCGACATCAACAGGTGGTGGCGAGAGCGGAATCAAATGAAGCTGGTGTGGGAAGACGGTGAGTGGCGCATCCAGGGCCGTGGCAACGAGCGCGCTAGGCTCGCCTTTGCATCCCTTGTCGATGACCGCATCGTTTACGGGCTTGGCAAAGCAGGAATGCCATCGCGGCTTGGTTAATACCGCAGAACTGAGGGTTTGCTCTGATGTGTGGAATCAGCGGAATTCTGAACGACGCCGGTGTCCCGGTTCTTCCTAGTGTCCTGCGAGGGATGGTCGGAGCGATCCGTTATCGCGGGCCGGATGACGTTGGGATCTACTGCGATGGGAACGTTGGATTCGGCCACGCCCGGCTGAGCATTATAGACCTTTCAGGTGGGCACCAGCCCATGCTCAACGAAGACAAATCCCTCTGGATTACATTCAACGGCGAGATATTCAACTACCTTGAGCTGCGAGAAGAGCTGATAAAGAAAGGCCACCACTTCGCTACTCGGTCCGACACAGAGGTAATTCTGCATCTTTACCAGGAAGAGGGCGAAAGATGCGTCGAACGGCTCAACGGGCAGTGGGCCTTCGGTATCTGGGATGTTCGGCAGCGAAAGCTCTTTCTTTCCCGGGACCGGCTCGGCGTGCGACCGCTTTTTTACACCAGAACCTCTGAGGGCCTACTGTTTGCCTCCGAAATCAAAGCCCTCCTTGCCTGCCCGGACGTCCAATGTGAATTGGACTTGCAGGCCCTCGACCAGGTCTTCACCTTCTGGGTGACTTTGCCGCCGCGCACGGCTTTCCGAAACATATGGCAGCTGCCACCGGGACACTCGCTTGTGGTGGAGAACGGAAAGACTCGGGTTTCAGAATACTGGCGTCCGGAATATGCACCCGAGGATGCAGGGGACAGCGACCGCGACCGGAAGTTGACAGAGGAGTTGCTGGCTTTGCTGCTGGACGCCACACGTATCCGACTCCGCTCTGATGTTCCGGTTGGCGCGTATCTAAGTGGAGGGCTCGATTCCACGCTCATTGCTGCGCTGACCAAGAGCTTGGTGGGCGACAGGCTGAGGACGTTTTCGGTCAGCTTCAATGACGCAGAGTTTGACGAGAGCGCTTACCAGAAAGAAGCCAGCACGTTCTTGCAGACGCAGCATAGCACTGTGCAGTGCTCTTATGAAAACATTGCCACGGTGTTTCCGGAAGTCGTCTGGCATGCCGAACAGCCGATTCTGCGGACGGCACCGGCGCCACTGTTTCTTCTCTCCAAACTGGTCCGCGACAGCGGCTACAAAGTTGTGCTTACGGGTGAAGGCGCGGACGAGATGATGGGCGGTTATGACATCTTCAAAGAGGCAAAGATCCGTAGGTTCTGGGGGCAGGACCTCGGATCGTCGCTGCGGCCCCTCCTGCTAAAGCGCCTTTATCCGTACATGGAGGGGATCCAAAGGCAGCCGGCGGCCTACCTCAAAAGGTTCTTCCATGTAACCGCTGAGGACCTCAAGAGCCCCTTCTTTTCGCACCTACCGCGCTGGGAGCTAACTGCTAAGTTAAAGGCGTTCTTTTCCGAGGACGTCCGGCAGCAGACACAGTCGCGTTCTGCCCTTTCCGAGTTGGAGAGCTCTCTCCCGCCATCGTATCTGTCCTGGAGGGCTTTCAACCAGGCGGAATACCTCGAGACTATGCATTTGCTGCCCGGGTACATCTTATCTTCTCAGGGCGATCGCATGGCCATGGCACACTCGGTTGAGGGCCGGTATCCTTTTTTGGATCACCGCGTCGTCGAATTCGCCGCTAAACTTCCGCCGAGGCTGAAGATGAAGGTGCTCGATCAGAAGCACCTGCTGAAACGGGCTGCGACGGGCCTCATTCCCGAATCCATCCGGCAGCGGCACAAGCAACCGTATCGGGCACCGGAAGGCCGGAGTTTTCTCGGACCCAAGGGGCAGTATATTGAAGAGATGCTCTCGCCGGAGAACATCAGGCGTGACGGAATCTTTGATCCGCACGCAGTGGCCGCCTTGCTGAACAAGTTCATGTGCGGCAACGCAACGAGCACAAGAGACAATATGGCCCTGGTCGGTATCCTTTCAACCGAGATCCTGCTGGAGCGTTTTATCCACCAGCGCGACCAACCCCAGTCGGCAAGCTGTCAGGCGTCACAGGTAGGCGGGACGGCAGATTCAACTTGCGACACGGTAAGCACCGGCCCCTCTCTCACCGCCGCCCCAGGAAAAGACAAACGTATATGAATACAGACACTATCACACAGCAAGTACGCAGCTTCATCGCTGACAACTATCTCCTCCGCCACGCGGAGCAACTCAAGAACACTGACTCCTTTTTGGACGATGGGATTCTCGATTCAACTGGCATTTTGCAGCTCATCACGTTCCTCGGGGAACGCTTTGGCGTTACCGTCGAAGATGAGGAAGTGACTACCGAGAATCTGGATTCGATCGACAAGGTTACAGCCTATCTCAGCCGGAAACTCAATGGAGTTTCGAAAGGACAAATTCCTGGTGTTCAGGAGGGCCTCGGAGGAAGCCTATGAGTGCCGGCTCGGTGGTGACCGCGGATATTCTCCGGATCGATCCTGTTATGGTAGCGGACCGTATTGTAGCCAATATCCAAGATATCGTCGGCAACCGGTTCAAGCGAAAGGGAGCCGTCATCGGCGTTTCGGGGGGCATCGACAGCACGGTCGTTGCATTTCTGTGCGCACGCGCGCTCGGGAATGATCGTGTCTTCCTGCTGTTCACGCCGGAAACCGATTCCTCGCCCGATAGCCTTCGCCTTGGAGGACTGGTTGCCGAGTCGTTAAACGCCCGGTCCGCGACCGAGGATATCAGTCCCATTCTTAAAGGCGCACGCTGCTACGAAAGGCGCGACGAAGCTGTTCGGCTCGTCGTTCCTGACTACGGGGATGGCTACAAGTTCAAGATTGTCCTTCCCAACCTTCTAGATGCAAACCGCTATTCCATCTTCTCGGCGGTGGTTCAGTCGCCCGATGGAAGCACTAAGCAGGTCCGGCTTAGTGCGGCCGCGTACCTGGGTATTGTGGCCGCCACGAATTTCAAGCAACGTGCCAGGAAGATGATCGAGTACTACTACGCCGACCTTATGCAGTACGTGGTAGCGGGAACTCCAAACCGCCTCGAATACGACCAGGGCTTTTTTGTGAAGAATGGCGACGGCTCCGCAGACCTGAAGCCAATTGCCCATTTGTACAAGTCCCAGGTTTACCAATTGGCGGCCTACCTGGGAGTGCCGGACGAGATTCGACGACGTCCGCCGACGACGGACACCTATTCGCTGGAGCAGTCTCAGGAGGAGTTCTATTTCACGTTGCCGCTCGAAAAGATGGATCTGTGCCTCTACGGTAAGAACAACGGTATCCCTCCCGCGGACCTGGCTCCGGCAGTCGGCATGGATGAACAACAAGTCGAACGCATGTACCGGATGATCGAAGCCAAGCGAAAGATGGCTCACTACCTCCATTCGGCTCCATTACTTGTTGAACCAATCGAGGTCTCGTAGAGGTACGAGGCGCTTTTTCCCGGCACCCCAGTAAAATGGCGTACCCAAACAACGTGGCTGGGTTCTTGCTCGCTGGCAAGGACCCTGGGCGCCTTGCGCTAGAGGTGGGTCAGGAGAAGTACACCTATGGCGAATTGCGCGATGCGGCTGCGCGCGTTGCAGCGTATCTGAACGAACTGGGGGGAGAAACAGGAGACCGCGTCATCTTGATCAGCGACAACTCGTTCTTTTGGGTGGTCGCCTACCTGGCTATCCTTTGGACTGGGCGAGTTTGCGTTCCCCTGCCTCCGAGTATCTCCTCCCAAGATCTTGAGTATATCCTCCGGGTCACGAATAGCCGCTTGGCCTTTCTTCAAGGCGGATTCGCCCTTAAGAATGCAGCCTGCTTCCGCAACTTCCATGTCATCACGCCTGGTCCGCTGGACGCACTGCCCTGTACCGCTTCGCAGCGGGATTTTGCCGCCCTGTGCAAAGGCTCGCACCCAGTTCCCCCACCATTCTCTCTGGGTGATGTTGCTCTTGCCGCCCTCATGTTCACTTCGGGATCGACCGGCACACCACGCGGGGTCATGGTTTCGCATGAGAATATCGTCGCGAATACGGATTCCATAGTCGAATACCTGACTTTGACCGAGCATGACCGCATTCTGGCCGTTCTGCCCTTTCACTATTGCTTTGGCACATCTCTCCTCCACACGCATCTGAGGGTTGGGGCAAGCCTGGTCGTCGAACCGCGTTTCATGTACCCCGAGAATATCCTGCAGAAAATACTAGACTCGGAGTGCACGGGGTTCGCGGGCGTGCCCAGTCATTTTCAAATTCTCTTGCGTAGTTCCAGCCTTCGGAAGAAGCAGTTTCCCAAATTGCGCTACGTTCAGCAGGCAGGTGGCTATTTGGCGCCTTCGTTCGTTCGTGAATTACGGGACGCATTGCCAGAAACGAAGATCTTCATTATGTATGGCCAAACCGAGGCGACGGCGAGGCTGTCCTATCTGCCGCCGGAACTCTTGGACACCAAGGTTGGATCGGTCGGCAGAGGTATACCGGGAGTCAGGCTTCAGGTGCTGAATGAACTGGGTCAGGAAGTGCGACCTGGAGAGGTGGGCGAGATCGTTGCTGAAGGTGCGAACGTCGCCCGTGGGTACTGGTGCGCTCCCGATGAGACAGCCATGGCCTTCCGGGATGGCAAGCTCCATACGGGGGACCTCGCAACGGTCGATTCTGATGGGTTCATTTTTGTTGTGGACCGGATCAAGGACTTTCTGAAGTGTGGTGGCCAGCGGGTCAGTTGCCGCAAACTCGAGGAGCAGTTGCTGGAATGCGAGGATCTGCTCGAAGCGGCCGTAGTCGGCGTACCGGATGATGTGCTCGGTGAAGCAGCGAAGGCTTTTGTCGTCTTCCGCAAGTCTGATGTCGATGGCCTTAAGGAACGTCTACTTGTTTTCTGCAAGGAGAGAATGCCTCCGCAGCTTGTTCCTAAGGACATCGTAGTGCTTGACAGTCTCCCGAAGAACAGCGCCGGCAAAGTGCTCAAACCAACGTTGAAGGCCCTCCAGGCGTGTTAGATCCGAAACCTCAGCAAGGCTGGTCAGCCGGCTTTGTCGCCGCAAGTTAATTGGGCGTCCATCAGGCTAGATTCACTCCGCGTCCCATCAAGAGAATGAGAGACAGGATCGGTCAACTCGACGTCGTTCGCGGGATAGCCGTGCTCGCGGTGATATTGCATAATTCTCTCTACACTATCCCTTCGCTTCCCTTGCAGTTCTTGTTCAGACGTGGGTGGATGGGAGTCGATCTGTTCTTCGTCCTGTCCGGGTTTTTGATCACGCGAATTCTGGTCGACACGAAGCAGTCGGAGAGCTACTTCCGCAACTTCTATGCAAGGCGTTGCTTGAGGATTTGGCCCTTGTACTTCGCTGTAATTGTTTTCATGTTTGCGGTCGTCCCTTTGCTGAGCCGCTCCGCAGGTTCCATCGTCATTGCGCACTCGTCGCCGTGGTGGTCCTATCCGTTTTTCCTTCAGAACTTCCTGATGCATTACCCGACTAAAGCAGCAGGGCCTCTGGGTGTTACTTGGTCGCTCGCTGTTGAAGAGCAGTTTTATATCGTGTGGGCAGTGATTGTGCGATACTGTTCTGACTCTCAACTGCGGCGCATTGCCGCCGCCGTGATCTGCCTGTCTCCGCTCCTGCGCCTTTACCTTTCGCTGCATCACGTGGATGTTTACGCAAACGTATTCTGCCGGCTTGATGGGCTTATGGCAGGGGGCCTTCTCGCGCTTGTGCTTCGTTCAAACACGTTTCTCCCGTCCAGGTTTCTAAGCACAGCATGGCTCTCTCTTTTCATTGCCGTACCGCTCGCATTTGTGACAGACGCCTTTCATGCCAGATGGCTCACCTTTTCTTTGAGCGTCGCGGCCTCGCTTGCGTTCGTATATCTCTCGTTATTTGCAACCCAGAAATGGTTTCAGGTGGCGGTGACAAACCGATGGTTGGCGTACACCGGGACGATCAGCTATGGACTCTATTTGCTCCACAAGATCCCGTTCGATGTGCTACAGGCCTTCCACTTGGACCGGCATCCCGTCCTGGCGCTGCTGATAGGTCTCGCTGCCAGTTACATCATCGCGATTATTTCTTGGAGGCTACTCGAGAAACCACTCCTGCGGTTAAAGCAGTTCTTCGAAGCCACGCCGGAGCGATCAGGCGCCACGAACCACCGGTTTGTGCTTGTGTCTCAGCTTTGAGCTGGACCGACCCAATTCGGCGTTCATCTGCGCAGGAGTTTCGGGTTCTCCCGCTCATTCGCTCGGCGCCGTCGAGGCTTCCCCGAGATCTGCTTCACTGGTCGAGGCTGACTTCGAAGTACTACATCCAGCTCTCCTCTGACCTTTATCGCCGGAGGCGCCCGACACATCCAGGCTGCGGAGTGTCAGGAATTTGCAGCAAATCCAAATCGTCGTCTAAGGCATGGCATTCGTTTCGACCTCGCAGTGCGAGGAATTCGCCTTAAGTATTTGAAATATTAGGGCCGTCTGCCATAATGACCGGGTTTGGCGATTGAATTGCAATGCCTTTAGGGAAAAGGGGACATTGCCAGCTTCGAGCGCAGGAGGAGCAGTCAAGGGATGTTGTCTAATGACGCGCCGGTTAGACGCGCGATGGCAATACATTTGACGGGATTTGATCTGCGGTTTTACCCCAGAACGGCACCCTCGATAGATTCCACTCCCGCTGGCGCTGAGTGCTGCGTTTAAAGCAAAGATCATATGGAGAGCACGAGCAACGATCCGCTGACACGAGAGCCTGAAACCGATTTTGGCGAAACGCTGGCGCGATTGGTCGGGGCAATCGTAAGGCACCGCTGGTGGTTCCTCCTCGCCGCGGCTACCGTTATCATCGCCACGGCTTTTGTCTTAACCGCCCTTCCAAACCGGTACACGTCGGAAGCCACGATAATCGTGGTTCAGCAGAGCGTACCCGAAAGGTACGTCGTGCCGACGGCAACCACGGATCTCAATAGGGTACTTGAGGCCATGATGCAAGAAGTGCTGTCGCGGCCCCAGTTGCTGGCGCTGATCGAGGAATTCGGACTTTACCGAAAAGAGAGAGAGCATTCGGCCCCGGAACTGATACTTTCGCGAATGCGGGGAGATATCGAAGTTAAGCCACTTGATCCCGTGGGCGGGTCTTCGGGACAAAAGAACTTGAATGCGTTCAAGATTTCTTTCACTTCCAACGCACCGCTGGTTGCTCAGGAGGTCACCAGCCGGTTGACCTCGATATTCATCCAGACAAACCTGAAGTCTCGCGCGCGACAAGCCACGAACACGACTACTTTCCTTCACGAGCAACTGCAGGCTGCCAAGGCAAAACTATCCGATCAGGAGCAAAAACTAAGGGATTTCAAGATGCAGTACCTTGGCACATTGCCTGAGCAGCAGCAGGGGAACCTGGCTATTCTTGCCAGCATCCAATCCCAGCTCCAGAATGCCGAGGACAGCCTGAACCGTGCCCGGCAGCAAAAGGTGTATCTTCAGTCGATGCTGGATGGGTACAGACGGCTGGCTTCGCAAACAGCCTCAATGGTGACGATGACGGGTGTCAGCCAGGTGACTGGGGTCGTTCACGTCGCAAGTCCACTCGATGCTGCGCTGACGGATCTGGCGCGGCTACAAGCTAAAGAGACAGAGTTGCGCACAACCTATGGAGCACAATATCCGGAGGTAGTCGAGGTCCAACGCCAGATTGCGGTGGCGCAAGCTGCTATCGCCAGTATAACTTCGGCAAAACCCACTGTTGTGGGAGAGGGCGAGAAAGGTGGAGAGGCTGCGGCCCAGAAGTTGCCCATGGGACGCTCCAGTGTCACATTCGAAGACAATGCTTCAATGGCACAGATTGAAAGCCAGTTGGAGTCGAATCGATTAGAGATTGAAAACCTTTCGAAAGACGAAACGCAATTGAAGGCAAAGATCGGGATGTACCAAGAGCGCCTGAATTTGACCCCTGTCCGGGAACAGCAATTGGCAGGTTTGATGCGGGACGACGACCTGTTGAAGAAAGAGTACTCAGACCTGCTGAGCAAAGAGCTGGAGTCCCAACTGGCAACGAATCTGGAGGAGCAACAGGGTGGGCAGCAATTTCGTCTCATCGACCCTCCGACACTGCCGACGGTACCGTCGAGCCCGCAGCGCGAAAAGATTGCTCTTGGTGGCGCCGCTGCGGGCGTCTTCCTTGGCCTGGCATTGGCATTCCTTGTCGACTCGAGGGATCATTCATATCATCGAGAGAAAGACTTGGTGCGTCAGCACCGGTTTCCGATCATTGTTAGTGTGCCGTTGGTATTGACGGCTCGTGAACACAGGGTCCACGCCTGGCGGAAATCGTTCGAATGGTTCGGCGGAGCGGTAGTGGCAATATCGGTCTCGGCGGCCGGGCTGTACATGTACCTGCATAAGTGACGTTCTCCTTGGAACTGGCCTGTCGTGGCACAATGACTATAAGAATCCATCCGTTCTTGGAGCCGAGCTGATGAGCCGGTTATTCGATTTGATAAACCGGTCGGGGCCTTCCGCTGATCGCGACGAACTCCCTGCGGTGCCGGTCGAGAGCGCCGAAATACTGCCTGAAACCAGGCTCGTCTTTCACACGGATCCGCGCAGCCCAAGCGCCGACCGTTATAGGCTTCTGCGGATGCGGCTAAGGGAATTGGGGAAGGCCGGTAAGCTAAAGACTCTTCTGATCACGAGCCCACTGCCACACGATGGAAAGTCCACAGTCTGCCTGAACCTCGCCACGGCTCTGGCCGAGGGCGGCAGGAAGAATGTCCTTTTGATAGAAGCTGACCTTCATCAGCCCGGCTTGACCGGCAAACTCGGACTCAAGACATGGACGGGACTCGCAGAGTGCCTGGAAGGAACGGCCGATCCGCGGTCGGCAATTCGTCAAATTGACCCGCTAAACTGGTGTCTGCTGCCGGCTGGCGGTTTGCTTGCCAACGCCTCGGAGTTATTGCAGACTGCGGCTCTTGCTGGCGTGATGAGCAAACTGTCGCCGCACTTCGATTGGATTATTGTGGACTCCCCCCCGGTCTTGCCGCTGAGTGACGCGACATCATTAACGCGCTATGCCGATGCCACCTTGATCGTCGCGCGGGCCGACCGCACGGTTCGTGAGGCCCTAGACGAGACGATCGCCATCATAGGACGCCAGCGCATCGCTGGCATAGTGCTCAACGGAGTGAATGCGTTCAATCGCTCGTATTCCACGTACTACAAATCTTACAAGCCGTATTATTCCGGTAACACATCGCAGTCGGAAGACAAAGACCGCTAACTGGGCGGCACATGTAATGCCGCCGGTCTCGGCCCAGAACTCTCAGCCAGGTAAACTTCTTCGCGGCACGTAAGCATAGCGCCGATGCTGGTGGGCGCATCGGTTCTGAGAATAGAACGAGAATCCAGACTGGATTCGAACCATAGGCCTTGTTTTGTGATGGATCTCCAATGACACGAGTTCTAATTGCCGACGGTCAATCGAGCTTTCGCCACAGGTTACGGCAAATGCTGGAGCGCAGGCGCGACATCCAGGTCGTCGGTGAAGCGTCTGATGCGTCAAGTGCGTCCGCGGTCATACGGCAGATGAGGCCGGACATCCTGCTCATCGATCATGGATTGTGCCAACAGTCTGCGCCGCTCGATCTTGATGTGGGAGGTTCGTCCCGGCAACGGACTATTGTGATGCTTGCAGCGATTGACAACCCTGCGATTGTGGAAGCCTTCCGTTTTGGGGCTCAAGGCATCATTCTGAAAGCGGCGGATCCAGCAACCTGGGGGAAAACCGTTAGGCGCGTTGTGGATGGTCAATACTGTTTCGAGAATGGCAGCGTGGCGGTTCTCCTGGAGGCATTTCGCGCGTCGCTTGCCCTTCAGAAAGTTTTGGCCCAGAAGGAGTACGGTCTCACGAGGAGAGAACTGGAGATCGTCGCGAAAGTCGCTGCTGGACATTCGAATCGCGAGGTTGGACAGCATTTTTCGATATGCGAGCGGACCGTCAAACATCACTTAACCAGCATTTTTGACAAGGTGGGAGTCTCCAGCCGGCTTGAATTGGCTTTGTTCGCATTGAGGAACCGGCTGGTCACGGCTGAGTCGATCGTTCGGCGGCCGCTCGAGGAAGAAAAGGAACCTGCTGATAGACACCAGGCCCGTGTTCTGGCGACAGGTATTCTGTAATACTGAGCTTTAGTAAAAGCGTCGTGCTAACCACGCTTCCTTTGTAAGGAGTTAACGTCTCTGCGATCAATACCGCGCCCCCTGTCGTTTCTGCTCGTTCTGCTTGTGCTGCTCGTTCCGTTGTGGCATCCTCTGAGCTTACTGTTCAAGCTCTCGCTCCAGAGCGACGGATACGCACACATCATTTTCGTGCCATTCATAAGCTTGTGCGCGCTCTATTTTGAGCGTAAGGCGATCTTGTTCAACGCTCGCTATGCGCCGAGAATAGGAATCCCATCGCTTGCAGCGAGCTTAATCCTGTTTTGGTTTCTGAGGCAGCATCCATCGTCGACGGAAACCGGCAGCCTGTTTCTCCTGATGCCCTCGATCATTCTGGTGTGGGCGGCGGCATTTCTTCTTTGCTATGGCCCTCAAAGTCTTCGAGCTGCGCTGTTTCCAGTGTGCTTTCTCCTGTTAATGGTTCCGATCCCTGTTGGCGTGATGAACCAGATCACCTTTGGCTTACAGAAGAGCTCGGCGGAGATGAGTTATCTCTTGTTCAAGGTCTCGGGCATACCGGTATTCAGACAGGGTTTCAGATTCTCGCTGCCTGGCGCCGAAATCGAGATCGCCGAGCAATGCAGCGGCATACGTTCGAGCTTGGCTTTGCTGATCACCAGCATTTTGGCGAGCCATGTATTTCTCAGATCTTGGTGGAGCAAGGGATTGCTCGTTCTGTTTACCATTCCAGTGGTCATACTCAAGAACTCGGTGCGCATTGTTACCATTTCAACTCTCGGAGCATACGTGAACCGTGCTTTCCTATATGGTAACTTGCACCGGCGCGGCGGTCTCCTATTCGGGTTGTTGGCGGTCCTGATGCTGGTTCCCGCACTTCTGGTGCTGCAAAAGGCAGAACGCCGTCTTGCGCATCGCGAAGAAGGTTGAGCTGTTGCAGCCTGGTTGGCCGTTGAGAGCCCGAAATGAAGAATCGAAGCGCTTGCTCCCTCGCGGCTTCAATCTTGCTTTGTCGGGTGTGCTATGGTTCGCCGTCGCCGTGGTAACCGCTAACGGCGCACCCCAACAGGCGGCCTCTTTGATAGACACGGGTTCTGCGGCTACGGCTAGCGTTTCCTTGACAGAGGTGGTAGCGGGCGCAACGGGTACTGCTCTGGTTGAGGTCACTCTCGCTTCCGGTGGGCAAACGTTGAGCGCCGTTCAGTTCGACATCTCATACCAGGATCAGGCACTGGCGTTCTCGGTAACTCCCGGGAGCGCGCTCGCCGGTACGGGGAAGTCCACCTGGACGGCGAACCCGCAGCCAGGACTCGAGCGGATTCTGATCTCGGGTCTGAATCAAAACGTGATCGCCGATGGCGTGCTGGCGACGCTCTCAGTCGAACTAAACGCAGGAGCCGCTCCCGGGATCTATCCGCTTGGGCTGGCGAACGCACTTGCCTCCGATCCCAGTGGGGGCGCCGTGTCGCTGTCTACCAGCGACGGCGGTGTGGTGTTACCGGGTACGGGTGTGCCCGCCCCGGCGATCACAGCCGTCGAAAACGCCGCGAGTTACTCAGCCGGTCTTGTGGCGCCGGGCGAGATCGTCGTCATATTTGGGAACTCAATGGCCGACTCCGTGCCGAATAGCGCGCAACTTACTTCCGCCGGATTGGTCGCCAACTCACTGGGGGGCACAAGGGTTCTCTTTGACGGCGTGCCGTCTCCACTTCTGTACACTACTGTGAACCAACTGTCCGCTATAGTGCCCTACGAGGTGAGCGGGGAAGCCCAGACGTCCATCCAAGTGGAGTACCAGGGTGTTCGGTCGGCGCCGCTCCCAGTGACTGTGACGCCAACCTCTCCAGGGATCTTTACGTTGAACATGTCGGGCACCGGTCAGGGAGCTATTGTGAATCAGGACGGCACCATCAACGGCCCGGCCAATCCGGCTACCCGGGGAGACGCAGTTTCGATTTACGGCACGGGCGAGGGACAGACTGTGCCCGCGGGCGTAGATGGGATCATCGTTACTGCGGCTGATCTGCGGCAACCGCTGCAGACGGTGACAGTGTCGATCGGCGGGCAGAACGCGGAGGTACTCTACGCGGGCTCCGCGGGCGACGCGGTGGCCGGGCTGCTGCAAGTCAACGCGCGCGTTCCCTTGGGAATTGCGCCTGGCACGGCGGTTCCGGTGACAATTGCCGTTGCGGGAAGCAGCCAAGTGGGTGTGACAATGGCGGTTCAGTAGGCGCAAAGCCGTCGGGCTTCCTTTCCGACGGGCCACGGGAGTTATTTCGAACGGATGTTCTCAAATGCAGCGAGGTAAACCATTCATGAAAGGCATCGTACTAGCCGGAGGCACGGGGAGCCGGCTCTTTCCACTGACTAAGATCACCAACAAGCACCTGCTGCCGATCTACGACCGGCCCATGATTTTCTACCCCATCCAGACCTTG
>Ga0181517_10002920_pt1 | contig 16809 bp, 21 predicted proteins | sample PEATcosm2014_Bin_31_FD_119748 | JGI IMG/M metagenome (GOLD analysis project Ga0181517, IMG submission 119748) | Peatland microbial communities from MTU Mesocosm Facility, Houghton, MI, USA - PEATcosm2014_Bin01_30_metaG | ecosystem: Environmental > Terrestrial > Soil > Wetlands > Peat | place... | reverse complement strand
GAGCAGGGCCGCGGCAACTGCCTGTTCGTGCACGTCACGCTGGTCCCCTGGATCGCCGCCGCGCAGGAGCTGAAGACCAAACCCACCCAGCACAGCGTGAAGGAACTGCGCGGTATCGGTATCCAGCCCGATATTCTGATCTGCCGCTCCGAGCGCTTCATTTCGCAGGAAATGAAAGAGAAGATCGCGTTGTTCTGCGACGTGGACGTGAGGGCGGTGATCACGGCGCGCGACGTGGCGTCGGTGTACGAAGTGCCGGTGACGTTCGCGGCGGAGGGCGTGGATGAGATTGCGCTGCGGCTGCTGCGGCTGGACACCGGTCCGCGCGACCTGACGCGATGGACCGCCATGCTGGACCGGCTGGAACACCCGCATGACGAGGTATCGATCGGACTGGTGGGCAAGTACGTCGAATACGAGGATTCCTACAAGAGCCTGAAGGAAGCGCTGCTGCACGGCGGGCTGGCGCACGGCTTGAAGGTAAACATCAACTGGATTGAGGCCGAGGGCGTGCTTGGCGACGGATGGGAGCGGCAACTGGACGGCTACGACGGGATCCTGGTTCCGGGAGGCTTCGGAAAGCGCGGGATCGAAGGGATGATCAACGCGATACGCTACGCGCGCGAGCACAAGGTTCCCTACTTCGGCATTTGTCTGGGGATGCAGACGATGGTGATTGAGTACGCGCGCAACGTGTGCGGGCTGGAAGAAGCGGACTCGACGGAGTTCAACCCGGGAACGCCGCACCGCGTGATTTTCAAGCTGCGCGAGCTGAAGGGCGTGGACGAGCTTGGCGGGACCATGCGGCTGGGCGGGTGGCCGTGCCGGCTGGTGGAGGATAGCTTCGCGTGCCGGGCGTATGGGGCGCGCGAGATTTCCGAACGGCACCGGCACCGCTACGAATTCAACCGCGAATACGAGAAGACGCTGGTGGCGGCGGGGCTGCGGATTACGGGGGAGACGCCGGACCAGACGTACGTGGAGATCTGCGAGATCGCGGGGCATCCGTGGTACCTGGGATGCCAGTTCCACCCGGAGTTCAAGTCGAAGCCGATGCATCCGCACCCGCTGTTCACGGCGTTTATCGGGGCGGCGTATGAGTACCGGCTGCGGCGTTTGCAGGCGCAAGAGGAGCCGCTTTTCAGCCGTGCCGATTGATTACAGCGCGTTCGGGGCGGGGAAGCCCCTTGTGCTGATAGCGGGGCCGTGCGTGATCGAGAACGAGGAGCACGTGCACCGGATGGCGCGGGGGATACGGGCGGCGGTGGGCGAGTTCGTCTTCAAGGCGTCGTTCGATAAAGCCAACCGGTCGAGCGGGGGGACGTATCGCGGGCCGGGGATCAAGGAAGGGCTGCGGATTCTGGCGGGGGTGAAGGCCGAAGGGTTCCCGATTCTGACGGACATTCACGAAGCGTGGCAGGCGGACGCGGCGGCGGAGGTGGCGGACATTCTGCAAATCCCCGCTTTCTTGTGCCGGCAGACGGATCTGCTGCTGGCGGCGGGGCGGACGGGGCGGATTGTCAACATCAAGAAGGGGCAGTTCGTGGCGCCGCACGATATCCACCGGGCGGCGGAGAAGGTGGCGTCGACGGGGAACCGGCAGGTGGTGCTGACGGAGCGGGGGTCGTGCTTCGGGTACAACAACCTGGTGGTGGACATGCGCGGGCTGAAGATCATGCGGGACGCGGGATGGCCGGTGGTCTTCGACGCGACGCATAGCGTGCAGTTGCCGGGGGCGGGGGGAGAGGCGTCGGGCGGGAGTCCGGAGTTTATCGAGCCGCTGGCGCGGGCGGCGGTGGCGGTGGGGGTGAACGGCGTGTTCGTGGAAGTGCACGATGCGCCGGAGAGGGCGTTGTCGGATGGGGCGAATGCGCTGAGGCTGGAGTTACTGCGGGGGTTCTGGGAAAGGGTGAAGGCGGTGCATGCGGCGGTGGGGGGCTGATCCCGCTTGACCCGGACTGAGGCCGAGGTCAACCCCTTTTCACTGACCGTGGTTTGGGCTAGACTCGGGCCATGGCTAAAGATCGGTTCGCTAAGATTTGTCTGGTGGTGATTGTCATGCTGCTATCGGTCATCGCCCTCAATTCGATTGTGCGTCCACAGGCTTCCTACGCGGCGGCGAAGTACGACTACCAAGTCCGCACGGAGAATCCGCTCGTTGTCAACAGTACGCAAGGAACAATCAACAAAATGGCTGGGGATGGCTGGGAGTTGGTGGCTACTACCGCTTGGATGGGCAATACCGCAGAAATCACGCTGATCTTCCGTCGGCCGTTGTAATGGGATGAAAGGGAGGCCAAGGGAGGGGCGAATAGTCCCTAACGGCTTCTGGCTTCTTTTCGGCCTATGCCTTCGGCGATTAGCGCGGTGACCAGCGTGTTCAGGCTCACGCCTTCGCGTTCCGCGCGTGTGACCAGACGGGCGTGCAGACTCTTGGGGACGCGCTGCCGCCACTGGCCGCCTTGCGCCGAGGAATCCGGCGGGGGAATGCGCTTGCCGAATTCAGCCATGGTTGCCAGACAGGCCTCCAAGGCTTTGCGGCCGTTACGGATCGCGTCTTCGGGGGTCTTGCCATCGGCGATGCAGTGGTGAATGTCGGGATATTCGACCAGATATCCGCCACCTTCCTCGTCCGAGAGCTTCCGAGCGATGAAGGGATAGGCGTCCACTGGCTGCATTTCTTCTCCTTGCCCTGGTGAGGGGGCTTCGCTCCTATTATATGCTTCAATCTGGCCGCGGCTAATCGAGATCCAAGAGCTTGAGAAAATTCTTAACGTATACGGGTAAGATCGGGCTGGCGGTGGGAACCGGAGCGACGTTGCCGGGCAACTGGCGGGGTTTTGGGAGAGGGTTAGGGCGGCGTGCAACGTGCGGATTCCTACGGCGCCGACGAGAGCAACACCGGCAGGTTGAGCATGGTATCGCCGTTGTATTCCTGCGCCAGGACGATGCACGCTCCGCCCGGGGTCAGGCCTTGCATGCTCACAAGCAGGGTCCCGTGGAATATGCCATCGGACCCCGCCGGAAGCACGGTACTTGAGGGAAGCAAGCCCAGCGAATCTCCGGGAGACCTACCGATCACCAGATAGCCCGCCGCGCCGCCAGGGGATATCGCCGGGACCGGCGCCGTGGCGATCGTTTTAGCGTTCACATCCTGAATGGTCAGCGTTCCGCTAATCGGATAGGGGTTGTTCAGGTTCGACACCGAGATCGCGTCGAAAGGCTGGTTCACGGCGGCGCCGGTGTAGACGTAACGTCCCTCCGGCGTTGCTCCCAGATTGATGCCGGGGATGAAGGAATACGGCGAGTTGCTCTGTGTCGCGCTTTCCGTCTCCTCAAAGGTCACCCGGTTGCCGCTGAGAAACTGAATGGTTAGCATCGGGCTGGGCGTCAAGCTGAGGTCCGTGGAATTGGGGGACGATTGCGAGAACTGAATGCTGAACATGTTCGGCACCGCCCCGGCGGGTGCGGCACTGGTGCAAGTCGGGTCCCAACACACTTGGGTGATCAGGATCTGCACTTGCTGGCCTGGACCCACGGAGCCGGTTGAGTCTGGGCCCCCGGCAGCTATGTCCGAAAGCGTAAGGATCTGGCTCACGGATTGTCCGGGTACGTTGCCCATGATTCCGAAATATCCGGTGTAAGCGCTCCCGAGGCTGGAGCTGAGCGCCGTGACGGCGAAATTTACGGGAGCGCTCACGAAGGGCGGCACGTAGAAAGTCAAGAGACTGGCGGTACCCGTTCCCGCGGCGTCCCAACCCAGGGCCGTATACACCGTGCAATTGTTGCCTTGCACGATTTGCGGCGAGGGGCACGTCGGCGCCGCCATCGCCGGCAGCGCTGCGGCCAACACACTAACGGCGAACAGTGTTCCTTGCTTCATGGATTCGCTCCATCCCCTTTGCCGTGCTTTCTACGTTCAGATGCGTCGCGGATGGCGGAGGTTGCAAGAGAGTGGCTCGGCGGCTCCAGTGGGCGCGTGTCTCACAGTGGCAGGGTAGTTGCACAGAATTCATGCAGAGGTTGCTTATGAGGCTCCTTATGGCGATCTTACTTTGGTGCGCAGGTTCGCGCCGAAACCCTTGCCAAGTCCGCGCCTAAGGTTGCGCGGGTAGTGAACAATCTTGCAGGGTGCAGTGAGGATGTGAGGAATTACATGTTATGGACGATCTTTGTCGTATTGCTGATCCTGTGGCTATTGGGCGTTGTGACATCGTACACTCTTTACGGCTACATACACCTGCTTCTGGTAATTGCGCTGGTGGTCCTGGTGATTCGGCTGATTCAGGGCAGGAGGATACTTTGAGGATCAGGACTGGGGCAGACAACTGGAACGTTCGTTTCCTTTCGATCACGCTGGCACTCGGCTTGGCGGCGCTGGCTTCCGGATGCGCGGTTCACGCCGGAGTCGGCTACCGGGTCTATGACCCATACCGTGCGGATTACCACGTGTGGGACCAGGGAGAAATCGGATACTACAACCAGTGGGTCGGTGAAACACATCGTCCCCATGTGGATTACCGGAAGCTGAAGCGCAACGACCAGATTGAATACTGGAAGTGGCGGCACGGCCAGCCGGAGCGCCACTAACCCGCCCAAGAATGCCCGCAGGAATGCGGGCATGGCCGCCTGGAAAGGCTGCGTCACAATCAGACTTTCAGTTCCCAGCCTTTGCGGAGGTAGGGCTTGAGGTATTTGTTGGCCTCTTCGCTGTTGGAGAAGCGCATGTTTTTGGCGTCCCACATGAGCTTGCCGGGGACGCGGGAGGCGATGGCGCCGAGGATTAGCCACTCGATGTATTTGGTGGTCACGGCGAAATCGGATGCGCCCGGCGAGCCGCCTTTGCAAGCGCGAATCCAGTCCTGCTGATGGTTGACTCCGCGGGGCAGCACCTGGGTGGGGAGTTTGTAATCGGCCCAACGGGTAGCAGGAAGCAGCCAGACGCCCTCGCCGCGTTCGAAGGTGGCCATGTGGCCCTTGGAACCGACAAAGATGGAGCCGGTGCCGGGAACGCGCTGCGGGTTGCGCGGAACCGCCGCAACGGCGCCACGGCCCGGAACGGCGCCCCGACCGGCGCCGCGGCCAGCCGGAGGAGCGGCGGGGCGCGCGAGCGGGAGACCGTCGACGCCCAACTGGTCGGCAACCAGGAGCATGCCATCGCCGCCACCGATGTAATTGCGGCCCTTCTCGGCTAGATTGTTGGGGTGCGGGAAAAGCGGCTCGTTCTCAGCCATGCCAGGGGGATTCTGGAAGTCGCCGCGGACATTCTGGTATCCGTGGATGGTGACGGGGGGCATATTCGGGCGGGCAGGGAACTCGAATACGATATGGTCGCTCAGCGGCCACAGCCACTGGTTCTTGCCGTCCACGGTGACGGCTTCGACGCTGATGACGGAGACCTTGTCGAGCTGCAAGGCCAGGTGGACCGGACCGAGGCAGTGCACCAGCCAATCGCCGAGAGATCCGCCGGTGGAGAAATCCTGGAAGGCGCGCCACTGGTTGGTCATGAGATGGTTGAAGTCGCGCGGCGCGGCGGGGCCCAGCCAGAGGTCCCAATCGAGCGTGTCGGGAACCAGTTCCTTTTCGGGACCCGTGGGTGGCAGATTGGGCTGACCGCCGTAGATGGAGCCGGTCCAGGCATGCACCTCGCGAACCTCGCCGATGTCGCCGGACCAGAAGATCTCACAGGCGGTCTTGGTTCCTTCGTGGTTGAAACCCTGGTTGCCCATTTGGGTGGCGACCTTGTACTTGACGGCCGCGTCGGCGAGCAGTTGCGATTCCCAGACAGTGCGTGTGAGCGGTTTTTCGCAGTAGACGTGCTTGCCGTGCTGCATGGAGAGGAGAGCCGCGGGCGTGTGCATGTGGTCCGGGGTGGCGATCATCACGGCGTCGATATTCTTACCTTCCGTGTCGAGGATTTTCCGGAAATCTTTGTACTTCGTGGCTTTGGGATACATGGCGAAGACGCGCGCGGCGCGGACCTGGTCGACGTCGCAGACGGCCACGATGTTCTCGGTGACGGCAGCGCCGGGGAGGATTCCCTGGGCGCGCGTGCCGGCGCCGATGGAAGCGATGTTGAGCCTCTCGTTGATGGACTTGTAGCCCGCGGCGGTTAGCGAAGGCGTGCTGCCGAAGCCCCCCGCCGGAACGGCGCCGGCCAAGAGAGATCCATAAAAGAAATGGCGTCTGGAAAAGCGAGCGCGGCTCATTTGAAACCTCCGGGTAAAGCGAGTATTTGAACGAACATCATAGCTCCGCGCGGCGGAACGGGGTGCGCGAGGGTGGCCGGCGGCGTTCCGCGCGCGGACGGCGGTGAGGGTGGGTTGTGCGCGGGTGGCGGCGTTTCGCGCGCGCGGACGGCGGGATGGGGTACTCTCAGACGAATGGCGAATCGTTCGCATTTCAACGCCGGCCACCGTGGCATGAACAGTTTGAAGAAGGCGGGCAAGGCGCACAGTTCCATGCAGGCGCGCGGGGAGGCGGCGGAGCGGACCGTACACGCGGTCCTGAGGCGGGACTGTTGCGAGTTGTTGAGGGAACTGCCGGCGGAATCCGTGCAGCTCATTGTGTGCGACCCGCCATACAACATTCAGGCGGCGTCCTGGGACCGGTTTCAGAATTACCGCGAATGGGCGGCGGTGTGGCTGAAGGAAGTGGAGCGGGTGCTGGCGCCATCGGGGAACCTGGCGGTTTTCGGAGGTCTGCAATACCAGGCCGAAGCGGGCGGAGGCGACCTGCTGACCATTCTGGGGCACATGCGGGAACAGAGCGCGCTGCGGCTGGTGAACCTGATTGTGTGGACCTACGCCAACGGCATGAGCGCGCATCGATTTTTCGCCAACCGGCACGAGGAGATTGCATGGTTCGGCAAGACGGCCAAGTATTATTTCGATTTGGACGCGGTGCGCGAACCCTTTGACGACGCGACCAGGGTTGCCTATAAGAAGGACAAGCGACTGCGGCCGGAGAGCGTCGATAAAGGGAAGAACCCGACCAATGTGTGGAGGATCGGGCGGCTGAACGGGAACTCGCTGGAGCGGGTCGGGCATCCGACGCAGAAGCCGCACGGGGTGATCGAGCGGCTGGTGCGCGCGCTATCGTACCCCGGATCGACGGTGCTCGATTTCTTCGCGGGAAGCGGGATCACGACGCGCGTGGCCATTGAGGAAGGGCGGCACAGCATCGCTTCGGATATCGACCCGGCGCTGGAGGGGTATCTCAAAGCGCAGTTGGACGCGATGCCCGGGGACGGGGCGCCGGCGCATATATTTTTAAAAGAGTCCGATTTTCAGACACATCCGGTTTTCGGTTTGTGGGAACCCGTACAGCACAAAAGAATTTCTTGACATATTTTAGGTTGCGGGTGAATATGGAGGCGGGACGTTGTCATAGAAGTGGGGACATTGTCCTGAAAGGCGAGACGGGCCATGAAAAGAGGGATTCAAGGCCTGGAGGGACTTGCCTCGCAAGTCACCGTTCTCTTCGTGGCTGGAGAGGGAGCGGGCTACAGGTTACTCAAATTTATTTTCGATAATTCCACGTGGGATCTGTGTCCGAATTCGAAGTGGAAGCTTGAGACCAGATCGTCGGTTGAATCGGCTATGGACCTTCTGCGGAGGAGCCGAATTCCGGTGGTTCTATGCACGGACGAACCGATGCCGGGCAATTGGCGGGATCTGCTGGAACGGCTCGACGGGTTGGCGGAGCCACCGGCGCTGGTGGTGACGTCGCGGCTGGCGGACGATAGTCTCTGGGCCGAGGCGCTGAACCTTGGCGCCTATGACGTGCTGGCTGAACCGTTTGACCGTACGGAGGTGGTGCGGGTGTTGAGCCTGGCGTGGCTGAGCATGGAACAGCGTCCGCAAAGGGCCGCCGCACGGAGTCCTCTTAGGGCGATGTCGGCGAGCGCAGGCGCGGCGGGAGGCTCGCATGGGCTACGCCAAGCGGTCTGAAAGAATTATCGGCGATAGCACGGGGCAAGGCGGAGCCGTGGCGGAGTTGCCATTGCTGCCCGAGACCACGGTTCGCGAAGCCGGAACGGGGCCTGCCGTCAGTCTGGCGGAAGGTCCGGGCGCCCCGCTGGTATTCACGCTGGACGTGACGCGGGTGATTGAAGGGGAAAGCCTGGACGTCTCGGTTTGGGGGTCGCAGGACGGGGCGGACTGGGGCGCCAAACCCGTGGTGCAGTTCACGCGAAAGTTCAGTTGCGGCAGCCAGCAGATGGTGGTGGACCGCCTGGACGGGGCTGGGGTGAGATACCTGCGAGCCGAGTGGCAGGTGGACCGATGGGTTCAGGGCGCGCAGAGGCCCTTATTCACCGTGAACATACGGGTGTCGGAAGCGCAAAGAGGCGCGAGCGCGGCGGGGATGTAAATGCGCAGGGACAGACGGATCTGTCCACGCGGCGCAAAAACCGCGCCTTGGGACAGATTCGTCTGTCCCTGCTAGGCATCCAGCACGTCAAAATGGAAACGATCCGGCGGGAAGAGCGATCCTGCGTAGGGGCTGAGGCGCGACCACGTGCGATAGGCGCTGTTGGCCACCACGTTGTCCAGGTAGAAAAGGAACTGATTGGAAATACAATCGATGGGCGGCGGCTGGCGAAAGGCGAGGCGCAAGCCCACGGCGCGCTCGATGGTTACGCCGCGCGCGGGAACGCCTTTATCTTCGAGCAGGGTCACAAAACTGGCGCGGCTCGCGTGGGGCCAAACGTCGGGGTGCAGGAACTGGCGCAGCGTATCGACGTTTTCGAAAGTGATCTCGCATTGGCGGATCCAGTCGAGAACGGAATCTCCCCATAGCCAGTGGGAGACCAGCCCGCGGTAGCGCTCCTTGAGTTGCAGCGCCAAATCGAACTTGCGTCCTTCGATGGCCTCCGTCTCGGCCCGATCTCCGGACGGCTCGGACAGCATGTCTTCGGCCTCGACCAGAGCGGATGCCAGTTCGGAGGCGTCTTCACCCGGAGCGTGTTCCGCGGCGGAATGGACGAGCAGCGGCGGAAGTTCGTGGGTCCCGCTTCCCGGAATTTCGATGTATCTCCCATCCCTCATAAAGTAACCTCCTACCTACTAATATTGACGTAAGGCACGAGTATTCTTGTTTCAATTTGTAGCATGGCGGGGATGGCTTTCAAATTAAGAAGTTTCAATTGGCACGATAGGGATTGTGGATGGGAGTTCACGGAAGGCGGGCTGCCGGCGTCGTTGGGGTGCGCCAATCCACGTTGTTGCGGGCCGGACACAGTTACACATATACTGTGTAAATGAAGAATATTACCCTGAGCGTGGACGAGGACGTGCTGGCCGCGGTACGCCGCTATGCCGCCGAGCACGACTCCACCGTCAATGGGTTGGTCCGGGAATACCTGACGAACCTGGCGTCTCACGAGGGACGCGCAAATCGAGCTCGGGCGCGATTGCGGCAATTGAGCGCGCAGTCCAAGGGGCGGCTTGGCAAGAAGACGTGGTCCCGGGAAGAACTGCATGACCGCTAAGGTCTTCTTCGATACGAACGTGCTGGTGTATGCGGCTATGGGGACAGCCGGGGACGAACCCAAGCGGCGGCGCGCACTCGCTCTGATCGATTCGGAGGAATTTGGGACCTCGGCGCAGGTTCTCCAGGAATTTTATGCGACGGTAGTCAGGAAGGCGGCGGACCCGCTGCCGGCCGCACAGGCCTTGGAATGGATAGAGCAATGGGCGGCGTTTCCCTGCAAGAGCATCGACCATCAGTTGGTACGCATCGCGATCGAACACTCCGAGCGGTATGCGATTTCGTATTGGGACGCGGCTATTTTGGCGGCGGCGGAAGCTCTGGGATCTCACACGGTGTATTCCGAAGACCTGAATGACGGACAGCGATATGGGCGGGTACAAGTGATTAATCCCTTTCGTTGACCGGTTCTTCACGCGGGCAGGCGGAGGCGCGCGATGCAGCCGGGGCCGTCGCTGCGATTTTCGAGGGTGAGGGCGCCGGCGTGGCCTTCGGCGATCTGGCGGCTGAGCACGAGTCCGATGCCCGAGCCTCCAGGTTTGGTGGTGAAGAAGGGTACGAATAAGTTGGCAGTGCCGGAGAGGCCGGGGCCCGTATCGGTCACCCAGATTTCGACCATGGCGCCATCGCGGCGCCAACCGGCGCAAACCACGCCGCCGGTGGCGAGCGAGGCATCGGCCGCATTCCGGAACAGGTTGATCAAGGCTTGTTCGAGCTGGTCAGGGTCGCCCTGGACGGCGATGGCGGGACCCGGCTCGACGTGAACCGGGACGCGCGTCTCAAAACTGGCGGCGCGGCGGACGCACTCGGCGACGGCGAGGGGCTGGGGCTGGGGGCGCGGCAACTTGGCGAGGCGGGCGTAGGCGCCGATGAAGCGGCTGAGGCTTTCGGAGCGTGAGGTGATGACGTCGAGGCCGCGGCGCATGTCGTCCCGCCAGTCGCCGGGCAGGGGATCGCGCGCGAGGATGCTCTCCAGGCTGCCGGCGATGGATTTGATGGGGGTCAGCGAATTGTTGAGCTCGTGGCCCAACACGCGAACAAGACGCTGCCAGGCCTGTAATTCCTGCTCGCTGAGGGCCTGGGTCAGATCCGAAACCACCAACAATTCGAGGGGCAGGCCTTTTTCGCGGATGCGTGTGCGCCGCACTCCCCAGCGGCCGGCGCCGCCTGGGAATACGCCCTGGAAGGTGGAGTGCGGCGGACCTTCGAGGCAGCCGGCCAGGCGCAGGTCGGCGGCGGTTTGTCCAAGCAGGCGATCGGAGGGTGCGTCGAGGAGGCGCTCGCCGGCGCGGTTCACCAGGCGAAGGCGCTGGTGTTCATCGAAGGCCAGCACGGCCACGTCGATTTCCGCCATGACAGTGCGCAGCAGGGTGGTAGCTTCCATGGCGCCGAGGCGCTGCTCGCGCAAGGCGCTGCCGAGGGTGTTCACCTCACGCATGACCTCGCCGAGAGCGTCGTTCGGCCGGGGCGAACGGCCGCGCACGGAGAAATCGCCTTCGCGCAGCGCGGCCAGCAGGTTGGAGAGAGTTTGCAGCGGAAAGACGACGCGGTCGCGCGCGGCGGCGGCGAAGCCGATCCAGGCGCCGACGATGAGGATGGTGAGCGACCACCTGGTTTGGGAGGTGAAATCGCCGGCCCAGAGGATGGCCAGGGCGGTGGCGGAGCCAGGGAGACCGCAGAGAATGGCCAGAAGGACTACGCGGCCTTCGTGGCTGAGGCGGGCGGGCTTCATAAACAGGGGCCGGGGGCCGGGCGCCGGGGGCCAGGGGAGCGGTCGGCCTTCGGCCGGGGGCCGGGCAGGGGACGGTCCGGGCCCAGAGGGCACCCCCACGGGGTCTGCCCCACAAACCACGAAGAATGCCGGCGTGGACGCCGGCATCGCAGGCTGAAAGCCCACGCCACGGTGTGGATGGCGAGAACCTTTCTCATAGGCCGTACCTTTGCAGACGGCGGTAGAGGGCGCTACGGCTCAAGCCTAGGGCGTCGGCGGCGTGGCTTACGTTGCCGTTGAAACGCGCCAGGGCTTTCTTGATGAGCAAAGCCTCGACGTCTTCGAGGCTCATTTCTTCCAGGCGGCGCGGACCCTCGTGACCGGCCCGGAGTCCCAGGTCGGCGGCGCGGATTTTGTCGGCCTCCGCCATCAACGCGCCGCGCTCGACGGCGTGATCCAATTCGCGCACGTTGCCCGGCCAGGCGTGTTCGAGGAGAGCTTTCATGGCGCTCTCGTCAAAGCCGGAGATGGACTTGCGGTAACGTTCGGCGTGCTGGCTCAGGAAATGCGCTGCCAGGAGAGGGATATCCTCGCGGCGGTCGCGCAGAGGAGGCAGGCGAATCTCGATGGTGTTCAGGCGGAAGAGCAGGTCCTGGCGAAAGCGGCCCTCCGCGACCTCCGTGCGCAGGTCGGCATTGGTGGCGGAGAAGACGCGGACATCCACGCGGCGGGTTTTCGAGGAACCCACGCGTTCGAACTCGCCGGTCTCGATAGTTCGCAGCAGCTTGGCTTGCAGGGCTTGCGAGATGTTGGCGATCTCATCGAGAAACAGGGTGCCCCCATCGGCCATTTCGAAGCGGCCGACGCGGTCGGACTTGGCGTCCGTGAATGCTCCCTTGACGTGGCCGAAGAGTTCGCTTTCGAAGACGCCTTCGGCAAGGCCGCCGGTGTTCACGGTAACGAGCGGGCGGGCGGCGCGCAGGGAAACGGAGTGTAGGGTCTGCGCAACGAGTCCCTTGCCGGTTCCGTTTTCGCCGGTGAGGAGCACGTTGGCGTCGGAGGGGCCGACGCGGGAAATCACGTCGAGCACGGGGCGCATGGTGGCGGCGCGCGCAATCAGGCGGGGAAAGCGCTCGGCGCGCAGGGCGCGGTTCTCAGCCTCGAGGCGCTGGCCCTGGCGCAAGGCGCGGCCCAGCTCAATCTGGGTTTTGAGAATGGCGGAGAGGCGGGCGTTGTCCCAGGGCTTCTGAATGAAATCGCGTGCGCCGGCGCGCATGGCCTCGACGGCCAGCTCGACCGATCCCCAGGCGGTCATAACAACCACGGGCAGGGTGGAATCGAGCGCATGGATGCGGCTGAGCAAATCGAGACCTTCCTGGCCGGAGGTGGTGTCGCGGGCGTAGTTGAGGTCCATGAGGACGACGTCGAAATCGCGCGACTCCAGGGCGTCGATCACGGCCGCCGGGGAGGTGGCGGCTTCGGACCGGTAGCCCTCGCCCTTCACCAGAAAGCGGAGGGCTTCCAGGACGTCGGCCTGGTCGTCCGCAATCAGGATGGACGGCGTGCGCGGATCGGAGGATTTCATCAACCTCTATTGGTACCGCAAAACCAATTGGGAAGGGCACTCCGGGGGCCAAAGGCATCTATCGAAGGAATCGGGATTTAGCCGGCGGACGCAGGGGGGCGGAGTGTCCGTTTGCGGGATTGGCGGGACAGTCGGGCGGCGCGCTAATGCACGGAGTACTGCGGCTGGGGCGGGTTGAGGACGATTTCGACGGTTTTCTCTTCCTCTTTGATCTCGAGGACCTGGCCGTAGGTCTGGAATCCGTGGGCGCTTACGAGGAAGCGGATCTTGCCTTGCGGGATGGACGGGATCTTGGCCTGGCCTTCCTGGTTGGTGTGCAAGTCGTAGGAGGTGCGAACGTTCCTGCCAAGGTTGAGGGCCGAACGTCCCTCGGTGAAGTTGACCACGACCTCGGCGCCTTCGATGGGGCGGCCGGACTGGCTTTTCACCTCAATCACGAGCTTCGTCAAGGGCGTATCGCCGTAAGCGGCCAGAGCGGCCAGGAGCAACGCCGGCATGAGAAGGCGGAACAGCTTCCCCGTTGTGGGCATAGTCCGATTATAGTCCCGGCGTGGTAGGATGGGTGTGGCTACCTACCAGTCGCTGCCGTGTGGGGGCGCAACGGATTCGACGGGATCGAATCGTGGTGGGGAGGCGTGCCGGGTTCCGAGCTCCCGTAAAACGATCGGAAAACATAACTGCCAACACGCAGTTTGCATACGCTGCCTAATTAATTAGGTAGCCGCTCCAGCCGCTGAGCCCGCGCGGCGGTGAGTGAGCGTCATTTTGCGGGATAGGCCAAAGGCTTCGGTCCGGAGCCGGCGGTCGAGATCTAATCGGACTAGGCCGCCGCCGCGCTCGCCGGTTCTGAAGCGGATGGCCGAAAACTTTGAGCCGGATACGCACGTAGTCTCTTCATTGCGGGCTTTCTCGGACGGGGGTTCAACTCCCCCCGCCTCCACCATAACAGAATCAATAACTTACAAAATATTGTAAAAAATATCGTGCAAAATTGTGCAAACGCTGTAGAGTAAGGGGCATGAAGCTCCTCGTGTTTGGCCTTCCGATCACTTCGGCAGCGTTCGCCCAGGATGCCCGCCAGATCCTCCTCGTTCAGGAGCGTGATGCGCAGGTTGACCGCCTCATGCCGCGCATCGCCTACGAAGTCGCCCATCCCTACGTCCACACGGCCTTCGCCGTCTCCAGTCCGCCCGCGCCGCCCGCACTGACGGCCGTCGAGCGCGATGCCGCCATCCGGAAGCTCGTCAAGGATTCTGCTTCTCCTCTATACGTGACCGTGGACAACGAAGCCTGCCTCGACAATGGCGCGGTGACAACTACCGCCGCCAAGGGGAAGTAACCATGCTCAACGCCCAACGCCGCCACCGGCCGCCCTGCAAGAAATCCGAGTGGGACCCAGGCTACACCAAATGTACCTGCCCTATCGTGATCCGGGGCACGCTGAACGGGAGCCATATCACCATCTCCACAGCCAAGTACCTTCCGCCAGAGAAGGCGCGCGACCTGGAGCTTGCTCGCGGCCTGGCAATCACATGGGAACGTGCGGGGAAACCCGTCCGCCTGGAAGAATACGCGCCCGCACCGGCGGCGGTCCCCGAGCCGGAGGCGCCACCCCTTCCAACCGTCGAAATGGCCGTGAACGCTTACATGGAGGACGCCCGGGACCGGGGCAACGGCGAGGCCAGCCTTTACAAGAAGGCAACCATCTTCCAGCGCACCGAGATCATCAACCCGCGCCATCGGAGCGGCCCCAAGCTCCCCGCCGATACCACTAGCCTGCTGTGGTTCTGCAGGGCGAAAGGAATCCGGTTTCTCTCGGAGCTCACCCTCGCGGTTTTGTGCGAATGGCGCGCCACCTGGAAGGTCAATTCCCTTGTGCGCGCGAAGCGCCAGGGCCTCGTGATCGGGTTCCTCTGGTTCTGCGAACGCCGCGGCTGGTTCGACCGCAACTACGCCGCCGACATGACCGCCGGCCTAGGCCGTATCGAAGTGAAGGCCACCCAAACCGGGTACTTCCCACCCAACGAATACCGGGCCATCATCGACGCCACCTACGCCTATAGCGACCGCCCGAGCGTTGACAAGCACAATTCCATGACCCTCGGGGGCGAGCGTATCCGCGCGCTCTCGGAGTTGATGCGATGGACGGGCCTCCGTATCCGCGACGCCGTAACGCTCGAACGGTCCCGCCTCTCCCATGATCCCCGGACGGGTATGTGGAGCGTAATCGTGTGCCAGAAAAAGACGGGCGATCCGGTCTACTGTCCGATTCCGCCCGACGTGGCGCCACTGCTTCTCAACGTGCCCGCGAGCCAGAAGGGCAACGCGAACGAGACGTACTTTTTTTGGACGGGGCAGGGGATCGCGAAGACCATAGTGTCGAACTGGGAGCGAAGCTACGCCAAGCTGTTCAAGATCGCGGGCCTCAACAATCCGGACGGAACACCGAAACGCTGCCACCCGCACATGTTCCGCGATACGTTCGCGGTGGAGTCCCTGCTCTCCGGTATGCGGTTGGAGGAAGTTTCCACGATCCTCGGGCACTCATCGGTCAGGATCACAGAGCGCCATTACATGCCATGGGTGCGCGCCCGGCAGACCAGCCTCAATCAAGCCGTGATGGATTCCTGGCTGAGGCAGGGAAAAGTGAAGCCGCCATCCAGCGCCGGCCGCAAGCGCGCTCCTGTCATCCCGATGCCGGTTGCTTCAGGGGAATAGGATCACGCAGCCGGATTCGAGCATCGGCGGAGAATACGCTGCACAACGCTCTCCGGTATCCGGTACATCGTCTTCCGCGCCGGTTTGCCACCCTTAACCTCCGGTGTAAACTTCAGCACGCCAGGCTCACCTTTCACGAGTTGGCGAACCCGCTCCAGGCTCATGCTCAGCATCCCGGCGATGTCGTTGATGGTGTAGTGCTTCTCGATCATCGCGCCCCCGTGACGTGCGCCCGCACCTGGGCGATGGTATAGAAGTGCACCGCGAACAGCGCCCGCTCCGCGGCGATCCGATCCGGGTGACGCTGCAATCCCCGATACCGGTCCAAAGCGTCCACGGCCTGCGCCAGGTTGTCGAGAAGCGCCGCTTCCACAGCCGCTCTTTCGTCAGGCGTCTTGGCCTTGTGCGCATAGGGGACCTGAAACCAGTACCGCCCCTCATAGCGCGTACGATCGATGATCTTGACGCTGATCGCGGGATCGTTATCCTGATCGACGCCAAAGGTCCGGCAGGCCAGATCGTAGATCTTATCGTGAAAAGCCGCGACCTTTCGCTCATCGAGCGGCGTCATCCAGTCGTTGAACGGATACTTCTGCTTATTCATGTCCCTACCCTCGCTTCGAGCAGCAACAGGATCGGATCGATCTTGGCCCGCTGGCTGATGCGCCCCTTGTAAAGCGGCCGGCCGCAGAGATCTATCGCCAGAGCATTGCCGCCCGCCAGGTCTTCCATGTTCTCGTAGGTGACCACCCACAACGGGATTTGCTTCTTCAGGCACTGGCGGACCGTATTCGTGGTGCCGCTGATGCGCTGCGCCTCCGCAACGACTACAGCCAGCGACAAGTCGCAGATGGTTCCGTTGCGCTGGAAGGCCTGCCGCGCCGTCCAGGCGCCGCGCGATCTCTGGGATTGAGATGCGTGCACTCATGACGCTTCCACGGCCAATATTCTTGGGCATAATTTCTTGGGCATAATTTGTGTGCTGTAATCCCTATCGGCAACTCCGGCATTCCGTTGCGTCGGCATCGAGTTCGACAGGGAGGGCCTCTGGGTTGACGATCAGTATGGCGACCCCACAGTTCGTACGATGAATTGCCAAGGTGCGCCGTTCTCCCGCAGGGAGCAGAATCAGAAGTGCGGGCTCAAAAGTAAAGCCTGCGTTCGCGACATGTACGGAAGGGCGGAGCCGCTGCCACGCCCTTTTCGTTGGATGGACAAGCAGGATGGGGCGGCCGCACCCGGGTGGGTCTCAAATGCGGGTGCAGTCAATATAGGGTCTCCCCACGACGCCCGTCACCCAGAT
>Ga0181517_10002915_pt1 | contig 16820 bp, 7 predicted proteins | sample PEATcosm2014_Bin_31_FD_119748 | JGI IMG/M metagenome (GOLD analysis project Ga0181517, IMG submission 119748) | Peatland microbial communities from MTU Mesocosm Facility, Houghton, MI, USA - PEATcosm2014_Bin01_30_metaG | ecosystem: Environmental > Terrestrial > Soil > Wetlands > Peat | place... | reverse complement strand
GAGCTTGGGTATGCGAACAGGTCCGCCGAAGGTGCCCCCGTACTGGTTCTGGTGCAGGGTATCCTTTGCCGTACAGGTAGTAGCGGGAGCAACCGGCGTGCAAGTGGCGAAGAAATTTGTGCCGTCGATGTAATTGTTGCGAATGAACTCGAAGGCCGATCCGTGGAATTTGTTGGTGCCCGACTTGGTGACCATGTTCACCAGGCCGCCGGCTTCGACGCCGTCCTGCGCGCCGAGCGCAGCCGTCTCCACGCTGAACTGCCCGATTGCATCCGGGAACGGCAGCGGACCGTTGTTGCCGCCCATGAAGTCAATGTTATCGCCGCCATCCAACCGCCAGCTGACCGCATTGCCCTGCGCGCCGTTGATGGATATGCCTCCGGATTGGGTGGGGAACTTGCTGCCGTTTGAATCGCCCACACTATTATTCTGTGTCCCGCCGACCAGCGAAACCAGTCCCTCCAAGGTGCGGCCATTGAGCGGCATCTCGGTAAGCTCGGTGTTATCGATGACCTGCTTGAACTTTGGATCTTCCGTCTCCAGATGCATGCCCTCGGTGGAAACTCGCACCACAACATTTTGACCGCCGACGGTCAGGACTGGATTGATGGCATCACTGCTGCCGACTTCCAAGACGTTGTTCGAGGAAACGTAGGTCTCGAAATTGGGAGCCTCAACTTTCAGCGTATAGGTACCGACATTGATGTTCGGGAAGACATAGAGGCCAGCCGAATTGGTCTTGGTTTTGAGCGTGACCTGCGTACTGCCCTCGGTCAGCGAGACAGCGGCATTCGCAACCACTGCCCCTGTAGAATCTGTAACGGTTCCCTGAATGCTGCCGGCTCCGGACGCCTGTGCATTTGCCTTTGCAGCGAACACGAGAACCGCAAAACAAAGAACAAGCGCGCAGAGGTTGGCTGGGTTTATGTTCCAGAAGCGTGAGGTCGCGCCAGACGAGGGTCTTGCTTCGGTGTCGACCGGTCCGCCGGCATGCCGAAACCTATTGATCATATGTCTCTTAAATTCCATTTTTTCAAGCCTCCCAAAAAGCTGCCAAAGCTGGTTCTGCTCTATCCATCCTCGTGCAGCGCCCCGACTCCATGACAACGGTGCCATTGTTGATTTCTGACAACGCTGTCATACAAAGCGAGTTAAAATCTATACTCGGCGTAATTCAATTGTCAAGGCTTTTTTGAGGCTTCTGTGTCCGGGCTGAAAGCGCCTAAAGGGCCTGCTCAAACCCCGGTGCGCCAGAGAATTTCATCTCTCTGGATTGCGCGGCCTTTGACGGGGCGATTTGTCCGGATATACAGTCTTACGTATCGCATGATAACGATGTCACAAAATGATGGAAGTGAACAAATCAGAGCCTTAACCGCACACCGGTAGTCAGGTGAGCATTACGCCGTGTGGCTCTGCCGGAGTAAATGCAAAGGAAAATTACATCTCCAAAGAAGTTCGACGAGACTTCTCGAATGGTTTGGCGGAGATGATTCAAGAGGGGATGCCATGCAACGCCGCGATCTCATCAAGCTCTCACCACTTGCCCTTGTCTCGACCGTGGGTCATGTGGCGCGCTCCCAATCTTCGCAAACTGCCCCGGCCGAAGGTCTTTTCAACGTGCGCAGCTATGGTGCGACGGGTGACGGCAAAACGGTGGACACGCCTGCAATCAACAGGGCGATCGAAGTCGTCGCCGCGGCGGGCGGGGGAACTTTATTCTTTCCTGCCGGAACTTATCTCTGCTTCACCATTCGCCTGCGGTCGATGGTCAGCCTTTACCTCTCGCAGGGCTGCACCATTCTCGCAGCGGACTCCCCGAAACCCGGTGAAGCTACGGGCTACAACGGAGGCGTCTATGACTCAGCTGGTCCAGCGCAGCCCTGGGAACAATACCAGGATTACGGTCATAATCACTGGAATAACTCCCTATTCTTCGGTGAGAACATTAGTGACTTCTCGATTCTCGGCCCGGGTCTGATTCACGGCAAGGGACTGTCCTTTGGTCAAAGCGGAACCCGCGGCAATTATGCCGGTTTCAAGGCTGAGCAAGCCGGGGTCGGCAACAAGGCCATCGCGCTCAAGAATTGCCATAACGTCCTGCTGCGCGACTTCTTGGTGCTCAAGGGAGGGCACTTTGCCTTGTTGGCCACCGCCGTCGACAACCTGACGCTCGACAATCTGCTGGTCGACACGGATCGCGACGGCTTCGATATCGATTGCTGCCGGAACGTGCGCATCTCGAATTGCACGGTGAACTCACCTTGGGACGACGGGATTTGTCCGAAATCCAGCTACGCACTTGGCTATGTACGCTCGACCGACAACGTGACAATATCCAACAACTACGTCACCGGAACATATGAACTCGGTACGGTGATTGACGGTACCTGGAAGAAGTTCTCCGACGAGGGCCACCCTCACCAGGGACGCATCAAGTGCGGCACCGAATCCAACGGGGGCTTCCGGAATATTGCCATTAGCGGCAATGTGATCGAGGGCTGTAAAGGCATCGCTCTTGAAACTTCGGACGGCGCATTTCTCGAAGATATTGCCATCACAGGCAACACTATGCGGGATATCTTCGATGCGCCACTGTTCCTTCGTATCAACCACCGCAACCGTGGCCCAAAGGAAACCGCGCGATTGGGAACACTTCGTCGAATCGTGATCTCGAACATTGTCAGCTCCAATTCAGACGCATCGACCGCGTCAATCTTTTCCGGCGTAGCCTCCAACCTGATCGAAGACGTCAAACTCAGCAACTGCTTTTTCGGTCATCGCGGCCTCCCGGCAGTCCTCGGCCACGGGACACGCTCAAAGCCCATGCCCGACTGGCGCGCGATCCAGGTTCCCGAGATGGAAGATGGCTATCCTGAGTTGTCGAGCTTCGGCCCGACGCCCAGCCATGGCTTCTTCATCCGCCATCTGAAGAACCTAGAGATGTCGCACGTCGAGGTCGCGCCCGCCAATGCCGATCCGCGCCCGGCATTCTGGCTCGAAAACGTTCAACGCGCGGATTTCTTTGCCATCACTGCGCCTTCACAACCAAATTTTGTGTTGCGCGACGTGACAGACCTGCGCATCGCCTGGTCGCGTGCCGCAAAAGATGCCACCCTCCAAACAACGGCCAGCGACACTTTATAGTCAGGGCAAGAATGTCGTTCTCCATAAGTCGATGGAAGTGCAGCATTCGAACTCCGGCGATCTCGCTGACTGAGGATAATTAGAGCAACAAATGATTCATATCATTCACGAACTCGAAAGGTATCGAGGATTGGGGTCATGCAATGACAAACCTGACACGTCGTGGTTTATTGAAGACCGGGCTCGCCGCTTCAGCCGCACTGATAACTACTGACAGTGCGTTCGCCCTCCCCAATGCGGATGCGAAGAGGGCAATCCCGCAAGACCATCTGGAACTACCGGGTTCGAACGAGGGGACTTCTGAGTCAGGCTCTCCGCGTGAAAAACTGCTGCTCGATTTTGGATGGCGCTTTCATCTTGGAAATGCGGATGATGCAGCGAAAGATTTTCGATGGGGCATGCCCACCCGCGAGGGAACTTTCTCGAAGGCCGGCCAAGATTGGCCGCACAACCCATCGGATGGATCGCTACAGCACAGTTTCGATGACAGCGCCTGGCGCGTTGTCGACCTCCCGCACGATTGGGCAGTCGAGCTGCCATTTATCCCCGTCGAGGGACCCGACGCTTTCGTTCACGCTAACCACGGGGGCAAGGCTCTGGGGAGAGAGTTCCCGGAAACGAGCATCGGTTGGTACGAGCGAACATTCAACCTTCCTGCAAAGGATGAAGGAAGGCGCATCTCGCTCGATTTCGACGGAGTCTTTCGCGATGCAATCGTCCTCTTCAACGGCTTCTATCTAGGTAGGAACCTGAGCGGCTATGCACCCTTCAGCTTCGACGTAACAGATTACGCCGTTTACGGCGGTAACAATGTCGTTCATCTGCGCGTTGATGCCACGCTCAACGAAGGTTGGTATTACGAGGGCGCAGGCATCTATCGCCATACTTGGCTCACGAAGACACACCCACTTCACATTGCCAAGTGGGGCACTTATGTGCGAAGCCAGATCCGCGAAAAGAATGCACACCTCTCGATCGAAACGGAAATCCTGAATGAAAGCGGAAACACGGTCAGCGGACGAGTGATTTCACGAATTCTGGATGCCAATGGGAAATTGATAACAACAGTACCTCCGAAGCATTTTGAAATTGCCGCTCATGGAAATCAGAAGGTGGAAACCCAGTCAATTCTGGTTCAAGTGGCACTTTGGTCGCTCGAAGAGCCAAACCTCTATCGCGTGGTCACTCAAATTGAGAGCGGCGGCAAGGTGACGGATCACGACGACGTCACTTTCGGAGTCCGTTCAATCCGTTTCGACCCTGACCAAGGCTTCTTTCTGAATGGAAAGTCCGTCAAGATCAAAGGCACATGCAACCATCAGGACCACGCCGGCGTAGGAATCGCTGTACCCGACCGTATCCATTCTGACCGCGTTGCTGCGATGAAACAGATGGGCTGCAATGCTTGGCGGACGGCCCACAACCCGGTAGCGCCGGAGTTTCTGGATGCATGCGATCGCCATGGAATGATGGTGATGTCCGAAGTGCGCATGATGGCTTCGACCCCGGAGGGTCTCAGCGAATTGGAACGCATGATTCGGTGTGGCCGGAATCATCCCAGCATTATTATCTGGTCGTTGGCCAATGAAGAATATTTCTATCAGGGTACGCCAACTGGAGCCCGCATTATTTCCAGCATGAAGCTGCTCGCCAACAAACTCGATCCTACACGTCCTGTTACAGGGGCGATGAATGGCGGATGGGGCAAGGGAATGTCTGGAGTCGTTGACGTTCAAGGATTCAATTACTGGAATGGCGCACTGCCTGACGAGAAACATATCGGACCGCGCCTGCCGGCAAATAACGACATCGATCAATTCCATCGGCAATTTCCAAAGCAGCCTACTATCGGCTCGGAGACAGCTAACGGTCATGGTACGCGCGGCATTTATGAAAACGATCCGAAGCAGGGGTATGTCGCTCAATACGGCGCAGACCCCGCGTCTCTAGGTAGCGCGGAGGAATGGTGGACAATCTACGATCAACGCTCTTTTCTTTCTGGGGGGTTCACCTGGACCGGATTCGACTATCGCGGCGAACCAGGACCTTACGATCTCGTCTCCATCAGTTCGCAGTCCGGTATTCTGGATGCCTGCGGCTTTCCAAAAGACGTCTACTATTACTACAAAGCGTGGTGGGGATCTCAGCCGGTGCTCCATCTCTTTCCCCACTGGAACTGGGCTGGAAAAGAGGACCACGACCTCGATGTCCGCTGTTACTCGAATTTGGATAGTGTTGAGCTGCTATTAAATGGAAAGAGCCTCGGTTTAAAGCCAGTTGTGCGCAACTCGCATCTCGCATGGACGGTGAAGTATGAACCGGGAGCAATCGAGGCCCGGGGATTCAAGAATGGGCAAGTGGTCTTGACTGCACGTCGCGAGACAACTGGTGCGCCAGCCAAACTGGTTTTGCGTCCCAGTCTGAGTGAGATCGCCGCAGATGGTGAGGATGTCTCGGCCATCGCTGTGGAAGTACATGATTCCGGGGGGCGCATTGTCCCCATAGCCTCGAATAAGATTGCCTTCAGGCTTGTCGGGCCAGGAAGGATCATCGGCGTTGGCAATGGCGATCCAAGCTGCCGTGAAGCCGACAAGCCTCACTCTCCGAAAGTCGGCGAACGAAGCGCGTTCAACGGTTTGAGCATGGCATTTGTCCAGGCAACTAAGGAAGGAGGGGATATTCAGCTTGCCGTCTCATCCGAAGGCCTCGAATCCGCTATGGTCGTGATTCGAAGCAACGCCGCAAAACTGCGCGCTGCCGTTGACTGACAAGAATTCAGGCTGCGAATGCTTCCGCTATGGGCAGTCCAATTATCCATGTATCAAATAATCAGGGTCATAGTCCCAATCTCTCCACCAGGCTTTCCCTTACCTACATAAAAAGAGGTAACTTAAAGTCATATGAGACACATAGACTTGTCGACTTTCCGACAAAATATTTGCAAATCTCACCGATTTTGTACTGTTTCCAGCCTCAGCATCCTAAAAACCCGGCAATGGGAATAGGGCAGAAACTGAATTTTGCGTGTGCGACGTCCACTGCGCACACCACAAGCGGTGTAGCAGTACAGGCAGCTTAACGAGCTACCGACTCGATAGCCCGTTTCCTTCCGATCTTGGCGCCGCAAGCTCATTGCTGGCCTCGACGGCGAGATCGCTGGCAACGCCAAACTGCCCCAGCTAGACACTGAATGGGCTGGTACCGTCTGGCGAAATCCATGAGTAATGTTTACTTTTGGAGCCGGCCAACCAGTCTTCCGGTGTTCGAGTGTGTATCCAATCAGCAGGCTCGCTTCTTTGCTGGTTGGGCTCGCACTGGCTGAACGCAGCACGGATGGAACGCTTCTGCTCGGCGCCGATTGCACCGGGCTCTGGAGAAATGAGCAAAACTGAACCGCTAGCCGCCACGGCCTGAAGCCATTGCTTGGTGAAGCTCCACGGGACGTCGCGCGTTATCGGTACGCAATCTGCATCGGTGGCAAAGAAGACGCCGTTTTGGGGAAGGCGAAAGCCAAGCGTGTTCACGCCCATTCGCCGCGTGCGTTCCCAATTGCGCCCGCTAACATCGTCTCCTGTCCGCTGGGCATCGAAGATCCCTGCCGATAGATGTCCAACAGTGTTGCAGCCGAGTACGATGCGATCTTCCCCTGCGGCTACGCGAATATCTCTATACAGCCCCGTAATGATCTCTGCATTGGTTAGGCTTCGATCCTGAAAGCTCCATCCGTCCACAGTTGGCGAAGGCCCCATTTCGCTGCCCCACTGGCCGAGCAGTTCATATGTCGTAAAATCGTGTTTGATTAGATCAAATCCCCAAGAGCGAGCTTCGCGCACAACATCCAGAACCGCGTTGCGGGCTTCTGGAACCGTGGGATCGAAGGCTAGCTCACCCGCGCGCTCTTGCCTGTGCCCGTAACGATGAGCGGGCAAGAGGTACGATGCTTTCGTGGAGGTAGCTGCACGCAATGGCCGGACCCAGACGCCTGGGCTCACCTCTTTGCTCTGAATCGCATGGGCCAGGCCCTCCATGTCTGGAAATCGCTGCCGGTCCTGATAGCCGTCGTCGATGATCGTAAAAGGACGTGTGGGTCCGTCGGGAGCCAATTCTCTTACCAGGTCAGCATCTCGCAGAATGCCTTCCGCGGTGTTCTTCCCGTAGGCGTAGTACCAGTCATTGCTGCCCATGAGGACTTTTATCGAATTCACTCCCCTGCGGTCGGCAAGACGAATTCCCGCAGCCATTCTGCGGCACAGCCTGCGCGTTGCCTGAAAGGGACTTTCACCCTCGCTGCCACGAGTGCAGACGACTGTCGCCGCTGCGAGCGTTCGCTCCTTCATCAGGACGCCGTTTCCGCCATTCCTGACATCGAGCCAAAGGGAGACGCCAGAGGTATCGATTTGCCAAAACGCGAAGGCTGCCGCACCGGTTGCCACTCCCATGCCGAGCGCCGAGTCGCCATTCACCAACATGCAATACCAGGGCAGAAAGCGTTCCGCCTGAATAGGCATCCATGCCAGGTCGCCATAACTTCGTTCCCATGCATCGCCAAGAACTAGCAGATTGTGACTCAGCGCACATTTCCAACGCAGGTGAACTCTGCGGATCGCCACGCCAGGTGCATGAAGGGCGATAGCTCCGCTATCCTTGTCCACCGTATAGGTCAGTGCGGCTCCCGGCGCGGACCATTCAGCTCCGTTACGCACACATCCATGCAGCACGTCAGCTGCATCGCCAAGAAGAATATCGACCGCATCCGGCTGGCGGAACAAATCAACTTTGAATTGTTGTGCGGAAGCGGTTTCAGTCTGCAACGACATGTGCAACAGAGGGAATGCTGCGGCGGCGCCACAAAGCATCTGGCGGCGGTTCATCGGCCCAATACTGTCTTTTCTGCTCATCGTTCGATCAACCTCGGACGTTCAATGGTGGTGCCTCGGCATTGCTCCGTATTGGCGTTCGACATCGTTCAAAACAGAGGAAATGAAATCGTGGCGACTTCTTTTCACCTGCTTAATCTAACCCTGCATATTATGCATGACTTACGTCACAGCGCAGTATAACTCAGGTGTCTCCTATGTCAGCCTCTTCCTGGTCTGGCCGACAATCCACATGGCATCTAGAAATACCCGGAACGAAATGTTATTCGCGGCGGAGCGAAACGGCGATGGAATTCATATCTGAAAGGAAGTCGATTAGTGATCCTGGGAACCTGGTGCGAGATGAGTAGTGGAGTGAAGGCGGCGATATATCTGCACTTCTGCCTGTGCGTCCACATTCCTGCCGAGCTTGTGGTAGATGCGAGCTAATGCGAAGTGGGGTTCCGCATAATGCGCGTCTTGTTGTATCGACCTATTCAGTTCGTGGATTGCGTCGTCAGCATGATTGCGATCTTCTAGCACGAGCCCTAACTGGTAATGCGCGAGCGCCAGCGCAGGATCGAGACGGACGGCTTCGCGAAGGTGAACTTCTGCTTCGTCAAGACGATTTAGAAACTTAAGAGTAAGGGCGAGGTTGAGCTGCGGCCATGGGGAGGGATGTGCGGCTTTACGATCAAGTTCAATTGCCTTGGCGTAGCTCTCGATGGCGAGTGTGTTGTCGTTTTGGTAGAAGTAGCAGAGGCCAAGATTGTCATAGGCACGTGCCATGGTGGGCGCCAGCGCCACGGCCTGTTGAAAGTGGGCGATTGCCTCATGGTAGAGTTGGGCGTCATAGTCGAGGCGGCCGAGCCAATAAGGATAGAGCGCGTTGGTCGGCTGTTCCTTGGCCAAAGCCTCCAATACCGGTCGCGACCAGAATGCATGTCCCATGCGGATATAGGCCATGGCCAGTGAAAAGCGCAGTGCGGGCTCAAGCGGAGTGATAGCTTGAGACTTCTTCCATGCAATGGCAGCGTTTAGGTAATCCCCATTGAGGAAATACACGGTGCCGGCAAAGGCGAGTAAGCGTGCCGTACGGGGCGAGTGGGAATCATGATTAATGGCGGCCAACAGTGTTTTCTCGGCGACAGGATAGTCGCGAGCGGAGATAGCATTTTGGAGGGCCTCTGCGTCCGCGGAAGTAAGTCCAAGAGAGGCAATAGAGATCGGCTGCTCGCTGGGCTGATCCGCAACGGCTTGAGCAAAGCCAAACCTCATGAGCTGTGTTGCAAGGAGCAAGCTAAAGATCAAGCGGGTTCGCAGTCTTCCGTGGTGAAACATGCTGTATCTTAGTATAGAGGACGGGGTTATGAAATCAACAGCATCGCAGTGCTTAAGAAGTCTATTCGCACTGCTGGTGCTGGCGAGTTTTGCCGCGGCGCAATCGAGTTCGAACGCGTACGAGCGCACAGTGGTTGCTATTCAAGATCAAATCCAGAAGGGGAATTTGGACTCCGCTCATGCACTCGTCGTCGAGGCTAGCCGGCAGTATCCGGCCAATGGCGGAATAGAAAACCTGCAAGGAGTGATTGCGATTCAGCAGGGACATGCGGAGGAAGCGGAGAAAGAGTTCCGGGCAGCAATCCAGCACCGCCCGCAACTCATGAGTGCATATCTGAACTTGGGGCGGCTCTATGCGCTCAACGCGGCACAAGATCCGGACGCGATTACCAAGGCGCTGCGAGTCTTTGATAAGGCATTGGCTGTTGAACCGGAGAATGCAGAGGCAAACTACGATTCTGCAACCTTGTTAATGCGCTCGAAGAAGTACGAACAATCGCTCGAACGGCTGCGTGAGCTGGGACCGGAAGAGAAGCAAAACCTCAGCGCATTGGCCGTGGCCTGCGCGGATGAAGCCGGTCTCGGACACACTGCCAAGGCCGAACAGAAAGTCGCCATGCTAGCATCCCGCGAGGATCTGACTGAAGCGGATGTAATGGACACGATACCGGTCTTCGTTGCAGTTCACCGAGCAGACTCCGCTGACATCTTGCTGTCTGCAGTGGCATCGCATCAAGTGCTGTCGGCGACAGGGCTAAGGATGTTGGGTCTGGTGCATGAGGCAGAAGGCCAGTTACCTGCCGCGCAAGAAACGCTGGAGCGCGCATTTGCAGCTGACAGCAGAGCCACAACAACGCTTGTCGACCTCGCTCGTGTTGCAGAAGCACGCCAGGACTTCACGGGTGCGCTGGGCTACTTGGCCCACGCGCGAGACATCGATCCAAGCGACGCGAGCCTTCCTTATCTCTTTGGCACAATCTGCTTAAAGATGAAGCTTCTGGTTGAGGCGCGTAAGGCGCTCACCGAGGCACTGCGCTTGGCACCTGAAAACCCAGACTATAACTACGCATTGGGGACGGTAATGACTTTCGCACAGGGTCCAAAGGATGCGCTGCCTTATTTCACTAAGTATCATTCTTTACGCCCTGCAGATGCTAAGGGAATTTTAGCCTTGGGCACAACTTCTTTTCGAGCCAAAGATTGGGAGACGGCATTGCCTTGGCTGAAGCAAGCCGCCAACAACCCCAGCACGGCTGCAAGCGCGCACTACTATCTAGGGAGAATTGCGCGCCTGGAAGGCCGCTTGGATGAAGCCGTGTCTGAGTTGACCATGTCATCAACCATGGGGCCTGACCAGCCGGACGTATTGGCGGAATTGGGCCAGGTGAATGTACAGCTGAAGAAGTATGGAGTGGCCGAGAAGCAGTTGGACCGGGCTGCTGCGCTAGACGCTGACAATTATGCCGCGAATTTTGGCCTACTTCAGCTGTATGCACAAACAGGTGATCCAAGGCGCGATGACCAATCGAAGCGGTTCGAGGGAATCAAGCAGAAGAGCGAAGAAGAGCTAAAGAATTCATTACAGTCGCTTGAGATTCGTCCCGGCGACACGCCGTGAGGATGCCATAGCCTGCAAGATAGAGATCAGCATACGTGAATTGAAGAATCGCTCTATGGATGCGTAACCGGCTCGTCAACTTTTAAGATCTGATCGACGGCGGGATGGTCAATTCGTTGTACAATTCCGCTTGGCCAATGAATCTCCACGTTGTCCAGCTTCGTTTCCGTGCTCAGTCCGAAGTGTGCGCGCCGGTCGCTTGACGACATAAAACCGACACTTGTTGTCACGTGGTTATAGAGTATTCTTCCGGAAGCAGTCGTCACCTTGATGGTCGCGCCAATTCCGTCTCGGTTGCTCTTGTGCCCCACTAAATCGAACATGATCCAGTGATTCCTGACTAAGGCATTGTTCATCAGAATGCGCGGCGTCTGGCCCAGTGAAGTTACCACCAGGTCCATGAATCCATCATTGTTCAAATCAACGAACGCTGCGCCACGCTGGTACCCGGGGACCAAGAAGTCCGGTCCCATTTTATCGCTGACATCGGCAAATGTTTTGCCGCCGAGATTCCGGAACATCGTGTCATGTTGCATAGAGTCCGCGGCAAGATTGTCGACGTCGCCGTTGGCTGAATATAGATCCTTCCAGCCATCGTTGTCGTAGTCGACGAATCCAATGCTCCATCCGGACAGGCTGCGGCTGAGCGAGCCTAGTTTTGACGGCCAGGTTACGTCGCTGAAGCCTTTGCCTGATTCGTTCCTGAAGAGACCGAACACTTGCCCTGCAAGATCGTTATAGACGATGTCAACCCACCCGTCGTTGTCAAAATCCTTTGCATCCGAACCCATGCCGGATACAGCGCCTCCGCTTTCGTTGTAGGCTACCCCGTAATCAAGGGCGCTTTCTTTGAAAGTCCCATTGCCTTGATTGATGAACAGAAAGTTGGGCTCGGTATCGTTCGCGATAAACACGTCCATCAGGCCGTCTCCATTGAAATCCGCAATGGAGATGCCCATGCCCTTGCCGAGGGCCTTCCCGATGCCACTGGATTCAGTAACATCCTCAAAGTGTCCATGACCCAAATTGTGATAAAGCCTCGATTCGATACTTTTGTATACTGTGGGACTGCAGTATTCTTCACGGTTTGCTTCCATAAAGCATTGCTTGTCCATTGCCGGTGTCCAGGTTGTGTAGTTGGTCACAATGAGGTCGAGGAGTCCGTCGTTATCGTAGTCGAACCAGGCGGCGCCAATGCTCAGGACGCCTGCAGGCTTCTGATCGAGTCCGGAACCTGCAGTCACGTCCGTGAAAGTCCCATCGCCGTTATTGTGGTAAAGAGCATTTCTTCCGGCGTTGCAGATAAATAAATCCTCGTGCCCATCGTTATCGTAGTCTGCCACGGCGACTCCGAAGCTGAAGCCTAAATTCGCACCGCCCAAGCCGGCCTGTTCGGTAACATCTTCAAAAGTTCCATCTCCTTTGTTACGCAGCAGGCAGTTATAGTAAGCGGGCGTCGACTTCTCGAGTTCCGGCAGCTTTGAACCGTTGGTAAAAAACAGGTCCATCTTGCCATCATTGTCGTAATCGATAGCTGCTACGCCGCCGCACATTGGTTGAGGAAAGTACTTTCGGCCCGTGTAGTCATTATTTGTACGGTAAGAGATTTTTGACCGAATTGCGACATTGCTGAACCAGTACGAATGGTCTTTATGCGGATTCACGGACAATTGAGATTGCCCATCAAGGTTCCCGGCGAACAGGAACAACAAGATCGCTAAGGGAACCGAGAATCCCGTCTTGACTTCAAACATTGTAACAAGTCTATGGTGCACTGACGCGCGCGTCAACCTCCGTTCATTTCCAATTTAATGTGTATCTTTCATGACTTATATGAGAACAGAGATTTTGTAACTGGTACGCGGATTCAATCGTTTGGGTAAGAACCGTATGTGGTTATGGCGCTCTTGCATCGCCTCACCTGAAAACGAAGGCCACACGAGGGGCATTTCCGCCCTTCGTGTGGCAATGGAAGCAATTAACAAATGTTCCGATTAGCTAGAACTCCAGCCGTCCCGCGAACTGGATAGTGCGCGGTGTGCTGACCCCACCGTTCCATTTGCCGAAGTTAGGGTCTCCCACCGTGGTATCGAAGGCGAAGGAGGAGCCACCATTGTTGCCCTGGCTAAGGAAGTAGTGGGTGTTAAATGCGTTGAAGAAGTTCGCCGTGAACTTGAAGCCTATCTTTTCGCCGAACTTCGTATCCTTGATAAGCGACATGTCCGTGTTTTTGTAGCTGGGACCATAAATGGATGTGACCGGCAATCCAGCACCCGTATAGCCGAACTTCGTGAAGTTACTCTCCAGGGCATTGGGGTTGATGTAGAAGGAGTCCTTTGCGGGGTTGAATCCATTGCGGCCATGCGGTTGGATCTGCTGTCCGGGAAGAATGCCGGGCAGGCATCCCTGACGGGTTTGGCTGACCACGTTGCAATTGGACGAATGGAACCAGAGCGGAATGCCATACTCGTACCGGATGATGGGGCTGATCTTCCATCCACCGATCACGTCGGCAAATGCACCGGAGTTCAGGAACCGCTCGTTGCGGCCTATCGGCAGTTCATAGACAAAGGCCAACGAACCGGTCACCGGTGTGTTGTCTTGGGAAAGCGCCATCAGCTTCTTGATTTCGAACGGAGAGTATTCGTTTTGTCCGCCCGAGCCATCAATGCCTGCCTGCGTGGCATCCGTCGCATCCGTGAACATCCTAGAGAGTGTGAGAGAGCCCAGGACGTAGAACCCGTTCGAGAAGTGGCGCTCTAAATGTGCCTGGAAGGAATTGTAGTGAGAGCTGCCGTGCTCTTCGTTCTGTCCCTGAAGCGCGCCGCAATATTGCGGAAACGGCGTCAGCGCCTGAGCCAAGGTTGGGCTGCAATTACCCGCGTTGAGTTGCTGGGCCCATGCGGCGTAGGGTACTTGAACATGGTTCTGGGCAAATACCGTCGGGCCGTCATAGCCATTCGCCGCAACGGTTGCGTTGTAGTTGGCCTTCAATACCGTATCCTGTATCACCGTGCCGCCGGTGCCAAGAATCGGCGTCGAAGCCAGAGTGCTGAAGGTTCCGGTGAATGGGTTCACAACATTCGGTGGGCTCTTGAGCGAGGGCAGGTGTGTACCCTTGGTTCCTACATAAGATACGCTCAGGAAGAAGTTATGTGGCAACTCGCGCTCCATGGTGAGGTTCCACTGAGACGAATAGGGGCGATGGTTCGCGTCCGCCGGACGATAATTTGGTGACAGTCCGTTGTCGGCGCCGGATGAGATGTTCGATGTGGTTTTCGGAGTGAAAGGCGTGAAGCCTTTGTAGCTGAGGTACATCTGCGGTTGTTGAGCTCCGCCGGCAACCTCAATCTGCGAATTTTGCGCATCGTAGTTAAAGCCGTCGAGGCTCATGCCTCCGTTCCAGCCGGGATAAAACGCCTGGCCGTAATAGATTCCGTAGCCGGACCGAATCACGGTTTTTTCGTTCATCGCGTATGAAACACCAACGCGGGGCGAGAAGTTGATCAGGTCGAGCTGCTCGGGATACCTGGCGCCAAAACTGGCTGCCCCATAGCCGTTGCCTGCAAACGCCAGACGTCCCGGGTTACCAGCCGCTCCGGCATTAGAGCCGAGCGGATCAAAGAAGGACAGGTGGTTGTTCTTCTCAAGACTGGGGGCGATATAGTCCCAGCGCAAGCCGTAGGTGAGGGTGAGTTTGGGATTAAAGCGCCACGCATCGCCGACGTGGGCGCCAGAGCCGAATTGACGAGGGTAATTGCTGATGACGTTGTAGTAGTTGACGTTGGCGTTGGCTGTGGCGCCGAGCATGAAGCTGGCCATGTCATCGCCAGAGGTCACGCCGACGTGGCCCGTGGTGGATCTCGAGAAACCAAAGGTGCCACCCTGATTCGAGGCCACACGACGGTTGCCGCCCGCGTTACGCCACTCGTAACCGGTCGTGTAAGTGTGCCTGCCGCGCACAAGAGTGAATACATCGTTGAAGGCCCAGGTAGGACGCTTAGTCAAGAGGTTGCCGGGCGCGCCCGAATTGTTGCCAAGCCCGCTGTACGTATCCATATTGAATTGAGGCAGATCGCCGTTGGCCACACCCACGACCTTGGGCAGACTAGCGCCATGGTTAAGCGCATAGTAGCCTTCGTTGCGGTTCAGGTAGCCAAACGATGCGTGGTTGGTCATATTCTGCGAGAACGTGTGTTCCCAGTTGAAACGCCCGATGGGGGCATTCTCCGGGTTCGCCGGGGACGCCGTGGATAAAGCGATCGGCAAGTTGCTCGAAGCGTTGGGCGCTGAATACTGCCGCCAGTATGTGCCGTAGAAGTGATCGCTGGCGCCGAGGGTGAAATCCTCGCGGGTCATGAAAACATTTTCGGAGTTGGTCAAAGAACCCTGGCCGCCCTGCGGGGCCAAGTAGTTACTGGTCTCGCCTCCGCTGGTAGGAGTGGGCATAGCGGCAACCCAGGCCTTGGCGATTGGGTCTTCGATCTGGGAAAAGATGGCCGGGGGTATGATGTTGCCCGGAATCAGTTGCCCCGAGTATGGATAAAGCGGGTTGCCAGGATCTGTAACAACCGGATAGTAGATCGGGATCAGGTTGCCATTGGAGTCCGTAAAGCCGCTGAAGTTGCCCGCGCGATCGTTCAGGGATGCGATCGTCGAAATCGGAGCTTCCGCCGCGCCGTGATCCTGGAAGCCTTCCCAGTCGAAATAGAAGTACGCTTTCCTGGTACCGCGCAGTCCTGGAAGAGGAACCGGTCCGCCGATGTTAGCGCCGAAGTTGTTTTCCTTATCCACCGGCTTCCGCGTGCGTTTAGTGGTGCCGAGGACGAACGTGGGCGTTCCATACTGGAAGGCGTTCATTGCATCGTTGCGAATGTATTCAAAACCAGCGCCATGGAACTTTTCGCCGCCGCCCTTGCTCTGGACGATCAACTGTCCCGAAGTGGATGATCCATACTGCGCTTCATAGTTCGCGGTAAGCACGTGGACTTCGCTCACCATGTCAGGCGACATCTGAAAGTCCTCGTAAAGAGAAACCATGCCGCTTTGGTTCATGAAGCCTTCGGTCACTGTCGCACCGTCCAGCAGCGCTTCGTCGCCGGTGGCCAGGCCGCCGTTAATGCGAGCCTCGTATGCGTTGCCCGAGCTGGCTGTGGTCACACCGGGAAGCATGATGGCCAAGCTGATGGACGAACGCGGCATGCCCGAAATTGACAATGGCATATCTTGCAGGGTTTCGGGGCTGACACCGCCCTGAAGGGTTGGATTCTCGTAGTTGATCAGCGATGCGTCGCCTATCACAGTAACGGTCTCATCGGCCTGGCCGATCTTAAGGTGCACTTCGACGCGAGCCTCCTGATTCAAGGCAAGTTCGATGCCCTTTTGGAGGCTCTTCTCGAAGCCCTGAGCCGATGCAGACAAGTCGTACTTGCCCGGCGTGAGGTTGCGGAACGTATACTCTCCAGCGCTGTTCGACTCCGCTGACAGTTGGAATCCCGTTGCTTCGTTGGTAATGGTTAGTTTTGCTCCCGGAATCGACGCGTTGCTTGGGTCACTTACTGAACCGCTCAGCGAGGCATTTGTGTCTTGCCCATAGCTGCTAATTGTCACGGCCAATAAAAATACCCCAAGTAGCGTCAGGAACAGGCAGTTCGTAACCTTGAAAAATCTGCTTGTCATGTTCTTTGGTGCCTCCTGCACTTTGTCGTGCTTCGCTATTGTCTCCGTTGTCTAACTGCTCTCCAACAAAGCGTCCCCGGATCATGGCGACGTTTCGCTGAACTACAGGGACGTTTTGTAAGCATTATCAGCGGATGCCATATCGCGCCCGCCATCCATGGAAAAGCGATCCTCCTCTC
>Ga0181517_10002914_pt1 | contig 16822 bp, 15 predicted proteins | sample PEATcosm2014_Bin_31_FD_119748 | JGI IMG/M metagenome (GOLD analysis project Ga0181517, IMG submission 119748) | Peatland microbial communities from MTU Mesocosm Facility, Houghton, MI, USA - PEATcosm2014_Bin01_30_metaG | ecosystem: Environmental > Terrestrial > Soil > Wetlands > Peat | place... | reverse complement strand
ATGCTGGCCCTTAGCCCGTGCCCTCTTAAGCGTGCAGAACGGGCGGAGGCTTTGCTGCGCGAAATGGGCCTCGAACATCGTTTGCGACAGTATCCCAATGAATTATCTGCGGGCGAGCGGCAGCGGGTAGCTATTGCGCGAGCGCTGGCCAACTCGCCAGAGATTCTATTGGCAGATGAGCCTACCGGAAATCTGGACAGCGTCAACTCAGCCCGCATCATGGACATTCTTACTGGCATTCAAAAACAGCGGGGGATGACGCTGATTGTGGTGACGCACGAAAACGAGATCGCGCACTCGGCCGCACATCAGATTCGCCTCCGCGATGGGAAGATCGAAGAATGAGAGCTTCTTCACTTGCGTTGGCTGTCGCGCTGCTCTGCGCGACGCCTTCCTTACCAGCGGACATGAACACGGTGCTCGCGGCACCACGGCAACGCATCGAGAGGGCGGATTATCGCGCCAGCGGCCACCTGATTCGCGTCGACGCGAATGGCAATCGCTTTAGCTTTCCCATCACCATCAAGGCGCACTGGTTCCCTGGCGTGCTGCGGGTGCTGTTGGAGTTTGGTTCAGTCTTAAAGACGAATGCGGACTCATTGGTAAGCAGCCACGCCCCTACACATATCCTGCTCGAGATGCGGCCTAACGGAAGAAGTGTGGTCCAAATTGCACACCCGGGCGACGCGACGGTGGCTACACTTCCCTTTGAGAGGTGGAGCGACGGCCTGCTTGACTCCGAATTCAGCTACGAGGATTTTCTGGAAGCGCAGTATTTCTGGGCAGGACAAACAGCGCTCGACAAGGCGAAGTTTGGCGCACGCGATTGCGACGTGGTGAAGAGTACGCCTGGTGCGGCGGACAGGACGCACTACGCCGAGGTCACCACCTGGCTCGCTCACGACACTGGCTTTCCAGTGTACGTGGAGAAGACTTTGAAAGGCGGAAAGGTGAAGGAGTTTACCTACTTCGGACTACGCCAGAATGGCGGTGTCTGGTCGGCGCATCAGGTAGAAGCGAAGATCCGCGGCCAGGCTGGCTCAACTCTGCTCATCATCGACCGCGGCACACCAAAAGCAAATCTCAGCCTGAAAGACTTCAGTTCGGTGCAACTGACCCATTTCTAGGACACGGAATGGTTTTGCTTGTCTCTATTTTCGGATTGGCCGGAGCCTTGGTTATGTCGGGCGTCGTGTATCAGTGCCTCGGTGCGCGTAGCGACCGCCGGCGCTACACCAGAGAGGGCCGTTGGATCGACATCGGAGGCAGGCGTAAGCTCTACTTGCTGGAAATGGGGTCGGGAGAGGCTACCGTACTGTTTGAGGCTGGAATTGCAGCCACAAATCTGAACTGGTTTCACATCCAGGCGACAGTCTCGCGGTTTGCTTCAACGGCATCTTATGACCGATGTGGCCTGGGTTGGAGCAGTCCGTGCCGCACCCCGCGCACGCCCGCTAACATAGCCACTGAACTGCATCAGTTGTTAGTGGGAGCCGGCATCAAGCCGCCTTATATTCTCGTGGGACATTCCTTTGGTGGACTGGTGATGCGCCGCTTTGCGCTGAACTATCCAGAAGAAGTACGCAGCATTGTGCTGGTGGACCCCATGCGCTGCGAGGAGTGGCCTCCGCTGAACCCTGGCAGACAATCCGAGATTGATCGCGGCAAGAGACTATTCCGCTTCGCCATCCCAATCGCCCGCGTGGGGCTTGCCCGCCTCGCTGTTACTTCGCTTTTCTTGCGATCTGGCAGGGCCGCACAGCGGTTGGCAGGCGCCGCCGGCGATGGTGGCATGCATGTGCTCGACCGCGTCAAGAGCGAGGTGGGCAAGATGCCTCGAGAGGTGTGGCCCGTCATTGCTGCCCATTGGTCGCGGCCCGACAACTTTGCCGGGATGCGCAGCCACGTTGAAGCTGTGCCCGACACCGTCCGCGAGATGCAGAACGCCGAGCCGATTTTGAGAATCCCCGTACTGGTGCTGACTCCGGAAAAATCCACGCCGCTCTCTGACGATTGTCTCGCCCAGATTGGCTGTCGTGTACGACAGGTGATTGCGCACAAAAGCGCTCACTGGATTCACCTCGACCAACCGGATCTGGTTATTGATTCGATACGGGAGATGGTGTTGGCCACCGCTGGAGAGACAATGGCGGCCGTCGACTGAGGCTCCGTTGGATAGAGGCGCACCCTCCCGCATTTCCCGCAATGCGATAACTATCGCCGCGTCCTTGAAAAGAATCCATTCATCGTAACGTTTTTGGTCTTTCCAGGATTGCTTTCCCGGAAGGCGGCGCGACCCTCCCAAGCAAGCGATATGAGTGAGAAACGCTGCCGTTTCCGCCTGAATTCGCCTCAAAACCGGGATTTTCCGGTGATTTTCAGAGACCAAATCTCACGATGCGGAATAATTTTGGCTTTGCTCATTTTAAGCGGCGCTGATTCCAAACGGGTTACAAATAATCTGCAAGGTTTCTGGGAAAATCTATACCCCCCTGGGTATAGAGGGGGGTGGGGGTCAGGGCCAGGTATGGTACGGACCGGTCGCATCCCGTTTCCTTACGAACTCTTCGCCCGCTCGGACCACTAATGGCATTGTGCACCGGCGGAAAGAAATCCTCTGCAAACGGGACATGGATCCCGCCGCGAATGGAAAAACGACTTGGCCGGTTGCTGTATCCGGGTAGAGCAATTCCGGGACCGCCCTAGTGCTTCCTTGTCGGCTTGTGAGCGGCCTTCTTGACCGCAGGCTTAGCGGCCTTGTTCGGCTTTGGCCTCGGGGCCGGCTTCTTCTTGGCAGGTGCTGGTCTAGGAGCCTTGGTCTTAGCTTTGACCGGATGCTTTGCGACGATTTTCGTCTGAGCCTTTACCGGCGGTTTAGCTGGGGCCTTAGCAGCAATCCTGGCTGGAGGCTTTGCCTTGACTCTCGGTTTTGCCTGCGGAGTTGGTTTCCTGGCTTGAATTGCCTTGGCGGGCGTCAGCTTGGATTTGAGCTGACCAGCAGGCGCGGCTGAATTGCCCGTCTTTGAAGCGGCTTTCGCCATGTGCAATGCGGCCGCCCCGGTTTCCGGTGTTGATTGAGCCTTGGGTTTGTGAGCTGGCTGGGGCTTCGTTGGCTCTTCAGGCCTTGACGCGGTCTTGGGCACCGAAACCGGTTTGGCGGATTTGGGTTGGGCTGCTAGCTTGGGAACGCCCCTGGCCGAGACAGACTTGGGAGCCGGCTTGGGATGCGGGCCTTCTTCTTCATCTTCGTCGGCAGCGTCTTCGGATTCCTCGGCAAGGTCGGCTTCCAACTCGATCTTGGGAAGGTGCAGCCCCATGGCAAGCTCATCGTCGTCTCCGCCGATGTCGTCTAAATCCTCGTCGTCTTCCAGGTGGTCCTCTGACTCATCGTCGAAAGAGTCCCCCTTCAGCTTGGCCTCGGCGCCACGCTTGGCGCGTGGCCGCTTGATGGTGACCTGGGGAGGTGGAGCGGGCGGCGAATGGGGCTCAAGGAAGGCACGGGCCTCCTCCGGCGTGGACAGCTTGCCGTCTAGCAGTTCGAGAAAAACGGCATGGACAATATCGTGGTACGCAGGCAATTCAGGGGTAATACGCATCTCCTGCATCAGCGTGTGAGGGATGCGCTGGCGGACTTCAGGCCAGACTTTGAGGAATAGATTGAAACGTTCCTTGACAGCCGAGTCCTTGCTCGTAAACCCAAGCCATAGAATCGCTTCTGGATCATAGCTCGTGAAAAGCTTGAAGCCTGCCGAAGGGATGGAATTGTGCTTGGAGAGTAGCGCCTTGGCAAAACCGGCAGCCAGTGTATCCAGGCTGCTCCACTCTTCAACAAAGCCAGGGCGCAGCATCTGCTTCTTGAGAGTGGCCAAGTCCTTGCCCGGTAGCTTGGCGGTAAGTAATCGCATCTGCGCCGCCGACATATCGGGATGGACGCCTTGCACCAGCAGTTCAACGGCCAGATCGTGCAGTGCAGTCAGCCCAGCCTCGTCGGCCTTGGCGGAGGTCCAGGCGGGGAACAGAACCTTCATCCAACCTTCTGCCTCAAACGCGCGCAAAACCTTCAGACCTTCTTCCTCGTGGCCGATCTGCTCCAACTCCTGCCTGCGGGCTTGGGCTGAGAGGTGTTCGATGACGCCTTCTTCCTTGGCGTTCATGTAGCGGGCGTGGGTTTTCGGGTCCATCTCCCAACCGAGTCGAGCCATGTAGCGCGTAGCGCGAATGAGCATGGACGGCTCTTCAAGGAAACCGTAGTTGGATACCAGGCGAAGGGTGCGCGATTCGATGTCCGCGGCGCCGTTCATGGGGTCCATCAGCAAACCAAACGAGCCCTCGTTGAGGGAAATCGCCATGGCGTTTACGGTGAAGTCGCGGCAGCGAAGTTCCTCCTGGATCGAAGCGGGATGATAGACCGGCTTGCCAGGTTTGGGGTACTCGACGCGGTGAGTGCTGACCAGATCAACGCGAACTGTGCCGGGAAAACATAGATAAAGGGCGCGGCTGGATTCGTCCTCACCCCACACTTTGCCGCCACGTTTCTCAATTGATTTCTTGAGCTTGAGTGCATTTCCATGCATCGCCACTTCAAGATCGCGGACGGCATGGCCGCTGGTCAGGTCGCGTACCGCGTCCCCAGTGAGAAACAGGATAGTGCCGGCCTCGCGCGCTACCTCGCGCAAGTGGCGCAGAGCGCTTTGTTGATCCGCTGACAGCCGGTTTTCCAGAAGATAGATGTAGTCGGGCATTCCTTTTCCTGCTTCCGCCTTCTGATTTCCTCAGCCAAGTGCCTGATGTTGTTAGTCTTACAGCAAGCTATGACCTTGGTTGCAAACCAGTACTCTAACACAAGTCGGCAGTGTTGGCTAGGCCCTTGTGCACCAAATGTGCGACTTTTCTGGTTCACTCCTGGCTCATCCCATTGCCTCGCAGACGAAGACTCGCCTCATCGAGGCTCTGGTTCGTGCGACAATGCAGAGCGATGGCCTCTCAGCGCAAACCAGTGATCGTACGCAAGTTCTCCAGGGAATGGTTCGCTGGGTACGCTGAAGCCGGATTCGGGCAGGATGCTGCGGATTTGGAGATTCTGGACCTGGCCGGCAAGGTGCTGCACATAGGCTGGGATCAGGTGAAGTGGGTCTGTTACGTGCGTGACTTCCCCGCCCAATCGTCTGACTCGGCCAATCCGGAGCGGCTTCTTCACAAACGGTTTGCCATCCGGCCGCGGACTCCTGGCTTGTGGCTGCGTATGACCCTGACTGACAACGATGAACTGGAGGGTCTGGCGGCGAACGACCGATCGTTGCTGGAAGGCGCCGGGCTGCTGCTCACCCCGCCGGACACTCGCTCCAACACACAGAGGATCTATGTGCCGCGCCAGGCCATTCAAACTCTGGAAGTGGTGAGCCTGATTAGCGCGGCTGGGCGCAAACGGAGATTGGCAGCCGGTCGAACGACAGAACAGCCTGATTTGTTTCCGCAGGAGCCGGATGGGGCGTAATGAGCCTGTTTCGCGCCTTCCTCGTCGGCTTCCGCCGCTCTTGATGCCCATTCCAGTACAATTCCATCCATGAAGCTAGGCGAATTGGCAATGAAGCTGGGTGCAGAGCTGCGCGGAGACGCGGAGCTGGAAGTGACAGGCGTGAAAGGGATTGAGGAGGCCGGGCCGACGGAGATAACTTTCGTGGCCAATCCCAAGTATGGGGGCCTGGCGCGCAAGACGAGGGCAGCGGCCGTGCTGGTCGAGCCGGAGTTCCCGGAGATTGAAGCTGCCACATTGCGGGTCAAGAACCCGTACCTCGCGTTCTCTCGCGCGCTGGCGGTTTTCTATCAACCGCCGGCTTACGCGCCCGGCATCCATCCGACTGCGGTCATCGATCCGACGGCGATTGTTGGCGAAGGAGCGCACATTGGAGCTTACGTCGTGATTGGCCCAAGGGTGAAGCTGGGCAATCATGCCACGCTTCTACCCCATGTGGTGCTCTACCCTGGCGTAGAGGCCGGTAGCCATTTTTTTGCACATGCTCATGCCGTGGTTCGGGAGAACTGCGTTCTCGGAGATCACGTGACGCTTGAAAATGGCGTCATCATCGGCGCGGACGGCTTCGGCTTCGCCAAGAACGAGCAAGGCCACTGGGAAAAGATCCCGCAGTCAGGACCTGTGCGGCTGGGCAACCGGGTGGACGTGCAGGCCAACGCGTGCATCGACCGGGCGACAGTGGGAGCCACCGAGATTGGCGACGGAACCAAAGTCGACAATTTGGTTCAGATCGGGCACGGCTCGCACGTGGGAGAAAACACACTGCTTTGCGGGCAAGCAGGCCTGGCAGGCTCGTCGGTGGTGGGGAACAACGTCATACTGGCCGGACAAGCCGCGGTGGCTGGACATTGCTCGCTCGGCGACGGAGTGATACTGACCGCCCAAAGCGGTGTGTCCCACGACGTGCCGGCAGGCAAGATGGTCTCCGGCTCGCCGGCCTTTGACAATCGCACATGGCTGCGTGCGGTGACCATTTTTCAGAGGTTGCCGGAGTTGCTTAAGCGGTTGGATAAAGTTGAGAAGAAGCTGGCAGCGCAGGAAGGCACAGCTGTCGAAGACGGGAGCAAGGAATGACGCCATCAATCGGCGTGCGCCATGGAATTCTGGCCGCAGTGCTCGCGCCGATGCTGGCTTGGGGCGTTGGATGCCACTCCTACCACATTGACATGACGGTGGAAAACCGCACTGGTGCGGCGATTCAATTGCTGGAGGTGGATTATCCGAGCGCAAGCTTTGGAGCGGACAAGCTGGCAGCAGACGAAGTCTTCCGGTACAGCATCCAGGTGCGCGGCAATGGGCCATTAAAGGTGGAATACACGGGAAGCGATGGGCGGCAGGCGCAGATGAGCGGGCCATCACTGGCCGAGCGTCAAGAGGGTCGAATCCAGATTGTGCTGTTGCCTGGCGGCAAGGTGGATTTTCATCCCAAACTGACTCCGTAACGCTGAACTAGCCGTTCCAAATTGCACTGAAACCTTACATAACACAAGGAAAACGACTTCCTCGGTTGTGCCTTGACCAGATTCTGCCGATAAGAAGGGTGAGAGAACTAAGGTGCCCGGGAGTGTTGCATCCATGACCAGCCGTCGTCAGGTTCCGCGGTTGCGGAAACACGGGTTTGCCGTGCACCTGGCGGGCTGCTTCATTTCTGTCGCTCTGGCTGTGGTATTCGTCGATTTCTTCGAGCGGAACGGGGGTGGGGGCGACCTAATCTGGGTAGCTAACGGGCTGATACTTTCCTACCTCTTGTTGGCTCCTCGTTGGCGTTGGCCTGCTTATCTGCTCGCCGGTTTTCTAGCTCTCTTGTTGGGAAGCAGGCTCATCCATGAAACGTGGAAAATGTCCCTGCTGTTCAACGTGCTGGATATCGGCGAGGTCTTGATCGCCGCCCTGCTGGTGCGAAGACGGTCGGCGCAGCTTCCCCGCTTCACGGATATCCCATATCTGCTTCGCTTCATCGGATTTGCCGTTCTGGCCGCCCCAATAACCATGGGGCTTGCATACGCATGGATCACCATGTCCTGGACTCACGTCTCTCCCCTGTACGCGCTTCTGAGGTGGGCTGGCGCAGATGGCCTCGGAATTGCGGTGATCACTCCAATCTGCGTGGCCATCTTTCAAGCCGATTTCAGCGATCGCAAACGATGGCGGCAACGCGGAATATACCTGGCCGTAATAGCAGCCGTTGCCATAGCCGCCTTCTCTCAAAACAACGGCACGCTGGTGTTCCTGATCTATCCGCTTCTGGTCATCATCTCGCTCCGTGTAGACCTGGGGTGGGCCGCGCTGGCAATGCTGGTGGTCGCCGCTACGGGAAGCTGGTTCACGATTCGAGGCGAAGGCCCGTTTCACATGGCGGGATTCGTCAACCCGGCTGGGCCCAATGTCCTTCTGCAACTGTTTATCATCGCGGGAATCGTCATTCTCTATAGCATCTCCGTGGGGATGGAACGGCAGAAGGTCACTGAGCGCCGGCTCCAGGAAACTGTTTCTCTGCACAGGCTGGTGACCGAAAACTCACGTGACGTGATCATCGTCGCCGATTTCAACGGAAAGCGGTCCTACATCTCCGCAGCCTCGGAGAGCATGGGCGGATGGAAGCCGGAAGAACTGATGTTGCTGAGCGGCCTACAACTGGTGCATCCCGAAGACCGACCCAAAGCCGAGGCGGCGGTGCGTGAGTTGCGTTCCGGTAGAGAAGAAGCCCTGGTCGAGTGCCGCGTCCGCAAGCGGAACGGGGACTATCTCTGGGTGGAGGCCGCCCTTCGGCTGATCCGTGATCCCGGCACGGGCGTGCCTTCAGGAATCCTGAACATTGTCCGCGATATCTCCGAGCGTAAACGCTCCGAGCAGCAACTCCAGGACGCCTATTGCGCCGTGGAGGCGCTGGCCTTGACGGATGGGCTTACCGGTCTGGCCAACCGGCGGCGCTTCGACCAGTGCCTGGCCACCGAGTGGCGGCGCGCCATGCGCGCCCACCAGCCGCTCTCTTTGCTCATGCTCGATGTGGACCTCTTCAAGGCGTACAACGACAACTATGGGCACCAGCGAGGCGATAGTTGCCTCAAGCAGATTGCGGAGTCGTGCATGGACGTGGTCATGCGTCCCGGAGACGTCGTTGCGCGCTTCGGTGGCGAAGAATTTGCGGTGATCATGCCCGGCACGGAAAGCGAAGGCGCCATGAAGGTGGCCGAAGAAATCTGCGAGGCTCTGCGCAGCCGCCGGCTGCCGCACAACGGAAGCCCTCTGGAAATTGTCACCATTTCCATTGGCTGCGCTACATTGATTCCCGCATTCGGTAAACATGCCCCGGACCTGATCGAGATTGCGGACCACGCGCTCTACGCAGCAAAGCACAACGGCCGTAACCAGGTGTTCCTTGACAATGCGCTGGAAAGACGCGTGGAAGGCGCGCAACAGCAAGCTTTAGCAGTTACTACGGATTGAGGCATATTCGCGTCTTGGACGATTTCAAATAAACGTGGAAGAAATAGTGCGCCATTTCTGCTCTGTTCGCACCTCCCGTATCTGGCGCCATAAGTGTGTCAGATACGGGGAGGTCACTACTTTGCAGCTCTCTAGTGCACCATGCCCTGGAAGAGCGGGGATTGCAAGAGGCTGCTGAACTGCGCATCCGAGGTGGCGAAGTGGATCGAAAGCCGCCCGGAGTCGGAGGACAAGCTGGTGGCGCTCAATGCCTGTTTCTCAGCGTCCGAGCCGCTCATCTTGCGCAACATCAACGCGGCCGTCAGAAGCGATGAGATAGTGGCCGCGGCAAAGCTATCGCCAGTGGAAATTGTCAGGTCGAACTTGACTCCGTGCTGGAAGTCCATTCCGTACCAAGAGGCCAGCAAGCGCTTCTGCACAGTTTCAAAGTCAGTGAGCGAGCCGGCCTCGCCCAGCACCTGCTTCATCATGGTCTGCGTACCCTTCTGGTCGAGGATGCTCCACAGGGGCTCGGAATCCACGGAATTCATCGCATCCATCATCGGCCCGTTAGTCTCCAGGCTGGGCGCCATTCCGTCACGAGCATCGAGAGCCTTAGTGACAGCTTCAGAGTCGCCAAAGACCATGGTAGAGGGGTCAACAAAGCAAACCACCATGCCAGTTTTTGCCAGCGGATAGACCCTGTTGGTGCGCACCAGGGTCGCCTTCAGTTTCTGTGCGCGGAAGTTGGCCAAAATCTCTGTTACTGAAAACTGGCCCTGGGCAATGCCGACGGTATCCAGCTGGTCGCCTTCGCCCTTCGGCCGGAAGAGTGCAAACGCCAATTCCTCGACATCGTGATTCTCGTTCAGGCCTGACTTGTGCAACGCATCTTCAAAGCGCTTCAGTCCGGGCGGCATGACACGGTCACGCAAATCCATAGCCGAGGCCGAGTTCTGCATGGCGTGGTAGTCAATGGCCACCAACTGCTGCACATCATGCGGAATGGCGGTGCGGGCATCGGTTGACAACTGCGCCGCTGGCGCCGAAGCGGCCGCGACAAGCAAGATAGCCAGAATTGAAAATCTCAGGAAAGCCTTTAACAAATTCATCCTCCACAGTCGCGGAAGTTATTGAATCCATAATGGAAGGCGGCTGCAAGACGCGCACCTCCGTTAACTCAATGGCCAACAACCCCGTTCCTATTCCACCTTCATTTTACGCGTTGGGGTATGCCTGACGCACCCTTCGGGCCGAATCGGGCGTTCATCCCTCTTTCGGCCAAGCCATTGGAGCCGCCAGTCGGCGCTCCAGAATCTTGGTCGGCGCGTCGAACCCAGTCAATTGACGCATCCACTCGCTATCCCGCTCACAGGCAGTTTCTGGAAGCAATCCGATGACTTCGCCCTCGACGGGCACGGCTTTGTGGCGCAGTGCGAGCGCCGAGACGGCGCGGTAGACGTTCGAAAGCGGCGTGACTTCAAGATCTGTAATGTCCATGGCAAGCTGTGCACGGCCGTGAGCAAGGACTCCCATGGCTTTGACGCCTTTGAGGCCGCCGGAAGCGGCGCGAATTCCTTTGGCAATGGCGCGCACCATAGCGACGTCCGCTGAATCGAAGTAGATGTTGTAGGCCACCAGGAGCTTGCGAGCCCCAACTGCGCAAGCGCCGGCCGTCGGATGCAGGTTGGGGCCGCCGATGTCGGGCCGGCGGGAAGAATCTTTGGCGACGGCCTCGCGCAACCCCTCGAACTGGCCGCGGCGCACGTCTTCCACATTGGCGCGGTCGGGCCGGGCGGCCGCCGCCCCGTAAAAGAATATCGGCACGCCGAAACGTCGCCAGATTTCCTGTCCAGCCTGGCGGGCGAGTAGTGCGCACTGTTCCAGTTTGATGCCGGAGATGGGAACGAAGGGAATCACGTCGGCTGCTCCGATGCGCGGGTGAACACCCTCCTGGCGGGTCAGGTTGATCAGCTCCACGGCCTTGCCGGCACCGCGCACTGCGGCTTCAACCATCGCCGCGGGTTCGCCCGCAAGGGTCACCAGGGAGCGGTTATGGTCAGCGTCCATCGACCAGTCGAGCAGATGCACCCCTTCGACGCGCATCGCGGCTACAATGGCCTCGACCCGTCGGGCATCCGTGCCCTCAGAGAAGTTGGGAACGCACTCGACAACCGGTCCGCTCATGGTCTTATTTGCTCTGGCTTTGACTGGGCACAGCTCAACCACGCCCAATCAAAGCGTCAACCTGACTCACAATCACTTCCAGAAGGTATAGCCCACCTGCACCTGCAGGCTGGCATTAACGCCGGGATTGCGATCGCCCAACGAGGCTGAGGAAATATGCACCGCGTTTACAGCCAGGTCAATCGAGCGCCTGTCGCGTGTGAAGTAGTGAATGCCAACGCCGCCCTGCGGCGAAAAATTCCAAACACTTGTAGAACCGTCGACGGGGAAACCCGGAGCACTCGAATAGCTTGGCGGGAACTCGCGCGTGGTGTAAATGAGCCCGCCTGCACCCTGAAACCACGGCTGCACACGCCGCGATTTAGTGAGGAAATTCCATCGGAAGATCACCGGCGTGAGGCTGACGCCACGATAGGTGCCCCCGGCAACCGGCAGAACGCAAGGAACCGATTCCCCGCCGGGTTCGATGCAGTGATAGTTTGCTGTGTGCGGAGCAGGGGTATAGGCCTGCCAAAGAGGCATGATGTTGCCTCCGAACTCGAACTGGCCGCTAAAAACGCCAGCATGAAAAACAGGGGTCAGAGGTTTGGCCAATTGGAACCCAGCCCAGAGGAACTTGAAATCCGAGCGATCGCCGACGCCCGTTCCCCAATTGACAAATGGGCCGTACTCCCAGCTACGAGCATCGCGTACCTGGGCAACAGGATTCTCCGCTGTCGGAGTTGCAACGGTTGCGGTACTACCTGAAGTTTCTGCGGCGGCTATACCTGAACCTGCCGCGACAGCCGCGCACATCAAGGCTAAAACGAAAAGCTTTACGATTCGGGTCAACGTTCTTCCCTTCCCTTAACGAGAATTCTTGAATCTCCACAAAAAGGCCGCCACAACCGGGCGGCCTTTCCAACGCCTTCTGGCGCGTTCCTAGCCGGCCGCCGCTTCCATCTGCTCGGCGTCCATGTCGAAGTTCGAATAGACATTCTGCGTGTCGTCGCAGTCTTCCAGGACCTCAAGCAGGCGAATCATCTGGCTGGCCTCTTTGCCTTCCAGCTTGGTGTAGGTCGAGGCAACCATGGTCACCTCGCTCATCACCGTGGGGATACCGGCAGCCTTAACGGCCGCGGCAACGGCCTCATGGTCGGCTGGATCGGAGACAATCTCCCATGTATCACCTTCGTCGTTCAGGTCTTCGCCGCCATGTTCGAGCACAATGTCCATCAGTTGCTCTTCGGAGGCCGCGTCCTTCTCTACCGCGATGAGTCCTTTTTTATGGAACATGAAGCGAACGGAGCCGGTTTCTCCCAAATTTCCGCCATTCTTTGCAAAGGCGTGGCGGATTTCGCTTACTGCGCGGTTGCGGTTGTCAGTCAGCACATCCACGATGATGGCGACGCCGCCGGGACCGTAGCCCTCGAAGGTGATTTCCTCGTAGTTGACGCCTTCCAGTTCACCTGTACCGCGTTGGATGGCCCGTTTGATGTTTTCCTGCGGCATATTTTCCGCTTTGGCTGCCAGAACCGCGGTGCGTAGCCGGGGGTTGCCGTCAGGATCACCGCCGCCGCCCTTGGCGGAAATGGTTATCTCCCTGATCAGGCGGGTGAATATCTTGCCGCGCTTGGCATCGAGCGCGCCCTTCTTGTGCTTGATTGTGGCCCATTTTGAGTGGCCGGACATGTGAACCTCAGTAGTCGAGAAAATGGTGGCGCGGCACGCGCCTGACGTTGTGAGTATACCATCGGCAAGGCCGCAAATGGCTAACCCGCGGCAGCGCGACTTCGGGGGCAGAAGAGCCAGACCGGGGTGGCTTAACCGCTCACCGCCTGCAACCTGAGGGATGCAATCCCAGCAGCCCCAGGCAAGAAGTGGGAAGATGGTGTGAAGTGATTGACATCCATCAGCATCTGATTTGGGGAGTGGACGACGGGTCGCCGGACCTGGACACTTCTCTCGCCATGGCGCATGAGGCCGCAGCCGAGGGCGTGACTCATATTGTTTGCACGCCACACGCCAGCGAGCGTTACCCCTATCAAGCCAAACTCATCGAACAGCGTTACGCCGAGTTACGCGAGATGCTCGAAGGCCATATGAAATTGAGCCTGGCTTGCGACTTCCACATGACCGCGGAGAATATTTACGATGCCGCGGCCAACCCTTTGCACTATTCGATCGACAGCAAAGGATACCTACTGATCGAGTTCGCCGACGCCTCAATTCCCCGGCAGATCAGTGACGCCATGGTCATGCTTCAGTCGGCTGGCTACACGCTGATCATCACCCATCCGGAGCGATATTCGGCAGTGCTGGGCCAGCCCGAGGTGTTGGCGGAGTGGATGCGCCATGGCAGTCTGATCCAGGTAACAGCGGGCTCGCTCTATGGACGCTTCGGCAAGATGGCGGAGGCCTTTTCCAACGAGCTGCTGGAGCGCAACTGGATTCATTTTCTGGCCAGCGATGCGCACAACATGACCGGACGGCTGCCGCACCTGAGGAAGGCTTATGACTATGTGGCTCAAAAGGCCGGCGAAGAGACGGCGCGACGGCTGTGTGTGACCAATCCGCAGGCCGCCGTTGACGGCGTGCCTTGGCCTTCCCAACCTGATGCCATCGGACTTTGGGAGCGTGTGCCTCTAAAGTTCCGCGCAAAGAAACTCGCGGGACCGTTCAGCACGGGTGCCTGCGCAAACCCCGGTGACGAAGCATCCAAGGCCCCCAAAGCCGGCTTTTTCAAACGTCTTTTCGCGAGATAGATAGGAGTAGCTTGAAGGCGCGAAAACAGCCCCTATAGCCCGAGCCCACCGTCGACCACCAGAATCTGACCAGTGATAAAGTGTGGCCCGGCAGCAAAGAAAAGAACCGCCTGGGCTACATCTTCCACTTTACCGTTGCGCCCCATGGGAGTCTTGGCGGCAAAATGCGCGGCCTGGCTTCTATCGCTCTCATCCAGCTCAATCCAGCCCGGCGCCACGCAGTTCACACTCACTTGTGGCGCAAAGGCCTTGGCCATGGCTTGTGTAAGCGAGTGCAGCGCGGCCTTGGAGGCGCAATAGTTGGCATGCCCGGCCCAGGCATGAATCCCTCCCAGGGAGCCGATGTTGACGACGCGGCCCTCAACAGCGCGCAGATGAGACAAAGCCTCTCGCACCACCAGGAAAGGCCCGCGCGCATTGGTCTCGAAGGCCACGTTCCACTGGTCTAAAGTGAGGCTGTCAAGCGGGGCCGACTCAAAGACAGCGGCGTTGTTGATTACGAGATCAAGCCGGCCGAAACGATCCATAGTAGCAGCGACTGCGGTGCGTACCGAATCCTCAGAGCGCACATCGCATTCGATGGCCACGCTGTTGCGGCCAAGACTTTGCACGTCTCGAGCGGTTTCATCGGCTTCGGCGCGTGAGCTGCGGAAAGTGATGGCTACGTCCGCGCCGGCTTGAGCTAAAGCCAACGCGATTCCGCGACCGATGCGCCGAGCGCCGCCCGTGACAAGTGCCGTTTTGCCGCTTAGAGGCTGGTTGGTCATTGAAATCCATACCCTTTCAAAACCGTGTGGATTTGGAGGCCAATGCAGCCCGAGGCGCTAACTATTTCGGCTGGGCCTGACTGGGCTGCGGGTCGGGCTGGGCTGCGGGCTTGTCCTTTGACGCTGGCGCGGGGGCCGGCTCCGGGCTCTTGCCGCCCTCGGAGGTCTCGGGATGCTTCTTGTAGATCGAGTACTGCTCGCCGGGGCGCTTCATCCGGATATCGATCGCCATCTGAGCCTGGTCGACCTTGTAGTCGTCACCAAAGGTCTGGAACCCTTTGGCGATGATCTGCAGTCGCACCGTGTCGCCAATGGGCAGCACGTCGATGATGCTCTTGCCATCCTCGTTGGTTTTCAATTCCATATTGCCTTTGTCTCTCTCGCCCTCCATGGGGTGGAAGATGACTGCGGCATTTTCAATGGGCTTGCCATTGGAGTCCCTCACCACGGTGACCTCAATGCGCGCGGTGGGCGGGGGCGTCTTGTACTTGCGGCCGCGCTTGGAGGTGTTTTGCTGAGCGCTCACAGCGAGCGACGAGAAGATCAGGCCGAAACAGGCCACGACAACACAGAGACGAAAAGGAAAACAGCGAACCATGGTCCTCATTGTAAATGGTCTCCATCACGCGATGAAGAGCTGCCGGTCGAAGGCGGAAGTTTGCCAAAGGAAGATGGAACCATTTGCATGAAATGACGTTCCCAAATTGCATCATTAAACGCAGCAGCAAAACGATCCAATTCGCAGGTTGCAGGCAGGTGCGTGGGGCCCTATCCTAGCGATATGCGCTATCCGAAGAGACTTGTCATACTATCTGAGCGCGACCCACTCATATTTTGAAGACAGCACTTGACAAGTTAGCCTCATTTGCCTATCGTTAGCACTTGGAAGGCGAGAGTGCTAGCACATGGCTGGCTGAACTGCTCGGCGGGTTTGTGGCCCTGCTTTTCTAGGCTGTAATCTCAACATTCCACGGTGTTTTTCTTAATTATCACTCAAGTCCCGCGGCGGGGCTCACCCCTGTTCCGCGTGTGAAGGAGAAGCGAAGCAATGGCATCAGCATCCGTAGCGACCACGTTTACCCCGCTTCATGACCGCATCCTCGTCCGCCGTCTGGAAGAGGGCGAAACCATTCGCGGGGGCATCATCATCCCCGACAGCGCCAAGGAAAAGCCCCAGGAAGGCGAAGTCATCGCTGTGGGCAAAGGCAAATCAAACGACGAAGGCAAAGTCTTCCCTCTGGACGTGAAAGCGGGCGACAAGATTCTCTTCGGCAAATACTCCGGCACCGAGATCAAGATCGACGGCGAGGAGTTTCTGATCATGCGCGAGGAAGAAGTTCTCGGCATCGTCAAGAAGTAGGCTCCGAGCTTTTAGCTATTAGCTCTTAGCTTTTAGCTACAGCAGGCGGAATGGATCTGAACCTTACAACGAAGGCTTTAGCTAATGGCTAAAAGCTAGAAGCTAAGAGCTGAATTAGGAGAATTACAAAAATGGCAAAGCAGATTTTGCACGGTGAGGAATCCCGTCAGGCGATCCTGCGCGGCGTCAACACGCTGGCGGACGCCGTGAAGGCGACGCTCGGGCCCAAGGGCCGGAACGTAGTAATCGAGAAAAAGTTCGGTTCGCCGACCATCACCAAGGATGGCGTGACCGTGGCCAAGGAGATCGAGCTGAAGGACCCGATGGAAAATGTCGGCGCGCAGCTTGTGAAGGAAGTCGCATCCAAGACCTCCGATGTGGCCGGCGACGGTACAACGACCGCAACGGTTCTTGCGCAGTCTATCTTCCGCGAAGGCGTGAAGACTGTTGCGGCCGGCGCCAACCCGACGGCGCTGAAGCGCGGCATCGACAAGGCTGTGGCGGCAATCATCGGCACTCGCGACAAGGACGGCAAGTGGACCGACGGCGGCGCTCTTGGCAAGCTGTCAAAGCCCGTGAACGAGGGTTCCGTGGCCCAGGTGGGCGCAATCTCAGCCAATGGCGACCAGGAGATCGGCGACATTATCGCCGAGGCGGTCAAAGTTGTAGGCAAGGATGGCGTCATCACCATCGAAGAGTCGAAGACGATGCACACCGGTCTGGAGACTGTGGATGGCATGCAGTTTGACCGCGGCTATTTGAGCCCTTACTTTGTCACCGACGCCGAACGGTTGGAAGTGATTCT
>Ga0181517_10002913_pt1 | contig 16824 bp, 10 predicted proteins | sample PEATcosm2014_Bin_31_FD_119748 | JGI IMG/M metagenome (GOLD analysis project Ga0181517, IMG submission 119748) | Peatland microbial communities from MTU Mesocosm Facility, Houghton, MI, USA - PEATcosm2014_Bin01_30_metaG | ecosystem: Environmental > Terrestrial > Soil > Wetlands > Peat | place... | reverse complement strand
CTCTTAACCGACAGGTTGTAGGTTCGATTCCTACCGCGTCCACCAAGCTATTCATTATCAATAGTTTACGAAGTGTAACATTTCGATGTTTATTGAATTTCGCCGAATTTCGCCGAACTTCGCCGAACTTCGCCGAACTTCGCCGAATTGTAATCGGTGGGCTCTCAAAAAACACGTCCGATGCGTCGCCAACGCCATTATTTTCTTTGCGCCGCTTCTCAGTAAGTCCCGCAGATCGCTTTGGAATCGCATTCCAGCCGAACGGTTGTAGACGCTCCGACGCGTAGTAGTGCTCCTTTGGACTTGTTGAGGATATTGCAAGCCGTTCAATCGGCAATTGAGAGAATGTCGCGTCGGTGGCAATGCACGTGAGGCGCCGACGCATTCTCGTTCTACGGTGGATCGCCAGGTTGGTGAAGATAGAGTCCGATCTGCCCTGCAAAGCACGGCATTCTGCACGCCCTTAAGTGGTGCACCGACTGGCCGCTAATTGCGATTTAATGCGTCAATCAAGGTCCTCAACTGCATCGTGGGCCCTGCATCGTAAAATCGGAGAGATTCGGAACGTCTTTGCAGCTTTGCGGAGACCGAAATGATGCAGCGAATCATCTTCTTGGCATTCCTCCTTCCGGCACTCTTAGCCGCGCAGAAAAATCATGACCACCCTGCGCCTGAAAAGCTGGGCACGGTTTCGTTCCTGACCTCTTGTCAACCTGGAGTCCAGCGGGAGTTCGACCGCGCGGTCGCACTCTTGCACTCCTTCGCATACAGGTCCGCCGAGAAGGCCTTCCACAGCGTGGCCGAACAAGATCCTCACTGTGCTATTGCCCACTGGGATGTTGCGATGACTCACTTCCATCAGCTATGGGAACCGCATCTTCCGTCCGAAGGCGTTCTCGCCGCCCAGGGCGAGCTCAGGCAGGCCGAAATACTCAACGCAGCTACCGAACGCGAGCGCGGTTTGATTCACGCGACCAGCCTCATATTCAACGATCCCACCATCCCATACAGCGCACGCGCGTCAAACTACGAATTCGCGATGCACGACCTCGCAGCAGCGAATCCCACCGACGTTGAGGTTCAAGTCTTCTACGCGCTCGCGCTGATCTCCAACGCATCTCCAACCGACAGGACCCATTTAAAGCAGAAGCAAGCCGCGACTCTGCTTGAGCCTCTCTATCGCGAATTTCCCAATCACCCAGGAATCCCGCACTACCTCATCCATGCTTGCGACAGCCAGGAGCTCGCATCTCGCGGCCTTGCTGCCGCCCGGGCCTACTCCAGGATCGCTCCCTCAGCGCCGCATGCTCTGCATATGCATTCGCACATCTTCACTCGCCTTGGAATGTGGGATGACTCCATCTCGTCCAACCTTGCTGCAAGAACTGCCGCACATCAACAAGGTGATCTCGGTGAAGAGTTGCACGCAATGGACTACCTCATTTACGCCTACCTGCAAAGCGGACGCGACGAGGAGGCCGCCCAGGTCATCCAGTCGCTAAGCTCAATGCGGAATCTGGACTTGGGCGACTTCAAGTCAGGCTACGCCGCAACCGTGATGCCTATCCGCTACATCGCCGAATGGCACCAATGGAGCAAGGCGGAGAAGACTTCCTTGCCGCCCGCCTCGGCTCTGCCGCAGGTTTTTGCAATCGCCGTGTGGGCGCGCGGGCTCGGATTCGCCCGCAACGGCAATCCCAAAGAGGCTCGCAAGGAGGCTGAAGCTTTGCGCGTAATCGAAGATAAGCTTCGCACATCTGGAGTCGCCTACTGGGCAACTCAGGTCGATATCATGACTCGCGAAGTGCTTGCTTGGTCGGCCCAAGCCGAAGGACGATCCGATGGAGCGGTTGCCGTCCTGCGCAGCGCAGCTGACGACGAGGACGGAATCGAGAAGCTCCCTGTCACTCCGGGGCCGATTATTCCCGCCCGCGAACAACTGGGAGAGCTATTTCTCGAACAGGGCATCTTTGCTTCAGCCTCAAAGGAATTCGAGACCGCGCTGGTCAACGCTCCCGGACGGCGAGGGGCATTGCAGGGAGCAGCTCGCGCCACCCGTGCCGCTGTGCAGAAATAGTCGTCGCGTCCAAATCGGGGGGCCGGTGAAGCGAAATAGCCCCTAAAAGAAGACGAAGACAATCGGATCCTTCCGAAGTCACGTTGCCAAAACAGACTGACGTGGCCACGCTTAGCGATTGAGCAGGAATCGAGAGGCAAATCTACGCATTGAGCCGATCCAGCTTCTCCTGGAAATAAGTCCTCCAACTGTCGGGCAAAGCTTTTGCAGCTATCGCGCGCCGAACCTGACGAGCATCCTTGGAGCTATATTCCTTCGCTACATACAACCGAGTGATCTCTGAGATGGGCACAGAATCCGGATCATGGCTGAGCAAGGTCAGGTCATCCCCTGCTCCAACATCGCCCTCCCGAGTCACCGCCAGATAGAAACCTGTGCGCCTGCTCTTGAGAAACCGCTTCACCATATCGTCCGATTCAAATCTAATTCCGAGTTTGTAACAAGGAAGTCGTGGTTGAGTGACTTCGACCTCCGCAGAGCCGACTGAAAACCGGTCGCCAACATGGATTGAGTCCTCAGCCAGGCCTTCCCGAACCAAGCCGTCGACCGAGAAATTCTCACCAAAGGAGCCATATGGGAACGAATGGCCTGGCAGTTCCGTTTTCCAGTATCCGTAGTACTCGATGGGGTAACAGTAGACGGCCTTATGCTTCCCGCCATGCACGGTGAGGTCCGATTGCCGGTCACCGTCAAGATTGAGTGTTCGCAGAGCAACTCGCCCATGGACGGGTTCCTTATATATCGATGTGGTCACACTTTGCCCACACCAACGGACTTTCCGAGGCAACCCGCAGTTCAAAGAGACGAGCTTCATGACCCTCCTTCGGTTGCTTAGGCAGCATCCCGAAGAGATTGTACCTACAGCATGCCATCCGCCGGCTGGCGCTTCCGCCCGAAACGCGTAGAGCGCGAGGTCGCCAACTCCGAATTCGACGCACGCGAAGATGGCTAGGTGCGGTCGATGTCGAACTGCGAATGGACAGGCGTACTGCTCTCTTAATCAGCAATAGCCGCGGTCATGGATTCCTCTTCTGTGGTGATGTTGGAATCTGCAAACATGGTGCGGATCGTTGCTGGCTTGAACGCGGCTGCGGCGACCTATCCTCCGACCGAGACTACTTCAGATCTCAACGATGCGATGAGGTCAACCACTTCTTCTGTTCCGATTATGGCACTGGCGTAGTTTGGAAGGTTGATGTCGAGGGCCGCGCGCATTTCTTCTTGGGAAAAATCAGCGACTGCGTCTCGCACCACTGTGACCTCGTAGCCAAGCTCTGCGGCAAATCGAACGGTGGCTTCAACACAAGTGTGAGCGATCAGCCCGATCACAATCAGCTTGTGGATTCCATGCTTCTTGAGCAACAGATCTAGGTCCGTGTTGGCGAAGCCGCTGGAGCACCAGTGTTCCTGAGCCACAATCTCACCCGGCAGGGGTTGGAATTCATCACGGATCTCGCCGCCCCATGATCCGTTTTCGAAAGTCTTTCGCATCCAGGCCGCCTTCTGAATGGGCGCGATATATTTCCAGGTCTCGTAATCCCCTGGGCGATATCGACGGTGCAGCGCAAAGAATATGGATACTCCAGCCTTTCGTGCAGCATGCAGGACTTGCGCCATATGAGGAACGCAGCGATTCGCCTCTGCAACAGTCTTCAGGCGTTCCCATAGCTTTCCTCCCTCAGAAATGAAATCGTTGTACGGATCGATAACGAGAAGTGCCGTGATCTCTCTGTCAAGACTAGGACCTGTCATACATTTCCTCCCGCGGTCGCCCGGCTCTACCGTCAGTGTTAGCCTTAGTCTGGCAAGTCAAGCAACATGCTCGGCAAATCCATTTCTGCTTCCCGGGTCTGGAAGCCGCGCTTCATCGCGGCTTTGATCCGGTTCTGTGCTTCAGGCTTGCGCACACATTCGAGGAACAGACTTGAATCGTGGCGAAAGTCGTCCGCCGGCGCGAGCGCGACCGCATTGACCCGCTCCCTGATGACCGCAAGGCCAAATGCTGGAAAGCTGGCGATCCGGTGAGCCAGCGATTTGACGAAATCGCCGAGCGCGGCGGCGGGCAAAGCACGATTGATCAAACCGTAGCGCTCCGCCACCTCCGCATCGTAATCATCTGCGCTCAAAAGCACCTCAAGCGCCCGGCCCCGTCCCATCAGGCGAGTCAGATGCTGGACACCACCTGAGCCGGGAATCAGCCCAAACCCTACCTCCGGTTGACCGAAGATCGCTGACTCGATGGCAGCGAAACGCATATCACACGCCAAGGCAAACTCGCTACCCACACCGCGAACGCGACCTTCAATCTGCGCAATCGTGACTAGGCGGCTTGCGCTTAGGTAGCGCAATAGCATGGCTATCGAAGGTTCGCCGGTTAGTTGTTTGGCTAACTCGCCAAATTCAACAATTCGAGTCACATCGACATGGGAGATGAAATAGTCCGGGTCGGCACTCTTGAACACGAGCACATAGATGGAGTCATCGGCCTCGGTTTGTTGAATGAGAGAGACCAGGTCGCGAACCAGTTCCGGCCCCAGAAGATTCATTGGCGGGGCCGCGATTTCTGCAAACAGAACGCCCCCTTCTCTATACGCAGAGATTGTTTGAAACACCGCTTGCTGTGTTCCGATCTCGTGATCAATTTGCTTCAACATCTTGATCCTCCTATACGACTGTCGTCGCATTCGCGACACCAGCGGAATAACTGTTGCTCAAGGCATGGCGCTCAATGCTTTTTGCGAATTGAGGCGTCTCCTGTCTGTTATGAGCTTCCGAGATCGGTTTGCGGGATGCCTTAAAGACCTCCCACGGGATGCCCTGTTTCGCTAAGAATTCCATCAGCTCCGGGGTGGAAGTACTATGAACCGTGTTCGTAAACTCGCAAGTGTGATCGTCGATCTTTTTGACGCTAAGATCCCAGACCACGCCCACTTTAATTCGTCCTGCGGGTGTAAACACATCTGATCGTGAAACAAGTCGCAGATGATCGCGTTCACTAATCTCCTCCACATAGTGCTGGACCATCGGGCTTCCACCCAATACTTCGACGTTAATAGACATACGTCTGCCATCTGGAGCAGTAGTCAAGCCGGCGGAACAATGGGCTGGGGAGCAAGCCTGGTATTCCGCCTCAGGCAAGCTAAAGCACCATGCGGGAATATCGATCTCTTCGATAGGTGCATGAATTGTGGCTGAAAAGCTTGAATCGACCAGGATGTTGTCGTCCATATTCTTCTCCTTTGAAATGAAGCTTGCGAGCATTCTGGCTCAAGCAAGCGGACTACAATGTTCAGCGTTTCCTCAGTGGAGCAGGAAATATGTCCAAACCAGATATGCGATTTCGATCAGTTCCCGAGGCGAGGCGAAGACAGGAGAGCCCGGTTATCTGAACTCTCCTGTTGCAATGCGAACACCAGGCTAGTCTTCGCCACGATCACATCATGCTTCAGACTGTGCCACTGCTGGCCGCAGAGATCTGAAGCCCGCGCGAAGCTCCTCTGAAAGCAGCTTCGGCTGTTCAAACGCGGCGAAGTGTCCGCCCTTCGGCAGCCGGTTGTAGTGGATCAGTTTGGGATACGCTTTCTCTGCCCAGCTCTGCGGGGCTGGATAGAGTTCGTCAGGGAAGACACTCACGGCAACCGGGATGGAGACGCCTTTGGCATTGAAATACCCGAGTTTACCCCAATTCTCCCAATAGAGACGGGCGCCAGAAAGTCCCGTGTTCGTCAACCATGTGATCGTGATGTTGTCGAGGATGTCGTCGCGCGTGAGGCCTTCGGATCCTCCCGCAAAGACACGTGAGATCAGCTCGTAACTGCGCGCGTCGTGATCGAGGAAATAAGCCGCCAGGCCGACGGGGGAATCCGCGATTCCGTACAACGTCTGCGGCCGGAGCCCCATCTGGAAGCCGTAGGCGATTCCCTTTTGATATACGAACTGCAAACGCTCGTAGGCGACCTTCTCATCGGCTGAGAGACCCGATGGTGCCGGCGCCCCGGATAAAGCCGCCTTGTCAATGTCGTTTGGAAAGATGCCGGGCATGTTGGTGTGAATGCCTAGCAATTCCGGAGGCGCCAGCACGCCCATGTGTTCCGTGACGAGCGCACCCCAATCGCCGCCTTGCGCCACAAACTTCGTATATCCGAGGCGCTTCATAAGGACGACCCAGGCACGCGCAATGTGGTCAACATCCCACCCGGCGGTGGTTGGTTTGCCTGAGTAGCCGTAGCCCGGCATTGATGGAATCACAACGTCGAAGGCGTCTTCTGCTCGGCCGCCGAATGCCGTTGGATCGGTGAGGGGACCGATAATCTTCATCTGTTCGATTATCGAGCCGGGCCATCCGTGCGTGACGATGAGCGGCAACGCGTTCTCATGCTTGGAACGAACGTGAATGAAATGAATGTCCAGCCCATCGATCTCGGTGATGAACTGCGGCAGAGCGTTGAGTTTCGCCTCGATCTTGCGCCAGTCGTACTCTGTTGCCCAATAGCGCGCGAGCGCCTGAACCGTCGCCAGCTGCACGCCTTGCGTTGCATCCGCGACCGTTTCTCGTTCGGGCCATTTCGTCGCCTGAACGCGCTTACGCAATTCGGCGAGTTCCGCCTCTGGAACATGGTGATTAAACGGACGAATTGCGCCCGTGTCAGCTGACTGCTTGGTGCCTTCTTTTAAAGCAACTGCTGTGGCCATTGTTTCGTCTCCTTCAGTGGTTTTGGATTTCGATTCTGAAAATGGTTCGCCGAACATCGCTGGGCCGAGCACAGCTCCAACCCTTCGCAATTGAGCTTGCCTTGAGAAAGCTACGGCGCGATCTGCCATCGGGTTATTTCATGGCGTCCTCCATTTGACCAGTGTTGATACACACGGCTCATGCATGCGCAGTCAACCTAGATTTCAGGCCTGGTTCATTGCCGACGACTCAGCGCGCTAGCAGCTCATTCGCTCGTTCGTGATCCACTCGCGGATGTAGGTAGGGCAAATCCTAAGTTCGATGCCTTCGGCTTCGACCTGTGCCAAAAGCCTCACAGCGTCGCGGTCGACCAGCTCTAGCTCGGAGAGTTCGATAGCAACGACGCGGCGCCCGTCGAGCGCAGTGCGAACGACCCCAAGGTCTTCCGAAGCAAGCCGACCACTGATGTAAAGGAGTAGGCCCTGTTCAGTCCAACGTTGGTCGATTCGGCACGTCATTGGCTCCCGTCGCCTGTCCTTCGCCGATTTCAATAGCAAACGGCGTGCCATTCGAATGTGACTGATAAGGCTAGCGATCGATCCGGTTGACAACCGGCGAATTTGGCAGATTTGGCGAATATGGTGAATTTGGTGAAACTGGTGGGACTTCAGCGAAACTTAAACTGTGCCTTGTCGATTCGCAACACCTTGATGCGATGGTCAAGCGTGGATGATGGAACGCCAAGCCTTGCGGCGGCCCCTGAGCGCCCAGCGACACGGCCCCGGGATGCGGCGAGCGCCGCTTCGATGATCTCCTGTTCGCTGTGGGCCTCGCCTTGAGACGTCGCGGGTGAAGCAACTTGAGGTCGCCCTCGTGCGGGTTGTTTTGACAGCCATGAGTCGTCGATGGCAAACTCCTCGCCGGAGTTCAGGATGACTGACCGCTCAATCACGTTCTGCAGCTCACGGATGTTGCCCGGCCAATCGTAATTCTGTAGCAAATCCAACGTCTTCTTGTCGATCGAGCGGAAGTTCTTTCCCGCACGCTTGGCGTAGCGTTGCACGAAGTACTCGACGAGCATTAAGATGTCCTCGGTCCGGTCTCGGAGCGGTGGCACCTCGATGGGAAACACGTTGAGGCGATAAAAAAGGTCTTGGCGAAAGCTCCCATTGGCCACAGCGGCTGTCAGGTCACGATTGGTTGCAGTGATGACTCGAACGTCGACTCGAATCGTCTGTGCTCCCCCGACCCGCTCAAATTCTCGCTCTTGCAAGACTCTCAGGAGAGCAACTTGCGTGTCGGGAGGAAGTTCGCCGACTTCATCCAAAAAGATCGTGCCGCCATTAGCCTGTTCGAAGCGGCCTAGTCGCCGCTGTGTGGCTCCTGTGAAGGCTCCCTTTTCGTGACCAAACAACTCCGATGAGATCAGCGTGGGCGCCAGCGCGGCACAGTTCACACTGACGAAGGCACGGCCAGCCCTGTTTGATTGCTTGTGCACCGCGCGGGCGATGAGTTCCTTGCCAGTGCCAGTCTCCCCCGTGATGAATACCGTGGAGTCGGTCGGCGCCACCTTGGCAATCCTCGAGAGAACCGTCTTCAGCGGCTTGGAGGAACCGACGATTTCCTCAAACATGTGAGCGCGGTCGACCTCGTCTCGCAGCGCCAGGTTTTCCCGATAGAGTTGATCCTTTAGCGCCCTGATCTCTGCTTCAGCCTGTTTCTGTTTACTCAAATCGAGGGCAAAGGCGACGCCGTCGCTCCCGCCTTCCTGAAACAAAGTGGCTCCAATCAGCACGGGCACCCGACTGCCATCTTTCCGGAAAAACTCCGACTCGAACGGTTGTACGGTCCCGGCCCGGATCACTTCCGCCAAAGCGCGTTCAGCTTGCTCGCGCCAAGTTTCAGTTGTCATGTCCAACCATCGCACGCGACCCGCAGCGACATCTTCATGATCGTATTGCACCATGCGAAGAAAGGCTTCATTGGACGCCAGGATTGCGCCCTCGACATTCCAGGTTGCGATTCCCAGAATGTTGGCGTCTACCAACCGCCGGATCTTCGATTCACGATCTTCGAGATCGCTATAGAGACGCGTATTCTCCATGGAGATCGCCGCTGCTGAGGCGAGCAACTTTAGGACGGCCATTCGCGCAGGAGTGAACGCGTGAGGGGTGAGGCTATTCTCGAGGTACAGCAGCCCAAGTAGGCGAGTTTGTTTGAGCAGCGGAAGACAGAGCACAGACCGTGCGTGATGCCCACGAAAATACTCATCGGAGGCGAATGGACTCTGACCCGAAGCATCGTGCAAGAGAACGCCTTCTTTGGTCCGAAGGACATAGTGCAGAACCGAACTGGGCAGATCCGCGGCGGTGACGCTTGCCTGCCGAAGGAAAACTGTCACCTGATCGCTACTGGTTGTAGCTTCCGCTTCGATGCGATAGCCATCTCCTTGAGAAAGAATCAGCAGACCTCTCTCGGCACCCGCGTTTTCGAGTGCAGTGCGCATGATTGTGTCGATCAGCCTGTCCAGCACGATCTCACCCGACACAGCTTCGGACACTTTGATCACTGTTGCCAGTTCGAGTTGCTCGACCGGAGTGTTTATCGTCGCCATCGCATCCGATATCGTTCTCTCGGGTCTGATCTGTGGGTAAAGGTGGTCGAGTTGCAGAACCTTGGCATCCGCTCCCCATCGAACGTAGCAGTAGCGTGCTTCCCGTAGGTAGGTCGTCGCGATGTTCTCGTACCCACGTGCCGCATAGAACAATCCTGCCAGTTCATTAGCGAAGGCTTCATTGTGGAGGAAGCCGTGCACGTGCGCGGATCGAATCGCCTTTTCATAGAGTTCCTGCGCGTCCAGAATGCGTCCCTCGATCCGTGCGATCTCTGCTGCAACCATGGCGGCGCGGTTCTCAAAAGTCTGAGGTGAGTGCTCAGCCCAGACTTCGAGCTGCTTGTAATGCTGCGTCAAGGCCTCGAAGTGTTTCGGTTGGTCTTCAGCCGACGCAATACTCCAGGCGCCCGCATGAGCAAGGGCAGCATAGACACGAAATTCTGCAGTTTCGAACATCGCCGATGACGTCCAATACAACAGCTGGCCCTTGAACGCGGCCTCAGCCGCAGAAGCATAGTCTCCGGCAAAAACACGAGCCTCCACCTTGCGGGTCCAATAGTAGAACTCGGCAAATACCAAATTCGGATTGCTGGCGAGATTGCGCTCGACCTCCGGCTCGCTGTAATCGTCGTGGTCCAGGCGCCCAAGCGTCGGCGTCACTCCGCGTAACGTCCGAATCAGGCCCAGCTGTGCCCCGCAAAGGTGAATGACCAAACCGAAGCGTACCCTTTTTGCAAAGGCGAGGCCGTTTTCGCATTCCGTCTGCACTTCTGCGAGCGGATCTCCGACTGCCAGACAAATCGTAATAAGTTGGTCCCAGCTATAGGATGCGAAAGTAAGATCGCCAATACGATATGCGAGATCGAACGCGCGACGCACGAGCTCACGTCCGCTGGCGACGTGCTGCGCCCAAGGCATGACCATGGCACCCAAAGACATATAGGTTCGCGCCTGGTAGCGAGTCAAGCCGCGCTTCTCGACCAAGTCATAGCCAAGTTGACCGAAGCGGAATCCGTCCTTGTAGTTGCCAAGACGCGCGCCCGCGAACATTGCAAGCCAAACGTAGGCGAAGCACGCGGCGTCGCTGTTGCCATGCTCGAGGCTGAGTGTCACCAAACGGCAGACGACCAATGTCGAAAGGTGCTCGTCGAAGAGAGTCGACGGCGTGACAATCTCCGTGAAGACATCAAGCGTGTCGAGTACCTCCGGATCCTCAACGAGTGGCAGGTCCATGAGATCTTCAATCTGCCGGCTGCCGAGCAGAGCCCAGATTCGCTCGTATTCGCGCAATACGTCATCGCGTGTCGGACGGTTCGACCAGACCGTGCCCTGGCTGCGGAGCCACTCCAGAAACACGTCCACCGCACGGTCACACCGATCCAACGTGGTGTACAAAGTGAGTCGCAGGCGCGTGGCTACGCAGAAATCATGCCGATTATTCGCGCGCTGCGGCAACAGCGAGAGTCGATTTTCGGCAGCATCCTTGTCTGCAGTCAGTAGCTCGCACTCCGCCATCAGATACTCGATCGAGAAGATGAGGGGATAGTTTCGCCCCCACGTCTCTTCCGTCAGCAGCGCTCGACCTGCCCCGAGATACTTGAGTGCCGAAGCATATGCGGTCGAGATCTTGGCGCGCCGGCCTGCAATGAGATTCAGCTCTGCGACGTTCTCGCGGTCTTCCACCGAGGTGAGCAGGTGAGAGCCACGGTTGAGTTGGTTGACGATTTCGAATATAGCTTCGTCGCGTTTAGCATGTGGTGTGTGCTCGGCGAGAAGCATGCCGATGCGTAGGTGGGTCTCCGCGCGCATTTCTTTCGGGATCAGGGAGTACGCTGCTTCTTGCACTCGATCGTGCAGGAATCGATAGGATTCGTCCGAACGGAAGATAAGTCCGGTCCGTACTGCTTCCCAAAGGTGTTGGTGGAGTTCCTCGATGGACTTCTCGTAAGCCATCGCCAGCATGTCGAACTCGGCGCTGTTTCCCATGCACGCGAATTGCTTGAGTGCCTCCTGCGTGTCTACTGGCAGGCGGTTCAACTTTCCGACCATGAGTTCCACGATGTTGTCGGTGAAACCCTTGGCGTGAATGCGGAGCAAGTCCCAAAGCCATCGCCCCTCGCTGTAATCGAACGTCAGCAGGCACTCGTCGGCCAGTGCCGATATGAATTGAATCGCGAAGAACGGGTTTCCCCTTGTCTTTTCGTGAATCAGTGTCGCCAGCGGATCGGCGTGCGCCGGCTCGCAGCGCAGGGAGTCAACGAGCAATTTGAGCAAGTCGTCACGTCGAAGTGGGGCGAGGACGATGTCCTGCACCGCCGCTCCGCTCTGGCGAATTGCATCGAGCTTGCGGACCAGCGGGTGAGTGGCATTGACCTCGTTATCTCGATACGCACCAATGAGCATCAGGTTCTGCAGATCGGTCTGAGTCAACAAGTCCTCAAGCAGATCGAGCGTCGCGGCATCCAGCCACTGCAGGTCGTCGAGGAAGAGCGCCAGCGGATGCTCGGGTCGTGCGAATACACCGATGAACCGTCGAAAGACCAATTGAAAACGTCGCTGCGCTTCCGAAGGCGGAAGCTCAGGGACGGGGGGTTGTTCGCCAATGACGTGCTTCAATTCGGGGACAAGATCGACGATCAGCTGCCCGTTCGGCTCCAACGCCTCCAGAAGTACTTCACGCCACTTGCGTACCTCGTCTTCGCCCTTACTGAGGAGCGGACGGACAAGGCTCTGGAACGCCTGCGCTAGTGTCGCATATGGAATGTCCCGCTTGTACTGGTCGAACTTGCCAGACGCAAACAGACCGCGTGGAGGGACGAGCGGCTTGTGAAGTTCGTTCACGACGGCGGACTTGCCGATACCGGAGTATCCGGACACGAGCACCAGCTCCGGCCGCCCGCCCGCGACAATCCGATCGAACGCCATGAGCAGGTCGTCCACCTCACGATCTCGTCCGTACAGCTTCTCGGGGATCATTAGGCGGTCCGGAGTGTCCTCCGCGCCGAGAGTGAACACGTCGATGGTCCCTCGCGACTCCCATTGCGACAGGCAATGTAGCAGATCGCGTTCAACTCCCGCGGCCGTCTGATACCGCTCCTCGGCTGTCTTCGAGAGCAGCTTCATCGTGATAGCGGAGACAGCCGCTGGAACGCTCGGTAGCCGCTCGCTTGGAGCCGCGGGTTGTCTCGCAATGTGGCAATGCACCCATTCCATCGGATCGGATGCCGTGAACGGAAGGCTGCCGGTTAACATCTCGTAGAACGTGACACCCAGTGAGTAGAGGTCGCTTCGGGAATCAATGGAGCGATTCACTCTTCCAGTCTGCTCTGGCGCTATGTACGCGAGCGTTCCGGCGATGAACTCTGGAGGTTCGGGCGGTTGGTGCTCGCGCGGGAGCCGTGATGCGATGCCGAAGCCGGTGAGACGGACCTGCCCAGTTGCGGAATCGACCAGCACGTTGGCGGGTTTGATGTCCTTGTGAATCAGCCCCCGTCCGTGTAGCTGACCAATTGCGCCAGACAACGCCACGGAGAGTCGAAGGAATTGTCCGATCTCCATCGGTTGCTGGAGGAGGCGATCTAGCGGCTCGCCACCTGTGTAATCGACCACGAGCAGCGTCTGTCCGCGCTCGCGCACCAACTCAAGCGGCCTCAATGCCCAAGTACGGTCCAGGTAGCTCTTAAGGTCATGCTCGTGCGCGAGGCGATTGACGCTCTCCTGAGTCGGGTGCTCGTCAGTGGCAGGGACCGGTATAAACGCGTGCTTCTCGCCCTCAGCGTTATGCCGGCTTAGTCTGCAGAAGGCACGTCCTGCATCCCGCCACAGCACGTCTACGGAGTCGTTCTCCCAACCCGTCCCTAACAAGACGGATGCCTTCATGTCCCGCCTCCTTCTGTCCCGATTCAAACCGTCACTCTGATTCGCGCTAGCGGGCGCGCGACAATTCGAAGAGGATGAAGTTCGACGCTGCATCCTCCAGATCCTGCTTTGCGCGCACAGCTCAATAGGCTGTGCCGTCTTCAAATTCCTGACAGAGTCTTTAGTGAAATCCAGCTTTTTGGATTCTTCGGGATTCGCGTTTAAGGTCGCGTAATCTTCACACGCCGTGCCCCCCACAGATCCTCGAACGGTAGCCCGTGCTGAAAACGCAATCTATGGAATCCAAGACACAGTCATGGCCAAGCAGGATTTCGACGTCGGGAACAGCCTTCCTATGGCTCGAAACACATTCAGTAATAGCAACTTATGCCTGAGGGAATGTTCGACCAATGTGAGAAGAGCGGGGAAGCCACTTCGAAAAAATCTTCTCACAACCCGAAGGATCTTGTGAACACATTTCGTGCGTCAGGCGCCTTCGCACCTCGAAAGGTTAACGCTCGGGCGCTCCTCAACCGAATCTCGGAGATGTCGCACTCCGCATGGGACGCGTCGTTTGGACGGCAATGCCAGGCGTGCACTGGAATTCGTTCTGAACCTATTTCAATGGACGAGTATTGAGAAGCGTGTCCAGTGCAATAGTTGGCTACATAGTTGTGAGTTGTTCCCGATGCAAACATTGGGCAGAGATTGCCGAGGCAAAGGTCTCGGGTCGGTTAAGGGTCCAATATCGCCTCGTTACCCCTCCTTTTAACGTCAGAACGGGCCATTCGTGACGGCGAACCTCAATAGGCTACGCGTTTCCGACTCGCTGCCACGGCAGAGGCAGTGGGTCTGAGCGTGATGCGGATAGCGAAGTTGCTAAGGGATCCTCAAAATCCGAGGGCCAGCCTTCCCATCCCAGGTCAATTCCGGAGGGGGATAATCGGTGCTCAGGCATCTGTTCTGTCCACGACCAGGTTTCCAGAAGCGGCTGGGTCAGCCGGGCCAAGGGCCACTCTGACGAGATTCTCAACTAAGGAGCAAAACTTCGCCGAATTCTTCGCCGAATTGCATGCCGAAAAGGCTCCAAATCGTCCTTTTTGCTCCCCCGTACTCCTTTGAAATCATTAGCTTTCCAGGCTTTGCGATTCCACTCTTAACCGACAGGTTGTAGGTTCGATTCCTACCGCGTCCACCAATAGATTCAAGCGCTTAGACCATCCTTCAAAATCGAGCTTGGTCCATTTTGGTCCAAACCTCTCGCGGGATTTACATTCCTTCTTTTTGGCGCCGCCGATTCTCCGTTGATGGATTCACCTCCGGAGACGAGCGTCAGCTTCCAGTCGGCCAAGATCTCGGACGTTCGAGAGTTCAGCGCCTGCAGCACACTTCCTTCGATCGCCTGCATGTAAACATCGCCAGTGGTCTGGATACTCGCGTGGCGCAAAGCCCCTTGCGCATCCTTCAGTGTCCCGTGATGCTGAAGATGAGTACCCAGCGTTCGGCGCATCACCTGAAACGTGACGAGCCGGTCCGCGATACCAAGCTTTCGGGCAATCGGCCTGATCCGCCAATCCAGGAAGTTCTGTGAGCGCTATGTGAACCACAGGTCTTACGAAGCCGGATCAGCCTCGCTTTGCAGTTTGGCAAGTCTCACGTTCTGATTGAGCTTCCATTGGTCGGGCAGCCAGCCGGATAGATCGCCTACGGACGTGAGGGGCAAGTTGGCGAGCAGTTGCGTCAGGTAGATCGGGGGATCGATGTCATGGCGCCTGCAGGTCGAGGTGAGACTGGCGAGGATGGCGGCGGTGCGGCCGCCCCGCGGGTTGCCGACGAAGAGGCTGTTTTTCCGATTTAAGATAACGCGTTTCATCTCGCGCTCGGAGACATTGTTGTCGATGGGAACTGCGCCGTCGGTCGAGAACGCGTTCAACTCCGCCCACTGACTGAGAGCGTAGTTGATTGCTTCGGCCATGGGATGCTTGGGCAGCAACTGTTCTTTCCAGGTGAGGAACTTCTCGCGCAGTTCAGCCAACACCGGCGCCGACTGCTCTTGGCGCAGGCAGAGCCGCGCTTCCACGGAAATATCTTTCGCTTGCTTCTCGATCGCGTAGAGAGCGCGCACCATCTCGATGGCTTCGCGCGCGATCTCCGGCGCGGTTTTCTCCGCATCGATAATCTTCCTCCGCAGATGAGCCCAGCATCCGGCGCGCACGATGCCGTTGCCGGCCACCACGCCGTTGTAGCCGCCGTATCCGTCGGCCAGCAGAACCTGGTTGTAATCCTTGAGGAAGTACTTCGGCCCGTCCCGGCCGCGGCTCAGCGTGAAGTCGAAGATGTTGTAGGGATACGCATCGTCGCCGACGTAAACCCACATGCGTGCGTTGGTGCATTTCTCCCGACTCAGCATGGGCATGATGGTGTCGTCGGTGGCCACTACGTGCGAAGCTCGCACCTTGTCCGCCATCAGTGCATACAGCGGCTCGACCAGATCGGCCACGTCGCCGCACCAAACCGACTGCGTGGCTCGCGAGATCTCGAACCCCTGACGCGCGAAGATGTCTTCCAACCGATAAAGTGGGGCATACTCTGCGTTATGTGGTGCACCACATAACGGCGACTACTGTTGTCTATATCAATGCAGGTAATGGGATGGAGGCGAAGGTCTTTATTGCAATAAATGGCGAGAGATTTCCAATTACTACGAACCAAATGCAGCAATGGCGGTTTGTTCGATACGAGCATGTTGGCAACTTCTTGGCTCCCGAGACTGGCGGCTCGATTGACAATGGAACGGCGATTCTAATAAAGGATGAGCAGGGTCGGTACGAAATAGTTGATGTTCAAGGGACCGTTGTTGGCGGTGGCACCGACCCATTTAAGCCCTCGCTTCAACTAAACGGTAATACAATCCGCTCTGGCGGTTTGCAATGGCAGTTGGAAGCATCAGCAAAGACGATGTCCTGGGATGAGGCTAAGACCTACTGTTCCGCCTTCAACGATGGCGGTGGTTTCTGGAGGCTTCCTACGGAACAAGAACTCCTTGCTTTGTATTCTGCAAAGTATTCGATCCTCAACGGAAACAAGGAGTATGAAATCATTACCTCCCTTGGTGCTGGGCGATATTGGTCTTCATCGGTCGGGTCGGAAAGTGCGGATCATGCACAAGAAGTGAACTTCGACGACGGTTCCGTGCACGAGGATGTGACTGGGTATGCTTATCTTGTCCGTTGTGTTAAATACTGAACGCCGCTCATGGCAGCAGCGCTTTCGTTGACCTATTGAGCTGAGCAAACGCGAACCAGTTGTTCTACTGGCGGAAGCTTGAAGGTCCCTGCCAGCTCGGTTGCAGGAGCGCCGCGAAGTTGGCGAGCTTGCTTCTACCTCCGGTCTCAATGGATGGCGACACACCGGAAAGTGCTCCACTTCTGCAACGAGCGCGACAAGACGAAGCAGACCTTGAGCCTGGAGTTCGATGCATTGTATGCCGACTCCGGCCGTCCATCGATTGCGCCGGAGTACATGTTGCGGGCGCTGTTGTTGCAGGTGTTTTACTCTGTACGTTCGGAGCGGTTGCTGGTTGAGCAGATCGACTACAACCTG
>Ga0181517_10002912_pt1 | contig 16826 bp, 10 predicted proteins | sample PEATcosm2014_Bin_31_FD_119748 | JGI IMG/M metagenome (GOLD analysis project Ga0181517, IMG submission 119748) | Peatland microbial communities from MTU Mesocosm Facility, Houghton, MI, USA - PEATcosm2014_Bin01_30_metaG | ecosystem: Environmental > Terrestrial > Soil > Wetlands > Peat | place... | reverse complement strand
GGGGAGGAGGAGGAGAAGGAGGAGGCTCGACCGGCGCGTCGGTGGGCGCTGCAGCGGCGACGGGGGCGACCGTCAGAGCGGCCAGACCGACCGCCATCCGGGAGGCGACCTGCAGGAGCCCACGGTGCGCCGGGAGGAGACTCTGCCGGCCAGGCAGCCTGCTCAGCATCCGGCGTCGCGGCGAGCGTCCGCGCCTCCGTCCGTACACCGAGGAGGCAGACATCCGGCCTCGGGGGCCGCGTCGCCGCCGTCCGGGCATATCCATGGCCACCACTGGCCCGGATCCGTGCCGCCGTTGTCGTCATAGAGCCCGAAGCCGCACCCCGACAGCAGCACGACCGCGAGCGCGATGCATGAGCCACGCATGTCCACTCGTCGCCTCGTTTCTGCGGCGGACAACTACACCCGTTCGTCCGATGCGGGGAAGCGAGAACACCCACGTCCGTGCGGCACCGCATGAGGTTCCGAGACGCGCGTCCAGACCGCGATGTCGCGCAAGATGAGCGCGGTCGGTGTGGAAATGGTTTCGGCGCCAGCGGTTCGGCGGTAGGTAGTGGAAGCACATGGGCGACGCTCGCAAGGAGTTCTCGCTGGACGCGGTCCGCACCGACGGCTGGTTCGAGCGCATCGGAGAAGGGATCGGCAGCTTCCAGGCGCTGTGCGAGATCGTCGGCGAGCGGTTCTTCGCCTTCTCGATCGTGGTCGGCGCACGCATCACGGCGCTCACCGTCGACCGCAGGAGCCCTGACCAGACCCAGGTCGACTTCGTCGTAGGGGTCGGCGACGTCGACACCGGGCTCGAGTCGCAGCGTCTGTCGCTGGCCGATTTCCGCCGCCGCCTCGTCGGTGCGCTCCTCGTCGAGGACGACGGCACCGGGACTGTCCCCACGCGCGAGACGGAGGTCGAGGCGGTCCAGCTCTACATCGGCGTCCGCTACCTGCTCATCGCGCCGCTCTACGGCTACTCGCTCCGCAAGCTGCTCGTTCACGGCAAGAGCACCGAGCTCGTCGTCCTGCACGACGGCGTCGAGGAGAAGTACGAGCTGCCGCTCTTCCGCGCGCGGATCAGGGCTCACATCCGCGACGAGCTCGAGCGGGTGGCCCAGGGGTCACGCAGCGCCATCGACCTGTCGAAGGTCGCCGACGCGGAGGCCGCTGCAGGACGCCGCGACTGGACCCGCGTGGTCGCGCTGCTGGGCGCCTGGCCCGCACCGCTCGCCATCTTCCTCCGCACGCCGGAGGGACAGATGCTCACCCCCGACGCGCGAGCTCTCATGGCGAAGGGGCTCGGGCTCCTCGGCACGGCGTGCGTCGAGCTGGGCGAGGTCGATCAGGCGGAGGAGGTCTTCCGGATCGGCATCCAGTACGCCCAGGAGGGTCTGGCGGCCGCTGACCTGTTCCGCCGTCTGGGGGAGGCGCTGCTGATGCACGGCCGGCCAGGCGAGGCGATCGGCATGCTGCGCAGGGCCGCGGCGTACGGCGGTCCGCCCGCCCAGGTGATGCCGCTCCTCGGCCGCGCCTTCATCGAGCGCCGGCGCTTCGTCGCGGGGCTCGCGTGCCTGCGCCTGGCGATGGACGCGGGAGTGCCCGAACGGCTCCTGGCCGACTCGCTGCGCGCGGTCGAGGCGGCGCTGGGTCCAGCGCTCACGGCGTGGAAGGCGACGCTGGTCGCGAGCTAGCGGACGGGGCCCATCCTCCCGCGTCGCCCACGGGCGAACGCGTGGGAAGGGAGCATGCGTCGGCGCCCGAGATCGGGTAGACTGAGCAGTTGCGCCATGGCGCACAACTAAGGAGTGCCGAGCATGATGCGAGCGGCTGTCGTGGTCTTCGCGATGGTGACGGTGAGCGCTCTCGCAGCGGGCTGTTCCGGTTCCAACGGCGGCGGCACACCAGGCGGTGGCGGCGATGCCGGGGCCCAGGACGCGACGACCGTCTCGTCGAGCTCTGGTCGCAGCTCGGCGCACAGCGGCGGCCACTCGTCGCGATCGAGCTCGGCGCTGCAATCAAGCTCCGGGGCGAGCTCTGCGTCGGGGTCGAGCGCAGCGTCGGGATCGAGCACGGCGTCCGGGTCGAGCGCAGGGTCGAGCATGGGGTCAGGGGCGAGCAGCAGCTCCGCGTCGAGCTCGGGGGCATGCGCTCCGGGCCAGACGCAGTGCTCTGGCAACGGTGCCCAGACGTGCGACAGCGGCGGTCAGTGGGGCGCGCCCGTGGACTGCGGATCGAACCAGACCTGCGTCGCAGGCGCGTGCGCGGGGGTGTGCGGACCGAACCAGACGCAGTGCTCGAGCAACGGCGTGCAGACCTGCAACGCGAGCGGTCAGTGGGGCGCGCCCGTGGACTGCGGATCGAACCAGACCTGCGTCGCAGGCGCGTGCGCGGGGGCATGCGGGCCCGGCGAGATCCAGTGCTCGGGCAACGGCGTCGAGACCTGCAACGCCAGCGGTCAGTGGGGGGCGCCCGTGACGTGCGGCACGAGCCAGACGTGCGTCGCAGGGGCGTGCACCGGGGTGTGCGGGCCGAGCCAGGCGCAGTGCTCGGGCAACGGCGTGCAGACCTGCAACACGAGCGGTCAGTGGGGCAGCCCGGTGGCCTGCAACGTGAGCCTCACGTGCCTCGGGGGCGCATGCAAGGGGGTGTGCGGCCCCGGCCAGTCGAAGTGCTCGGGCAACGGCGTCGAGACCTGCAACCCCAGCGGTCAGTGGGGGACGCCGACGGACTGCGGCGCCAGCGAGACCTGCGTGAACGGCGCTTGCACGGGCGAGTGCGGCCCCGGGCAGACGCAGTGCTCGAACAACGGAGTCCAGACCTGCAACACCAGCGGTCAGTGGGGGACGGCGACGGACTGCGGCGCGAGCGAGACCTGCGTCGACGGCGCGTGCGCAGGCGCGTGCGGACCGGACGAGACGCAGTGCTCGGGCAACGCCGTCCAGGAGTGCGGCGCCACCGGCCAGTGGGGGACGCCGACGCCCTGCGACGCATCCCAGACGTGCCTCAACGGCGTGTGCGGGGGCGAGTGCGGACCGGATCAGACGCAGTGCTCGGGAGGCGACGTCCAGATATGCGACGGCACGGGCCAGTGGGGGGCGCCGGTGGGCTGCGGCGAGAACCTCACCTGCGTCGGCGGAGCGTGCGTGTGCATCTCCGGCCAGACCGTCTGCTCGGGCAACGGCGTCCAGACCTGCGACGCGAGCGGCCAGTGGGATCCGCCGGTGGACTGCGGCTCGACCCTCACGTGTGTCGGCGGAGCGTGCACCGGGGTGTGCGGCCCAGGCGAGGCGCAGTGCTGGGGCAGCGGCATCGAGATGTGCGACGCGTACGGCCAGTGGGGGGCGCCCGTGACATGCGGCGCTGCGGCCCCGTTCTGCGTGGCGGGGGAGTGCACGTCCACGCCTCCGACCGGCCCCCTGACGATCTCGCCCCTCGCCGACGTCATCACGGTCGCCTTCGGGCAGCAGACCCCGACGGTCACGTACGTCGCGGAGGTGCAGGGGCCAGGCGGAGGACAGGTCGTCCCCGCGTCGTTCTCGATCGACCTCGGGCAGGTCGCGGCCATCGACCCGTCGACGGGGATCCTGACTCCGTCCGGCGCGATCGGCGGAGTGGCTCACGTGACCGCGACCTTCGGCGGCGAGACGGCCTCGACCACCGTCACGGTCAAGGTGACGCTCCTCCAGAACGGCGCCCCAGCGGGCGTGGACGCCGGTGGCTCGGGGGGCAACAACGGCGTCGGTGGCTCGCCGGCCGGCGGACCCGTCACGAACCCGAACCTGGGCCTGCTGCAGGGGTCGACCACGACGGACTCCAACGCTTGGCTCTACCCGTACAACAACACGGTCTGGCCGCAGGGGGTCTTGCCCCCGCTGCTGCAATGGACCGCACCCAAGACCTACGACTCCATCTACATCCAGCTGCAGGAGCAGGCGTTCTACTACCAGGGGTTCTTCAGCGCTCCGGTCGCTGGCCAGCCCTTCATCAACATCCCGCTGCTGCAGACCGCGTGGAACACGCTCTGCTACTCGAACCAGGGGCCGTCGGACCCGGTCACGGTGACGCTCATCTTCACGTCGAACGGCGCGGCGTACGGCCCGCTGACCGAGACCTGGACCATCGCCCAGGGGACGCTCACGGGCACCGTCTATTACAACTCGTACGGCACCGCGCTCGCCATCAACTTCCACAACACGACCGCCGGCCTCCCGAACTTCGGCGGCGCGACGCTGGCGATCAAGCACGGAGCGCTCAGCCCGGTCCTCGTCGCGGGGTCGTCCGTCCCGGGCGCGACCCCCACCGGCATCCCGACCAGCAACACGTCCACCACCCTGGGCTATTGCAGGGTCTGTCACTCGGTCGCCGCGCGCGGGAGCGAGCTCGTCACGCAGCACGGCGAGGACTACCAGTTCTCGAGCGCCTACGCGCTCTCCACCACCTACACCGAGACGGTGATGCCAGAGTCAGGGACTGGAACCTACGCGTTCCCTGCGATCTACCCGGACGGGACGTTCCTGCTCAGCAACACCGGCCCCCTGCCGGGCGTCGATCCCCCGAGCACCAGCGGCCTGTTCTCCATCAACCTGAGCCCACCGGGCGTGGGCGTCGCCATCCCCTCGACCGGGCTCTCCGGGCTCGGCGCGGCCACTCCCGTGTTCTCGCCCGACGGGACGCACATCGCGTTCAACCACTACGGCGGCACCATCGGAGGCGTCGCCGCCGACCAGAAGTCGATCGGGGCGATGGACTTCGCCGAGGCCACGTCGACCTTCTCGAACTTCCGTACGCTGTACACGCCGTCCGGGTCGCTGCCGGCCTTGTTCCCGTCGTTCCTCCCGACGAACAACGCGGTGGTGTTCGAGCTCGAGACGTCCAGCGACGGTGAGTTCGGCGCGACACGCAGCCAGAGCTACAACAGCACGGGCCCTGTATCTCGCGGCAACCTCTGGTGGGTCGACCTCGCGACCCACAAGGCGGCGGAGCTGGCCACGCTGAACGGTGACGGTTACCTCCCGACCAGCAGCGCCACGTACCACACGGCGGACCAGACGCTGCAGTACGAGCCGACCGTGAACCCGGTCCCCTCCGGCGGCTACGCGTGGGTCGTCTTCACGAGCCGCCGCATGTACGGCAACGTGGCGACCCAGGATCCCTTCCTGAGCGACCCTCGCCACTACAACGCGACCTTGACACCGACGACGAAGAAGCTCTGGGTCGCGGCCATCGACCTGAACGCGACCCCGGGTACCGACCCGAGCCATCCCGCGTTCTACCTCCCGGGCCAGGAGCTCCTGGCGGGCAACTCGCGCGGCTACTGGGTCGTCGACCCGTGCGAGGCCAGCGGCGTCGCGTGCTCGACGGGCGACGAGTGCTGCAGCGGCTACTGCGGCCAGACCGACGGGGGCATGATGTGCGGGACCCAGCCCCCCGGCTGCGTCACGCTCGGCAACGTGTGCACCAGCACCGCCGCTTGCTGCGGGTCCGCGGTGGACGGTGGGGTCGCGATCGCCTGCATCGACGGCTACTGCGCGACGCAGGGGCCGTCGTGACGATGACGAGCTGCTGAGCCGCGCTCCTCCTTCGCCCGCGCGGCGTCCTGATCGTGAGCCGGTCGGAGGGCGCTCCGCGCTTCGTCGCTCGCCTGGAACAGGTCACCGTCGACCACGCCGGGGCGTCCGGGTGCGCCTAGCCCGGTTGACTCCCATCCTTGGCACGACTAAGCCACCAACATCGCGTAATTTCGCAACAATTCGCGGCAACGCGCGGCATCCTCCCCTCGCCCCCTCGGCCCGATCCCCATGCACGTCTTCACCTACGCGCCCGTCTTCATGGCCATCCTCGTCGCGTTCGCCGTCGCGTCGATCTTCTGGGTCGGAGCGAGCTTCCTCGGCAAGAAGAACCCGACACGCGAGAAGATGCTCCCGTTCGAGTGCGGCTCGGAGAGCACGGGCGGCCGCCACGTCAAGCCGTCGGTCAAGTTCTACCTGACGGCCATCCTCTTCGTCGCCTTCGACATCGAGTCGGTGTTCGTCTACCCGTGGGCGGCCCAGTTCCGCACGCTCGGCTGGGCCGGCATGGCCGAGATGATGGGCTTCCTGGCCGTCATCGTCGTCGCGCTCGTCTACTGCTGGCGCAAGGGCGCCCTCGAATGGGAGTCATGACCCTCGGCTGTTCGTTCTCCCCGGACCGCCTCACTCCGAAACGGTGATCGACTTGGCAACAACCCCGACCTCCGCTGTGATCGACCACGACGCCGGCTTCGCGACGACCCGCTTCGACGCCCTGCTGCACTGGGCGCAGAAGTACTCGCTCTTCCAGTACCCGTTCGTCACGGCGTGCTGCGGGATGGAGTTCATGTCGACCATGAGCCCGCGCTTCGACCTCGCCCGCTTCGGCGCCGAGGCCCCGCGCTTCTCTCCGCGGCAATCCGACGTCCTGTGGGTGGTCGGCACCATCAGCCAGCGCCAGGCGCCGACGCTGCGCCGCATCTACGAGCAGATGATGGACCCCAAGTGGGTCATCGCGTTCGGCACCTGCGCCAGCTCGGGCGGCTTCTACGACAACTACGCGACCGTCCCTGGCATCGACAAGATCATCCGCTGCGACATCTACGTCCCCGGCTGCCCGCCCCGCCCCGAGGCGGTGCTCGACGGGCTCATGCTCCTGCAGGACAAGATCGCCCGCGGCGACCGGACGGCGGGCGTCGTCAAGCCACGAGTCGACCCCGTCACCGCGCTCCCCGGGCTGCGGGACGGCCCGGACGCTCCCGCAGAGGTCACGGTCGAAGGCGTCCTGGACGGAGACGCACCATGAGCAAGCTCGCCCTCGACATGCTCCGGACCAGGTTCGGCGCCGACATCCTCGAGACCCACGACGCTCACGGCGACGAGACCGCCGTCGTGACGCCGTCCTTGTGGAAGGACGTCTGCCAGTACCTGCGGACCGACCCCGCGCTCGACTTCGACATGCTCGTCGACCTCTGCGCGGTCGACTACCCCGCGCGCGCGGGCGCCGGACAGAGGCTCGAGGTTGTCCTGCACCTGTACTCGATCAAGAAGCGCCACCGCCTGCGCCTGAAGGCCCGCGTCGGTGACGCGACGCTGCTCGGCGCGGACGTGGACAGCCTCTGCGACGTCTGGCCCGGCGCCAACTGGTTCGAGCGCGAGGTCTACGACATGAGCGGCGTGACCTTCCGGGGCCACCCCGATCTGCGCCGCATCCTCCTCTACCCGGAGTTCGTCGGCCACCCGCTCCTCAAGGACTACCCGGCGCAGCGGACGCAGCCGCTCGTCGACTACCGCTCCGAGGCCGAGGCGGGCGTCCCCCTCGAGAAGCTGGCGCCGTTCCACGACGACGAGGGGATGCCCTTCGACCGACGCGGCCTCGTGCACCCTGACCCCACCTCCCTGGAGCCTTCCTGACATGGAACCCATCGATCGTGAGGTCGAGGAGCGCGAGCTCTTGCTCCCGTCCGAGCCCGTCCACCTCAACATGGGGCCGTCGCACCCCGCGATGCACGGCACGGTGCGCATCGTCCTCGAGCTGTCGGGCGAGACGGTCCAGCGCGCCGACGTGCAGATCGGCTACCTGCACCGCGGCTTCGAGAAGATGTGCGAGCGCGGCACCTGGGCGCAGGTCTTTCCGTACTGCGACCGGCTCAACTACGTCTCGCCGATCCTGAACAACGTCGGCTACGCGCTGGCGGTCGAGAAGCTGTGCGACCTGCAGATCCCCGAGCGGTGCCAGTGGTACCGGATGATCCTGGGTGAGCTCGGGCGCATCTCGGACCACCTCACCTGCCTCGCGGCCATGGGGATGGAGCTCGGGGCCTTCACCCCCTTCCTCTGGTTCATGAAGGCCCGCGAGATGATCTACGACCTCCTCGAGGAGGAGACCGGCGCTCGCGTCACGCACTCGTACTGCCGCATCGGAGGCATGGCGAGGCCGCCCACGCCGCACTTCAAGGAGATGTGCACGGGCGTGCTCTCGCCCGTCCTGGCCCTCCTCACCGACGGCGAGAAGATGCTGGTCGGCAACCGCATCTTCCTCGACCGCGTCGAGCACGTGGGAGAGATCTCGCAGGCCGACGCCATCTCGCTGTCGTGGACCGGCCCCTGCCTCCGCTCCACCGGCGTCGCCTACGACGTCCGCAAGGCGCACCCCTACCTTCGCTACGACGAGGTCGAGTTCGACGTCCCGGTCGGCAAGAACGGCGACTGCCTCGACCGCTTCCTGGTCCGCCTCGCCGAGATCCGCCAGAGCGTGCGCGTCATCGAGCAGGCCGCCCTTCGGATGCCGGACGCGGGCCCCGTCAACGTCGAGGACCCCCGCGTCATGCTGCCCGACAAGGGCGACGTCTACACCACCATCGAGGCGACCATCCGCCACTTCAAGCTCATCATGGAAGGGGCCAAGGTCCCGGCCGGCGAGGTGTACTCCTACACCGAGGCGGGCAACGGCGAGCTCGGCTTCTACCTCGTGTCGGACGGGACGGGGCAGCCCTACCGCGTGCGCATCCGCCCGCCCTGCTTCCCCATCACCGGCACCCTCTCCAAGCTCGTCACCGGCCGCATGCTGAGCGACATCATCCCCACCTTCGGGTCGCTCAACATGATCGGCGGCGAATGTGACCACTGACGCGGACGACAGCACGAGCCCTGAGCCTGCCATGCCCTCCTTCAAGCTAGACGGCAAAGAGATCCCCTTCCTGCCGGGTGACTCGATCATCCGGGCGGCCTACCGGCAAGGCGTCGACATCCCGCACTACTGCTGGCACCCGGGGCTCTCCGCTCCGGCCAACTGCCGCATGTGCCTGGTCGAGATCGTGCCCCCGCCCGGCCAGCGACCCATGATGCTCGACATCCTGGAGTGGGACGCCGAGAAGCGCGAGTACCGCACGGTCCAGAAGCCGAAGCTCCAGCCTGCCTGCCAGATGCCGGCGGTCGACGGGCAGGAGGTCCGGGCCGACACAAGCGAGTACGTCGAGGACGCGCGCAGGGCGGTGCAGGAGTCGCTCCTGCTCAACCACCCCGTCGACTGCCCCATCTGCGACCAGTCGGGCGAGTGCAAGCTGCAAGACTACTGGCTGGCCTACCAGGGGACCGCCAAGCGCATGCGCGACGAGCCGGTCCACAAGGTCAAGGCCGCGTCGTTCGGCGACACCATCGTCTACGACGGCGAGCGGTGCGTGATGTGCACGCGGTGCGTCCGCTTCATGGACGAGGTGGCCCACGACCCTGTCCTCGGCATGCGCGGGCGCGGCAACCTGAACGAGATCTTCGTCGCCCCCGGCCGCAAGCTCGCCGGGCACTACACGTTCATGACCGAGCACGTCTGCCCCGTCGGCGCGCTCACCACCAAGGACTTCCGCTTCAAGGCGCGCGTCTGGTTCCTGCGATCGGCCGACAGCGTCTGCCAGGGGTGCGCCACCGGGTGCCGCGCCCACCTCGACTTCGACGCGCGGAACAACACCGTCTACCGCTACCGCCCCCGCGAGAGCAGGGCGCTCGATGCCTTCTGGATGTGCGACGAGGGGATGCTGACCTACAAGCGGGCGCACGCAGAGCGGCTGCTCGACGCGAGGCTCGGCGGGCGCGTCGCGGGGGCAGCGGCGGCGCTCGAGGCGGCGAGGAAGCTCTTCGAGGGGGTGGCGAAGGACAGCGTCGCCGTCGTCCTGTCGGCGCAGCACTCGCTCGAGGACAACTGGGCGCTGCTCGAGCTGGCGAGGAAGTCGCTCGGCACGACGAGCCTCTACTTCTCCGGAGACGCCGACGGCTACGAGGACGCCGTCCTCATCCACAAGGACAAGAACTCGAACACGCTCGGCGTCCACGGCCTCGCGCCGGACGCGAAGCCCTACGACCAGCTCATCCTCGACGCGGTCGCCGGCCGCGTCACGCACGCCATCGCCCTCGGCTCCGCCGCGCCGCGCAGGAGCGCCGACGACGTCGACACGCTGAAGGGGCTGCGCGCGCTCGTCACGATCGCCTGCCACGAGGGGCCCTTCGCAGAGGCCGCGCACGTCGTCCTGCCCGCCACGTCCTGGGCCGAGGCGAGCGGCACGTACGTCAACGCCAGGGGGGTCAAGCAGCGCGCCGAGCAGGCCATCCTCCCGCTCGGATCGGCGCGCCCCGCGTGGGAGCAGGTCGCCGCCCTCGGCCGCGCGCTCGGCCACGAGCCCTCCTGGACGACGCTCGCAGACGTCCGCGCGAAGCTCGGGCTCGGCCAGGCGCCCGCCGCGCCGCAGGTCGAGGCTGCACAGACCGGAACGACGGGGGCCTGACCCATGAACACCAGCGACCTCGGCATCCAGCTGCTCTTCACGCTGATCAAGATCCTCCTCATGGTCGTCTTCGTCCTCAGCGTCGGGGCCCTCCTCACGTGGGTCGACCGGCGGCAGAGCGCGATGATCCAGGACCGCATCGGCCCCAACCGCGCGGTCTTCAAGATCGGGAAGTACGAGTTCCGGTTCTGGGGGCTCCTGCACACGGCCGCCGACGGCCTGAAGCTCTTCTGGAAGGAAGACTTCATCCCGCCCAACGCCGACAAGCTGCTCTTCGGTCTGGCGCCTTTCCTGGTCATGGCGCCGGTGCTGGTGCTCATCGCCGTCATCCCGTTCGGCGACGTCATCGACGTCCACTCGATCACCACCCTCGCCTGCTCGGGCGCCGGCGGTCACCCGCTCACGGTCGACCACGGCGCATGCGTCGACGCGGCCGGCAAGGTGGTCGCGGGCGTCATGCCGGTGCGCATCTGGCCCGCCATCGCGCGCTTCGGCACTCCGTCGATCACCACGGGCCCCATCGCGCTCATGATCGCGCCGCTCGACGTGGGGATCCTCTTCCTCTTCGCCATGGCCGGTCAGGGGGTCGTCGGCGCCGCCATCGCAGGGTGGAGCAGCGACAACAAGTTCTCGCTCATGGGCGCTCTCCGCGCCGCCGGCCAGATGGTCAGCTACGAGGTCACGCTCGGCCTGTCGCTCGTCGGCGCCATGATGATCTACGGCACCGTGCGCCTCGACGACATGGTCCGCTGGCAGGGGGAGCACTGCTGGGGGCTGTTCGTCCAGCCGGTCGCCTTCATCCTGTTCTTCGCGGCGGCCGTGGCCGAGTGCAAGCGCATCCCCTTCGACCTGCCCGAGGCCGAGAGCGAGCTCGTCTCGGGCTACTTCACCGAGTACTCGGGGATGAAGTTCGGCCTGTTCTACTTCTCCGAGTACATGGAGGTCGTGACGAGCTCGATGCTCCTCGTGACGGTGTTCCTCGGCGGCTGGCAGATCCCGTTCCTGCACCCCGACGGCCTCAGCGTCGAGCTCGGGAGCGCGACCGTCTTCAGCACGGCGCTGCCTCACATCTGGGTCACCATCCTGCAGGTCGTGACCTTCTTCGCCAAGGTGCTGGTGGTCTGCATCTTCCAGGCGTTCGTCCGCTGGAGCCTGCCGCGCTTCCGCTACGACCAGCTCATGAAGCTCGGCTGGCGCATGCTGCTGCCGCTGTCGCTCGCCAACATCCTCGTCACCGGCTGCGTCGTGCTGCTCGCCGACAGCGCGACCGACGCGACGCAGGCGGGGCTCAAGGTCGCGATGGACGTCTCGCAGGGCCTCACGGCGCTGCTCGTCGTCGCGCTCGTGGTCAAGGGGGTCGTGGCGATGCTGACCCCCCGCAAGAGGTCGCCCTGGATTGTGGGGACCTCCGCCCGGCAGGCGTTCGCCTCCGGCGGCACGACAGAATCGAGGATGCAGGCATGAACGCGTTCCCGAAGAAGCCCGCCTCGCCCCCGAACGCGGTGGTGGTCACGCCCGAAGACCGCTCGTTCCTCGTGCAGAGCTACATCCCCGAGGTCAGCCGCGGCGTGGCCATCTCGATGAAGCACTTCTTCGCCAACACGCGCGAGATGCTCCGCGGCGAGCGCCCGGATCCGGTGACCGAGCGCCTCGATCCGGGCATCAGCACCATCAGCTACCCCGAGCAGAAGCGCCCTTACCCCGAGCGTTTCCGCGGCGTCCACCGCCTGACCGTGCGCATGGACGGCAAGAGCCCGCGCTGCGTCGCCTGCCTCTGCTGCTCGACGGCCTGCCCCGCGCAGTGCATCTCGATCGAGGCCGGTGAGTACCCCGAGGGCGACCCTCGCCACGGCTACGAGCGCTTTCCGGTCCAGTTCGTCATCGACGAGCTGCGCTGCATCTTCTGCGGCTTCTGCGTCGAGGCCTGTCCCTGCGACGCCATCCGGATGGACACGGGCGTCCACGCCCCTCCCTACGACTCACGCGACCAGTTCATCTACCACGAGGACGCTCTCATCGGCTTCACCGCCAGTGACGGCACCCGCGCCACGGCCAACCCGCGGCACGAGCCTGGTGATCCCACCTTCCCGGGCATCACGCGAGAGAAGATCGAGCACTGAGCCCTCTGCCCCGTCGATGGCGCTGGCTGGATCCGTCCTGATCCATGCGCCACCGACGATGCCGCTGGCTTCATCAACGATGACGCGTGCTTCATCGAGGATGATCGATGGATCATCAAGGATGATCGACGCGTCATCAACGATGATCGATGGATCATCAAGGATGATCGGTGCTGCATCAACGATGATCGATGGATCATCAATGATGATCGGTGCTGCATCAATGATGATCGATGGATCATCAAGGATGATCGATGCTGCATCAATGATGATCGATGCTGCATCAATGATGATCGATGGATCATCAACGATGATCGATGCGTCACCAAGGATGATCGACGCGTCACCGACGATGACGCGTGATTCTCCAACGATCACCGACGTTTCAGTGACACGGGCGCGCGCTTCACGGCGCGTGCCGGCCGCGTCACCGACCGACTACTTGCGCCCTCGCACGACCATGAGGTCGAGATCCTCGCGCAGGCTCTGCAGATCCTCCTCGTGCTCGACCTCTTGCTCGAGGATGGTCAGCGCCATGTTGTAGGTGACCATGTCCTTGTCCTTGGTGGCGTCCATCAGCGCCTTGTAGGTCGAGATCGCGCACTGCTCGCCCTCGATGTTCTGGTCGAGCAGCACCGCGACGTACGGATCCTTGGGCGCGTCGTACTTGCACGGGCTCGCCTTGTGCCACTCCTTGGGCGAGAGCACCGGCGTGCCGCCGAGCTGCATGATCCGGCCGGCGAGCAGCGTCGCGTGACCGAGCTCCTCGGTCGCGTGCAGGGTGAGCTCCGCCGCCACCGCGTCCTTCATCGGGCCCTTGATGACCTTGGCGCCCAGCCAGTACTGGTAATAGGCGAGCCACTCGCTCGCGTACGCCTCGTTCAGCAGCCTGAGCAGCTTGCCGACGTCCATGCCGATGATCTCGCGGCCTCTCGTTCCCATGGTGCTCCTCCGACCCCCAGACAGCCCTTCTAGCCCGGTGCGGGCGCGGTCGGAAGAGACCAATGGGCGCCCGGGAGACGGGGAGCCGGTCATCGGTTCAGCCCCCTCTCGCCGCCCGTCCCCGCCCCCACCCGCGGCTCGGAGGCAGCAAGAATGGTGCCGTAGGAACGGAACGTTGTTTCTCGGGTTGTTTCGCGGCGAAGGCAACGATATGGGTGTGCCCGAGGGCGTCTGTCCGCGTCTCTGCGCGCGGACGACGGGTGAAGAGCCATGGATGGAACGAAGGACATTCTGCGAGAAGAGCTCGAGCGTCTCTACACACTCGACGAGATGACCGCGATGAGCCGGGCGCTGCTCGCGCTCGATCCCCAGGACGTCGGCGGGGTGGACACCAAGGCGACGTTCGCGCGCGCGCTCGCCGAGCGCTGCCTCGCGTCCGACCGGGTCGAGGCGCTGCTCGAGGTCCTCGAGGCGTCGCACCACGACGTCGACCCGCGCGTGCGCGACATCGAGTCGATGCTCGGCCGCAGCGACGCCAAGCCGGGACAGACCGTCGGGCCGTTCATGCTCGCCCGCAAGATCGGCGAGGGGGACCTCGGCGTCGTCTTCACCGCCGAGCGCATGGGCAACGCGCTCGAGGAGGTCGAGGAGGGGGGCGCCATCTTCGTCAAGGTGCTCCACCCCGAGGCGGCACGCGACCGCCGGGTCCTGCAGCGCTTCCTGTCGGCGACCCGCATCCTGGCCGAGGTCAAGCACACGGGCCTGCCGCACCTGCTCGCTGCGACAGAGGGCGAGGACGGGCGGGCGTTCGTCGCGTACTCGGCCTTCGAGGGGCAGTCGCTCGCGCAGCGCCTCGCCCGCACCGGGCCCTGCCACATCAACGAGCTGCGCCCCATCCTCCGCGGCATCTTGGAGCCCCTCGCCGCGCTCCACGCCGCGCACCGGACGCACGGCGCGCTGCGCCTCGAGAACGTGCTCATCGGCCGCGTGGTCGGCATCGGCGGGACGAGCGGCCTGCGGATGGCCATCCTCGACGCGGGGACCGACCGGCTCCGCCTGCGCCCGGCGCCGATGGACGGCTCGCGCAGGCAAGGGGCGCCGGCGGGCGGACGCATCACGCTGCTCGGCGACGCGACCAGCCTCGCCCCCGAGCAGATCCGCGGCCTCCCCTACGGCCCCCGCGCCGACGTCTACGCCTTCGGCGTCATGATGTACGAGCTCGCCTCGGGCAAGCCGGCCTTCTCCGCGACCGACGGCCTCGAGCCCGGGCTCGCGTCGCTGCTGAAGGACCCGGAGCCGCCGAGCGCCAAGGCCCCGCGCGGCTGGGTCCCCAAGGACGTCGACGCGTTCGTGCTCTCGCTCCTGTCCAGGGACCCGGACCACCGCCCGCGCGACGCCGGTGCTCTGCTCGAGGGGCTCGAGGCGCTGGCCCGCTCGGTCTCTCTGTCGGCGCGCCCGCCGTCGGTCGCCCCGGAGGACCTCGGTGCGCTCATCGACCGCCTCGCCGGGTCACCGAGCGACGCGGAGGCCGCCATCGCGCTCGAGGCCGCCGTCGAGCCCGGGCCCGGTGCGGTCGAGATCGCCGAGGCGTTCCTCTTCGCGGCCAAGTCGCTCGAGGGCGACGACGAGGCCACGCGCGAGACCAAGAAGGCGCTCTTCTACCGCGCCGCCCGCACCTACGATCACGGCGCCTCGGACAAGGCGTCGGCCGAGACGGCCTACCGCTCGATCCTCGCGCTGGACCCCCACGACGGCGCGGCCGAGAACGCCCTGGTCGAGATCTGCAAGCACCTCGGCAAGTACGAGGAGGTCCTCGAGCTGCTCCTGGCCCGCAGCCAGGCCGCCGCCCCGGGAGAGGCCCGGGCCCGCGCGCTCGCCGAGATCGGTCGCCTGTGCGGGTCCGAGCTCGACGACCAGGACCAGGCGCTCGTCGCCTACGGGCAGGCGCTCGCCGAGAGCCCCGCCGAGGAGCGCTACGCCCACGAGATCGAGCGGATCGCCGGCGACGACGCCAAGCGCTGGGACGAGGTCCTCTCGGCGCTGACCGAGGCGGCGCGCGACCCGCAGCGTCCTGCCGACGACCGCAACGCGCTGCTCATCTGCGGCGCGCGATGGTACGACGCCCGCGCCGCGGCAGGCACGGGCCGCCCCGACATGGCGCTGCTGGCCTACCAGCAGGTGCTCGTCACCGACCCGGCCAACGAGGTCGCGAGCGAGGGGCTGACCGCGCTCTACAGGAAGGCCCAGGACTGGACGTCGCTCGTGGCCATCCTGCTCAAGCGGGCCGAGGCGGCGGGCCCGCTGCCCCGCGGCCGCGACCTGCGGACAGAGGCGGCAGAGGTGCTCGAGACGCAGCTCGGCGAGGGAGGCCGCGCGAAGGCGCTGTACCTGGAGGTCCTCGGCGCCGATCCTGCGCACGCCACGGCGAGCGAGGCGCTCATCCGCATGGCCGAGAGGGAGGGCGACTTCCGCCTGCTCGCGCAGCTGCTCGAGCGCCGCGCAGGCACCAAGCGCGGCCTCGAGAAGGCCGATGCGCTCGCGCGCGTCGCCGAGGTCTACGACGACTCGCTCGACGATCTCGCCGAGGCGACGCGGCGCTACGAGGCCGTGCTCGAGCTCGAGCCCAACCACCTCGGGGCGCTGAAGGGGCTCGACCGCATCTACAACCGCACCGGGCGCTACCGCGAGCTGCTCGACAACCTCCGGCGCCAGGTCGAGGTGGCGGCGAGCCCTCGGCAGAAGATCAACATCCTGGACCGCATCGCGAGCCTCGAGGAAGAGGAGTTCATCGAGTACGCGAAGGCCATCGAGACGCGCGAGGCCATCGTCGCCATCGAGCCGACCAACGACGGCTCGCTCGTCGCGCTCGAGAGGCTCTATCGCGGGCTGTGGCGCTGGGACGATCTGGTGCAGGTGCTCGAGCGGCACACGTCGTTCGTCGACGACCGCGACCGCAAGGTGGAGCTCACGCTCGCGCGCGCGACTGCGCTCGCCGACCACATGGGCTCGCCGGACCGCGCCATGCAGGCCTACGAGGAGGTGCTGCGCCTCGTGCCCGACCAGCCGCAGGCGCTCGAGGCGCTCGCGCGCCTGCGCGAGACCTCCGGTGACGCGCAGGCCGCCCTCACCGCCGTCGAGGCGCTCGCCACCCACGCGAGCACCAAGGAGGCGCAGGCGGAGCTCTGGACCCGCGCCGCGCGCCTGCTCGAGGGGCACGGCGACAAGGACGGCGCCATCGTCCGCTACAAGCTCGCGCTCGAGGCGATGCCGCGCGACGCAGCCATCCTGCTCGCCCTGCGCCACGCCTACGAGGAGCGCGGCGAGCACGCCGAGGTCGTCGCTCTGCTCGAGCGCGAGCTCTCCGTGACCGACGGCAACCTCCAGCGCGCGCGGCTCCTGGCCGAGCTCGCGAACCTGTTCCGGACCAAGCTGCACGACGACGCCCGCGCCGAGGAGTCGGCCAAGAAGGCGAACGCGCTCGATCCGTCGAACGT
>Ga0181517_10002908_pt1 | contig 16837 bp, 6 predicted proteins | sample PEATcosm2014_Bin_31_FD_119748 | JGI IMG/M metagenome (GOLD analysis project Ga0181517, IMG submission 119748) | Peatland microbial communities from MTU Mesocosm Facility, Houghton, MI, USA - PEATcosm2014_Bin01_30_metaG | ecosystem: Environmental > Terrestrial > Soil > Wetlands > Peat | place... | reverse complement strand
GCCGTTGTGCGCGCCATTCTTCGACGGCACCAAGAAAGCCCCCTCGATTTCTGCCTTCACTGGCATCGGCGTCGGTATTGGCTTCACGGCCTCGCGCACCGGCGTCGATATCGGTATCGGCTTTGCGGTCTCTTGCACCGGCTCGGGCTGTTCAGCGGCCGGCTCCACCGACACTCTCGACTGTGGCATGGCGTCGAATCCCAGCAGTTCGTAAACCTCCTGCGCCAGTGCGTGCACACTGATGCCGCTCAAAAGCTTTGTCCCTGCGATCTGGACATCCAGATCCCGCTCCATCACTCCGGTCAACTCGGCGGCGATCAGCGAGTCGAGCCCGAATTCGGTGATGGGCCGATCCGGCTCGATCGCGGACGGCAGCGCGCCAAGGAGTCGCGCGACTTGTTCGCGCACGTACTGCTCCACAAGCGCCGGGCGCGCCGACGGATCGGCTTCCCCGAGCAGCGCCTTTACAGAGCCTGTTCCGGCTTGAACGGTTCCTCGTTCTGCAGTCGGGATCAGATGCCGGAGGCGGGGGGACGCAGCGGCGCGCGGGTTGGATTCGCCGGCCAGTTTCCAATCCATTCGAGTAGCCATAAGCTGCACGGCGTCGTGCCGCAACATCTCGGAAATTACTTCAAGAGTCTGTTCCTCCGTAAAGCTCAGGTAGCCCTGCCGATTCAAATGCTCCATGAACTCTTCCTGCTGCCGCGCCACCCATCCGGAACCGGCAAGGACCCCAAAGTCGATCGTCGTGGCTGGCAGATGCCGCGCGCGGCGGTACACCGCCAAGGCATCCAGAAAGGCATTCGCCGCCGCATAATTGGCCTGCTTTTGATTACCCAGCAGTGCGACAACGGAGGAAAACGAAAAGAAGAAGTCCAGGCTCTCGCCCATCGTATGCTTGTGCAGATACCATGCGCCTAGCACCTTCGGCGCCATGACCCGGGCCATTCCACTTTCGTCCAGATCCGCGAGCGGTGTATCCGAAAGCACCATCGCCGCATGCAGAACCCCGCGCAATGGTGGGAGGTTGGCGCGGATGAAGTCAAGAACGCGCACGATGTCTTCTTCTCTCGATACGTCCGCCGCTAACACCTCGACGCGCGCGCCGGAGCTGCGCAATTCTGCAAGCCGGCCCTCCGCCTCGAGCGACGGAGAACTTCGTCCTACCAGTACCAAGCTGCGAGCACCGCGCTCCGCCAACCATCGCGCGGTGAGCAAACCCGCGCCGCCCAGACCTCCCGTGATCAGGTAGGTAGCATCCGCGCGCACAGGAGGCTTTTCTGGCAAGGTCGCACGCACCTCCACGGGAGCCTTGTTCGTTACGACCACCTTGCCGATATGCTTCGCCTGAGCCATGAAGCGCATGGCTCCTGCTACTTCCGTCATGGGGAATTCAGTGTAAGGAATCGGGGTAAACTTGCCGGAGGCAAACTCCGGCGCGAGATCGGCCGACAGTTTTTCAATCACCTCTGGACGTTCCACTAACATCTGCGCGAGATCGAGCGCGAAGAATGTGAGGTTCCTCTTGAACGGCAAGAGATGAAGACGGCTGTTCCGATAAATATCGGCTTTCCCCAACTCGACAAACCTGCCATAGGGCGCCAGCGCTGCGATACCCCGCTCTAACGCCTCGCCGGCCAGTGAATTGAGAACCACGTCGACTCCGCGGCCGCCGGTCCGCTCGGCGATTTCGTCGGCGAAGGCGAGGCTTCGGGAGTCCATCACGTCGGTGATGCCAAGGGATTCAAGATAGCTCCGCTTAGCCGGACTGCCGGCAGTGGCAAAGATCCGCGCACCGCAGGCCCGGGCAATCTGAATCGCCGCGTGACCGACTCCCCCCGACGCTACGTGAATCAGTATGCTCTCCCCCTTCGAAAGCCGCGCCAGATTATGAATCGCGTAATACGCGGTGAGGAACGCGGTGGGTAACGTGGAAGCTTGCTCGGCGGTGATTCGCGCAGGTTTTTTAGCTACGGCTACCGCCGGAGCGAGCGCGACAGAACCAAAGGATCCATTCGCGATTCCGAACACCTCATCGCCGGGGCGCAAGTGCTTCACGGCATCGCCGCAACGCGTAATGGTGCCGGCGACGTCGCTGCCGAGCTGAGTGTTATCAGCAGTGAGTCCTGGAACCACGCCCATTGCCATAACGACATCGCGAAAATTCAGACTCGCGGCGCGAATTGCAATTTCAACTTCGTGCGCTGCGGGTGCCCTGTCCTGGCTACGCTTCAGGACGATGCTGTCAATCGAGCCGTTGGGCATCTCCGCATGCCATTTGTCTTCGGGCTGGGCTTCAATCGCGGGTGCCGCATCCTCGACCTGCTCGAGCGACATCCGGCGCATACGGCGGACGAAGCGATCTCTGTTGCGGAGAGCAATTTCCTCTTCAAAAACGTCGCCCTCACCGTTGTCGCTTAGAATCTCCTGTCCGAGCGCGGCAATTTCCTCGTCGGAGCATGCCGCGCTCAAATCGATCAGCCGGCAGCGAAGACGTGGCCATTCCTTCCGGATCACCCTACCCAATCCCCAAAGGGGAGTCTGCAGCAGGGCGGGTTCCTCCAGGCTGGCCGGCCACTGAGCTCCGGCCGTCACCAGGATCAGTCCGCGTTCGGCCAGCGGCGAGTTTTGGATGACGCGCTGCAGAATGGAGAGTACGCTTGTGCATCCCAGGCTCTGGGCAGAAGCAAATTTCTCCGATTCATCCGTCGGCGTCTCATCGAGATGCTGCGTATCGAGACTCCGAAGATGGATGATGCCCTCGAAGTTGCCGGAACGGGCGTCTTCGTACCATTCGGAGAGATCCGCGCCCCCGCGAACCAATGTCGATTCGATCCCGTGCTCCGCGAGCACCGAGGCTAACCGCTTGCCCACTCCGCCTTCATCGGCGAGCAATAGCCAGCGTTTTGCCGCACGCGACGTTTGCTCAACCCCGCGTCTGCCGAAAATGAACGCTTGAGCCGGCTCGCCGGGCGCACTATCGGCGGCCACCGTCGGCGATTCAAATCCACATTCTTCCAGAAGACTTTGCCATTGCCGCCCCGTCATCAAAGGATGGTTCGGGCGCCGGTCCCGGTCTTCGAACACCCACCAGCCGTCCATCAGGCCGAAAATGATATCGAACCAATAAGGATGGTTGGTGATCTCCAGCAACACTAACGCCCCACCAGGCGCCAGCAGGTCGCGCAGTCGCTCTACGCAGGGCTTGACCGCTGGTGTCGCGTGCACAACGTTGGTCGCGAAGATCAGATCGAACGATCCGGCCTCCAGACCCTGCTCCGCCGAACTCCTCGTTACATCGAACAGGCGGGTTGAGAGAAAAGGATACTCACGGGAGAATTGCGCACTCGCACGGTCCAAAAACACGTTGGAGACATCGCTGTAGACGAAGCTGGTATTACGCGGGTTTAGCCGGGGCAGAACGTGCGCAGTCGTGCCACCGGTTCCCGCGCCTACTTCGAGCACACGCATAGGCCGCACGCCGTCGAATGTCGACGCAAAGTCGGCAACCAGGTCCCCCATTAGAGCGTTGTAATAGGCCGCTGCCGGCCCTTCCCTGTAAAACTGCTGGAGGAGGGCGTAACCCTCGCCGGTGAACAGAACGTCGCGGCCGCCCGCGCGCCCGGCCACGACGTCAGCCAGACGCGGACCGCAGCGGCGCAGGATATCGATATCCAGCTGGTGCGCGGGGAAGTCGCGCAGCAACTCGGCGGCCAGCGTGGCGGCATCCGCGCGTGGCGGCCCGAACCGCTCGAGAATTTCCAGGCATTGCTTTGCCAGCAAGGGCCGCCAACCCTCGCCCGTCGTGGCTTCCCGCGAGAACGCAGCTTCCGCGATATAGGCCGCGGCAAGTTCGTTCAGCCTGCGCTGGACTTTTTCGTAGTAGAGATACCAGCCCGTCTTAGCGGATAAAGCGTCCGCATGGCTGCGGAATTCGTCGAGATCCGCTCCGGCGGGCAGATGCCCTGAAACCTGGGCCATCGAAGAAGATGCGACAGCATCGAGGGCCATTGGCTCCCAGCGAAAGTCGTAGATCCACTGGTCGATTGAATCCGATATCCCGTGCTCCGTTGGGTCTACCATCCGCGCCCTGAAATCGCGGACTTCCAGGCAGATGTTTCCGTCTTCGTCGATGATCTGCAGATCTACGCTCACCCCGGACTCGCGAACTTCGGTAATTTTGCAAGTGGCCCAGAACCGGTTGCCCAGCGGCGAATAGAAACGAAACTCGCCGATTTGCGCAGGAAGAAGGAGCCGGCCCGCGAAAGCTGTTTCGGAATCTGAGTCCACAGCGGCAGCTAATGCATGGAAACAGGCATCGAGCAGTGCCGGATGCGCCGAGTAACCAGAAAAATCTTCAAGACCCTCGGTCGTAATAAAGGCGAGAGACTCCCGGTTTGCCGACCAAAGACTCTGTATCCTGCGAAATTTGGGGCCATAGTGAATGCTGCGTTCCTCCATACGCGCGTAAAACTCCTCAGGAGGCACAGAGGTGCTGATTCGCTCGCGCGCCAGATCGATATTGACTCGCGCTGGCCGGCCACCCTTCACCGGCATCACAATGCCCCGGGAATGGCAGATCCAGCTTGCTGAGTCGCCGGCGGAGGAAAACACTTCGAAGCGGCCTTCTTCCGGATCCAGCGTGAACTGAATTGGAGTCGGGCCATCGCGACGGAGGAGCAGCGGCTTCAGAAACTCGACATCACGGACCAGAATTCCCGAATCTTCGCCGACGGGCATACGCGAAGCCAGCGCCATCTCGACATACGCGGCGCCGGGATAGACGGGCGACCCTTGTACAACGTGCTCCTGCAAATACTCGGTGTCTCCCGTGCCAATGAAGCCCTCCCATAAGGGCCGCGCGGACCGCAAACGCGTACCGAGGAGCGGATGGTCGCCCTCTTTGCGTTCGACATTCGCACTCCATTCGGAAGATTTGGCGCTCGACTCTAACCAGTGTCTTTCGCGCTGCCAAGGATAAAGCGGCAATGTGGCTACCCTGGCTCCGTCCTCGCGAAAAGCGGCCCAGTTCACCTTGCATCCGACAGCATAGAGCCCACCCAGGGACCGCTTCATGACGGCGCACTCGTCTTCACGGCGCCGAATTGAAGGCACCACCAATCCCTTCGCGCCGCGCTCTTTCATGCATTCCTGAATGGACGATGCAAGCACCGGATGCGGGCCGACTTCGACGAAGGTCGTGATATCCGCGCCGAGCAGCTCATCGATGCAATTCCGGAAGAGCACCGGCTGGCGAATCGCGCGCCACCAATACTGCGCATCGCACTCTTCGCCGCTCGCCCAGGTTCCCGTGAGATCCGAGAGAAACGGGATGCGCGCCTTCCGTCCGCGCAGCCCGGCCATCGATGTAAGAAATTCATCCTTGATTTTGTCCATCAACGGACTGTGATAGGCAATAGTGACCGGGAGCAACCGCGCGAAGATCTGTCTTTCTTCCAGCCTGAGGCGGATTCGTTCCAGAGCATCGCCGTCGCCCGTGAGGGTAATGGACGCAGGCCCATTCACAGCCGACAGCGAAACCAATTCCTCTACGCCCGTTAGCAACGTCTCAATTTCGTCAAATGGAGCACCGACCGCGAGCATCCGGCCGGCACATGCGGGACGGCCGGTCAATCTGCTGCGGTGAAAGGCTAACCGGATCGCATCTTCGAGGTCGTAAATCCCAGCCGCATACGCAGCGGCCATGGCGCCTCCGCTGTGACCAACCACTGCGTCCGGCGTGATACCCCAGGACGCCCACAGGTCCAGCAGGGAAAACTGGATAGCAAAGTTCGTCAGGTGCGCCAGTTCCGGCGAGGCAACGCGCGAGTTGGCTTCGTCTGCGGCGAACTTGTCCAACAACGACCAACCGGATTGGGGGCGCAGAGCGGCATCGCATTGCTCCATAGCGCGCCGGAAGACTGGCTCGGTGGCGAGCAGCTGCTTGCCCATACCCCACCATTGCGGTCCCATCCCGGAGAAGACAAAGGCGAGTTTGGGTGCGCCAGTCCTCGCAACCCGGCCCGACGATACATTCGCGTTGGTGACACCGGAACCGAATTCGGTCAGGTACGCAGCGAAGTCTTCCCTGCTCGCGGCCACCACTGCAAGGCGGCAATCGTGGTGGGCGCGCCGTTCGCTTGCCGTGTAGCAGAGATCGCGAAGCCGAATCTCTTCAGCGCCCGCGTTCCGCAGGCGCTCCGCATACGCGGAGGCAAGTTCCTTGAGCCCCTCAGGAGTTTTGGCGGAGATGGTCAGCAATCGCGGAATGGCTGCTTCGGCCGTTTCGTCACGGGGCTGTTCCGGTGCCGCCTGAAGAATCGCGTGCGCATTCGCGCCGCCGAAACCAAAGGAGTTGACTCCGGCAATTGGGGGGCGGTCCGGCGCCGGCCAAGGCTCAAGCGCAGTTACCACGCGGAGCCTGTAACCGTTCAGGTCGATGGCGCTGTTGGCCTCGCGGAAGTGGAGGGACGCCGGAATCTGCCGGTGTTGCAGCGACAAAGCCACCTTGATCAGACCTGCCACGCCGGCGGCAGCCTCCGTATGGCCGAGGTTAGTCTTTACGGATCCTATGGCGCAGAATTGGTTTTCGTCCCGGCCCGGGCTCAAGGCCGAACCAATGGCCCTCGCTTCAATGGGATCTCCAATCGGCGTTCCCGTGCCGTGCGCCTCGACGTATTGCACATCGCGGGGGCCGATGCCGGCCTTCAAGAGTGCGTCCTCGATCATGGCTTGTTGCGCGACCGCGCTCGGCACGGTCATGCCAACGGTGTGTCCATCTTGATTGATCGCCGTTGCCCGGATGACGGCATAGATCGGATCGCCCGCATCGAGCGCCGCGCGCAAGGGCTTGAGCATGACAACTCCGGCGCCCTCGCCGCGCACGTATCCGTTTGCGGAAGCGTCGAACGCTCGGCACTGGCCATCCGGCGATAGCATAGTTGCTTTGCAAAATCCGACGGTTACCTCAGGCGACAGAAGCATCTGTACGCCTCCGACGAAGGCGGTGGTGCATTCGCCTGAGCGAAGACTTTGGCAGGCAAAGTGAGCAGCGCTGAGCGCGGACGAGCATGCCGTATCGATCGTCACGCTGGGACCGCGAAAGTCGTAGAGATAAGAGATGCGGTTGGCGGCGATGCTGCCGGCCCCGCCGCTATTGGTATGCATGGTGATGCTTGCCCGATTCTGCGGGTACAACATCTGATCGCCATAGTCGTGCGAGGAGATACCGACGAAAACACCCGTCCGCGATGCCGCCAGTGAGGGCGGCGGGATGCCGGCATCTTCGCAGGCTTCCCATACTAATTCGAGAAGCAGGCGATGCTGTGGGTCAATATGCACCGCCTCGCGCGGCGAGACACCAAAAAACTGGGCGTCGAAAAGATCGACCCGGTCAAGAAATCCGCCCCAGCGCGAGTAGCTCCGGCCGGGTTTTTTCGGATCTGGATCGAAAAGGTCCTTGAATCCCGGGCGGTTTGCAGGGGCTTCCGTAATAGCGTTGAACCCCTTTTCCAGCAGGTCCCAAAAAGCCCGAGGGTCATTCGCGCCTCCCGGAAAACGGCATCCGATTCCAACAATCGCAATGTCCCGATCAAGATCCCGTGCCACGCCATCTTCTGATTCTGATTGCATGCTAGATCGCTCCTGGAAGGAAGATTATTCAGGTGCATTTTTTGGGTCGCGAAGTCGGGGGGTAAGCCGGATGATATGGACCCCACATTTACTTGTCAAGGCGCCGCGCGACAGGCCGGTCAGGTTGGGATGGATTCACGCCGGGCTGTTCCAACCGCGCCGGGCGCAGACGAGGACGCCAACCAATCCGCGATTTTCTCTGAGGAATACCGATAGCTGGCTTCCGCCATCTCTTTGGCGCGGTTGAATTCGGTAATTCCGAATTGCTCTACTGGCGGACTAAGGTAGAGGTCGGCCATCTTGCTTGTTTCGCTCTTGCGGGACGCGCTGCTGAGTTCGATAATGCGCATGAGAATGCTCAAGATGCCGGGAAAGTGGAGTCTTTTCGAAGCAGGTTTGAAGCGCTGTGCCAGTGCTTGCCAGCCCGAAATCCGATCTCCATAATCGGCATCACACATGTGCCCTTCGGATGAGACGTCGGAGGCGATCACCGTGCCGCAACCCTCATATCCGCGCATGATATCCACCGGAACGTTGTCGATGATTCCGCCGTCCACCAACAGATCGCCGTCCCACAGGATGGGCGGGTAGATGGCGGGCGCCCGCATGCTTGCCAGCAGGCTCTTGAGCAGTGAACCGCGCCTGTGGATCTGGATACGGGCGCGCGTGAGGTTCGCGGAGACACAGAAGAGTGGCAGCCACAGGTCTTCAATCTGCGAATCTCCACAGAAGGTGTAAAAACAATCGTCGAACCTACGGCCGGACAGAAGAGAAACCAGGGGAATGGTCCAGTCGTTCTGCATCGTGCTGAAGGCCTTCTCAATGGCGTGCACCATCGCGTCATAGTCGCGCTCCTGGGCCACCGCCCCCGCCATAGAGGCGCCTGCACTGGTACCGCCGACGATGTCGATGGGCACCCCGGCTTCGCGCAGCGCACGGATCACTCCCGCGTGCCCGGCGCCGCGTAACCCGCCTCCACTCAGCACCAGACCAATCGCGCGCCCCGTTAGAGACCGCGTCATTCTGCCAAAGTCCGAATTCGAATCCGGGCGGAGATGATAATGCCGGTCCACTTTCCAGGCGGCGAGCCATGCACTGGTCCCAGTGGGAACGACGACGGTGGCCGGATGCAGCAGTGCCAAGCTGGCTTGCCTGCCACGCCGGTCATTTAATGCGCTGGTGACATAGGGCTCGGCCTCCTCGCGCGGGTCGCGAGCTGCGTCAGCAACGACCAGAATGTGATCGCATTGCCGCAGGCAGCGGCGGGACCATGGGGAATCCGAAGGATCTGTCCGATAAATCAGATAGCGGTGATCCGTTTCCAAATTACTCAGCAACTCTATGATCCTGCTATCACGAGCGTGGAACTCGGAGGCCTGGGCTGCACCCGGTTTCCCCAGCCAGGCGTCTATAAGCGCGCTTCCAACTACCTGAGTAGGGCTCTGGACTGAAAGTGTGTCTGCGAGCCGCGCACAGAAGTCCTCGATCGGGAGCCCCTGGGAAGCTGGTACCACCGCAATGATCGTGCTCAGTGGTGCAGGCCGCCCACGCGCTCCCTGTTCTGCTCTCAACCGCGTCACCACTTTGCGCGCGATGACGGCGAGCAAATCCGGGTGCCGGGAAAGCATGCGATGAAAAGCGTCTTTGGAAAGTCTGACCAGGTGCGAATCGCGTGTTGCGGTCACTGTTGCGCTGCGAGGTTCCCCATCCAGCAGCGCCATCTCCCCCGCCGTATCTCCGCAGCCAAGCTCCGCCAGGACGCGCGAGTCATCGCCGGGCACATTTATGGAAACCCGCAGGGCGCCGCTCACCACCAGGTAAAGAGCGTCACCGACGTCGCCCTCGCGAAAGAGTGCGGTTCCCGCTACGACCCATACCGACTCCAGCTGCGTTTCGAGGTCCCGCAAGGCGGCCTCTGGGAGACCGCTGAACATTTTCGAAACTCCCAGCGCCACGGAGAGGCGGTTCCTGCGTTGCTGGCGTCCGACAAATCGATCGAAGGCCTCGACCTCTTCCGGATGATCTTTCGAGAAACGCTCGAATCCTTCACGAGCCAACTTTGCCGCACGGACGGTCGAGACTGCGCGAGCAGTGGACCAGCGGTCACCGCCGTTCCAGAGAGCAAACTCCCCCACAGTGTGACTTGGCCCTAGTTCTGCCAATAACTTTTCCGTGTGGTTGTGACCGGAGTGCCAAATACCCACCTGCCCCGCAAGGACGAGGTACATGGCGTCGCTTGGGTCGCCCTGGTGGAACAGAGTCTCGCCCGCGCCGAACTCAATTTCTTCGACCTGGGCAGCTAAGTCGGGAAGCGCCGTTTTGCTAATGTCGCGGAAGATTTCTGTGGAAGAAAGAAAGGGAATCCAGTCAGCGGCAAGCTTGTTCACTCGGTGCCTCGCGCGATTCTCGTCCCGATGGTACACCCCGCCGCCTGAATTTCAAATCAATTCCCCAAAACGCCCGCGTCGCCGGGAATGACTCTCGCTTGACGCTAAATCGCCGAGGCGCGAAGTCGCTTCCAGCGACGCATATTCCAGAGCCTCGTTCAAGTCACCGTCAAACCAGACGTTACCGAACATGCAAAATGTTGTTTTTCGGAGAGGGTGTCGTATTTTGTGATTCGCAACAGTCCTTATAAGGACCTGGAATCGGACAATCTGTATAACCCGCTTAGTTCCTGACCTCTGCCAATAACTCCTCAATTTCGGCTTTCTCTCCGGCCGTCAAGCCCAACAATGGCGCTCTTGTATGTCCTCCGAAATAGCCGTTGAAGTCGCAGGCGTATTTCACGCCGGCAATTCCGAGGTCGCCGACGATCCGTTGATTGGCTTTCGCAATGCGCTTCTGTTTCTCTGCAGCAAGCGCGAGATCGTGATCCTTCCAGGCCAAGTAAATCTCCTGGCATGCCTGCGGCGCGAACGCACCAAAAGCAAGAATCGCGCCTGTGGCTCCTGCCTCCATCGATTCCAATACCGTGCTCCCCGAGCCGCACAGCACCTGGAACCCGACCTCCCTGCTGCGCGTCTTGATGGGAACGGCAGTGGGAGCTGTGGCAACTGCTGCGCCGCCGGCCAGATCTCCGACAGATACAAAGCTGCCGTCCGTCTCGGCGCGAGGCTCCAGCATCCGTGCCGTGGCCGCCTCAAACACCTGGGTCACCGGTACCGTCCGCCGGGGAGCATTCTGTGAGGCCGCAACCTGGGCCCCGATGCGATCCACTTTGCCTGACGAATCCTTGATGCCGATGATGTTGGGGTGATCGGCCAATTCCCCCACCAGTTCCACGGGGATCTGGTACGGGACGCACTTGGGAATGTTGTAGAGCACGACGGGAAGCGGAGAGCGGTCCGCGATGCTGCGGAAATAATGAAGCGCAGCCGCGGAAGACATTTGCCCCGCATAATAGCTGGGCGGGCGCACCAGGACCGCATCGTAGCGGAACCCTGCCGCCGCATCGGCCATTGCCAGCGTTGCTTTCACGCCCTCCCGGCCTACGCCCGCAATCAAAACCTTCTCTGGATCAGCGGCTTCCGCGGCCACGCGCAGAACCTCGCGCGATTCGGCATCGTCGACCAGCGGCGCCTCGCCCGTCGAGCCTAAAACGACAATCCCTGCCAGCAAACTGCGCGAGTAACGCGCGATGTTGGCTTCAATCTTTCGGAAATAGATGCGTTCGTCCGTGTAAAACGGCGTGGTGGTCGCGGCAAAGACACCTTCCAGCAGCATCTTTTTATTGTAGAGCCGGCCGCAGTCGGACGGCGCTCTTCCCTGCTCCGCAGGGCCGCAATTGTTTCGCTTGGCGGCTGCGGTGTATGGTAAGTGGTTAGATACGGCGCAGAGCCAGCAGCGTTTTTCTCGTCAGGAGCGACGAAGATGAACTCGTCGGTGCAAACGGAACTCGAGGAACAGAGCTCATCCAAACTTTCCGGGCAGGCGCTGTCCTTTTTCCTGCACTCGCTCGTGGCGCTTGGCACCTGGATGGCGCTTATGCTGCTCGGCTACCTGATCAATCCCGTCGGTGTGCCGCAACTCGTCATTTTTCTCCTGTCGGCCGCCGTACCGCTCGTCGTCGGTTTTCTCATTGCCCGCGTCCACCCCACAGAAATGGCTACCCTGGTCTGGCTTCTCGGCCTCGTCTGGTTCCTGATTGTGTGCCTGTGGGTTCTGGACATGCCGACCGGGCCAAATCAATGCTTCCAGTGCGAGGCCACGGAGAAACTGACACGCACCTTCTTCAGTCTGCCTCGCCCCAGCGGGCTCATTGACAACGACGGTCCGTTCATTGGCACCTGGCCTGCCGTCGCGCTCTTCGGCTACTCCATTGGCGCAAGACTCGGCTTCCGGCGGAGGTAAGGCTCGGAAGTCAACAGCGCACAATGCGCCGGCTACCAAGAGGGAAGAACTTGTTTAGCCGGCCACTCGACGGTAAGCAGGGGTTCTGTGGCTACCGTGGCTTCCATAGGGCCTGCTATTTTGCTCGATCGGAAACGTCCCAAAGTTTCACGGTCTTGTCGAAGCTTCCCGATGCGAGTGTGCGGCCGTCTGGAGCGAATGCAACTGAACAAACAAGATCTTTGTGTCCTGACAAGGTCCGCGCGATCGTTTTTGAGGCAACGTCCCAAAGCTTAATGGTCGTGTCGGAGCCTCCGGAAGCAAGCGTGCGGCCGTCAGGGGCGAAGGCCACGGATTCGACCCAGTTCGTGTCTCCGGTGAGCGAGCCGATGAGGACTCCAGAGGTCATTTCCCAGAGCTTGATGGAGCCGTCCCAGCCGCCCGAGGCGAGTGTGCGGCCGTCGGGACTGAATGCAACTGACCAAACCGTGGCGGTGTGTCCCGACAGCGTTCGGAGCTGGGACCAGGAAGCTACATCCCAGAGGGCGACAGTGTAGTTCGCGGTTCCGCAAGCGAGCGTGCGGCCATCGGGGCTGAAGGTGACGCACATAATACCGGTCCGGGATATGGGAATGACATCGTCAGTTTGTGGTGTTAGCGAGCAAATGAGAGCACCTGAGGACATTTCCCAGACTTTGATGGAGCCGTCATCGCTTCCGGAGGCGACCACCCGGCCATCGGGACTAAAGGCGACCGAGTCGACTGAGTTTGCGTGACCGGTGAGTGTTCGGACAAGAGCCCCCGAGGCCAGAGTCCAGAGCTTAATCGTATTGTCCTCGCTTCCGGAGGCGAGCGTGCGTCCATCGGGGCTGATGGCAACGGACGTAACAACCGCCGTGTGCCCTTGGAATATTCGGATGAGACTGCCCGAGGCCGCATCCCAGAGCTTGATCGTCTTGTCTTGGCTCCCCGAGGCGACCATGCGACCGTCGGGGCTGAAGACGACAGAGTCGACTCGGTCCTTGTGCCCCGTGAGAGTGCGGGGAGCAGCGAGCGACCCGGTTTGCTGCGGCCACAGCCTTAGACCTCCTGCCTGAGCCACGAGCGCGCCGGCGGCAATTGTGAAAGTACGTCGCGAGATGATTGGGGTAAAGGGGTCCGGCATGTTTCCCTGGTCCTTGTTCATAAAATCGAAACACGACGATGAGCGCCCACCTATCCGATCCCGGGGTGCGACGCGTAGGATGCATCACAGGTTAACACAGGGGGATGTGACTTCTTCGTCCGACGGCCGGCGCTACTCCTTGCGCCTCAGCGCCCGTTCGCGGAGTGCAGCGCCTGCAAGGCAAAGACCGTCACACGATGGCGTTGCATGGCGGCAATTCCCTCGGCCGCGGCCTGAGCGGCTGCGAGCGTGGTGATGGTGGGAATGCGCGCCAATACTGCTGCGCGGCGAATGGCTTTCTCGTCGAAGAGCGCGTCCTGCCCACGTGGCGTATTGATGATCAGCTGGATGCGGTCGCCCTTGATGAGGTCAACGGCATTTGGCCGGCCCTCCTCCACCTTGAACACGCGCTCCACGATCAGCCCCGCGCCTTCGAGCGCGTTGGCCGTGCCTTCCGTGGCCACGATCTTAAAGCCAAGATGCACGTACCTCCGGGCCAGCGCGATGGCGGCCTGCTTGTCGTGATCGTTCACCGTAAAGAAGACGGTGCCACCCGTGGGCAGAATATGACCCGCCGAAAGTTGTGCCTTCGCGAAGGCTTCCCCAAAGGTGCTTGCCACGCCCATCACTTCGCCCGTCGATTTCATCTCAGGCCCGAGGACCGTATCGACACCCGCGAACTTTGACCACGGAAAGACCGGCGATTTCACATAGTAGTGCGCGCCGGTCCCAAGATCTTTTCCTGACGCCAGCTCGTCAGGCAGCAGTTCGCGCAGCTTGCGCCCGGTCATGAGCCGCGCCGCGATCTTGGCCAACGGCACACCCGTCGCCTTGGACACGTACGGCACAGTCCGCGAGGCGCGGGGGTTCACTTCGATCACGTAAACGTGATCGTTGCCCTGCTCGTCGCGCTGGATGGCGAATTGCAAATTGACGAGGCCGACGACTTTGAGCGCCAGCGCCAGCTTCCGCGTGTAGGCGCGCAGGGTTTCGAGCGTCTCCTCTTTGATGTCCACCGCCGGCAGCACGCACGACGAATCGCCGGAGTGAATGCCGGCCTCTTCAATGTGCTGCATGATGCCCGCGATCAACACGTCTTCGGAATCGCAAAGTGCATCCACATCGACTTCGACCGCGTTCTCCAGGAAGTGGTCGATAAGGACCGGCCGTTCCTGCGAGTACTCGACGGCCTGGCGCATGTAGCGCGTCACGGCATCCGCGTCGTACGCAATTACCATCGCCCTGCCGCCCAGCACGTAGCTCGGCCGCACCAGCACGGGATAGCCGATTTGCTCACCTACGGCCAACGCCTGTTCCACGCTGGTGGCTGTGCCTCCGCGTGGCTGCGGAATCTTCAAGTCCTCAAGCAATTTTCCGAACTGCTTGCGATCTTCGGCCAGATCGATGGATTCCGGCGAGGTGCCGATGATGGGCACGCCAGCCGCGAGCAAACGCTGCGCCAGATTCAGCGGCGTCTGTCCGCCGAACTGAACGATCATGCCGATCTTGGCTCCCGATTGCGCCTCATGGTTGTAGATCGCCAGCACATCTTCAAGAACAAGCGGCTCAAAGTAGAGCCGGTCGCTGGTGTCGTAGTCGGTGGAGACGGTCTCAGGGTTGCAGTTGACCATGATGGTCTCGTAGCCGTCATCCTTCAGCGCGAAGGCCGCGTGGCAGCAGCAGTAGTCGAACTCAATGCCCTGGCCGATGCGATTCGGGCCCGAGCCTAGAATGATAACCTTCGGTGTTTGGGTCGGCGGCGCTTCGTCCTCTTCCTCGTAGGTTGAGTAGAGGTAGGGCGTCATCGACTCGAACTCCGCTGCGCAGGTGTCCACCAACTTGAACACGGGCCTGATTCCATGCGCCTCGCGCAGTTCCCTCACCTGCTGGATCCCCGCATGGCCTTCGAGCTTCCACTCCTTTGCAATGCGCTCGTCGCTGAGGCCGAGGCGCTTGAGCCTTCTTAAGCTCTCTTCGCTGATTTCTTTCGGGGTGGTGTGTCCGATCGCTACCTGCGCCTGCGTAATCTCACGAATCTGGTGCAAGAACCAGGGATCCATCCTGGTGAGGCGAGCCACCTCGCGCACGCTCATAGCGCGCTCGAAGGCGTAACGAATGTAGCCCAGACGATCCGGCTTCGGCGTCACCAGCATCTGCGTCAGGCGGCGCGGCTCCAGCACCTCTGCGCCGGTTTTCTTGCCGGTTTCCAGCGCGCGCCAGGCCTTCATCAGCGCTTCCTTGAAGGTGCGGCCGATGGCCATCACCTCGCCTACCGACTTCATCTGCGGGCCGAGCGTGTCATCGGCGCCGGGAAACTTTTCGAACTGCCACTTGGGAATCTTGACCACGACGTAGTCGATGGTGGGCTCAAAGCAGGCTGGCGTTTTGCGCGTGATGTCGTTGGGAATTTCGTCGAGCGTGTAGCCGACGGCAAGCTTTGCCGCAATCTTCGCGATCGGTAATCCGGTGGCCTTCGACGCCAGTGCCGACGACCGCGACACGCGCGGGTTCATCTCGATGACGATCATGCGGCCGTCTTGCGGATTGATGGCGAACTGCACGTTGGAGCCGCCGGTCTCCACGCCAATTTCGCGGATGCAGGCGATGGCGGCGTCGCGCATCTTCTGGTACTCGCGATCGGTGAGCGTTTGAGCCGGCGCCACAGTAATGGAGTCGCCTGTGTGCACACCCATTGGATCAAAATTTTCAATCGAGCAAATGATGATGACGTTGTCGGCCAGGTCTCTCATCACCTCGAGTTCGTATTCCTTCCAGCCGAGCACGCTCTCCTCGAGCAGGCACTCGTGCACCGGTGAGAGGTCGAGGCCGCGGGAGAGAATTTCCATCAGCTCTTCGCGGTTGTAGGCGATGCCGCCGCCGGTGCCGCCGAGCGTGAAGCTGGGCCGGATGAGCACCGGGAAGCCTAGCTTGCCCGAAAAATCGAGCCCGTCGCGCAGGTTGTTCACAAGCGCGGAGCGCGGCACATCCAGGCCGATGCGGATCATCGCGTCTTTGAAGAGCAGACGATCCTCGGCCTTCTTGATGGCCTCAAGCTTGGCGCCAATGAGCTCGACGTTATACCGCTCGAGAACGCCGGTGTCGGCAAGATCGACGGCGAGATTCAGTGCCGTTTGACCGCCTACGGTGGGAAGAAGAGCGAACTTGCCTGCGTTGCGCTGATTCGAAAGCATCTCCGCTTCAATGCGGATAATCTCTTCCACATACTCGTGGGTCAACGGCTCAATGTACGTGCGGTCGGCCAACTCAGGATCGGTCATGATGGTGGCCGGGTTTGAGTTCACCAGCACGACCTCGTAGCCCTCCTGCCTGAGGGCCTTGCATGCCTGTGTGCCAGAGTAGTCAAACTCCGCCGACTGGCCGATGATGATCGGCCCCGAGCCGATTACCAGGATCTTCTGAATGTCATTTCTGCGTGGCATGATGGTTGATCTTCTGTCCGCTTCTAAACGTTCGTGCCGTTATTGCCTCGGTTAAACTCAATGCGCCAAAAAACAGCGGAGCCAAAAGCCCCGCCGCTTTGCTATTCCGAAAGTTTTTGTGCGTCGCAGCCTTCATCCCTTCCACTCCTCCATCATCTGCCGGAAGTCGCGGAACAGGTAGTGCGAATCGTGTGGGCCCGGGGCCGCTTCAGGGTGGTATTGCACGCTGAAGAGCGGCAGCGTCTTGTGACGCAGGCCTTCGAGCGTC
>Ga0181517_10002905_pt1 | contig 16845 bp, 8 predicted proteins | sample PEATcosm2014_Bin_31_FD_119748 | JGI IMG/M metagenome (GOLD analysis project Ga0181517, IMG submission 119748) | Peatland microbial communities from MTU Mesocosm Facility, Houghton, MI, USA - PEATcosm2014_Bin01_30_metaG | ecosystem: Environmental > Terrestrial > Soil > Wetlands > Peat | place... | reverse complement strand
TGGCGCAGCCACATGAAGTCGTCATTCTGGCGCAGCCAGAATCTCCGTATTTGGTTTTTGTTGCGCCGCTGCACTTCAGGATGTCGGATGCAAGCCGTCCCGAATGAATGTTTTACCGGAACCATACGCGCTAAAGCCGCTTTTTCATCAATAACCCCAATGTTGTGAGTGTTTTATCCGCAACATCAACGCAATGAATATTTTGGCCAATCACATACCGCGCAACCGATTGATTCCAAACCGCTTGCCACTAAGGTATTCATTATGAGTATTTTCCCTCGAGCCACTACATAACAATCCACTTACGCACCAATACACCGCAAAGGGGGATGGCAGGGGGAGGGGGAGAAAGTTTTACGAAACTTTAGCGAACAAAGAGTTCATTTTCCGGGCAATGCGTAGATCACCTCGCCCGGACGCGTGTAGCCCAGTTCTTCGCGCGCCTGGTGTTCGATCGCATTGGGATCGCTCTGGAGCCGGTTCACATGCCCTGTCAACAGGTCGTTCTCGCGTTGCAACTCCTGCATCTGCACGTTGAGCCGTTGTGTATCCTGCCGCTTCTGCTCGTACACCGTCAACCCGTTCGCCCCGAAGACGACGTGATACGCCATCCCCAGCGCAAGCGCCGCGGCAGCCACGGTCGCCAGCTTGCGCCTCTCCAGCGAGAGCCGCCCGCAGAGCGCGCGCAAAGACGCAAAACGCCGTCGCCTCGCCGAAATCGGTGGGTTCACTTCCATCCTTTCAGTTGATGAGCCGCAGCCATTCGAGTCAAGAGCAAACTCCGCGTCCACACACGGCAGGAATCAAGTTTGTACATGGGCGCACAATCCCCCGCAGCTTGGTATTCTTGATGCGTCGGATGATTTCGTCGCACACTGGATCTTTTCAAGCCTGCTGTTCACGGCTCACACGTCCATCTTTCTCTCCCTATCCACTGAACCACTCTGACAAGGAACGGCCAATTCATGACAGACACAAGCGCAGCCATCCAGGAAATCAAGATCGCCCACAGCCCTGACTCCGACGATGCCTTCATGTTCTACGGCCTCGCCACCAACAAGGTGCGCGTTCCCGGCTTCAAGTTCACCCACACCCTGACCGACATTGAGACGCTCAACCAGCGCGCCATCCACGACCCCTTCTACGACGTCACCGCCATCAGCTTCCACGCTTATCCCTACATGCAGGAGACCTACACGCTGATGGCCTGCGGCGGCTCGGTCGGAGAGGGATACGGGCCCATGGTCGTCTCCCCGCGCAAGCTCTCGCTCGACGACCTGAAGAAGACGCGCATCGCCGTCCCCGGAACGCTCACCACCGCCTTTCTCTCGCTCAAGCTCTTCTGCCCCGAGATCGAGACTGTCACCCTCCCCTTCGACAAGATCATCCCCGCCGTCGTCGCGGGCGAGTTCGAAGCCGGCCTCATCATCCACGAAGGCCAGCTCACATACGGCAACGAGGGCCTGGTCAAGGCCCTCGACCTCGGCATCTGGTGGCGCGAGCAGACCGGCCTTCCGCTGCCCCTGGGCGGCAACGCCATACGCCGGGCATTAGGCAAAGACACAATGAGGATCACCTCCAATGCCCTGCGCGACAGCATCCAGCACGCCCTCGACCACCGCGACGAGGCGCTCTCCTACGCCATGCAGTTCGCCCGCGACCTCGACCCCGTCCTCGCCGACAAGTTCGTTGGAATGTACGTCAACGAGCGCACCCTCAACTACGGCGACGACGGACGCGAGGCAATTCGCAAGCTGCTCGAAATGGGCTTCGACCGCGGCATCATTCCCGTGAAGGCCAAAGTCGATTTCGTCGACTGATATTTATTTATCCTTGCTGTAGAGAGAAGAATAATTGTCATTCTGACCCTGCGCTTGCCGAAGGCGATGAATCTCCTATTTTGTTTGAGGAGCAACTTTCTGCTCAATTTGACAACGCCTCCAGCCCGCGCAACACGGAGCCATTTCCACCCCTCGCATGTGCTATTCTCTTCAAGGTGGTTGCGCTCGAACGGCCTCGGACTTCAGGCTGCCCGAGCCTGATCGCCCCTCCCACAAGAGGCCGCAACAAATGCACGGTTGCAGCGAGCATATAGGTTGCAACAGTTCGGACGCGTAGCTCAATTGGCAGAGCATTCGACTCTTAATCGACAGGTTGAAGGTTCAATTCCTTCCGCGTCCACCATTTCATCATCCAAGAAAAGCCAGCAACATCCGAAGGCCAGCGTAAACGCTGGCCTTTTCATTGATTTATCGTCCATGGACGTATAACCGTCATGATGCGGGCCAGTATCCACCAGTATCTAGCAACCGAACGGCAGGCGATCGGGCAGACGTATTGCGCTACGGCGGATGGGCAAGGGATGAGCCGGGTTGGGCCGGGGGAAGGTTTTGGGGGGCAGAGATGCCCACCTCGCCTCTTGGAGCGCCGTCCCGGCGGTAGCAGGGGGCAAAGCTGGAGGCAAGCTGGGGGTGGTGCTAGCTCTATCCCGACAGGGCCGGGCGTTGTGCGGAGCACGCCGGGAATGCATCGGCTCGCGCTAGGGGATTCTGTCGCGCGCGGCTCTCATGGCGTGGATTTCTCCGCCGCCGCCCGCTGATACAGAACCATCTCAAAGCTTTTTTGGTAGCTTGCGGAAGCAATGATGAGCTTTGGTCGCAACAATCCGTGCAACGCAATATGGCAGGGGCAACTATGGGGGCAACTGTCGATAATGAATTTCATAATATCTTTTATTATCAAATATTTGTGGATACTGTTCGATTCCTTCCGCGCCATAAAACAATCAATCTAAAAAGACTTACTCGCAACTAGCGGAGAGCCATAAACTCTCCGATCATTGCCATTATGGGGCAAAGAGGGGCTCTGTTGGGCATACTTCTTCCCACCTCAGCATGCAAGGAAAAGCTCTGCCCGAAAACCGTTGCCCCACCTACCACGCTCTCGCCAGCGCGGCCATACAACCAACATCACGCCGCCGCGTCCCTCCTTCACGCAATCTCGTCACCCCAAACTCCACTCTCGTCGCTTTCATGAATAACGCAGGTTAGGTACGGTCCACCGGGACGTCTTTACCACGTTCGCGCCGCTCTGCACATTAACGATTGTGACGATCCGAGGTTTCAAGACAACGACTCAAAATTGAAATGCGTATTAGGACCGCTGGTCTTGGGCTATTCGGTGTTGACTTTTAGCCTTTCGTTCCGATAGAGTCCTTCGCGAGGAGAATAATAATGAACAAGTCATTGCTGAATTTCCTTTGGTTTGTGCTTATTCTCTGCGTTGCCATTCCACTGCGCGCCCAGAGCGGCTGCGATGATTCTCCAGAGAATCCTACGGTTGTTCTAGCCCTTGTCGGCTCAGCGGGTGCGTTATTCTCCACGCTTCGTGCCCGCATGAAGGCTCGACGCAATTCATCCGCGCGATAGGCCTTGGGCACTCAATTCTCCTCAATACAGAGGCCGAACGCATGACCGTTTTTCCGGACTCTGAAACCCGTGTTTCAATCGAACATCCAAAGGGACTTTCGCCGTTGCAGTTTGCTGCGCTCGCGACCACGCTTGCCGTCATTGGATTGTCGATCATCTGGCTTACGATGATCCGACTTTGGGTAGGGTGGACGACCGACGCTCTGAAATCTATCGGAATGGTTGTACCACTGGTAAGTTTGATCCTCATCCTTCGGGTGTGGAGAACTCTTGGCTGGCAGGGGGAAGGGACTTGGTGGGGTCTTGCACTACTGTTAAGCACTGCTGCAGTAGCGCGGGTTCAGCAGCAAATATTACTGATTATGGTTGTCTCGCCTCGCTGGTTGACTCCGATGCCGCCGACATCGCTCATGCTGTTTGCATACGGTTCCGGTGTAGTTTTGCTCCTTGGCGGGGTGCGACTGTATCGGGCCGCACTCTTTCCCATTCTTCTCCTACTGTTAGCCAATCCCGTTCCACATGCGTTTAGTTTGATGGTGGATCTGCCGTTGCAGCACGCCTCGGCCCACATAGCGCGGGCCTTTGCGATGGACCTGGGTTATTCTTTGACCCCGGATCACCTTCGCTTGATGTTCACGCCTGACTTTGGCATGTTCATCGCCCCTGGGTGCAGTGGCATTCGCGGTTCCGTGACGATGGGCCTCATCGCGCTGATCGCCGGTTACCTCTATCGATTTCGCTGGTACGCAAGCGCTTTCGTCGTCACGGGAGCGATTCTGCTGGGCTACGTATTCAACCTGGCGCGACTTTGCCTGCTTGTCCTGTATTACGCGGTCGCGCTGCACTTCCCCTCGCTGCAAAACAAGGCGAAGAATGCGGATTATCTGATTGGCGCTGTGCTCTTTCTTATCGCCACGCTTCTTCTGTTTGCCGTCATCCATCGCCTCCGTGATGCCCGAAATCCGAATGCGTTGGAGACAGCCATCGTCTCTGAACAAGGTGGATTTCAGGAACGTACTCCGCACACATGGTATGCGCAACTTGCGGCGATGACGGCGATCGCGCTCCTCGGATGCACCAGTTTGGCGCGAGCCCATATGGCAATCCATCCATCTGCCGTTGCGCTTGCCGATGCGCCGGCTGAGCAATTTCCTCTTCGTCTTGGCAACTACACCCTGCTACGTTCTTGGAATGAGACTGAACTCACCGGGCCGCTGCTCTACTTTTGGGCTCAGTATGCACCGGCTGACGGAGGCATACCGATCTCCATCGGGGTATCGCCCACACTGGGCTCGCACGACTCCCTCCTCTGTCGCTACGCTCGAGGAGAAAATCCATTTTGGCAGGGGCCGCTAACTATTACGTCTGCCGACGCTGTTTCCATTGGCTTTAGCTCGGCCCTCTACAATGACGGCGTGACCCAATACCTCGTGGCATCGACGTTATGCAACGGCGGTGTCTGCGACGAATACGCCACCAAACGCACCCACTTCGGCTTCATCTACACCAGCACAAACGCAGAATCTCTGCTACGCGATGATCCCATGCGTCCCGTCCCGGTTATCATCCGAGCTGAGACCCTCGACGAATCAATACCCGCTGATGCCGCGCGTCAGCAGTTGACCAGCGATTTGCGGGCCTTTCTTGCCTCTGTCAGGCTTGATGATCTAACCCGGCCCTACAGCCGCTAGCGTCTATGGAACTCTCTTTCGCACCGAAAGTAGGCCAGATGCAGTCAACCATGGCACCGCGGTATTTTTTCTGGTCTGTTCTTGAAGTTTGGCGTTACAATTCACGCGTCTACGGTTGATATGGCCACCGCGCAGTAAGTGCGGATGTATAGAACGGTATCGAACGATTTTCAATCTGGATTCGGAGGCAGAGGTCATGATCGCCACTCGTGTTGCAAGGAAGGCCACTCTGAGTGCTGTTTCGGCAGTGGCACTCACCGCAGTCGCGTTATTCACCTCAGGCTGCACCGGCTTCACGGATGCTGTCCACTCCGACACCATACCCACGACCGGAGCGGCGATTCAGGGAATCGTGCATGGCGGCCGACAGCCCATTGTAGGCGCTCATGTCTATCTCTACGCCGTGGGCAGCGGCGGATACGGAGCTGGCGCGACCTCGCTGCTAAACAGCAGCGTGGTGACTAATAATCCGGGATTCGAAGGGCAAGACGGCAGCAGCAACTACTACGTCATCACAAATGGCAGTGGCTCGTTCACCATTACGGGCGATTACCCCTGCACGGGGAATCCGCTTGTCTATCTCTTGGCGGCCGGCGGAAATTCAATAGATTCAACAGGTTCTACTGATGCCAATAGCGCCACCATGCTGGCAGCGCCGCTGGGGGCATGCAGCAGCTTGAGCTCCGGCACCACCGTCACTATCAACGAGGTCACCACGGCAGCCACCGCCATTGCACTAGGACAGTTCTTCATTACTTCCCCCACTGCCGCTCCCACGGATAACATCGGCACCTCCAGCACGAACAGTGTTGGCCTGACCAATGCATTCGCTACGGTGAACAATCTGGTCAACACCAGCACGGGCGTTGCGGGTGCAACGACGAGCCCCTTGACTGGTTCCGGCGGCAGCGTCACAGTAGCCCCGGAGACCTCCAAGCTGAACACCATCGCCAATATTCTGGCCGCATGCGTTAACACAACGGGCACGATCGGTTCACCCAGCACAAACTGCTCGAACCTGTTTTCGTATGTAAAGACGGCGAGCGGAACGGCGCCAACCGATACCTTGGAGGCTGCCGTCTACATGAGCCTGAACCCAACCAGCAACAATTCTGGTGGATCCACGACCAACCTTGCCGCTCTATATACGTTGGGACAGACGGGTACACCGCCGTTTGCAGGCGTGGGCACACAGCCAACCGACTGGACCGTTGGCATCCTGTACACGGATGGCACTACGTCACTACTCGATCCGCAGAACGTGGCCGCCGACGCCTCCGGCAATATCTGGGTGGTCAACCACAATAGCACTACGACAGGAAACCTTACGGAGTTGAGCCCAACCGGCAGTCCGGTGCTCAATGTCTCAACCATTGGCGGAACGAGCATGACTGCTCTTCAGCCGCGCAACGAAGCCATCGATACAAACGGTAATGTATGGATTGCTGCCGCCACCAGTCCTGGAGGCATCTTCCAGTACAACACAGGAACTCCGGGCTCCAGTCTCGTCATTGCAGATAGCAAATCTCCGTATGGCATCGCCATCGATGGAAGCAATAATGTTTTCGTTACTCATGAAAGCAGTAGCTCCACTTACACCGTTTATGAGTTCCTTGGCGGCAACCTAGTGGCTTCAACTTCAGAGGTTCAGTATCCGCCTTACAAGGTAGGTGGCACCACCCTCCAACAGCCGGAGTATGCGGCGATCGACACCTCTGGCAATGTGTGGATGACCAATGGCAGTTCAACCTCTGGCCTTTATAACAATATCTTTCAGATGTCTGCCTTCAATGGGGGGACAGGCGGGGTCTGCACAGTATTTCCTTGCAATGTAGCTTCCGACAGCTCCTTGGCCGAAACCTATACAAATGTCCCATCAGCTACGGGGAGCATTCCAACTCTGAATGAGGCATGGGGTATAGCGGCGGGTCCGAGTGGGGTAATGTGGACCCCGAATACCACCGGTCTTACCCTGACGCAGATGACCTCAACCACCAACGGTACGGACTTTGGGTCTGCTACTTCCCTTACTGCTCCCTCCTATGTCGCCGTGGATGGAGCAGGTAACGTCTGGGTATCGAATAAGAGCTCAAGTCCGGGTTCCGTATCGGAGTTCTTCGGCACCGGGACAAGCCTTACAACACCAGCCCTCGGAGCCATCATGTCTCCGATTTCCGGGACTACGCCTTTCAATGTCGTCGGATATTCTCATGTAGGCATCGTTCAGGCCCAGGGCATTACGCTTGATCCATCGGGTAATGTGTGGGTCGCGAACCAGACCGCAACCACCGGTGGTGTCTTCGAAATCGTAGGCGCTGGGGCTCCGACGGTCACCCCGATTGCGCTAGCGCTCAAGAATGGCAAGGTTGGCGCGTTGCCATAGCCTTGTCTCGGTACCAATTGCGGGGTTCTGCACTCTGTGCGGGGCCCCGTTTTCATCTGCGCTTCCGTTGGTGCGGAACCAACCCATCGTCTAGAGTGGTTTTGTGAATCGCAATCCTTTTCTCGCCGCTACTCCGGTTTCCGTTTCTCTTCTGCTGGCCGGAGCGCTTTCGCTGCTCGCCTGCGGATGCGGATCCAGTGCCGCTCCGGGAAACACGGGCGGGAGCAGCGGCGGAACGGGAGCAAGCTTCACTGGCAAGGTGCTGGCCGGCTCGCAACCCGTCAGCGGAGCCACAGTGCAGCTCTACGCGGCCAGTGACAGCGGTTATGGAGCGGCAGGCTCGGCTCTGCTGCCCAGCGCGCTCACCACGGACAGCGCAGGCAGCTTCACGGTTCCCGCGGGCTATGAGTGCGCCAGTTCTTCAACCCAGCTCTACCTGATTTCCAAAGGTGGCAACCCGGGGCTGAGCGGCTCAGCCAACAACTCCGCGTTGTGGCTGATGACGGCGATGGGCAGTTGCGGCAGCATCGTCTCCGGCGCTGTGGTGGTGAACGAGGTGACGACGGTGGCGTCGGGTGCGGCGTTGGCGGCTTTCTACTCCAGCGGCGGCAACGTGGGCGCCAGCATCACCAATGCAGCCGGACTGGCCAATGCCTTTGGCGCTGCCAGCCAACTGGCGAATATGGCTACTGGAACTTCGCCGGGCGCTTCCCTGCCCATCGGACTCAGCATTCCTTCCGCCAAGATTAACACCCTGGCGGACATCCTGAACAGTTGCACCGCGACCGGCGGAGGTTCTGCCTGCACGGCCCTGTTGGCGGCGGCAACACCCTCCAGCAGCGGCATTCCCGGCAATACGCTGGATGCGCTCTATGACATTCTGCGCAATCCAACCAACCATGTCGTCGCGTTGGACGCTCTGCTGCCCGCCAGCCCGGCCTTTACGCCGGTAGTTGCAAACGCAGTGCCGGAGTGGACTCTGGCGGTCACATGGAGCGGCGGCGGCATGGACCTGCCCACCGCGATGGCCTTCGATTCCAGCGGTGACGCCTGGGTCGTGAGCTACTACGGTGTGCTCACGGAGCTGCCGCCACTTGGCGCCGGCGGCGCCGTGCAACAGATAGGCTCTTCCTCCGCCGGGCTGTCGGAGAACTATGGGCTGACGGTGGACGGTGCAAACAACATCTGGGTTGCAAACGAGCAGAGCAGTTACATCATCAACAACGGCTACGGAAACATAGTGAAGTTCAGCCCCACTGGTCAGGTGCTCTCCGGCACATATGGATTCAGCGCCGGCGGCGTCTACTTCCCGCAGGGGCTGGCGGCAGACACAACCGGCAACGTCTGGGTGGTGGATTACGGCGATTCGCTGATGACCCTGCTTTCCAGCAGCGGGTCTGCCGTAAACAGCGGCAAGGGATGGGGTACGGGAGATCTGTTTCTGCCCGTTGCGGTCGCGGTCGATGCCAGCCATAACGCGTGGGTGGCCAATCAGAGTGCCAACACGATCACGCGTATCTCAGCCGATGGCTCCAGCGTGGCGCAAATCACTTGCTGCAACGGCGCCAGCGGCGTGGCCGTGGACCAGGCTGACAATATATGGGTGGCCAACTACTTCGGCAACAGTATCAGCGAGGTTTCCAGCGCCGGAGGCGTACTGCTGAATGGACAGGCGGGCGGCGGTGTGTACACACCCGAGACGGTGGCAATCGATGGAGCTGGTCGCGTCTGGGTGGGAAATTATCATGCGGCCACACTGAGCGAGTTCGCGGGCTACAACTCTGTCACGCCCGGTACGCCATTATCACCAACCACAGGACTAGGAACGGATGCGCAACTTGGTTCTCCATTTACAGTTGCCATAGACGCAAGCGGCAATCTCTGGGTGTCCAACTCCAATGGAGCAAATACGGTGACAACGTTTGTTGGACTGGCCACCCCCGTAAAAACTCCATTGCTGGGGCCACCGCAATTGCCGTGAGTCCGGGTGCAAGATGAATGCAGATTGATCGTGTCGGAATAGCGATAGCGCGCGGTTAACTGTGTCCCCAGCCCTAACGCGCTTTAGTTGACAGTGCAAATCCAAAGCTTGAGAATAAACCTGCTCTGCTAGAGGCATTGAATTTTGTGGGGAAGACCTATGCCATTGCTGCTCCGTTGGTCTCTACCCTCGGGTATATTCCGCTTCAATTTACTCAATAAGTTCTCTCCCTCCCCTCCCCATTCTGGCTTGTCAGGTGAGTTCTTCTGGTCGTGTCCGGTTTGTCTTCTGGGGACGCTGCTGCTTGCGGGAGGATTGCTCCTGTCCGGGTGCGGAAGCTCCCAGTTCGCGCTTCCGGCGCATCCGTTGAGAATGTCGGGAAAGGTCTATGGCGGGCAGCAGCCTGTGACGGGTGGATTGATTCAACTGTATGCGGTTGGGACGACAGGAGACGGTTCCGCGGCAACCCCGCTTATCGGCACTACCGTCACCACCAGCGATGGTAGTGGCGCCAGCAACAGCAACGCAAATGCGGGCAATGCGAACAACACGCTTCCGGCCGGCTCGTTCACCATCACAGGCGATTACACATGCCCTTCCGGTGCGGAGGTCTATCTGGTTGGCACGGGTGGAAATTCTGGAGTGGGCAAGAACAATAACCTGGCTTTGATGGCTGCCCTTGGGCTGTGCGGCAATCTTTCTTCCACCAACTATGTCTTTCTCGATGAGTTGACTACCGTCGCCTCCATCGCTGCACTTTCGAATTACATGAGCTCCTACTTCGCGATCGGCTCCGGCTCGGCAGACGCCTCGGCGCTTCAGACCGCGTTCAGTACGGTCAACGAGTACACCGATACCACGCTCGGCATCGTGCCCGGACCGACGCTGCCCTCCAGCACCTATGCCTCGAGCATCGAAATCCAGACGCTGGGCGATGCAATCTCCGCCTGCATCAACTCCGCCGGCGGCACAGCGGGCGACGGCAGCAGTTGCGGTACGCTTTTTGCCGACACCACCCCTTCCGGTGGCCCCGCACCCACCGATACCATCGGCGCCGCGCTGAACATCGTCAACCATCCGGCACTCAATACCTGTGCTATCTATAACCTCGTTTCCGGGACGCCACCCTTCGAACCTACGCTAAGCGGTTGCCCCTCAAGCTGGACTCTGCCGATCTCTTCTCTGGCCGTCACTGTGTCGGGGGCTTCGACGGTCACGATTGGGCAGACGGCGCAATATACGGCCTCAGTCAGCGCACCGATGCGCGGGTCGACGAGCCAATCCGTTACCTGGATGGTGAATGGCCTGAGCGGAGGCAACTCAGCAACGGGCACCATCTCCTCCACCGGACTCTATACGCCGCCATCCACTGCTCCTTCCTCTGCAGTCACGATTACTGCGGTCAGCGTCTTGTCGAGCACTACGACCGGCTCCATCAGTGTTACTGTGGTGCCAATTTCGGTCGCGGTAAGCGGGCCTGCCAACGTCGTCTTCGGGCAGACGGGCCAATACTCCGCGGTGGTGACCGGTACGACGAGCCAGGCGGTCACGTGGATGGTAAACGGCGTGACGGGCGGCAGCACGGCGGAGGGCACAATCTCGACGAGCGGCTTGTATTCCGCACCCACCACTACTCCAGCGAGCCCGGTCACGGTCAGCGGACAAAGCGCCGGTCCTCCTGTGACCACTGGGTCGGTCGCCGTCACCCTCTCAGCGGCTGCGGTTTCCCTGTTCAACTATGCTACAGGCGACACTCGCGCCGTCACACAGCCCACCTACCCGGCGGTGTGCCAAACTCTGTCCGCGCAGTTCACCACCTCGCAGCGCTCGTTGCCGCCCTCTTCCGACGACACAAGTCGCCTGCAAGCCGCATTGACCGCGTGCAAAAACACAGGTGAGAGCGTCGAACTCACACCCTCTGGCACCAGCAATGCCTTCTACTCCGCCGAACTCAACGTCATTGGCGAAGGCCTGGTCATCGACTCCGGCGTCACCCTCGAAGGCAATACCGCGTACTCCAGCCAGTCGGAACTGCTCAACATCACTGGCGCCAATTCCTCCGTTATGGGGCCTGGTACCGTCGACGGGCGAGGAGACATCATCAGCGGTACGCCGCGTATCGTCCAAACGAACAACGCGAACAACTTCATCGCCTACAACGTCACCCTCCAGCAGGCGGCGCACCCCAACCTTTATATTCAAGGCGGCAACGGCGCAACCGTTTGGGGAGTCACCATCCTCACGCCAGCCACCCGTGCCAATGCCGATGGCATCGACATCGACAGCATCACCAATGCCACCGTCATCAACTCCACCATCGAGGCAGGGGACGACGGTGTGGCCGTCAAGACCAACAGTGCCGCAGCCTCCAACATTACTGTCAGCAATAACAAGTTTTATGGCACGCACGGCATCTCCATCGGAAGCCAGACCTACCGCGGCGTTTCCAACATTCTCTTTTCGAACAACTATCTGTATGGGACCGATCTGGTGGGGAATTTGTCAGCCGACCCGCAAGGTATCAACATCAAGACGGATCCGACATGCGGCGGCACTGTCCAGCAGGTCACGTATCAGAACACCTGCCTGTATGGAGTCAAGCATCTCATCGTCTTGAACACTGCTTACGGCAGCTGCTCCGGCAACGCCGGAACTCCAGTGTTCACGGACATCGTGGTGAATGGTGTCGTCGCGCAATCCTCCATCACCGGCGCTTACACACTGATAGATGGCAATAGTGCTGGCAACCCGATCAATGCCTATTTCGCCAACATTAGCCTGGACAACACCTCGCAAAACAGCAGCAATCAATATGCCGCAATCGCGCTGGACAACTCCAACATGACACCCTCCGGGACCGGCATCACAACCTCCAGCTTCTCCACCGGCGGAAGCGTGCCAACGTGCTCTTTTTGACCTCTGATTCCATCTCATTCTTCTCTCGGAAGAGAAACCCATGTTCGACTGTAAGATGGGATCTTCGCGCTGGTGAGAAGGTGAAGCGGGTAAAGATACGCGAGGTCTCACTTCTCGATAGTATGTAAGCTGCGCCAGTGCAGCTTCTTCTGCACAAGGCCTCCTAGCATGGATCGATTCACTCTCATCTCTCGTCCCACTTTGCCCGTCCTGGCACTGCTAGCCGTGATGGCTGGGCTTACTGTGCTCGCGCAGACTGCGGCCCGATCTGCTGACGCTGTTCCTACGCTGAAGGTGAACGCACGCATAGTCGTACTGGACGTTACGGTGACCGACAAGGCGGGCAAGCTGGTCGACAATCTCACTCAGAAGGACTTTACCGTTCTTGAGGACAAGGTGCCCCAGTCGATTCGCAGCTTCGAGCCGCCGTCCGCTCACGCGCTTCCGGGCTCCACGCCGGAGAAGCCTGCCAACCTCGTTCACTCCGCCGCCGATCTGCCGAAGATCGGCAACGCGCCGACCACCATTCTTGTTCTGGACGAGTTGAACACGCGGTTCGAGGACATGTCCTACGGACGCAATCAACTGGTGAAGTACCTGCAAGCCCAGGGTGCAGTGCTTGCCCAGCCGACCGCGCTTCTCTACGCTGGCAACACAAAGTTCGTCGAGTTGCACGACTACACGCAGGATCGCGACGCGCTGCTAAACGACGTGAAGCACCACATGCCGGAGTATCCATCGAAGTTGATGGCGGGCAAGCAGGGGCCAGCAGCGGTGGAGCGCATGGTCCAGACGCTGGCATCGCTCGAGCAGCTTTCGCAGGCTTCCGGCGGCACGCCCGGCCGCAAGAACCTGGTCTGGGTCGGCGTCGGTTTTCCATCTTCGGACATTGCAACACTCGACGTGAAGACCGCCGCTACCATCGAGGCTGCCATCCGCCGCTGCACGGACATGCTGCTGGCTGCGCGTATCACGCTCTATACCATCGATCCCACGGCAAACACCACCACCACGCTGGCCGTCTCCACGCCCGATGACCTCGAAGCCGCCAACCCATCCGATCTCGACACCGCCGCGACGGAGAACGGCAGCCAGCCCTTCTCTGGCGCGGTTCAATTCTCCAACTTTGCGCCCGCCACTGGAGGCAGAGCATTCCTCTCGCGCAACGACATTCACAACGAGATTGACGAAGGCATCGCCTCCGGCGCCACATACTACACGCTCTCCTACGCGCCCACAAACACCAGCGAAGAGGCAGGCAAGTTTCGCAACATCCGCATCGTGATGAAGGACCCCAGCCTGCACGCCACCACGCGCAATGGCTACTTTGCGGCAGAATCTCTGCCCACGCCGACCGCTGGCGAGCCGCCGCGGCAGGTGCGCTCACAGATCCAGCTTGATCTGTCGAACGCTGTCATCTCGACGATGTCGTACAACGCGCTGAAGCTCTCGGCAGTAAAGACGGTCTCTGGCGGGACGGGGATCTACTCCATCACCGTCAGCGGAGCAAACCCTGCGACCGCCATCTCCTGGCGCAATGCACCGGGCGGCAAGACCGAGCAGGCCGAAGCTACTGTGCTGGCAGCGTGGTACGGCGCGCAGAACAAGCTGCTCGGCCACGTTGCTCAGGAGGTGACCGCGACGCGCCCATCCGGCTCCGCCGCGGATGCAGTCTTCCATCTGGCCGTTCCTCTCGGTGCCGAAAAGCCAGAACGCTTGCGCCTGCTCGTACGCGATGCAGCCACGGGACACATGGGAACTATCGACATCGCCAAGCCCTGACCGATGCAGATGGCCATAGACGCGCACTGGTACTTCCAGTGGATTGGACTGAAGCTATCGGCAAACTGCGTTGACAACGCTGCGATCTAGCGTTTCGTGAAGTGGTACATCGCTCCGACGCTGAAAGTCTGCGGGTGGTAGAAGCCAGAACTATAGCCGTAGTACGAGAAGCCGTAATCCACAACCGCATCGAATCGAGGTGTCAACCGTCGAGTCACTCCAGCCTCTCCGCCGAAGACGTTGTCGGTGATGCTGCGTGTGACCGGATCGTGGTAGCGTGCGAAGCCGATGTTCGCCTGGAGATAGGGCGCAAGGTGGAAGTAGTGCGGCGCCAGCGAGAGGCGTGGGCCAATTGTGACGGCGTCGTACATCTCGCCTGCCGTGAAGGCTGGAACCCCAAGACTCGACTGCGAGTTGTTATACGCGAAGTTTCCCTGAAGATTGGCGGAGAACGTGATGCGGCTGTGCCAACCCTGCGCCAGATCGACGAGGAGGCCCGCTGTGCCGCCCTCGAGGAAGTCAGTATAAGGCCCGCTATTGAGATAGTCCGCTGTGGCCTCGCCGTACAACGCAACCTGCGCCTGCGCTGCCTTGCCAGCAACCAGTGTCCCCACTGCGAGCAGTAGAACCAGCCAAATCTTTATCTTCATCCGGCCTCCTCGAACACCTGTAGACACTGCTGTTGTGCCACTCGAAATCCTGTTATCGCATGGTCCATCTTCCCTGTCGTGTCTCCGGTCGCTAGTAGTAGACGGTTAGCGAGAACTGCATCTTACGCCCGTTAGTCGAGGTGTTGGCGTTGTTGCCGTAGGTGGAAAGCACTCGCCCGAACTGCGTCTCGGCAGTCCCAGGTATCAGGCCGCCATAGGTAAATCCGTTGCTGGGAGTCTCGCAGGCGGTACCGGGTGAGGTTGTCGTACTGATCGACGTCGATGAGCAGGAAAACTGTGCATACGGGTTGGCGAGGTTGGGTGTGTTGAAGACGTTGTAGGCCTCGACCCGGATGTTCAGCCGCATCCCCTCGCGAAGACTCGCCAGTGGAAACTCGCGAGCCAGTGCCATGTCGGTCATGATGTAGCCCGGCCCGACGAAGGCATTGCGAGCCACGTTGCTGAAGGTGCCGATCTGGGGATAGGTGAATGCTGCAATATTGAAGTACTCGTTCACCTTGTCCGCGCGATGCCGATTCGAGGGCAGCAGCGGGTTCGCACCGGCAACGATCGCTGCCCGCTGGTTGCTTTCGCCGACCAGCGCCGAATCGTTGTTGATGGTCACGCTGAAGGGCCGCCCCGTGTGCGCCTGATACCGTCCGCTGTAGACCCAGTTGTTGAGCGCCGTACGCAGTAGCGCAGAGCCAGTCGTCACCTTGGGGAATCGCACCACCCAGCCGAGGGTTAGATTGTGCTTGGCGTTGTTGTCCGACAGACCATAGTCCGAGTTCAGGTTGAAGACATCCGGCACTGTGTTCGACGTCGTCTGGCCGTTGGACTGGATGTCCAGCGAGCGCGAGTAGGTGTACGTCTGGAAGACCGTTAGATAGTGTCCTCCGCGCTGCGTGTATTGCTCCTGCAGTGCGTTGTAGTTCGAGGTCCCGACGCTGAGGATGTCCACGATGCCCTGTCCGCCATAGTTGAACGTCGAGTAGCGCAAACGCTGTTTGGTTGAGATTGCATTGGAACTTGCATTGGTGCAGTAAACCGAAGGGTTCGACTGAAAGTAGCCTCCGCTACAGTCGTAGATCGCTGGATTCAGATCGAGGGGGATGGTCAGCTTGCGCGCCAACTTCCCAACATAGTTCGTCTCCAGCGTGCCGGCATGAGCGATGTGCCACTGGAACCCGAGGTTCATCGCTTCAACATACGGCGTACGGAAGTTTCTGTCTGGGAAGAAGATCGAATACGGAGCAACAAACTGCGGATTCGCCGGATTGAACGCGCCAGGGATCTGCTGCACCGTGCCACTCGACGTCAGCAGCGGCACCGACGCGCCGCCCGGAGGAAGCAGATTGTTGAGCAGGAAGTGGTACGGCTCGCCCACGCCGACGACGTTGGCGTTGACCGCATCGAAGAAGACGCCGAATCCGCCGCGGACGAGCAGGTTGCCTTCGCCTGTCACGTCATACGCAAAACCAACGCGTGGCGCGATTCCGTGAAAGTCGGTGGGCACCAGCGATGGCAGCACTCCGTGATCGCCAGGAAAGCCGAGTCCGCCGGGGGCCGTGGGAAAGACCGTCGACTGGATACCGGGAACAAACGTCGCCGACTGTCCGTGCGGTTCGAACCACTGGAAGGGCAGTTCGTAGCGCAGGCCGTAGTTGACCGTCATCTTCGGGGTCGCGCGCCAGTCGTCCTGCAGGTACAGAAAAACGTTGTGCTGGATTCCGCCCTGGATCAGCCGGTTTTGGGCCTGGATCGAATTTGCCAGCCCCATCACGCCATCCGCAATGCTGACGCCGGTAAACGTCGTGCTGAACGAGAGTTCGCCCGGATAGTCCGCGCGCTGTAGGTATTGCAGACGGAGGAACTGGAAGCCGCCCTTGATGCTGTGATTGCCCTTGGTCCAGGAGAGCGACTCGTTCAGTTCGACGTTCTCGTTGATGTGGTCCTGAAATCCCTGCGAGGTGCTTCCCAGTGCAAACGCGTTGGAGAAGTTGAACTCTGGCAG
>Ga0181517_10002904_pt1 | contig 16855 bp, 12 predicted proteins | sample PEATcosm2014_Bin_31_FD_119748 | JGI IMG/M metagenome (GOLD analysis project Ga0181517, IMG submission 119748) | Peatland microbial communities from MTU Mesocosm Facility, Houghton, MI, USA - PEATcosm2014_Bin01_30_metaG | ecosystem: Environmental > Terrestrial > Soil > Wetlands > Peat | place... | reverse complement strand
TGCTCGACGTCGTCGAGCGGCATCTGCAAGAAGCGGCTGCCCACGGCGCGAAAGGCGTCGGTCTCGCCGGTGCAGAAGAAGCGGTAGGAGCCCTCGCGCTCGGCGTCGTTGTCGATGCCCTGGCGCACCAGGACCTCGGCCACCTCACGGGCGATCTCGGCGGCCGGGTTGACCAGCGTGACGTCGCGGCCCAGGTGGCGCTGCAGCATGGGCGCGATCAGGGGGTAGTGCGTGCAGCCCATGATGACCACGTCGGGGCGCTGTTCTTTGAGCGGCGCCGTGAAGCGCCGCACGGCGTCGATGATCTCGTGGCTCGCGACGTCGCCCTCCTGGATGAAGGTGGCGAGGCCGGGGCAAGCCTGCTGGATGACCTCGGCGCCGCCGTCAAGCGTGCTGATGGCGCGCACGTAGCTGCCGCTGGCCACCGTCGCCTCGGTGGCGAGCACGCCGATGCGCCGGTAGCGCGACGTCTGCACGGCGGCCCTCGCGCCCGGCATGATGACGCCGATGATGGGCGTCGAGAACTGTTCCTGCAGCGCCGGCAGCGCCGCCGCCGTGGCCGAATAGCAGGCCACCACGAGCAGCTTGACGCCGCTGTCGTCTAAGAAGGTCGCGATCTGGCGCGCGAAGAGGCGCAGGTCGTCCTGGCTTTTGGAGCCGTAGGGGAACCGCGCGGTGTCGCCCAGGTAAACGAAGTCTTCGGCCGGCATGGTCACCAGACACTCGTGCAGCACGGTGAGCCCCCCGATGCCGGAGTCGAACATGCCGATCGGCCGAGCGCGCAGCACAGCCGGGTCGGCGGCGCGCTTGACGGCGCGCTTGACGGTGGGGTTGTCGGCGGGCGGGTGAGTCACCGCATGCGCTCCTCGGTCGCTTCGCGGAGTCGGAAGTATACCGCATCGACCCGCAGGCTCGCGGCTTGACAGGGCCGGGCTCGACGGTCAAGCCGAAGGTCGCAACGGCCGATACTTAGACACTGAAAGGCCGCCGGCGCGAAGACCGACGGCGGGCAGACCCGACACGAGGATCTGGGACATGGGCGACTGCGACATAGAGCGCTTCATCTTCCCCGACGGCACCGAACGCGACATGCTCGTCTTCGAACGCGAGACCGCCGTGTCCTGCCCAGCCGCATCCGACCCCGCCGCGCCGCGCGACGCGCACATCTGTCCGCTGTGCCGCTCGCCGCTCGTGCACCCCACCGAGTGGCAGCGCAGCGGCGCCTCGACCTGGCACATCACCCTGCGCTGCCCCAACTGCGAGACGCAGCGCACGGTGACGCTCGACCGCCAAGAGGTCGAGCGCTTGAACCGGGCGCTCTACGAAGGCACCGAGCACCTCGCCCGCCAGGCCGACCAGCTCGTGCGGCGTCACTTCCAGGAGGAGACCGCCAAGTTCGTCGCCGCCCTCGACGCCGACCTCATTCTGCCCATCGACTTCTAGCGATCCGCGGACGGCCCGCACGGCGTAGCGCGGCCTCTCCCCCACCGCGGCGCTCGCCCGTTCGACGCCCTTCCCGGGCGTCTCGACCACGCCTCAGCCCGGCTGCGCCGCCCGGCGCCCGCGGTTGGCCAGGAACACGCCGCCCAGCACGACCACTGCAGCCACCGCCTGAGCCGCCGCGAACCGCTCGCCCAGCACGATGAAAGCGCCGATCACGGCGATCACCGGCACGACGTTGGTGAACGCCGAGGCCCTGCCGGCGCTCACGAAGCGCAGGCCGTAGTTGAGCAGCAGGTAGGCCACGATCGAGCCGAGCAGCGCCAGGTAGAGCGTGGCGCCGACGGCGGCGATGGTGGGCGTCTTCACGCCCACGAGCGCCGCCTCGACCGCCGCCAGGGGCGCCATGAACAGCGCCCCGAACAGGTTCTGGAACGTCGTGACGAAGAGCGCCGAACGCGTGACCATGAGGCCCCGCGCCATGACCGTGTAGAGCGCGCCGGCCACGCAGGCGGCGAGCACCAGCAGGTTGCCGCCCAACGTACTGCCGCCGGCGCCGCGCGCGCCGAGCTCGACGAGCGCGGCCACGCCGGAAAACGACAGCACCACGCCCAGCCACTGGCTGCCCGTGGTGCGCTCGCGGACGGTGAAGGCGTTGATGACGAGCACGAAGATGGGGATGGTGGCGATCAGAATGGCGGCGTCGCTCGCGCTCGTGTGGGCGATGCCGAGATTCTCGAAGGTGAAGTAGACGGTGAGCGAAACGAAGCCCAGCGCCGCCAGACGACCGAGCTCGCGGCGACTGACCGTCTCGCGCCCGCCTCGCCGTCGCCAGACGAGCCACAGGATGGCGCCGGCCACGGTGAAGCGCACGAACGCGATCAGCAGGGGCTCGAAGCCCCGCAGCGCGACCTTGGTGGCCACGAACGTGCCGCCGAAGGCGACCGCCATGCCGACCAGCGCGGCGTAGGCCTTGAGCGGGGGGCGGGATTCGGGCGAGCCGTTCACCCCCCGGACTCTACAGGATGAAGGTCCAGTGCTGTCGCGCCGTGCTTCTCAGCCGCGCGGCCGGCGCGTGCGCCAGTGGAAGAGCGCGCCGAGCAACATGCCCAGCAGCAAGCCGAGGATGGCGGCGAAGAGCACCAGCCAGACGAGCGAGACAGACGAGGCGCCGAACACCCAGCTGACCCTGACGTGGCCTGTGTTGGCGAGCACCAGCGCGATCAGGAAGACCAGGATCACGACGGCGGCGCCGGCGTAGAAGTACAGGCGAGCGCGATGGGCCTTGCGGCCAAAACGGGCGCCGCGGGTCTCGGCGGCGGCCGCTCCCCCACCGACGGCGTCGGGCGGACGATCGGCCGGCGATCCTGTCGGATCGTCCCGGTCGAACGGAGGTCCTGTGGGGCTCATGTGCCCTCCTTTCTTTTCTGTCTCAGCGCGGCCGCGCCCGACGACCTGGGCCGCGGCGCACATGGACGGTGGGACTACGAAGCGAACCGCGCCTCCCACTCGGACAGCGACATGTCGAGCAGGCCGCTGGCCGGGTCCGGTGCGGCATTCCTGGCGAGCACGAGGTACGGTGCGCAAGTGAGGGCGCAACCGACGTGCCCTTCTGGCACCCACTCCATCTTGAACCCGACGAACATCTCCTTGTACTTGACGTCCTGATCTTCGCCGCAGAGCACGACGCTGTCGACGATATGCTCCATGCGGGCGTGAAGCACGTTCTCACGCTCGCCATCGGTCGCCCCGGGAATGTCCTGCCCGACATCCTCGATGAAGAGGCTCGAGTCGCGGTCGCGGTGCTCGGCGATCGCCAGGGCGATGGCCGACCACACCGCGGTCGGGCCGATGACGGTGGTGTCTTTGGTCGCGCACACGACGTGCGATCCCGGCAACAGGGGAAAGCGCCTCGCCGCCGCCGTGCCGAACAGGCGCTCGCCGGCCTCGAGCAGCGGGGCCACCGGATAGACCGGGATCTCGGCGCCGTCGTGACGCCTGCGCCGCATGATGGGCTGGATCGTCCCGTCAGTCAGGCCGTCGTGACGGGCGAGGTCGTAACCCCACACGGCGCCGTTCAGACCGTTGAACGACGACGCGGCCAGCATGTTGATCTGCCCGGCGTAGGCGTCGTTCTTCTCGGCGCGATCGTAGGAGACGATGCCCTCAAGGACCGTGTCGAGGTTCTTCACGACGGTCCCGGTCGAGAGCTTCAGCACGGAGATGTACCCGAGACCGCTGGCCCCGGGGTTGCCGTACCCGTCGCAGTAGTCGTCGAAGGGGCCGACGGCCCCGTTGACGACCTCTTCGATGGTGATTGCCTTGTGAAGTTGCATGCAGCCTCCTGGAGGATCGGTGTCGTTGGTGCGCCCGGCGAGGGTGGTCGTGCGACTCGCCGACGTGGTGGCGTCAGCTGGCTTTCACGTCGGCGAGCGGTGTCGCGGTAACGGGAGCGACAGGGGCGTCGGGCAGGTCGAGCAGCACGGCGTCGGGGTGCACGATCCCCCAGCTGGGCTTCTTGAAGATGCTGGCCAGAAACGGCGGCAGCGAGCACACGACGATGCCGATCAGCATGGCGCCGATGTAGATCGGCGTGGGCCAGTGCGGGATGCCGCTCGGGGGAAAGAAGCCGACGACCAGGCCGAAGGCCGACCCGACGATACCCATGCCGGCCACGACCCACATGCCCAGGTAACGACCGCCGGGAATGCGGTACGGGCGCGCCGTGTCGGGCTCGGTGTAGCGCAGCCGGATCGCCGAGCTGAGCATCAGCAGGTACATGAGCACCGTAAGCTGCGTGGTGAGCGCCGTGAGCATCCAGTAGCTCGTGTTGACGCTGGGCACGAACAGGAACACCAGAGAGAAGAAGGTCCCCAGTGCCCCCTGGAAGAGGAGCATGGCCACGGGAACGTGGCGTTTGTTCACGTAGTGCAGCTCGGGCGGCAGCTCGCCGCTCTCCTCGGCGGCGTAAACACCCTTCGACGGTCCCAGCATCCAGGTGCTGATCACCGCGAGCGTGCCGAGGCCCACGAGAGCCGCCATGACCTTCGTCGCCCAGCCACCCAGGCCCAGCTGCTGGAAGAAGTCCTGGAAGGACTGCATCAGCCCCGACACGAGGCTGAGCTTGTCTTGGGGCACGACGAACGCGATCGCCAGCGTCGCCAGGACCGAGACCACGAGGATGAGCCCGGTCGACAGAAAGACGGCGCGGGGGTAGTCGCGTCGTATGTTGCGGGTCTCTTTGGCGTGATAGCCGGCCATCTCGACCCCGGCAAAGCCGAGCAGGACGCCGGCGAAGAAGACGACGTTGTTCACGCTCCCCAGATCGGGCATGAGCTTGCTGACGTGAAAGGGGATGGCGTTGTGCCGTCCCGCGACCAGCCAGAAGATGCCCAGGCCGATCAGCAGCGCCGCAGGGAACAGCGTGCCGACCACCACGGCCAGGTTGTTGAAGCGCAGGATCCCCCTGAGGCCGAAGAAGTTGGCCAGCGTCAAAGCCCAGAACACCACCAGCATGACGACGACCAGGTAGAGCTTGTTCTCGGCAAGGCTCGGGGCAAAGATGTACGCGAGCGTGGCCGCCACGAACGAGAGGACGGTCGGAAACCACACGACGTTCTCGATCCAGTCGAACCAGACTGCCAGAAAGCCTGTCTGCGAGCCCCACCCCTGCTTGACCCAGGCGTACATGCCGCCGGCGCGCGGCCAGCCGGTGGCGAGCTCGGCCGCCACGAAGGCCAGCGGTATGAAGAAGAACACGGCCCCCGCGACGTAAAAGGCGATGCTCGCCCAGCCGTATTCGGCGAGGCTCGGCAGGCTCCGCAGGGTAAGGATCGCCGCGACGGTGATCAGGGCGATCCCGCCGGGGCCGAGGAACCGCGACGCCGCGGGCGGCGGCGAGGCGGCCCGCCGCACGGCGGGATGTTGACTACGACTGAGTCGCTGGGCTGGCATGGCGCTCCTTCACTGGGGGTCCGGCTCACACGCGCGAGACGGCTCTGATGAGGTCACTCGGCGGCTGGCGACCACCATCGGGGAATGGCCGTCAGCTCGCTTCAGGCGATGACGGTGAGGGTGTAGTCGCCGTCGTCGCGACCCACGCCGTGCAGGGCATGCTCGAAGCCGGGGAATCGTCGGTCGAACTCCTGCAAGGCATCCAGGTAGGCGATGTGGGGACCGTCGGGCGCGCCGCAGTTCTCGCCCGGCATGAGCAGCGGGATGCCGGGCGGGTAGGGCACGACGCCGACAGCCGTGGTGCGCCCGGCGGCAGCGGCGAGCGTGACCTGCTCGACCGTGCCGTGCACGACGTGGGCGAAGGCGTCGGCGTTCTTCAGCTCCGGGGTCGGCAGCGTCGCGAACGCCGCGTGGAGCGCGTCGAGCTGCCCGGTCGCTCGCAGGGTCTCGTGCATCTCGCCGGCAAGGTCAGCGAGCCCCATCGACCCATAGACCCTGGGGGCTCCGGCGACCACGGCCGGCAAGACCCGGGTGAGCGGCGCGTTGCGGTCGAAGTCGCGCTTGAAGTCGCACAGCGTGGTGAGCAGCGACCCCCACTTGCCCTTCGTCACGCCCATCGAGAACAGAAAGAGGACCGAGAAGTCCTGGGTCTTTTCGGCGACGATCGAGGCGCGCTCGTCGAGGTAGGCGGTGAGCAGGGGCGCCGGAATGCCCCAGCGTTCGAGCCTGCCGTCGTCACCCATGCCGGGAGTGAGCACCGTGACCTTGATCGGGTCGAGCATGGCGTAGCCGTACGGCAGCCCGCTGAAGCCGTGCCAGGTGTCGTCGGGATGCAGCTGCCAGGGGGCGGCACTCTTGACCAGCAGCTCGTCGGGTGCGTCGTGGAAGGCGACGCTGTGGCCGGTCGCGGGCTCCGTGACGCGATCAGGCTGCCAGCCACGGAAGAACCAGTCGGCGCCGAAGTCGTAGGCCGTGCGCGCAAGGGCCTTGCGAAACGCCACCGCCTCCTCGATCGACTCCGTGGTGAGCACCTGGCCGCCACGACCCGCCATCATGCCGGCGGCCACGTCGTTGGACGCGATGATCGCGTAGAGCGGCGACGTGCTGGCGTGCATCATGAAGGCTTCGTTCAGGCGCGGCAGGTCGATCGGGCGGCGACCGTTGCGCACGTGGATGTACGACGCCTGCGACAGCGCCGCGAGCAGCTTATGCGTCGACTGGGTGACGAACGTCGTGGGGCCATCCGGCTCGGGGTCGCCGCGGTGCATGGCGTGGCGCTCGTGGTAGATGGGGTTGAAGGCGGCGTAGCCATACCAGGCCTCGTCGTAGTGGATGCGGTCGATGTGCGCGCCCAGCACCTTGTTCACGGTGGGGACGTGGTACAGCAGACCGTCGTAGGTCGAGTTGGTGACCGTGGCCAGGACGGGCCTCGCGCCCGTCGGGGCGAGCGGCGAGGCGGCGATCTTCGCGTCGATCGCCTCCCTGGTCATCTCCTCGGGCAGTATCGGGCCGATGATGCCGTAGCGGTTGCGGATCGGCATCAGGTAGACCGGCACCGCGTGGGTGATGGTATCGGCCTGCTCGATCGACTTGTGCGCGTTGCGATCGTTGACGACCACGTCGCCGGCGACGACCGAGGCCTGGTGGACAACGCGGTTCGAGGTCGATGTGCCGTTCGTCACGAAGAGCGTCATGTCGGCGTTGAAGACCTCGGCGGCGCGTCGCTCGGCCTCGCCGATGGGGCCGGAGTGGTCGAGCAGCGAGCCCAGCTCGCCGACTGAGGTCGAGAGGTCTGAGCGAAACATCTGTTCGCCGAAGAAGTCGAAGAAGAGGCGCCCCGTGGGCGACTTGCGAAAGGCCGCGCCGCCTTCGTGCCCGGGCGTGTGCCACGAGTACTCGTGCCGCGCCGCAAAGGCCCGAAGCGCGGCGAACATGGGCGGCATGATGGCGGCGCGGTGGGCGGCCGCGGCGTCGTGGAGCCTGCCCGCGATCCAGTCGGCCGTGTCGTCGAGCAGGTAGACGTACTCGTTGACGTGTCGGGTCACGCCGGTCGGAACGTCGGCAAGGGCGGTGCGGTCGGCCATGAGCCAGATCGGCAGACGATCGTTCTGCTCGCGGGCGCGGGTCAGCAGCTCCTGCGTGTGGACGGCATCGCCCGAGAGGTCCCAATCGACCACGGCGACATCGACCGACGCGTCGGCGCGCAGCACGGCCAGGCCGTCGTCGGCCGAATGCGCGGCGATGACGCGTACCCCGAGGTCGTCGAGAGACCGGTCGAGCGCGCCCAGCGCGCGGCCCTCAGCCGAGTCTGCGGCGGACCCATCGTGGACGATGAGGACGGTGAGGGGGACTGGTGCGCATGACATGTGGACCTCCGTGGCAGCTTGGCGAGTCGGCCCGGTGAAAGGACGGAGTCGCGGTGCGCGGCCCGGGGTGAGCACGGGGGGCCACGTGAGTCGCATGACGTACGGAGTTCCCTGTTCCGGCCTCGTACGTCGGTCTGCTTGTCAGCGGCGCCGCCACCCCCCGCCCTCGTTCGCAGGCCGGGCGAGCCGAGCCGGAGGCGGCACGGGCGCAGCGACGTTCATTGACGAGCGCCCTTCGCGCATCCGGTAAGACGGGACGACGCAGGGTGCGAGGATCGTTGCGGGAATCGCGCCGAAGGTCGTGCGCGGTGGGTGTGGCCGGCGGTACGCGGCCGGCGGAAGCATCGTTGTGGCCACGAGGCGAAGGTCGAGGTCGTGCGCCAAAAGCGGGGCGCCCGAGTCGCCGAGTACGTCTATGCCTGCATCTCCCACTGTCCCCTTGGCTCCAAAGTCACCAGTGCCCTCGCGGGACGGAAAACGCGGGTGGTCATCGTCTCGGGCGGTCACGTCGGGCGCACACGGCGTTCGTGGACGCCCTCTAAGTATTATGGTAATCCGCCAGATTCAAACGCGCGGCCACAGCACGCCGACGCCGGCCGAGGACGCTGCCGGCGCGCTCGGACTCGAACCTCGGCCGACCCGGGCTCGTGCCGCGCACGAGCGACCGCCGCCCGCCGGGGAGCGCCTGTTACGTCAGCCGCAGGACGACCACCTGCAGGTCGTCACGCAACCGGCCGCCCCCGAAGGCGCGAGCGGCGGCGGCCACGCCGTCGGCGACAGCCTGAGCGGGATGGCCGTGCAGGTCGGAGACCGCTTCGAGCAAGCGTGCCTCGCCGAACAGCCGGATGCCCTGGCGAGCCTCGGTGACGCCGTCGGTGTAGAGCACGAGAGCGTCGTTGCGGTCGAGCTCGACCTCGGCGTTCGCGAAGGTGTACGCGAACGACCCGAGCGGCGGTCCGAACTCGACGTCGAACACGCCGCAGGCCGCGGCGCCAAGGCGGACGGGCGCGGGGTGGCCGGCGCTCGCGTAGCTCATTCGCCCGGTGCCCGGGTCGAGCACGGCGCAAAAGGCCGTCACATGGGGGTCGTCGGGGTTGAGCTTGATCAGGAGGTCGTTGGTGCGCCCCAGCACGAACGCCGGCGAAAGGTCGATCGTGGCGAAGGCGCGCATCTTGGAACGCACGGTCTCGGTGTGCCCGGCCGCCTTGACCCCCTTGCCGGCGACATCGCCGATCAGCGCCACGACGTGCGTATCGTCGACCACAAAGACGTCGCTGAAGTCGCCACCCACGAGCTCGGGCTCGAACGCGGCCCTGGAGACCCAGCCCAGCTCGAGGCCGGCGACGGCCGGCAGCGGGTGCAGGAAGTTCTGCTGCAGGGTGAGGGCGATATGGCGTTGCACTTCGTAGCGGCGGGTGAGCTCGTCGACGTCGAAGAGCGTCATGACCGCGCCGTCGATGCGCCCGTCGACGGTCTCGTAAGGGCGCACCTGCATGATGTACCAGCGTCCCTGGTCGTCTTGTACCTCACGCTCGCGCAGGGTCGTCGAGGCGATCACCTCGCCGAGCACGGAGGCCAGGTCGACCACATCGATGGGCAGGCGAAGGTCGGTGATCGGTCGCCCGATGTCGCCGGGGATCACCTTGAACAGGAGCTCGGCGGCCGGCGTGAAGCGCCGGATGCGCAGGTCGCGGTCGACCATGATGATGGGAAAGCTCACGCTGGCCAGAAGGTTGGTGAGGTCGTCGCCCACCTGGCCGAGCTCGCTGTTGCGGGCGCGCAGCTCCTGGTTGGTGGACTGCAGCTCCTCGTGAGTGGTCTCGAGCTCCTCGTTGACGCTCTGCATCTCCTCGCCGCTCGAGAGCATCTCCTCGTTGGCCGCGCGCAGCTCCTCGTTGACCGCCTCTTTGTCTGAGACCACGGCTTCAAGGCGCTCCCGCGTCGCGTTCAACTCGTCGCGCAGCCGCCGCAGGTCGTCGGCCTTCGCCGGCGCCGCCGCGGTCTTCGCCGGGCCGTCGGGCCCCGCCGGCCGCGCGGCCTCCTCAAAGAGCACGACGAAGTGCGCCGCGCCGTTGGCGTCGAACGGTATGGCGTGCAGGTCGACCGCCCGACGTCCGGCATCGCCGTCGCCGAAACGCAGACCCGAGAGCACGACTCTGCCCCCCGTGCGGGCGGCATCGGCGAGCGCGGCCCGCACGTCGCCTGCCAGGTCGTCGCGGATCATGTCGAGCAGGTTCAGGCTCGGCCTGCCGGGCCTGTTGGCGAGGTAGGGCTTCGTGTCGCCGCGAAACTCGACGATGGCGTACTGCGCGTCGACCGTGACTCCCGCCGGCGCGAACCCGGCCAGCACGGCCGCGTCGGCCCGCTCGCGCACGCTGGGCTTGACCTTTGGGGGGGCAACGGGCGGCGCGGCGGCCGGGCTGCCGGTCCCTTCGTGGTCGTCGCGGATCGGCAGGAATACGGCGCCGGCCGCGGCAGGGAGCTTCTTGAACACCTTGTGTTTCTTGTCGACTGCCTCGAACAACTGAGCAGAGCCGCCCAACGACTCGGAGCGGCCCAGCACCAGGTATCCGCCGGGCACGATCCCGTAGTGCAGACTGGGGATGACGCGCCGCTGCAAGGCGGTTCCGAGGTAGATGAGCAGATTGCGGCAGCTCACCAGGTCGAGCCGGGAAAACGGCGGGTCGGCGGTCACGTCGTGGCGCGCGAACACGCACAGGTCGCGCACGGTCTTGGCGACCTTGTACCCGTCGCCGGAGGCGACGAAGTAGCGACGCAGCAGATCGGGGGGGACCTGCGCGGAGATGCTTGGCGCATAGGTGCCCTGGCGTGCGTGCCGCAGGTCGGGCTCGTTGATGTCGGTGGCGAAGATCTTGACGGCGAGGTCGCGGTCCTGGCTGGCCATCGCGTCGAGCACAGTTATGGCCAGACTATAGGCCTCTTCGCCGCTGGAGCAGCCGGGCACCCAGATACGCACCGGGTCGCCGTCGTTCTTTAGCGCCAGCAGTTCGGGCAGGACCAGCTCGCGCAGCACGGCGAAGGTCTCAGGGTCGCGGAAGAACTCGGTGACCATGATGAGGATGTCGCGGTAGAGGGCCTCGATCTCGGCGGGGTCCGAGCGCAGCCGATCGACGTAGTCCTGGAGATCGCTGCTTCGGCTGAGCAGGACGCGCCGCGCGAGGCGGCGCCGCACGGTGGGCAGCTTGTAGGCCGAGAAGTCGACTCCGAACGCGTCGCGCAGCAGGGCGAAGACATCGCCGAGCAAACCGGCGTCGTCGTCGTCGCTGCCGTCGGCGCCGGCGGACACCATCGCACCGATCAGACGAGGGTCGGCTCCCAGGCGGGCAAGCTCCGCTGCGATCTCACGCGGCGGTAGCACAAAATCGACCGCCCGCGATGCGATCGCGGCGGCCGGCATGCTCGGGTAGTCGGCCGACATCGGTTCCTGGGCGAAGGTCACGCCACCCGCCGACTTGATGGCCGCAATGCCCTGGGCGCCGTCCGAGGCGGCGCCCGAGAGGATGACGCCACACGAGAGCTCGCCCAGATCGGCGGCCAGCGAGCGCAGAAACGCGTCGATCGGCAGGTGGTGCCCGGCGGCGTCGTGGCGCGGCGTGAGCTTGAGCCGCCCTTCGGCGAACTCCATGTCGGCGTCGGGCGGTATGACGTAGACGTGATCGGGAGCGACGCACAGTCCGTCGCTCACCTCGATGACGGGCATGGCGGTCCTGGCGGACAGCAGGTGCGTAAGAAGACTGGGGTGATGCGGGTCGAGATGCTGCAAGAAGACGAACGCCATGCCCGTGTCGAGCGGCAGCTGCTCGAGCAGCGTGGAGAACGCCTGGAGGCCTCCGGCCGACGCCCCCGATGCCGGCCACCACGCACGACGGCGGAGGCTCGCCGGACTCGACAGGCGTTGACGCCGCACCGTCGGATGATGGGCGCCCGACGGGACTTTCGTCAGTCACGCGCGCTCCTGTTCATAGGGTACAGGCACGTGCCGAACGCCAGACAATGGCGCCTGACGCTGTCGCGTAGCGTCGCTTGGTCTCCTGGAGTATACGCGGCGGTGCGCCGTTTGGCTAAGCGATCATGGCGCCGCGGCGCCGCGGCGAGGCCAAAGGCGGCCGGGCAGGCCCGCGGGAGCCCGCGCCCGGAAAGCCTAGCGAGCCACCGGCAGGCGCACCTCGGTGACGTAGTCGGCGGGCGCCGCGCCGCTGTCGCTGCCCACCAGGTAGACCTCGCTGGCCGGGCCGGTGACCGCGTAGCCCAGCGCGGTGAGCTCTTTGCTGAGGGCATCGTACCCTGCGCCGATCTCGGCGTAGGGTCCGTTGTGGGTGGTAACGAGAGCGTAGTGACCGGGCAGCGTGCCGGAACGCACGCCCTGGCCGTTATCGGGCATCGTGCCGTGGGCGCCGAGCGCGATCGGCACCGCCACTTCGTAGTCGGCGTCGTCGGGGTCGGCGAGGTCCAGGTCGAAGCGCGCCATCGGCGGCCCCGCCGGCGCCAGACCGGCGTCGACGATCGCGGCGAAGAGCCGCGCGAACGGCTCCCGCATCTTCCTCACCGAGCCGTGCACGCCAAGGTAGGCGATGGTCTGTTCGGGTATGGCGATGAGTTCGACTGGGTTGGGCACGAGCGGGCTCCTTTGCCGGGCGACGAGGTCTGCGCTCGTAGGCTACCCGCTGAGGCCGGGCGCGCAACGCGACGGCTCGCGAGCACCTTTTACGTGGGCGCCCTCTCCGCCGGGACGTCGAGGACTTGGGCGGCTAGCCCTGGCGCGTGCGACAGTCCGGACACACGCCGTAGACCTCGAGATGATGGCCGTAGACGCTGAACCCCGTGGTGCGCTCGAGCTGGTGCTCGAGGTACGAGAGGTCACCGGCGCCGTCGAAGTCGACGACCTTGCGGCAGACCCCACAGATCAGTGGGTGGCTGTGGCCGATGCGCGTCGCCGTGTAACAGGTCTCGCCGTCACGCAGCTGCACGCGGCTGACCAACCCAAGGTCGATCATCAGGGCGATGGTGCGATAGACGGTCGACTGGCCGATGCTCTGGGGTTGCAGTGCCTCGACGGCCTCGCCGATGCTCGCGGCGCGATTCGACGACGAGAGGAATTCCCAGATCAGGCGACGCTGCCGCGTGTACGGTATGCCGCGCTGCGAGAACACGGCCTCGATATCGAGCTGTGGGCGTGGCGCCGACGCTTCCATGCCCGGAAGTCTTTTCAGATGCCGTGCTCCTGTCAACCGCCGATCGCCGTGGCCGTTCCGCCCAGGTGCGCGGCGACCAGGTGTGCGAGGCTCGCCGAGGTGGGGTGCGCGGCCTCGCAGTCCAGCCGCACGCCCAGCCCACGGGCCGTCGCCGTGGTCGACGGGCCGATGCTCGCGGTGAGCTGGCCGGCGACCGGTCCGGCTGGGTAGGCCTCGAGAAAGCGGCGCACGGTGGCCGAGCTCGGAAAGGCGACCGCGTCGAAGTCGTCGAGAGGCGGCAGCGGAGCGTGCTCGTCGGTCGCCAGCTCGAGCACGGCAAGCTCGGCCGCCGCGGCGCCGCGCGCGACCAGACCGTCGACCGCATGGCCCTCGCCGCCGGCCTCGCCGACGAACAGCACACCGCGCCCCTCGGGCTGCGGAAAACCCGCGGCAAAGCCGGCGGCCTCGGCGGGCGCGTAGTCGACGTGCAGCCCGCAGCGACCGAGCTGCGCGGCGGTGGCCGGCCCCAGCGCGCCGAGCCGCGCCGCTCCCAGGGCGCGCACGTCACGACCCATGCCGGCGAGCTGTTCAAGCAGCGCCCCAAGGCAGGCCGGCGAGGCGAACACGAGCCAATCGGCCGCCGCCAGGCGCGCGAGCAGGTCGGCCGCAGCGGGCAGCGTCGCGGCACGCAGCACCGGCACTTCGCAGGTCTCGGCCCCGGCGGCCTTGAGCAGGCGCACCAGCTCGCTGGGCCGCTGCCGCACCCGCGGGACCAACACGCGACGGCCGGCGAGCGGCTGCGAGTCGAACCAGGCGAGCTGCTCGCGCAGGCGCACGACCTCGCCGACGACGACGAGGGCCGGCGGGTGCAACCCGGCGGCGGTCACGCGAGCGGCGATGTCGAGCAGGGTGCCGGTCACCACGCGCTGGCCGGGCGTCGTGCCGCGCTCGATCACCGCGGCCGGCGTGCCCGCCGCGCGACCCTCGGCGACCAGCCGCTCGGCGATGAGCGTGAGGTGCGTCAGACCCATCACGAAGACGAGCGTGTCGGCGCCGTGCGCGATGCCGCGCCAGTCAAGCCGCGACTGCCCCCTGGTGGGGTCTTCGTGGCCGGTGATGATGGCCAGCGACGAGGCGTAGCGGCGGTCGGTGACCGGGATCCCGGCGTAGGCCGGCACGGCCACCGCCGAGCTCACCCCCGGTACGACGACGAAGGGCACAGCGCGCTCGCGCAGATGCGTGGCCTCTTCGCCGCCGCGCCCAAAGACGAACGGGTCGCCGCCCTTGAGCCGCACGACGCAGCGCCCGCGCAGGGCGTGCTCGGCCAGCAGCTCGTTGATGCGGTCCTGCGGGACGGCGTGCACCGCCGCCTGCTTGCCGACGTAGACGAGCTCGGCGTCGGGCGGCGCCAGCGCCAGCATGCTGCTGTCGGCCAGGCGGTCGTAGACGACCACGTCGGCGGCGGCGAGAGCCTCGGCGCCGCGGCGCGTGAGCAGCCCCGGGTCGCCGGGGCCGGCGCCGACCAGATAGACGGTGCCGGGCACACGGATCTCGGCGGGGCCGTCACCGGCTGCGCTGGCTGCAAGGTGGTGGTCAGGTGCCATGGCGGTCTATCCTTCTCGCGTATGTCTGATGGAAGCACAGAGGCGCCCGTGGGCGCGCCCTTCTACCTCGCCGCGCTCGACCTGCGCGGTCGTCGCTGCCTGGTGGCCGGCGGCGGCGGCGTCGCCCGGCGCAAGGCCCTGGGTCTGCTCGCGGCCGGCGCCGAGGTGCTGGTGGTGGCGCCACAGGTCGGCGACCTGCCGGCCGGCATCGCCGTCGAGCGGCGCGCCGTGCAGCCGGCCGACCTCGACGGCGCCGCGCTCGCGGTGTGCGCCACCGGCGACGCCCTGGTGAACGCGACGCTGGCCGCCGAGGCTCGCCGCCGCGGCGTCTGGGTGAATGTGGTCGACGACCCCGGAGCCGGCGATTTCACCGTGCCGGCCACGCTGCGCCGGGGCGCCCTGCAAGTGGCCGTCTCTACCGGCGGCGCCAGCCCCGCGCTGGCCGCGCGCCTGCGCGCCGAGCTCGAGGAGCGATTCGAGCCCGACTACGGCGCCCTGGTGGCGCTCCTCGGTGAGCTGCGCCGCGCCTGGGAACCGGCGGCCATCGCCGCCGGCGTGGCCCCCGACTCGCGGCGCAAGGCCTGGCAGCGCGTGCTCGACCTGCCGCTGCTCGAGCTGCTGCGGGTGGGCGACCATGCCGGCGCCCGCCGACGGGCGCAGGCCGTGCTCGACGACGCCTTGTCGAGCGCCGGCTGACAAACGCCCGCTCACCGCGGCTCCAGCCCGACGATGTCCTCGAGCAGCGCGCGGTCGAGGTGCGCCTCGAGGTGGTCGGCGAGGCGGTCGATGTCGTCGCCGGCCGGCGTGCTGGCGGGCCGTGACGGCAGCCCGCGGGCGCTGCGCAAGCCATTCAGAAAGGCGCCGCGCAACTCGGGGTCGTCGAACAGGCCGTGCACGTAGCTGCCGCAGACCACGCCGTCGGCCGACACGGCGCCGTCGTCGTGGGCCTCGCCGTCGGCGCCCCGCAACCGCAGGAGCGCGCCCACTCCGGGCCCGGCGACCGACTCGCCCATATGGATCTCATAGCCGCGCAGCGGCGTGCCCGCGGCGCCGAGCGCGCCGCCCAGCAGCTCGCCCTCGACCCGCACCGTGCGCTTGGCGGCAGCGAAGGTGGTCACCACGTCGAGCAGCCCCAGGCCCTCGACGGCCGCTTGGCGCGACTCCACGTGATCGGGATCGAAGATGCGGCGGCCGAGCATCTGGTAGCCGCCGCAGACGCCCACCACCGGCGTACCGGCGCGCGCGGCCAAGGCGATCGCCGCATCGAGACCGCGAGCGCGCAGCCACTCGAGATCGGCGATGGTGCTCTTGGTGCCGGGCAGCACGACCGCCGCGGCGCCGGCCAGCTCGTCGGGTGTGGTCGCGTAGCACACGTCGACGTCGGGCTCGTCGGCCAGCGCGTCGAGATCGGTGAAGTTGCTGATGAAGGGCAGGCGCACGACGGCGATCCGCAGCGGCGCCTGCCAGCGGCCCTGGTGGCGGCGGTCGTCGATGCCCAGCGAGTCCTCCTCGTCGCCGCGCCAGTCGGCCAGCATGGGCACGACGCCCAGGGTGGGCACGCCGGTGCGCTCGCGCAGGAACGCAAGGCCGGAGTCGAGCAGACCGGCGTCGCCGCGGAACTTGTTGATGATGAAGCCCTTGATGAGGGCGCGCTCCGCGGGCGTGAAGAGCTCCATGTGACCGACCAGCGAGGCGAACACCCCACCGCGGTCGATGTCGCCCACGAGCAGCACCGGGCAGTCCGCGTGGAGCGCCATCTTCATGTTGACGATGTCGTGGTCACGCAGGTTGATCTCGGCCGGGCTGCCCGCGCCCTCGATGACGATCAGGTCGTTGGCGGCTCGCAGGCGCGCGAACGCGGCCGTCACGGTGGGCCAGACCTCGGCCTGGTAGGCGTGGTACTCGCGCACCGACATGTGGGCCACCGCCCGGCCCAGCACGATCACCTGGCTGCCGGTCTGCGAGCTCGGCTTGAGCAGCACGGGGTTCATGTCGACGTGCGGCTCGACGCCCGCCGCCCGGGCCTGGTAGGCCTGCGCGCGGCCCAGCTCGCCGCCCTCGGGGGTGACGAAGGAGTTCAGCGCCATGTTCTGCGCCTTGAAGGGCGCGACGCGATAGCCGCGACGCGCATAGATGCGACACAGTCCGGCGGCGAGCACGCTCTTGCCCGCGTGCGAGCCGGTGCCCACGACCATAAGGACGCGCTGACGGTGGGCGTCGGCGGCGCTTCCGGCACGGGCGCTTCCGGCACGGGCGTTGTCGGCACGGGCGTCGGTCATCAGAACTCCACTCCTCTGCG
>Ga0181517_10002903_pt1 | contig 16855 bp, 14 predicted proteins | sample PEATcosm2014_Bin_31_FD_119748 | JGI IMG/M metagenome (GOLD analysis project Ga0181517, IMG submission 119748) | Peatland microbial communities from MTU Mesocosm Facility, Houghton, MI, USA - PEATcosm2014_Bin01_30_metaG | ecosystem: Environmental > Terrestrial > Soil > Wetlands > Peat | place... | reverse complement strand
CGGGTGTGATTGCACGGGCCTTGTACCCGCATCTGGCGAAGGCCGATCACGCCTATCCGGCGTTGCTGCGCGAGCTGATGCCGCACGGCCTGCTAGGGCTGACCGTGGCCGGCCTGGCGGCGGCGCTGATGGGGCACATCAGCGCGACTTACAACTCCATCGCCACGCTCGTGACGCGCGATTTCTACCTCTACTGGCGGCCGCGCGCATCGGCCGAACGGCAGGTATTTTGCGGGCGCGTGGCGGTGCTGGCGGTGTTTTTCCTGGGCGCGCTATGGGCCCCGGTGATCGGGACGTTCGGCAATCTGTGGATTTACCTGCAAACCGTCCAGGCTTACTTGATGATGCCGTTTGCCGGCATTTTCTTTGCCGGCGTGTTGTGGAAGCGGACGACCGCAAAGGGCGTCTTAGCCTGTCTGGCGACGACCTGCGTGGTTTGTCCCCTGTTCATGGCGAACGGGCAGGCGAACTTTCTGCCGTTCATGGACAACGCCCTTTTGCGGCCCTGGCTACACGCGGCGTTCGTCGCGTTCCTGATCTCGATGGCCATGCTGGTGATCGTGAGCCTGGCGACGGCCGCAACGTCCGAGGAGAAACTGCGCACCACGACAGTGCGCGATTGGCGGTCGCTGGCGATGCTGGACCATGTGTCCCTCCTCCGCAACTACGCCTTCTGGCTCGGTCTGCTGCTGGCGATCTGCACTACGCTGTGGATCTGGATGCGCTGAGCCGGCGGGCGGCGGGCTTGGTCATCTTCGCAACAACCCCGGCGCTTCGCCGCTCCCGGCGTCGTCTAGACTGAAACCAGTGGGGTTGAATCGGCGCGCAAGATAATGCAAATACGAAGTCGGGATCTGGCCCGATGGGTCGAGGAACTGCGCCGGCGCGAAACGCAACTGGTCTTCGTTCTGAGCCTGGTGATCGGCGCGCTGGTCGGGCTGGTGGTGGTGGCGTTCATCCTGCTTACCGGCAGGCTGGCGGCGCGCATGTACCCGCCGGGCGGGATCGGCCTGCGGCGAATTCTGGTCCCCACGCTGGGGTCGCTCGGCACCGGCTACCTTCTGTATCGCTACTTCCCTTTCGCGCGCGGCAGCGGCATTCCGCAGACCAAGTTCGCTCTGTTCATCAACGACGGCGTCATCAGCCTGCGAACGGTGCTGGGGAAATTTTTCTGCTGCTCGGCATCGCTCGCGAGCGGCATTTCGCTGGGCCGCGAGGGTCCCTCGGTGCAGGTGGGCGCCGGCCTGGGTTCGGTAATCGCGCGGCGCCTGGGTCTCGATAAAGATCGCGTCAAGGCGCTCGTCCCGGTAAGCTGCTCGGCGGCGCTGGCGGCCGCGTTCAATACGCCCATCGCCGCTGTGCTGTTCTCGCTTGAAGAGATCATGGGCGATCTGAACGCGCCCGTGCTCGGCTCGGCGGTCCTGAGTTCGGCCACCTCCTGGATGGTCCTGCATCTGGTGCTGGGCGATGAACCGCTGTTCCACGTGCCGGCTTATCAACTGGTGCATCCGGTCGAGTTCGCCGTCTATGCGGTGCTGGGCGTGGTGGGCGGATTGGGGTCGGTGTGCTTCGTCAAACTGCTGCTGGGAATTCGCGCCCGCTTTGCGCGCTTCCCGCGGCGGACGGTCTGGTTCCAGCCGGTGGCCGGCGGGTTGGGCGTGGGATTGATGGGCTTCTTCGTCCCGGAAGTTCTCGGCGTGGGTTATGACGTGGTGGAGCGCGCGCTCAACGGCGATATGGTGCTGCGGCTGCTGGTGCTGCTGGCAGTGCTCAAGATCGTGGCAACGGCGCTGTGCTACGGCTCCGGCAACGCCGGCGGAATTTTCGGGCCGTCGCTGTTCATCGGCGCGATGATGGGCGGCGCGGTGGGCAGCGTGGCGCACGCGCTTTGGCCGGCGCACACGGCCTCGCCGGGCGCCTACGCGCTGGTGGGAATGGGGACGGCCTTCGCCGGAATCGTGCGGACGCCCATGACTTCGGTGATCATGATCTTCGAAACCACGCGGGATTACACCATCATCGTTCCGCTCATGATCTCGAACCTGATCGCCTTCTTCATCTCTCAGAAGCTGCAAAAGGAGCCGATTTACGAAGCGTTGGCGCACCAGGACGGGGTGCATCTGCCCACCACGGCGGCGGATCCCGCGATGATGCGCGTGGTCCAGGCGATGCGGCCGGCCCCCGAAGCGCTCCCGGCGGAGATGGACGCGGCCACGGCGGCCGGGCGCGTGCACGGAGAATCGCTGGATGCCTGGCCGGTGGCTGGCCGAAACGGCTTCGTGGGGATGGTCCGCAAGGCCGACCTGGAGGGCGCGACCGCGCGCGGCGAGGGCGGGAAGAAGCTGGCCGAGATCGCGGACGAACGCGCTTTTTCGCACTTGCATCCGGATCATCGGTTGGGGCTGGCCCTGGAGCGCATGGGAGCCGAGCACGTCAAGGTACTGCCGGTCGTGAGCCGCGCCAACAAGGGGCAGTTGATGGGCATCGTGACGCTGGACGATGTACTGCGCGCTTACGGCGTGGCAGCCGCAGGCCAAACGGAAAAGAGCGATGGAATCGCCTAGTATCGCCTCGAGCGCTCCCGGCCCATCGTTCCTGGGCACGCTGGCGCTGGTCTTTGTCGCCATCGTGGCGCTGTTCGCCATCGACACGTTCCTGGCCAAGGTAGAGCAGTCCGAGACGGCCGCGCAGGCCGCCCGGCTCTTCCGCGAAGGGCAGCGCCTGGCGCAGGAATGCCGCTCCGCCGATAGCATCGCGCGCTTGCGGGCCGCTCTGGCCCTCTCGCGCGACAACCCGGAATACCAATTGGCGCTGGCGGACGCTCTGTTCAGGGCCGGCAGGCTGGCGGACGCCGATGCGCTGCTCACCACCATGCTGCAGAACGACGCCACGGATGGCGGCGCCAACCTGCTGATGGCGCGCGTGCTGGCCCAGCAGGGAAAGTTGGAAGCGGCCGAGTTCTACTATCACATGGCGATCTATGGCCGATGGCCCCAGGATGCCGCGGCCAACCGCATCAGGGCGCGCTTCGAGCTGATCGACCTGCTGGTGAAGGAGGGCAATCGCAAGGCGCTGCTGGCCGAGCTGCTTCCGCTGCAGGATGAGGCACCGGTGGACCTGGAGACGCGGCGGCGCATAGCCCATCTGTTCCTGCTAGCCGGCTCGCCCGGGCGCGCGGCGGATATGTTCCGGCAGATCCTCCGTGAGAATCGCGAAGACGCGGATGCCTATGCCGGATTGGGCGAAGCCGAGATCGCGAGCGGCAATTACCGGATCGCCGAAACGAACTTAGAGATGGCTGCACGCCTGAAACCCGCAGAAGAAGACATCCGCAAGCGCCTGGAACTGGCGCGCCAGGTGCTGGCTCTCGATCCCATGCTGCGCGGCCTCGGCGCGGCCGAGCGCTACCGCCGGACCCGGGAGTTGGTCGAACTGGCGCTCGACAGCGTGAAGCCATGCGCCGGCGATGGGCCTTCCGGGACGCTTCAAACTCTGACCGACGAAGCGGGCCAGGCGCTCCAGCGGCGCCTGAGCCCCGCGCAGCAGGACGAGGCCACGGAAGCCAATCTGGAACTTGCCGAGCGTCTATGGCAGGCCCGCCAAAAGGAGTGCAAGCAGACGACGCAGCCGGGCGAAGAACCCCTGGCGCTGGTCCTGGCCAAAGATTCGGCAAAATGAGAGTTTCACTTCCGAGTTCTCCTGCCGGGGCTTCGTGCCGGCGTACACCCCGCTCGTGTAGACTCCGCGACGCAATTGGTGACACCCGCGCAAACAACCCGCGCGACAGTCCGCGCAAACGTCCGGAGCAAAGGATCCGCTTTGTTGTATACTGAGACCCGTCGGCGCCCTGGGGCGGGACCGGCGGAAAGGGATCGTTCATGAAGAGGAGAGCATTTCTAAAGTCGCTGGCGGCCGCGCCCGCTGCCTGTCTGGCGCTTCCGCGACTCGCCGAAGCCGCGCTGCCTAAAGCCAAGATCACGCGGGTGCGCATCTACCGTCCGCCCGATCTCAACGAGCTCTTCAACCAGAGCAACATGCTGGTGACGGTGGAGACCGACGCCGGGATCACCGGCATCGGCGAGGGCGGCGCCAAAGATACCCTGGAGCAGTGCGCCGGCTCGCTCATCGGCAAGGACCCGTTCAAGGTCGAAGCCATCTGGCAGGAAGAATACATGGCGTGGTTCTACCCGCCGGGCCGCGAGAAACAGGACGCCATGGGCGCGCTCGACCTGGCTCTATGGGACATCAAAGGAAAAGCCATGGGCCTGCCGATCCACCAGATCCTGGGCGGCGCGGTACGCAACTATTGCGAGTGCTACAACACTGGCAATGTGCGCGTGCCGCCGGGCCCCGGAGGCGCCCCGGCCACGATCAAGGACCGCGTTCAGGCCACCCTGGCCGCCGGCTATAAGGTGTACCGCATCGGCGCGGCCGATCCCGGCAACGGCCCGTGGGACGTGCGCGAGCGGCTGATGCAACTGGCCCGCGAAGCCCAGGAGATCCGCGAAGCCCTCGGCAACACCGGCGACTGGAGCGTCGATTTCCACCAGCGCTTCGAATATATCGATGCCCTGCGCGGCTGCAAGCTGATCGAGCCGTTCTCGCCCTACCTGGTGGAGGACCCCGTCCGCACTGAACATTTCCTGGAGGACATCCCCAAACTCCGCCAGATGACCAGCGTGCCCATCGCGGCCGGCGAAGAGTGGGGCTGGCGCTACGACTTCAACAAGCTGGTCGAGAACCACGATATCGATTACAACCGCTGCACCCTGCCCAACGTCGGCGGCATAACGGAATTCCTCAAAATCATGGCGCTGTGCGACACCCACGCCGTGGGCATCATCCCGCACTTCACCGGTCCGGTGGCCACCGCCGCGCTGGTGCAATGCCTGATCACCTATCCCGGCTCGGTGATGTTCGAATACAACTACGGAGATCGCAAGATCCCGTATCTTCCCGAGTACACGGATTTCAAAGCCGGCAAGCTCTACGCCCCGGATCGTCCGGGCCTGGGCGTGACCATCGACACCAAGCCGCTGACGCAGATCGGTGAAGTCACCCAGGCGATCCACCGCTCGATCTACAGCCGTCCCGATGGCTCGCTGACCCACTGGTAGACCCGGTGGGGCATGCTTTAGCTTGCCCTTGCCCAGTTGACGTCAGTAAACACGCGCCCGGATGTACAATCGATGGTGGCCAGGAAGCCGACTCTTCCCGGCCGCCATCTTTTTTTGCGAGGTGAGCCTCATGACGGTTTCCCGGCGCGGTATGATTCAGGGTTCCGTCGCCACGCTGGCCGGCGCGGGCGCGGTGCTGCCGGCCTCCGGCGCGACTACCCGGAAGAGCAATTACAAGGGCTGCTTCTATTTCTCGGAAGCGTTCAGCGACCCGCAGAGCAACGATGTGAAGATCGCCAAGCAGGTGGGCGTGGATTACGTAATTGCGGGCAACACCTGCCGGGGCCGCAAAGAGGAATACATGGCCAGCGTCCGCCGGGCCATAGACGAGTTCGGCGCGGTGGGCATGAAGATAGCCGGCGTGGAAGGCACTCCGGTATCGATGGAGAGCGTCAAGCTGGGCACGCCCGAGCGCGACGCCGAAATCGAGAACCTGAAGTGGGCCATCGAAGCGCTCTCCAAAAACGGCATCAGCATGATCTGCTACAACTTCATGGCCGGCCTGGGCTGGACGCGCACCAGCCAGTCCGTCCGCGAGCGCGGCGGGGCCCTCACCAGCGAGTTCGATCTCGAAACGGCCACCCGGCAGGGACCCACCGAGTTCGGCGAAATCGGCGAAGAGAAGATGTGGCGGAACATGGAGTACTTCATCAAAGAGATCATGCCGGTGGCCGACAAGTTCAAGATGAAGATGGCGCTGCATCCCGACGATCCGCCGCTCTCGCCCCTGCGCGGCATTGCGCGCATCGTGATCAGCAAAAAGAATTACGAACGCATCATGGCCATGGCGCCCAGCCCCTATAACGGCATCACTTATTGCCAGGCCAACTTCGTACTCATGAAAGAAGATGTCTACGCGCTGGCCAAGGAGTGGTGCGACCGCAACAAGATTTTCTTCGTGCACTACCGCGACATCGAGGGCGATACGCGGCACTTCCACGAGACCTTCCACGACAACGGCCCTACCGACATGGTTCGCATGCTGGAGATCTACAGCCAGGGCGGATTTGTCGGGCCCATCCGCCCCGACCACGCTCCTTCGCTCTCCGGTGAGGCGCCGGACGGGAAGTCGTCGGGTTACAACATTGGCGCGAAGGTCATGGCCTTCGGGTACATGAAGGGCGTCATGCAGTCGTTGGGACTGAAGTACGCGTAGCGAAATCCAGTCTGCCCGGGCGTGCCCGGAGACAGCTCAGGACGCCATGACCAGACGCTCCGCAGCCAGGCGCTGAATCCACCTTAGTTGCGCCTCCGTTTCGGGCACCGTTTGGCCGCGAGCGGCACTAACGACGGCTAACGCTCTGTTGACCTCCATTCCGGAAGTCACGAGCATTCCAGCCGCAACCAATCCAGGGCGTCCGATACCCTGGCGGCAATGCACGGCAACGCTCTTGCCTTCTTCAAGCGCATCCCCAATTGTCCGGAGCAGCGAGAGAGCGCCCGGCAAGGATGCCGGCACCCCGCGGTCGGGAATCGGAAATGAAACAAAGTGAAGCCCCTCTGAGTTGGCCGCGGGACCCTCGGATGTCAGTTCCAATTGAGCGGCTTCTTCCTCCTCGAGCAAGGAGACCACGACCTCCAGCCCCGCTCGCCGCCAGCCGGCGGCCTCGTCTTCCAGCCAGTCTCCGCCCCTGGGGCGCGCCGCAATCGCCAGCCGGCCGCGCCAAGCGCCTGGTATCCAAAACAGTTCGGGCGTCATGGCTCTCTTTCGATTATCTCTCGGGGAAGGCTGTCGATATCCTCCCCGCGCTCGGCAAGCACACTAAGCCGGTGATGGCCATCGAGAATCGTTCCATCCCGCCGAACCTTCAGCGAACCCTGCTGCCCGGGAGCTAGGGAATGTTTCAACTCTTCAGACGGAAGAGCGCGAAAGAGTTGCAGTTTGACGCGATTCAGGGTCGCCCTGGCGTGCAGGAACCTGAGTTTCGGCAATTGCGATTCCACGAGACTCCCAAAATGTCGCTAAGGGACTGGCTGCTGGATTTCGCGGTTTCCCCCGATTATTTTGAGGTTGACCCTGGACGGGAAGCCGCATCGAACCACATAGGATTAGTAGTGCCACCCTGGCGATTATCTTAAGAGTTATCCCGCCCTATAGCCCCGCGCTCTTGGCGGCCACGCGGGCCACGCTGGACCAATCCATCTCGGCCTGGCCCTGCGCCAGGCCCTCCAGCATGCGGTCGCGCAGCAGACTGGCCAGGGGCATGGGCGAAGCGCATTCCTGAGTGACTTCGAGCAGCAGGCGGATGTCTTTCTGGCCGAGCTTCAGGGCGAAGCCGGCCGGCTCGTACCGGCCCTCCGCGATGGTTTTGCCGTAGTTGGCATAGACCGGCGAGGCGAACAGGGCGTTCATGGCATCCAGAAAGACGTGTGGGTCCACGGCGGCTTTGCGCAGCGTGGCAAAGGCCTCGCCGAACGCCTCCAGCATGCTGGCGATCATGAAGTTCCCGCAGAGCTTCACGGCGTTGGCCTGCCACGGCTCCGAACCCGCCACGAAGGTCTGGCGGCCGATGGCATCGAAGATCGGGCGATGGCGCTCCAACACGGCTGCGGCGCCGGCGGCTATCACCAGCAATTTCGCCTGTGCGGCGGCGTCGGGGCGGCCGAAGACCGGTGCGCTCAGGAAACCTTGGCCGCGCCCGGCGTGCCCGGCGGCCAGGCAGCGCACCAGCCCGGTGCTGATGGTGCTGCTCGACATGTGGGTGGCGCCCGGCTCCAGCACGGCAGGCAAATTGAGCGCTTCCACCGCGCTATCGTCGGCCAGCATGGTAATGACGGTTTCCGCGCCACGGCAGGCCTCTTCCAGCGAAGCCGCGACCCGCGCACCCTCGGCCTCCAGGGCCTGCGCTTTTCCGCGAGTGCGGTTGAACACAGCCAGATCGTGTCCGGCGCGGAGCAGGTTGCGCGCCATCCCCGATCCCATCTTGCCCAATCCGATAAATGCCAGCTTCATACCGCCATAATAGCGGTTGAACCTGCGGTCAAATGTCCGCCAGGGGACCAAAGACCTTGTAAACGGGAACCGACGCGGCCCAAAAGTCGTACTGAAGGAGCAGAGGTGCGGTAATGTTCTGCGATCGCTGCGGCACACAGTTGCCCGAAACCGCCGCGTTTTGCCCGTCCTGCGGCAAAGCTCTGCGCGTTACACCGATGATGCCCGTGCGGAGCCGCCTGGCCGGCCATTTGCGCCTGCTGGGCATTTTCTGGCTGGCTATATCCATCTTCCGCTTGCTGCCGGGGCTTTTCCTGTTCTCGATTTTCCATCACATAATCCCGCAGTTGGGCGGCGGCGTGCCTTTCTTCGTCCATGAGTTGCTGCGGGGAATCGGCGCGCTCCTGTTGGGCGGCGCGATACTCGGGATCATCGCCGGCTGGGGCTTGCTGGAGCGGCAGCCGTGGGCGCGCATGCTGGCCATCGTTCTGGGATTCGTCAGCCTGCTGGAGATGCCGTTCGGCACGGCGCTGGGCATCTACACTCTGTGGGTGCTGCTACCGGCCGAGTCGGAACAGGAGTACCGCCGGATAGCGGATGCGGCGTAACGCGGATCACAAACGTAAACCATTTCACCGCGGGTTGCGTCGTACAATCTGAGGGGGAAACGTATGCGCCTGTTACACTTCGGCCTCGCTTTCGCGCTGGCGATGGCCGCTTTCGCGGATACCGTCACGTTGCGCGACGGCCGCGTCCTCAATGGGAATTACCTGGGGGGCACACCGCGCCAGGTGCGACTGGACATGGGCGACCGGGTCGAAACGCTGGACATCGGGGATATCGTGCGCATCGAGTTCGGCGAGCCGGCGGCGGCACCCACGGCGGCACCGGCTCCGGCTCCGAATGGGGATCAGGATCGCGATCCGGACCGGCCCATCATGCGGCGCCGCGACGATAGCGCCGTGATGCAGCCCGATTCCGAAGCCGCTCCCCCGCCCGCCCAGGCTGCCGTGGGGCCGATCCAGCTTCCGCAGGGCACCAACATCGTGATCCGCATGATCGATGGCGTGGATTCCGAGACCAACAAGGTGGGCGACACCTTCGCGGCCAGCCTGGATGACGCCGTGATTATCGACAACCAGACCGTCATCCCGCGCGGGGCCAACGCCACCGTGAAGCTGGTAGATGCCAAGGAATCCGGCAAGTTCACCGGCCGGGCCGAGGTGGCGCTCAGCCTGCAATTCGTCCGGGTCAACGAGCGGAGCGTGGAGCTGAACACGCAGACCGTTTCGCGGGTCAGCGATCCGCGCGGCCCGCGCACAGCCAAGGTGGCGGGCGGAACGGCCGCGGTGGGAGCCATCATCGGGGCCCTCGCGGGCGGCGGCAAGGGCGCGGCGGTGGGTGCGGCAGCCGGCGGCGCGGTGGGCGCGGGAGCCCAGGCGATGACCAAGGGCCAGCGCGTGAAGATTCCCTCCGAGACTCGCCTTACCTTCGTGCTGGACAACGCCGTTAGCATATAAGGATGCGATTGAAGCTTCGATTGGGAGCCGCCATGCTGATCTCGAGCGCGGGCCTGCTGGCGCAGGGTCTCGTGGAAGGCCGCGCCGGCAGCCCGGTGCGGGTGCTGATTTACGAAGACCTGCAATGCTCGGATTGCGCCAACTTCCGGGTGATGATGGACAAGCAGATTCTCCCCCGGTACGGCGACCGCGTGGAATTCGTGCACCGCGATTTCCCGCTCGCCAAGCATCCCTGCGCACGCCCGGCGGCTATCGCGGCGCGCTTCTTTTTCGCGCGCGATGCGAAACTCGGGATCGAATACCGGCGCCACGCGCTGGCCACCCTCGCCGAAACCACTCCGGCGAACTTCAAAGACCGGCTGGCGGCTTTCGCCCGCGCCCATGGCGTGCCTCCGGACGAGGCGTCGCGGCGCTAGACGATCCCAAGGTGGCCGCGCTGGTGGAGAAAGACTACCAGGATGGCGTGGGTCGCGGCGTGGTCCATACCCCCACCGTGTTCGTGGACGGCGTGCCCTTCATCGAGACTTTCACCTTCGAGGAGATCTCCAAGGGCATCGACGCAGCGCTGGCCCAAGCCCAATAGCATCTTCACAGAGAGCCATCGAAGCTCCGCGCACGCCGCTCAGCACATTCCTGCTAAATTGAGATTTTAGAATCCCAAACGGAGGTATGCGATGGCGCGGTTTGCGCGGTTGAAGGTACTGAACAAGATCGTCGAGACGGGCATGGTCCCGGTGTTTTATCACCCGGATTTGGAGGTGGCCAAGAGGGTGGCCGCGGCGGTGGCCGAAGGTGGCTGTCCGCTTCTGGAATTCACCAATCGCGGCGATCATGCCTGGGAAGTTTTCTCGGAGCTGGAACGGTACTGCGCGCGGGAAGTCCCCAACATGATCCTCGGCGTGGGGTCGGTGGTGGACCCCGGCACGGCTTCGCTGTACATCAATTGCGGGGCGAATTTCGTGGTCGGTCCGCTGCTGAACGCGGACGTGGCGCGCGCCTGCAACCGCCGCAAGGTTCCCTATTCGCCGGGCTGCGGCAGCGCTTCGGAGATCTCGCAGGCGGAGGAATTGGGCTGCGAAATCGTCAAGGTTTTCCCCGGTTCGGAAGTGGGCGGGCCGAGCTTCGTGAAGGCCGTGAAAGGGCCGTGCCCGTGGGTCTCCATCATGCCGACCGGCGGCGTGGATAGCACCGAGGCGTCGCTCAAAGCCTGGTTCGACGCGGGCGTCACGTGCGTCGGCATGGGTTCCAACCTCGTTTCGAAGGATCTTCTCAAGGCCGGCGACTACGCGGGCATCGCGAGCAAGGTGCGCGCGACGCTCGAAATCGTCCGCAAAGTGCGCGGAGGCAAGTAAGCATGCCGCTCAAGATCAGATCGCGCGAGGAATGCCGCTGGGATGCCGCGGCGCTGGGCGAGGTGATGCTCCGCCTGGACCCCGGCGAAGGCCGCATCCGCACGGCCCGCCACTTCCAGGTGTGGGAAGGCGGCGGCGAATACAACGTGGCGCGCGGGCTGCGGCGCTGTTTCGGCCTGCGCACCACGGTGGTCACGGCCGTCGTGGAAAATGAGATCGGCCTGCTACTCGAAGACCTGATGCTGCAGGGCGGCGTGGATCTTTCGCACGTCCAGTGGCTGCCCTTCGACGGCATCGGCCGCGCGGCGCGCGTGGGCCTGAATTTCACCGAGCGCGGCTATGGCGTTCGCCCGGCGGTGGGCTGCTCGGACCGCGGCTGGTCGGCGGCCTCGCAACTCAAACCCGGCGACGTGGATTGGAAGCGCCTCTTCGAAGAGGAGGGCGTGCGCTGGTTCCATTGCGGCGGGATCTTCGCGGCACTCTCGGCGGGCACGGCCGACACGGCCATTGAAGCCATCGAGGCGGCCCGCGCGGCGGGCACGGTGGTCTCCTACGACCTCAACTTCCGCCCGTCGCTCTGGAAATCGCAGGGCGGCACGGCGCGCGCGGTCGAGGTGAACCGGCGCATCGCTTCCTCGGTGGACGTGATGATCGGCAACGAGGAGGATTTCACGGCCGGCCTGGGATTCGAGGTGCCGGGGATGGACGAGCACATCTCCAAACTGGACCCCGGTAATTTCAAGAAGATGATCGCCGAAGCCTGCCGCATGTACCCCAATTTCAATGCGGTGGCCACCACGCTGCGCAACGCGCGCACGGCCACACTCAACGATTGGGGCGCGATCCTGTGGACCGATGGCGAGTTCTACCAGGCGCCCCTGCGCGAGAACCTGGAGATCTTCGACCGCGTGGGCGGCGGCGACAGTTTCGCATCCGGCCTGGCCTATGCCTTCCTGGCCGGCAAGACCCCGCAGCAGGCCGTGGAATATGGCGCGGCGCACGGCGCGCTGGCCATGACCACCCCGGGCGACACCAGCATGGTGAACCTGAAAGAAGTCGAGGCGGCCATGAAGGGCAAGGGCGCCCGGGTGATCCGGTAGAGTTTCTTCTAAGACATGTTTCCGGGCGAGCTAAAGCTTGCCCCACTGGTGCTTGCCCAGCTCATGCCGGCTGCTGCTGCGAGAGGCAGTGCAGCGTGCCGAAGCCCAGCACCAGGTCCACGGCATGAATCCCCACTACCGGCCGGTCGCGGAATAGCTCGCTCAAAATGCCCAGAGCCACGCGGTCGTTGGGATCGTTGAACGTGGGGACGATCACGGCCGCGTTGGCGATGTAGAAGTTGGCGTAGCTGGCCGGCAGACGGCCGCCATCGAAGAACAGCGGAGCGGGCATGGGCAGCGCCACCACCTCGGGCCGCGCGCCATCCTCCAGACGCAAGTCGCGGATGCGCTCCCAATTCCGGGCCAGATTGCGGTAGTTGGTGTCGCGGCGCTTCTCTTCTTTGATCAGCACCACGGTGGTGGCGTTCACGAAGCGGCACAGATCGTCCACGTGGCCGTGCGTATCGTCGCCCGCCACGCCGCGGCCCAGCCAGAAGATATTGCTTACGCCGAGGTTCTCGCGCAGCGCGTCCTCGAATTCGCCGCGCGAGAGGCCCGGATTGCGCACCTGCACCTTACGATCCAGGTAGCACTCTTCGGTGGTGATGAGGGTGCCGCGGCCGTTCACATCGATGCCGCCGCCTTCCAGAACGAAAGGTCGGCCGTTCGCGCGGGCCTCGAAGAGCCGCTTGCCGAGATGGCGCGCGGCGGTCTCAGGGACGCGGCGATCCTTGCGCCAATCGCGATACTTGGCCCAGCCGTTGAAGTGGAAATGCACAATGGCGGTCTCGCCGCGCCGGCCGGCCTGGCGGCGGACGAAGATGGGTCCGCTGTCACGCGTCCAGCCGCGATTGGTTGGGTGCACCACGAACTCCACGCGGCCGAGATCGGCGCCCCCGCGGCCCAGGTAGCGCGCGGCGACTTTGGCGTCGGCCGGCGATTCGACCAGCATGCGGACGGTTTCGCCCGCGGCGATCTTGCGCACGATCTCGCTGTAGACCCAGCGTATGGTATCGAGCTTACCCGGCCAATCGGTGGGGCTATGGGGCCACGCCAGCCAGGTGGCTGCGTGCCTCTCCCATTCGGCGGGCATCGAGAAGCCGAGAGCGGTGGGGCATGCTTTAGCTTGCCCAGCCCGCAGCGGAAAACCGGTAGAATTTCGGGCGCACTCCACCAGCATAATCGGTGAGCCACGTCCCGCGTGCACGGCAGCTACTATTGAGTAGATGGGCACGTCAATTCCCCCAGAAACTCCGGGCGCGGGCGCCACGCTCGATCCGGCCGATTGGGACGCGTTCCGGCGCCAGGCGCACCGCATGCTCGATGACATGGTGGATTACCTCGAACACATTCGCGAGCGTCCGGTGTGGCAGCCGATTCCCGCCGAGGTCCGCGAGCGTTTCCGGCGCGAGCTTCCCGCCGGACCATCCGACCTGGCCGCGGTCCATGAGGAATTCACGCGCTACATTCTGCCCTTCGCCGCAGGCAACGTGCATCCCGGATTTATGGGCTGGGTCCACGGCGGCGGCACGCCCGTGGGGATGGTGGCCGAAATGCTGGCCGGCGGATTGAACGCCAACCTGGGTGGGCGCGACCACATTCCCATCGAGGTCGAGCGGCAGGTCGCGGAGTGGATGCGCAAGCTGTTCGGCTTTCCGGAGAGCGCCACGGGACTCTTCGTGACCGGCACTTCGGTGGCGAATCTGGTCGGCGTGCTGGTGGCGCGTGATACGGAGCTGGGCTGTGCGACGCGCTGCGCGGGCGTGGGGGCGGAAAGGCGCCTCGTCGCGTACGCTTCGGAGGCGGTGCATGGCTGCGTTGCGAAAGCGCTGGATATCGCCGGAATCGGAAGCGACGCGCTGCGCCGCGTTGCGGTGGACGCACGCTATCGCATCGATCTGGACGCCTTGCGCGCCGCCATCGATGCCGATCGCCGCACGGGCTTTTCGCCCTTCCTGCTGGTGGGCACCGCCGGAACGGTGGACACGGGCGCGATTGACGATCTCGACGCCCTGGCGGACCTGGCGCGCTCCGAACGCTTGTGGTTCCACGTGGATGGCGCGTGTGGCGCGCTGGCTATGCTTTCGCCGGAGCTGGCGCCGCGGCTCAAGGGCATCGAGCGCGCCGATTCGCTGGCTTTCGATTTTCACAAGTGGGGACAGGTTCCCTACGACGCCGGCTTTGTGCTGGTGAGCGATGGCGTGCTGCACCGGCAGGCCTTCGAGACCTCGGCGCCTTACTTGCGGCGGGAAGCGCAGGGGCTGGCCGCCGGCACACTCTGGCCGTGCGATCTCGGTCCCGATCTCTCGCGCGGTTTTCGCGCGCTCAAGACATGGTTCACGTTCAAGGTATACGGCGCGGATGCACTGGGAGCCTCCATCGCGCGCACCTGCGAGCTGGCCCGATATCTCGCGGCACGCATCGCGCAAACACCCGAGCTGGAGCTGGCCGCGCCCGTCGAGCTGAACATCGTCTGCTTCCGTTACTGCGCCGAAGAGGCGCATCGCATAAATGCGCGCATCGCTGTGGAGCTGCAGGAATCCGGCGTGGCCGCGCCCTCCACAACGATGGTGGGCGGGGATCTCGCCATTCGCGCCGCCATCGTGAATCATCGGACGCAGCCAGCCGACCTCGATGCCCTAGTGGAGCGCACCGTCGCGTTGGGCCGTGAGCTGTGCGAGCGCGCCGCCGTCAGCATGGCCTCCGCGAATGGCGGCTCCGCCGATTGGCCGCCGCGCGTGGCTCGCGAAGCCGCGCTGCGACGCGTCGAAACGCAGATGGCGGAAGATCCCGAGGCCGTTGCCCCGCGGCTCGAGCGCGCCGGCCTGCTGGTTGAGCTGGGCCGCGCGAGCGAGGCCCGCGACGCCTACCTCGACGTCCTGGCGCGCGCCCCCTACGACCGCCTGGCGCTCAACAACCTGGGAACCCTGCTGCACGACACCGGCTACAGGACCGCGGCGCGGACCGCGTATGCCGAAGCCGCGACGCGCCATCCCGGCGATGCCATGAGCCAGGTCAACCTGGCCAACTCGCTCTACGAAAACGGCGAACTCGAAGCGGCCCGCGAGCATTATGAAGCGGCCTTGCGCTGCGCTCCGGATTTCCCGGAGGCGCACCAGGGCCTCGCCTACGTGCTGGCCGAGCTGGGGGACGAGCCGTGCGCGGCCTGGCACCGCCGCAAGGGCTTCGAGCATCGCGCCGTACGGACGCTGCCCTATCGCGGCGATGGGCCGCCGGTGCCGCTGCTGCTGCTGGTTTCGGCCGTGGGCGGCAACATCCCCACGCGCAATTTCTTGGACGACCGCGTTTTCGAAACCACCGTGGTGGTGCCCGAATTCTACGATTGCACCCAGCCTCTGCCGCGCCACAGCTTGATCTTCAATGCTATCGGCGATGCCGACCTGGCCGGGGAGGCGTTGGCGGCCGCGCAATCTGTGGCGGCTCTCAGCGGCGCGCCGGTGCTCAATCCGCCGGCTGCGGTAATGGCCACGGGCCGCGGCGACAACGCTCAGCGGCTGGCGCGGCTGCCGGGGGTGATCGCCCCGTCGACCGTCACGCTGGCGCGCGAGCTGCTGAGTGCGCCCGATGCCGCGACCACCCTGGCGCGCCACGGATTGCAATGCCCGCTCCTGCTGCGCACACCGGGTTTTCACACCGGCCGCCATTTCGTGCGCGTCGAGAGCTCGGGCGAGCTGCCCGCGGCCGTAGCCGGGCTGCCGGGCGAAGCGCTGACCGCCATCGAATATCTGGATTCGCGCGGCGCCGATGGCAAGGTTCGTAAGTATCGCGCGATGGCTATCGGCGGCCGCCTGTACCCCTTGCACGTGGCGATTTCGAGCCACTGGAAGATCCACTACTTCACCGCAGAGATGGCCGAGAGCGCCGCGCATCGCGCCGAGGATGGCGAGTTTCTCGCAAACATGCCGGCCGTCGTGGGGCCGCGTGCCATGGCCGCGCTCGAAGCCATTCAGAGCACGCTGGGCCTCGATTACGCGGGCATCGATTTCGGCCTGAGCCCGGCGGGCGACCTGCTGCTCTTCGAGAGCAATGCCACCATGGTGGTGAACCCGCCCGAACCCGACGAGCGCTGGGCCTACCGGCGGCCGGCGGTCGAGCGGATCTTCGCCGCCGTGCGCCGCCTGCTGCTCGAGACAGCCGGGCGAGAGACCGCATGAGCGCCCCCGCCCTGAGCCTCTGCATGATCGTGAAGGACGAGGAGCGCGATCTCCGCCGCTCGCTCGATTCGGTTCGCGGCCTCGGGGCCGAGCTGATCGTGGTGGACACCGGATCGGCCGACGCCACACCCGAAATCGCGGCCGGCTATGGTGCGCAAGTAATCGCCTTCGATTTCACCATCGTCGATTTCGCGGCCGCCCGCAATCACGCCCTGGAGCGCGCCACGGGCCGCTGGATTATGGTGCTCGATGCCGATGAGACCCTCCAGCCCTCCAGTGTGCCGCTGATCCGCGATCTCACCGCGCGCGACGAAAACGCCGGATATTATTTCCAGCGCCTCAATCGCGAGGCGGGTGCGGAGGCCCCCAGAACGGATTACGTGGTCCGGCTGTTTTCCAACCGGGCGCACCACCGGTACCGCGGCCGCGTGCATGAGACGATCGACGCCGCAATTCTGTCCGGAGGCGGACGGCTGCAACAAACCGGAATCGGTCTCGATCACAGCTTTTCCGTAGATCGGGAAGCGCGGCGGCGCAAGAACCTTTGGTACATCGAGATCCTGAAGGAGGAGATTGCCGCCGACCCCAGCGACGACGCG
>Ga0181517_10002902_pt1 | contig 16867 bp, 13 predicted proteins | sample PEATcosm2014_Bin_31_FD_119748 | JGI IMG/M metagenome (GOLD analysis project Ga0181517, IMG submission 119748) | Peatland microbial communities from MTU Mesocosm Facility, Houghton, MI, USA - PEATcosm2014_Bin01_30_metaG | ecosystem: Environmental > Terrestrial > Soil > Wetlands > Peat | place... | reverse complement strand
CACCAGGATGACTTTGTCTTTCAAGCGCCCACCGGAGGGACATGCGGATTGATTCATGGCTTGAGGACTCCTTTGACGACTGTGCCTGCGCTCATCTCCTCAAAGACCTCACGCCATTCGGAGAGGGGCGAAATCCGGTTGAGTATTGGATTGAGATCGATTTTGCCGCTGGATAAAGCCGAGTCTGCTCGGTTCTAGATTGTAAAGGCCCTGACGAATGAGCGCGGAATCCGAAGGTAGCAGAGCAGTTGTTTCGCTTGCGACGCGGTCACCTTCCTTGAAGGCTGTTACACGGTTACCAAGTTTGGCAACGAGGCCGGCAAACTCATGACCGAGGATTACTGGATAATTCACCTGCCAACTTTGCTTGCCGCTGAACTGATGGAGATCGCTACCGCAGACGGCTGCTGCCTGTACGCTCAGCAGTGCGTCCTCCTCGCCAATCTCCGGGACGGGAAGTTCACGAAGCTCTACGGAGTAGGGCTCCTTTGCGTAGTTAACAAGACCAAGCATAGGTAGTATTCGCAACGCCCTCCTAAACGAAGATACTAACTGTTGATGCTCTGAAATGTGAATTATTGGCCGTATTGTGACCTTGAAAAAGTGCACGAGATGGTTGCTTCTGGCGTGTTTCGTTGGTGTCTTTCATGCCATCCGGTTTAGCCCAAAGTGCGCTACAGACTGTGCTACATTTTTTAGGACTTCTTTTAGTTAATCTTATTGCTTCTAACCATTTGATTCTATTTGATTTAGTTTGGTGCCCAGAGGGGGACTTGAACCCCCACGGCCTTGCGGCCTGCGGATTTTAAGTCCGCTGCGTCTGCCAATTTCGCCATCCGGGCCGGGCGCTATCCTTGCTTCTCGATTCCCATGCTCCCATTTTCATTCTATTGAAAGACTCGGCCGGGCTCGGCAATTTACTTCGGTGCGCCGATTGATTCTTCAGAGCCCCGCAGCTACACAGATGGCGGCGACATCGCCGATTTGCTCGCCTAATGCCGCTGGGGCGATACGTCAAATTTTTGCTAACGCCCGCAACGCCTCGTGCTCCATCGAAATGCGCACGAGCCCCAGCAGGCTTTCCACAAAGCGCATTGCAAGCCCGCCAATCACAAAGAGACTACGAATTTCAAGAGCTTTGACTCGGCGCAAACGGCTAGCGCTTCTTTGCCGGTTTGGAGGCAGCCTTTTTCGCAACCGGCTTGGATGGCTTCGCCCCGTGCGATAACTTGTCTTTTGCCGGAGCCTTTGCCAAAGCTTTAGGTTGCACCCTTGCCGGAGCCTTGGCTGCACTCTTCACTCGAGTCTTTGCCGGAGCCCTCGCCGCAGTGTTCCTGGCAACTGGCTTGGCTGTCTTGCCGGCCTTGGCCGTGACGGCTGGCGCGGGCTTTTTCTCGACCGGCGCAACCTTCGCCTTTGTGACCGGCGGGGCAGGCTTTGCCTTGGGCGCAGGCGCGGACTTTGCCTTCGCTTCATGCTGGGGAGGCGTCTTCACTGCCTTTGCCGCCTCTTCCGCAATCGGCTTGGTAGCCGGCTTTTCGTCCTTTAGAGGAGCGGCAGCCGGGGCAGATTTCGCGGACTTCTTTGCCAACTCGGCCTTCGCGGATTTCTTTCCTGAAGATCTAGCTGGAGCGGAAAGCGCTTCGCCTTCCTCTTCATCCAGGTCTTCGTCGCCGGATTCTTCTTCGTCAAGGTCATCCGCGCCCAGATCCACTTTCGGAAGGTTCATTCCCAGGTCGATCTCATCATCATCGCCGCCGATATCGTCCAGATCGTCGTCCCCAGCCAGGCCCTCCTCGGCCTCCTCGTCGTCATCGAATGACGGTTCCTTGATCTTTTCGGCCCCGCGTTTCACCCGTGGCCGCTTGATGCTCACTTGCGGCGGCGGAGCCGGCGGAGAATGCGGCTCAAGGTACGCGCGCAGCTCCTCCGGTGTCGTCAACCGTCCGTCAATCAATTCCAGAAACAGCGCATGAACAACTTCGTTGTAGGTTGCCAGTTCCGACGTAATGCGCATCTCCTGCATCAGCGCATGGGGAATTCCCTGCCGCGCCTCCGGCCACACTTCCAGGAACTGGTTGTAGCGTTGCTGCACGGCCGCGTTCTTGCTCGTGAAGCCCAGCCAGAGCACCGCTTCAGGGTCGTAGCTGGTAAACAACTTGTAACCTGCGGAAGGGGTGGCATTGTCCTTGGATAGCAATACCTTCTGGAAGTCCGCGGCGAGCGCGTCCAGACTATTCCATTCCTCAACAAAACCCTCTCGCAACAATGTTCGTTTCAGCTCCAGCAGATCCTTTGAGGACAGCTTTGCCGTAAGCAATTGCATCTGCGCCGCCGACATATCGGCGTGGACGCCCTGGAGCAACAGTCCCACGGCAAGTTCATGCAACGCCTTCAGCTTTTCCTCGTCCGCTTTGGCGGATGTCCAGGCCGGAAACAGGACCTTCATCCAGTCCTCGGCCTCCAGTGCGCGCAAAACGTTCAAGCCGTCTTCCTCGTGGCCAATCTGTTCCAGTTCCTTACTGCGCGCGTGGGAGGAGAGAAACTCGATCACGCCCTCGCTCTTGGCGTTTTCGTAGCGGCTCCGGGTCTTCATGTCCAGCTCCCATCCCAGCCGCGCGCGATAGCGTGTGGCCCGAATCATCAGGGACGGGTCTTCGATAAAGCCGTAATTCGACACCAGCCGGAGGGTACGGGCCTCGATATCCGCAGCCCCGTTCAGGGGGTCCATCAGCAACCCGAACGAGCCTTCATTCAATGAGATAGCCATGGCGTTTACGGTAAAATCGCGCCGCCGCAGGTCCTCTTGAATTGAGGCGGGATGATAGACCGGTTTTCCAGGCTTGGGATAGCTGACACTGTGAGTGCTGATCAGGTCGACGCGCACGGTGCCCGGAAAGCATAGGTAAAGGCTCTGCGAAGGCTCGTGTTCTCCCCAGATTTTGCCGCCGAGCTTCTCTATTGCTTTCTTTAACTTAAGCGCGTTGCCATGGACTGAAATCTCAAGGTCGCGGACGGCGTGGCCACTGGTCAAGTCGCGCACCGCATCGCCGGTTAGAAACAGGATGGTGCCGGCATCGCGGGCTACCTCCCGCAACTGGGTCAGAGCGTGCCGCTGATCGGACGACAGCCGGTTTTCCAAAAGGTAAATGTAGTCGGGCATCCGGGTTTCCTGCTTCCGCCGTCTCAAGTCGCTTCCAAGTGCCTGATGTTGTTACTGTTAAGGATAATGCTGGAAGAGATGGCAAACCAGTACATTAACACAACTCTGTCTGCTTGGCTATACTTTGTTGCACACCTTTCGCAGCCATTCCCATTCGCAGCCTCGCCCCGCCGCATGCGACAATCCAGAGCAATGGCCTCCGTTCGCAAGCCGGTGATCGTGCGCAAGTTCTCCAGGGACTGGTGTGCCGGTTACGCCGGCGCCACCTTCGGCCAGGATACTGCGGAACTGGAGATCCTCGACCTAAACGGCAAGGTGCTGCGCATCGGCTGGGAGCAGGTAAAGTGGGTCTGCTATGTCCGCGATTTCCCTGCGTCTTCACAAGGCAGCGACCAAGCTAATCCGGAGCGGCTCCTCCACAAGCGTTTCTCCATCCGCCCACGGACCGCCGGACTTTGGCTGCGCATGACGCTGACCGATGGCGAAGAACTGGAGGGCCTGGCAGCCAATGACCGGTCGCTGGTAGAGGGTGCCGGCCTGCTGCTCACCCCGCCCGACACGCGCTCCAACACGCAGCGCATCTATGTGCCCAGACAGGCCATTCAATCGTTGCAAGTCGTTAGCCTGATTGGCGCCGCCGCCCGCCGTCGCGCCGATGTCGCAAGCCGCGAAAAAGAGCAGGAGCTCTTTCCCCAAGAACCGGAACCTGCCCCGGCGCCGGTCCCGGTCGAGATCCAGAAACCCTAATAGCCCGCACCCTGGGCCAGCGGCGTCATCATGCCTTTGTAATAGGCCGCGGTCAATCCCAGCACATGTTCATCGTTAAAGTGTTCCATCACCCAGGCGCGCGCCGCCTGCCCCATGCGCAGTCTTTGCTCCGGATCGCGCAGCAGCTTGACGACCGCCTCGCTGATGGCCTCCGGGTAGCCTGGCGGAATCAGCAATCCGGTCACCTCCGGCACCACCGAGTCGCGCGAGCCTGTCGATATGGTAGTGACCACCGGAATTCCGGTCGCTGCGGCTTCCAATACCACATTTGGAAACCCCTCCCGCCACGTAGGCAGAACCATCAAATCCATGGCCCGGTAAAAAGGCGCCGCGCTTTCTTGATAACCAGTGAGATGAATGTGCGGATGACTCTCAATCTTGACGCGTACATCCTTGCCCAGCAAGTCGTCCGAGGCGTCGAACCAGCCCACTAGCAGTAAATGAGCCTTCGGCTCCGCCTGCACAATTGCATCGAAGGCTTCCACAAGTTCCGGCACACCCTTGTCGCGCGTCAATCGGCCCACGAAACCAACCACCTTTGCATCCGGTGGCAAGCCGTAACGCACGCGCACATCGCTTTCGCCAGGCGAATATCGTTCTGTATCCACTCCGTGACTGCTGCCCTCTCCGAGCAGATGCAACTTATCCGCGGGCGCCACACCCAGCGCCAGCGCCTGGGCGCGCAGGCTTTCGCTATTGCACAACACCACGTGCGCACACCCCGCGGCCATCTTCTCAGCAGCCCACAAAACGCGGCGCTTAAACCCAGTCGCGGTCTCAAGCCTGAGCCCGCGCAACATGTAGATGCGCCGCGGCACACCGCAAAGCCGGGCGGCGATCGTGCCCAGCAACCCCGCCTTGGGGGTGCCGAACTCCGCCAGGTCCGGCCGCAGCCTGCGCAGAACTCGCCAAATTCGAAACAGCGAAATCAGGTCGGAGAGCGGCGCAATCTCCCGCTTCATCGGAATCGCGATCGACTCCACCTTCTCGTCCGCGGCTATGCGGTCAAACAGCGGGCCGTGACGGCAAACCAAAGTGACCCGGAAGCCAGCCTCCCGAAGAGCCTTCAACCGCCCCTTGAGCGCGTGACAGGTTTCGTGGCTGGTAACTCCCACCACTATGGAAGCCCGCTCCGCTGCACAAGCCGGCAGATCCCTGACAGGTTCACGTACCGCTGAAGCCGACATAGGCAACACCGTGCTCTCTTAGAATTCTCCAAACATTTCAAGGAGGCTCAGCCAAGGTACTGCCAGGCTCATCGAAAGCAGAGTGACTCATGACACCGCTATTCGATCCTTATAAGGCTTAGAATTATCCGTCCTTGAGAAAATCCTTATGGAAAAACGTCTCCTGGTGCTCTTGCTGATTCCCCACCTCGGCGGAGGAGGAGCAGAGCAGGTAACCGCGCTTCTGGCCCGCGGATTGTCTCGCGAAAAGTACGACCTGCACCTGGGATTGATTACCCGCTCCAGCGCCGCTGGGGTTGCTCTGCCTCCCTGGGTCACCGTCCATGCCCTGGGCGCTGCCAGAGTCCTCGCCGGAGCCCCGCGCCTGCTTCGCTTGGTGCGCAGCCTCAAGCCCGACGTGATCTTGTCGGGCATGGCGCATCTCAATTTCCTCGTTCTTCTCCTGCGCCCATTCTTCCCGCCGGCGACCTGCGTGCTGGTTCGGCAAAACGGCACCGTCTCCTCTGCACTGGCCAATGGAGGAGTGTCCCCCGCTACGCGCCTGCTCTACAAGCTGCTCTATCGCCACGCCGACCGCGTGATCTGCCAATCGCGTGCCATGGCCGCCGATCTGGCCGCCGAGCTTGAGTTCGACATGGAACGAATTGCGGTTCTGGCCAATCCCGTCGACCTGGATGGAATTCTCGACGGAATCCGGGCCGCTAAATCCGAACCCGATCCATGGACCGGACCCGGCCCCCATCTTCTCGCCGTGGGAAGACTCTCGCACGAAAAGGGATTCGACCTGCTGCTTCAAGCGCTGGCCGGCGTGCGCAACCAGTTCCCGAATGCCGATCTGCTCATCGCCGGCGTCGGCGCTGAAGAATCCGAGCTCAAGGCCCAGGCCAGCTCGCTCGGACTCGCGCACGCGGTGTGCTTTGCCGGGTATCTCCGCAATCCCTATGCCTGCTTTCCTGGCGCAACGCTCTTTGTGCTTTCATCCCGCCACGAGGGTATGCCCAATGCCCTTCTCGAGGCCGCTGCCGCGGGATTGCCCATCGTCGCAGTGCCGTCCTCGGGAGGTGTCGTCGATATGCTCACCGGCCGCCCCGGCGCCTGGCTCGCAAGCGATATCTCCGCTGCCGCTCTTGCCGATGCGCTGATCGCAGCTCTCCATGTTCTGCACCCTGGACAGCGAAAGCCCCCGGTCTCTGCATCTCCGTACTCTCGGTCAACTCAGTTACCAGCCCGCGAAGCATGAACCCTGCTGTCGCCTGCCTCTCGCCAACCCCGCGTAAGCGGGGGCCAACTCGCCGCCCTTGTTCCAAAACCCACACGAAAAATCGACCGCCCAATCCTTTCCACCTTTGCTGCGCAACAACTACGCTCTCCGGTGTCGCTTGCCTTCGCTCTCTTCCAGGCTCGCCTTCACCAGTTTCTTGATCAGCGCCGCAGGCAACGGCTTGTCGATTGGGATGTGAACGGCCCCTTTGGTCGTTGTGAATTCCTTGAGTTCATTCTTGAACTGCTCAATCACCGCGGCGGTAGGAAATAAACTGCAGTGATTCTTGAAGGCGGCGAACCACACCAGAACTCTTTTGTGTTTGAACGCCGGCATTCGGTAGCTGATAATCTCCGTCGCCTCCCGAGGCAGAGCGGCCCGGATCAACGTTCGCATCTTTGCCAGTACGCCGCGCGCAGGTTCCGCGACGCTGGAAAGATACTCATCGACAGTCTTCGGAGCGATGTTCATGCGCTTCTCAGGGGACGACTCGCCGGATTCTTTTTTTCTCATGCGGACGATGCTACAAGGCCCCACGCCCCAGGTCCATACCTGAGTCTTGAGCGCGTCAACCCGCGCCAATAGATGAATATTCGCCCCTCGTGCAAAGTGAAGAACAACTCTCAACGCTTCTGCTTTCTGGCTCTTATCCGAAGTTATCCACATTATGCTTTTTTCACATTATTTTTTACCCATTGACATTGATTTCGAATTGTCGTTTCCTGAAAGTACTGTTTCTCTTATTTATCTCCAGCTATAGACCTCAAATCCGGGGCTCTTCCTGTGTTGTTGCGAGAAGACGCGGCTCAGGCGAAATTTCGACAGACTTGCCTAATTAGAAACTCCTAAGGCATATTCTTCAGTCTGCATGGCACTTCCAATAATCTCGAGCGCGTTCTCTCCATGCGTTACCGATGCCGGATTCGGCCCGGAACGCGACAGCTTTCGCTGGAGGGACCCGTGCTCGACCGTTATGTGGATTTTCTGCTAGCTACCTTATTGCTTGCATTTTTTCTTCCTTTGCTCGTCTGGTACGCCATCGTTGCCACAGTGAGCTCGCGGCGACCCCACCACAGCCGATTCCAACTCTTCAAAATCAGCCTCCTCAAGCGGCAAATTGCCGGGGAGTTCAGCTTTGAGCGCGCCATCGGCGCTTACGAAGATTTGATTGACTCCACTTTTGCCCAGAGACCGCAATGAGCCACATCGCCCTTGTGATTCCCGGCCTCGATAAAATCGCCGGCGCGGAGCGCCAGGTTATGTCGCTGGCCAAAGGCATGCGCTGCCGCGGCTGGCGGGTCAGCGTCGTGGCGCTCTCCGGCGCAGGCGGCAACGCAGCCGCCGAACTAAAGGCCGCGGGCGTTGAGTTCCTGAGCCTGGAAATGCGCAAAGGTCTGGCCGATCCCCGCGGATGGATTCGTTTCAGCCGCTGGATCGAAAGGGAGAGGCCGCAGGTGGTGCACGCTCACCTGCCTCACGCGGCTTGGCTGGCCCGCTGGTCGCGGCTCGCCACTCCTGGCCACGGCTGGTCCGGTCTGGCCTGGCCCGGCCTGGCGTCTTCCTTCTATGCCGTGATTGACACGCTGCACAGTTCATCCACCGGCAAGCTCTTACGGCGTATCGGCTATCGCTTCAGCGATTGGCTTGCGGATGGCGTCACCGCCGTAAGTCAGTCCGTCGCCGACGCCCATATCGCCGCCGGAATGGTGGACCGGAACAAGCTCACCGTGTTTTGGAACGGGGTTGACGTCGAAGAGTTTCGCCCCGATGCACAGGCCCGCGAAACCGTGCGCCGCGAGCTAGGTCTCAACGGCGATTTTCTGTGGCTGGCCGCCGGCCGCCTTGAAACCGTGAAGGATTATCCGACCCTCCTGCACGCCTTCGCGCGTGTCCCTGAGCCGGCCCGCCTGCTCATCGCCGGCGATGGAACTCTACAGAGCGAGTTGTGCCGGCTCTCCGCGCGTCTCGGCCTGGAACGCAGGGTTCGCTTTCTCGGCTTCCAATCCGATGTGAAGCCGTGGATGCAGGCCGCGGATGGCTTCGTTCTCACCTCTCGATGGGAAGGGCTTCCAGTGGGCCTGCTCGAGGCCGGGGCCTGCGCCCTGCCCTCCATTGCCACCGATGTCCCCGGCTCCCGCGAAGTCATCGTGAACGGCCGCACCGGGCGTCTCACCCCCTGCGGCGCGCCGAACGCCCTCGCCGGGGAGATGATCGCCATGGCCCAGTCTTCGCCGCAGGAGCGCCGCGCCATGGGCAACCTGGCGCGCCTGCATATTACCGAGCGCTTCAGCCTGGACGCCATGCTGGACCGCTGGGAGAACCTCTATCGAAGCCTTCTCGCGTACAGCTATCTGACCAATCATGGGGTCAGGGATCCAGTTCCCGCGCAGCGCCCAATATGGATGCAAAACAATGCGATTGGGCGCCGAGCGCATCCAAGAACGCAATGAAATTCACGCGGCTCTCGTCTTGCGCAGCCTTCCCAAAAGCCGCTTCCTCATCGCCCTGGCTTGAACGCGGCCCAGCGTCAACGCTTCATACACCCGTTCAGCCGGGCTCAGTCTTGTGGCCCGTATCTCCGTCAGCGCTCGCTCCACGGACGTAAACTGCGCGGCATGATCGCGCAAAAACTCGCGCAACCGATCGACAGATGAATCTTTAGCGGTGTTTGGATGCACGCAGATTGTCCAAAGACCATGCGGCTTTTCCACCGGCTCCCAAAGTTGCTGCGGAATCCATGTCAGGCCTCCGCGATGAAACGGGACGCGCGCAAAGCCGTCGGACAGCACATCGATTCCCTCCTCTCGGAGTGCGCGCAATGTATGCAAATCGAATCCATGGCGAGGCGCAACCCAGATGCGCGGATTAAGACCGTGCCCGCGAAGAATCGCCAGCCCGGCATGAATCCATAGCCGCTGCGTCTCCCCGGCGACGCCCGCGAACTCCGTCATTCCATGCAGCGGCACCAGGCTGCTTCCACGGCTCTGCGCAAGATGCCGGTAGCCATGCAATGCAATCGTCGCCCCCGCGGACTCCATCTCGCGCGTCCGCTCCCAGAACTCCGGATCCGGCGGCGAAAGCCGCAAATCCGGGTCGCGATTGTCAGGAACCACCGCGAGAATAGGCTGAATTTTGAACTCCTCGATCAGGCTCAGAAATCGCTGCCACCGCGGCCGCGAAGCGGTAGGGCAAAGATCGTCGCAGCGAAGAAGGTATTGAGCCGGTTTGGGAATCACGCGGCCGCCTCGGAGCGCGTGGCTTCAGCGAGCAGCCTGCTGCTCCAGTACCACAGAAAGATAAATGTGCTCACCGTCCACAACGAAGTGGCCAGCGCAATGCCGGCCACGCCGAACCAGCGCATCAGAACCAGATTCAGAACCACATCCAGGCCCAGATTGATCGTACCGCAGTAAAAGATAAGATCCGTGCGCCGCATGGCCACAATAAACCGGTAGAAGACCCGGCTGCAGGCAAAGAACGGAATCTGAATCGCGTACATCGCCAGCACTTTTGTCACCACAGCCGTATCCGCCTGTCCAAACGCTCCGTGCTGCAATGTCACTTGGATCAACAGGTGCGCGCCCGCGATCAGCAGCACCGCGATCGGCGCTGAGACCAGCGCAGTCAGCCGCGCCCATGTGCGCAGCGTATGCCGGCAGCGGGCCCAGTCCCGATGCGCGATCATGCGAGACAAGTACGGCACCACCGCCGTTGAAAACGCTCCCGCCAGCAACGTAAGCACCACGCTCACAAAGCGATTCGCGTACACCAGTGCCGAGACGCTCCCGGCCGGCAGCATGGCCGCCATCGCCTGGTCCACCAGCAACCCTCCTGAAGCCACAACCGCGCTCAGCAGCATCGGCCCGTACTGGTGCACCACCTCGCTTGCCGCGTCGGTCATCCCGTGCCAGCGCAGGCGGAAGCGGTATCCATGCGCGTCCATCATCCACGCCACGATCGCTGCATGAAGCGCCGAACCGGCCAGCATCGAATAGACCATCGCCCAGATGCCCAGCCGGCCGCCAAGCAGCAACGCGCCGAGAATGATCGCGACCGAAATCACCACCGGAGCCAGCGCCGGCAGCGCGAAGCGCTCGAACGTATTCAGAACAGCCGTGCAATTGGTCGCGATTCCCGTAATCAAAACCACCGGCAGCAGCGCATAAAAGATCCGGATCGCCAACTCCAGCTTGTTCGCGGGAAAGTGTGAAGCAATCAGCGGAAAGAACCCGCGCGCCGCCAAAGCCATCGCCGCCGAGGCTGCCGCCAGCAGCACGCACATCCACAACATTGAACTCGACAAGAGCTCCTGTGCCCGTTCCTGTCCTTCCTGTTCCCTCACCCGGATCAGCGTCGGCACCAGCGCCTGGTTCATCGACTCGGAGATCAGGTTGATCAGCAGGCTGGGAATCAGCGCCGCGGCCAGAAATGCATCCATCGCGTCGGAACGCCCGTAGACGCCGGCTACCGCGATCTCCTTGCCTGTGGCCATGATCTTGACCACAATCCCCACTGCCGCCACCGACGTCGCCGCGCGGAAGATGCGGCGATTGACACTGCTGCCTCTAAACAGCCCTGCGATTTGAGTGATGGTAGCCATGGGATCGAACGGACGAGATGAATCCGGACGCAATAGAGCCGCTCCTCTCAGAATCTGTCAAAAATTTGGCTCTTGGTGAAGGGTACGGGCTTTACTGGCTGCGGAAAAACTCGGCATTGACACCAATCTTCATGGCTTTGTAACAGGGCACGACTTCAGTCGGGCCGCAAATGTCGCAAAATGAACGTGGGCTTTAGCCCCTGCAAAACTGCAATTCGCGCCAAAATCAAATTCGGACCTTTTCCCGCAGCCTGTTTAGCCCCTGGGGGATGGATTTTTGAGATCTCCCACTGCCTTCGGAGCAGTTTTTCAACAGGTTCTCAGACACCCCGCTCCGGAATCACCCCCAGCCTGCCTTTCCTGACGGAAATAGGAAAACAAGCCGCAAGCCCAGCCGGCTCTTCCACGGCAAGCCGCCCCGCCACGGCAATCAGCGCGATCAGCAGCCACGTCGTCCGGCTTTCCTCCACTGTGGAGACCATCGCGGCCAACACCCAAACAAGCAAAGTGGTCACCAACGCCAGCTTCAGCGGGCCTTGGGTTTTGAAGGCCGACCGCGCCGCCAGCGCCACAATGCCAACCGCCAGAAACAGCGCGAACAACCCTCCGCCAACCAGGATGGAAAGAACTGCATTGTGTGCCGTGTCGACAGAAGACAATCCCGCCGCGCTCACAAACGAGCCTGCTCCCGTTCCCAGCAGCGGCGCCCTGGTAAACGCATCCCATCCGGCGGACCAGATGTCAAGCCGCCGGTTCAAATCGCCGCTCCGGATTTGCTCCGGGATCGTCGCCAGGCGCGCAAGCGTCCCATGCGGCGCGATGAACCAGAGGCTGGCCGCAAGCGCCGGCAATGCAAATGCCCCGGCAAGCACGGCCTTCGCGTGGCCGCGAAATAACAGAATTCCGCAACCCGCCAGCGCCACCAGCGCAGCCAGAAATCCTCCCCGCGAAGCCGTAAGCATCACCGCAACCAGGCCCAGCGGCAAGTAGCCGATCGCCAGCAGCCGTGCAGGCCAGTGGGGCTCGCTGCTCAGCAGCAGCGCCGCCGGCGGAAAACCAAGATCCAGATACCGCGCCACGTCGTTGGGATCCTGCCCATAAGCAACAAAGCGGATTTGTCCCGCGGCAATCGCCGCCATCGAACCGAAATTTGCCAGCGTCAGCGCCGCAAGCACCCACGAACCGGCGACATAAGCGCGCAGCAGCCAGCGCAAATCCCGCGGGCTCTCCGCAAACTCCCACACCAGCCACACAATCATCGTCTCCTGGAAGTAGGCGCGCATTTTATCCAGCGTCGCCAGCGGCTCAATGGTCCAGAAATAGGAGCAGCACAACCACAGATAAAACGCCATCGTGACCCACTGCAGCGCGCCTGGCACGCGCACGCGTCCTGCCTGAAGAACCGCCGGAATCGCCACCAGCAGCAGCAGCAGCCCCGCCATGCGGGCAACATTGCCCAGCGGTTCGCCCAGGTCCAGCGAATACTCCCACGGAATCGCAAAGACGAAAAGCAGAAGCAGTACCCAGGAAGCTTTTCTCATCCCCTAATACCTCTGCGAATAAACCAGCCCGGAGTAAATCGAGATCCCAATCGCCGACTGAATAGCCGACTCCATGGTCTTGTTCAAGATTGTCTTGGCCGCTGAATCGGGGACAAAGAGAATGTCGCCGTCCTCCACCAAAATGTCCGGGTCCTGGCCGCGCAGCAGCCGCTTCAGGTTAAGCGCGGTAACCGTCCGCCCGCCCTTCTGCGCGCGGATCAGTAACCCCTTCCCGGTCGCCGCGTTTTGCGTCGGCCCCCAGGCCAGCGAGATCGCCTGCACCACCGTGAGCCCTTGTACCGGGTCCACCGGAAATCCGCCCGGCCGAATCACATCGCCAACCACATAAACCAATCCCGCCCGGCTCACCTGGACTGTATCGCCAGCGCTCAGCTCCGGGTTATGGTTGTTTTCCTTGTCCTTTCCATTCGGATCCAGCACCACAGCATGAGGCGTCTCCGGATCGCTCCGGTAGAAGACGTTCACCAACCGGCCCGCACTCGGCGTCAGCCCTGAAGCGGCAGAAATCAGGTCCAACAGCCGGTGATGAACAGAGTATGGATAGACTCCGGGTCTCGCCACCTCGCCCAGTACGCTCACATCCTGCCCCGCATACGTCGTCACCAGGATTGAAACCAGCGGATGGAGCAGCATTCCCTTGCTCACCAGCGCCGCTTCAATGGCGTGTGCCGCAGACTGCTCATCCAGGCCGCCTACCTGCACTTCGCCAATCATCGGCAGCGTCACCGTACCCGTGGCAGACACTCGCACCGCCGAACGAAACTCCGGCGTGTGGTACTCGCTGACCTCCAGCGAATCGCCGGGACCAATCGGAGCAGCCATGGGGGATGCGGACTGCGCCGCGCCCGGCTGCCCGGCCTTTATCGCTACCCCTGCGCCATTCCACACCGCCGGCGCTTCCTTTGGATTCGGTTGGCTCCTGGTCTCCTGCGAAGGGGTGATCCGGGCCACGCCCGTCGGCAACCCTGAAGTGCTCGGCGTTGGCGCTTGTCCGTTGGCCGCCGCCACGGCCAGAATCGCCGCCAGCATCCCCACCACCGCCCGGGCCTTAGGTTTACTCATCGCCTCGGATAACAGAGCGGCTCCCACGGCCACCCACAGTCCTGCAAAAAATGTAATCGCCATGTTTACCGGCAGGTCCGGCGTCACCGGGTTCACCGGCTGGCGAGCCACGTCCACCACCGAAATATTCGACTGGTGAATGCCCGCGGCCAGCCCCGCTTCCTGCATCTTCTCCTGCACCCGCATGTAGAGTTCGTGGCTGGAGTTAGCCTCCTGTCGCATCACCGCGTATTCGGTAGCCGCCTGGTTCTGTCTCATGCCTGCGCCGGTGGTCTCGTCCAGGCTCCTGCGCACCATCCGCTCGCGCGCGGACGCCGTTTGCCATGCGCTGTAAAATCGGTCCACCAGGCTCGCGTCTTCGGCCTTTTTCTGGCGGTCGAGATCCTGCAACTGGCGTCCAATCTCCACCACCCGCGGAAAGTTCGCCCCGTGTTCCGCGCTCAGTTGAGCCCGCTCCTGGTCCAGCTCGCTGCGCCGGCCCTGAATCTGCTGCAAGGGCGCGGTCGCAAAGCTGCCGGCCGCCTGCAGCCCCGGATCGGAAGCAATCGCCAGCTCCGGATCGCCCTTGGCGGCAGAACGATACTCCGCCTCCCGCAAAATGCGATCCGTGGTCGCGGCCACCAGTTGACTCCCCAGCTCATCTATCTCCAGCAGCGTCGAGTTATGCGCGCTCTCTCCCGCATCGCCGTTGGCCAGCGTCACCGGTGCGCTCAGGATGCCGTGATCCTTTTCGAAGGCCTTTAGCTGTTCTTCGTCCCGGTCCCCGCTCGCCTTCAGATCCTTGAGCTGGAGGCTAAGCCAGCCACTTGCCTGCGCCGTCGCTTCCAGTTGCGACTCGCTGTCCTGCCGGTTGTAGTCCGCAATCAGCGCATTCACCACCGCCGCCGACAAGGCTCCGTCCCTGGAGCGAAAACGAATCTCGATCAACAGCGTCCGGGGCAGAACCTGTACGCGCAGTTGCCTCCCGAATCTCTCCAACAGCCAAGCCTGCGCCGCGGGGTCGACACCGCCTCCGGCCTGAGCTGCATTGCGAAAGCCGGGAAACCGGCTGGGAAAGTCCCCCCGAAAACCCGGCGCGCCGTAAAGCTTCAGCTCGTTGATGACTCTCCACGCCAACTTTTCGCTGCGAAAGATATCCGCTATCGTCTCCAGCTCCGTGGGCGCGGAGAGCATGGAGGCCGAGGCGGAACTGTCCGCCGAATCCAGATTGAGCGAAGAGCCCGGCGCAGTTCGCATCTCCACCCTGGCGCTGGCCTCGTACTGGTTGGGAGTCGCCAGGCAGTACAAAAGGCACACCAGCAGCAATCCACCTTCGATAAGCAGAATCATCGCCCGCCGCCGCGCCACAATCTCCCAAAGTTCGCGCAGAGAGGCAGTGGAGCTAGGCCGACTGACCTCCACTATGGAAAGCTCGCAACGCTTGTAGGGCGAATGGCGACTGGAACTCGGAACTTCCGGCACGGACGTACACCTCAGACCCAAACACCCTCACGCTGGGGTGACCCTGTCTTTCATGTCGTAAGACCGCTACAGATCGCTACTGAGGAAATCCCGGATATTATCTCTGATTGGAAAAAACTAATCTGAGCACTACTGCACACAAAAAACGCATTCTGGAAAAGTCAGCCTGCTCCCGTCCCCCCTAAACAGCCACCTAGTGTCCTGAGTCGGAAGTTCGTTTCACAAAGCAAACGTCCCCGGAATCACCCGTGCATTTAGCATCGTGCCGTCGCACAAGTCCGCCAACTTGCCAACTTGCCATTTTCCGCGAAGCGGAAGCTAACCTGCTGTCCTTTTTTGAAGAATCCCCGCCAGACTTGGGACATGAACCTCAGTTTCACCCCCCTAAGCCCCAGCCGTCCCTGTCCTATACCACTCGACGGTGCGCCGCAATCCCTCCCTAAAATCGACCTTGGGCTCATAGCCCAGCAACTTCCGCGCCACCCCGATGTCGGCCAGCGAGTCCCGGATATCCCCGGCTCGCGACGTGCTGTAACTCGGCTCCCCGGCGTAACCCGTCAGCTCGCGCAGAATTGCAAATGTCTGGTTCAAGGTTGCTCTGGAACCGGTGGCCAGATTCATCGTCCGCCCGGAAACCTTCTCCGCGGGCACCGCTGCGGCCAGCAGGTTGCCGTGGACCACGTTCTCTATATATGTAAAATCGCGGCTCTGCTCGCCGTCGCCGTGGATCGTTACCGGCTCGCCGGCCAGCATCCGCCGGCAAAAAATCGCCAGCACTCCCGAGTAATGCGACATCGGGTCCTGGTACGGCCCAAACACGTTGAAGTAGCGCAACACCACCGTCTCCAGTCCATAAACCCGCGTGAAGGAGCGCAGATAGTGCTCCCCTGCCAGCTTGGCCACCGCATACGGGCTGATGGGGTCGGGCAGCATTCCCTCGTGCTTGGGCAAGGTAGCCGCATCGCCGTAGGCGGCCGACGATCCCGCATAGATCACGCGGCGAACCCCAGTGGCCCGCGCCGCCACCAGCAGGTTCAGCGTCGCATCCACGCAGGCTACGTTGGTGGCCACCGGGTCCTCTACCGAACGCGGAACCGATGCCAGCGCCGCCTCGTGAAAAACAATTTCCACGCCCGCGCACGCCTCAGCGCAAACAGCCGCATCGGCCAGGTCGCCCTCAAGAAATTCCATCCCCTCAAGGCCAACCAGGTTTTCGCGTTTGCCGGTAATAAAGTTGTCCACGCCGCGAACAGTCTCGCCACGCGCCAGCAGCGCCGCGGCAATCGAGCGGCCGATAAAGCCGGCGGCCCCGGTAACTAGATACTTAGCCAAAGTTTCGCTCCCAAAATCTCACTTCAAGTGGTGTCCACCACGCAGATGGTCGTTTGTGTTTTGAAAGGGCACGACTTCAGTCGTGCCGGAAATAGCCGCAAAAAAGCTGGGCTTTAGCCCCTGAGGGAAGGTTCCTGGCAATTCGATACCAACTTGGAGCCTTTTGAAAATGACCATATTTGCGGCGGCCTACACTTCCAGACTGGTACGCTTTCGGGACATCGAACCGCTCATGTTAACCGATCTGGTCCGATCTGATAAGGATAGTATCGCTCGCGGCGCCGGTTGCGCGGAGCCTCGCGCGATCATCCAGTACAATCGTCACCATGACGACTCCCAATGTGGGCACTCTGGCCGAACTCAAGCAAAAGATCGAAACCCGTGAAGCCCGCATCGGCATTGTCGGAATGGGCTATGTGGGGTTGCCGCTGGCTCTGCTGTTCAGCGGCGAGCGCTTCAAGGTAACCGGCT
>Ga0181517_10002899_pt1 | contig 16879 bp, 13 predicted proteins | sample PEATcosm2014_Bin_31_FD_119748 | JGI IMG/M metagenome (GOLD analysis project Ga0181517, IMG submission 119748) | Peatland microbial communities from MTU Mesocosm Facility, Houghton, MI, USA - PEATcosm2014_Bin01_30_metaG | ecosystem: Environmental > Terrestrial > Soil > Wetlands > Peat | place... | reverse complement strand
AGTCCGCGTACCATGCCAGCATGGGCGCTTGCGGCGGCGTCGCGGACGAGGCCGCCTCGCCGCCGGGGCCGCGCGTCACCGGGACGCGGATCTGCAGCGCGGTCACTCCCCGCACCACTTGAAAATCCAACTGAAACTTGCCATCGACGCCCGGACCGCCGGCCGATTCGGTCCAGACCTTAGGCCTGCCGAACAGATGCGCGGCCGAGGAGGCCAGCTTGGGGAAATTGTTGTTGATGTTCCAGGTCCCGTCCGGCGTGTGGATGGCGTTCGGCACGAGCTGGCTCAGGTTATCGATTCCTGGCACCTCCACTTTGCGGTTGTCGCGGAAGTAATCGCCCTCGCTCCGAACCAGGGCCGTCATGGTCTCTTCGTGGTTCAGGTGCACCAGGTATTCCACGTTGTACTTGGCGCACCAGTCGGCCTGCTGTCCGAAGAAGGTGTTTTGGAAAATGCCGCTCCAGACGTCCCAGTAGTCGGCTTTGGCCCGCTGCGCCTCGTCGGTCATTTTGCCGAAGAAGAACTGCGGGATGTAGGGCTTCAGATCATAGCCTTTTCGGGCCTGAAACTCCTCCAGCAGCTTGGGCGTCCAGGGCATGCCGCCGATGGAATAATCCGGCTCATCGCCAAAGAACCCCAGAACGGTTTTGCCGAACTCGTCGCCGATGGCCTGCCGGTAGGTTTCGTGGGTGATGGTGAGGAAGGCGCGGGTGGCCTCCGGGTCCAGGTAGTCGATGAGCGAGTAAAGGCCGTCTTTGGCGCGCGTGCCATCCTCGCGATTGAAATTTCGCGTCGGCGAGCTGACGTAAATGTGCCGCACGAAGGCCACTTCCCATGAGTAACGGGGCTCATTCGGGGTGGTTCCTTCGTTCGGCACGGTCCACTTGAGCTGGCCGCTCGCGGGAACCGGAATGGAGATTATCTGGTGCAATTGCTGGTCCTGGCCCGTCTCCAGGGCCATGATGGCGAGGGTATCCGGCGGCGCCGGCATGGTCAGAGTTTGGCCAGGCGAGACGCGAACGCGAATATCCGAGACGATGGCCTGCATGCCGAGTTGCGGGTATAGTTTGCTGATTTTGCCGCCGGCGAACCCGCTGGGGTAGTCGGATTCGTCCTGGAGCCAAAGCTTCATCCCCCGCTTCTTGGCCTCCTGAACCACGAACTTCATCTGGTCCATGTGCTCGGTGGTAAGGTACAGCGGCTCGCCGCGTCCCGGCGAGACGTTCACCACGAAGATGCCATTGGCCGAGAGCCGGTCGAGATCCTGGACGATCCTGGCCTTTCTGTCGTTGGCGTCCGGACCATTCCAACCCATAAACGGCTGGATGGCGCCGTACTCGTGCGGTGGCGCTTTGAAATTCGCGGCCACGTCGCGCACCGGCGGAACCGTGATTTGCTGCCACGGGCGCTGCGCCGGCAACGCGGCAGCCAGCAGCGGAATGATAGCGAGGAGATGCGAGAACTTTTTCATAGAAGCCTCACTTAAAATATGTCACATCCGAATCCCCGCGGAGGCGGGCGCTGACGGCAAGCGGATCGCGTTTCGGGAACTTTATGGCCGCCGCGGGCAATAGCACTATAGAGGCAGTTACTTCGCGCGGCCGGATCGCGTCTAGATAGACGAAGGGGCAAAAACGTTTTCGATTTGCCGGGTTTGAGGGGAGCCGATGAAACCTTTTATGGATGTTGTAGCGCTAAACATGGCGAAAGCGATCGATCTATACCGCCTGGGGGGTGTGATCGGGCTTTTGATGGGCGTTACGACGTCGATTCTCCTGGCTCCAGCTCGCCTGCGCGCACGGCTTTTGGCTATCGATGCCGGCTTTTTGAATCGCCAGGGGCGGTGATCATGCCTGAGGGGGCGGTTTCCATCGGCGCATGTGAGGTCTTGTCCGAGACCTCTCCCGTCCTGTTGCACCAATTCTTTTTTAGTGCGGTTCGGCGCTGGCCGGATCGGACGGCGGTGGAGATTCCGCCGGGCCATGGCAGGCCCGATCGCCGCTCGGTGACGTACGCGGAGCTGGGGCGGCAAGCGGACGCCGTGGCCGGCGCGCTGCGGGGCTTGGTCGGGCGCGACTCGATTGTCGCCATCCTTCTGCCGCGGCGCTCCGAATGGCTCTACAGCTCCCAACTGGGGACGCTCAAGGCAGGCGGCGCCTACGCCTGCATCGACCCGGCCTTTCCGGACGGACGGATACGCGAGATTATGGAAGACGCGTGGGGCGGGCCTCCCGGCCTGCCTCCTAGTCTGCCTAAGGCAGGCCGGGAGGCCCGCCCCACCCTCCTCACCGATGCCGAGGGCGCCGCGCGCGCCCGAGGGATCGGATTCGGTGGACGCATCCTGGTGGTGGACGAGTTGGAGGATTCGCTCGCCGCGCCGTCGGAGAGCCTGGCCGACCCCGGCAGCCTGGCTTATGTGATCTACACTTCGGGCACCACTGGCCGGCCCAAAGGCGTAATGATCGAGCATCGGAGCATCGTGAACTTGGTGGCTTCCGATATCGAGGAGTTCCGGCTCACGCCCGATGCGCGCGTCTCTCAGAACTCCTCGCCTGCGTACGACTCTTCCATCGAAGAGATCTGGCTGGCATTCGCGGCCGGCGCCGCCTTGGTGGTGGTTGATGACGAAACGGTGCGGCTGGGGCCGGACCTCATCGAATGGCTCCGCCGCGAACGGATTACCGTCTTCTGCCCGCCTCCCACGCTGCTGCGCGCCACCGCATGCGAGGACCCGGAAGCGGAACTGCCCGAGCTTGGGTTCATCTATACCGGCGGCGAGGTCCTGCCGCAGGACTTGGCCGATCGCTGGTCCAAGGGGAAACTGCTGGTGAACGGTTACGGCCCGACGGAATGCGCCGTGACTGCCACGCGAGCTTATATTCATCCCGGCGAGCCGGTTTCCATTGGGCGCCCCGTGCCGGGGCTTCATGCGTGGGTGCTCAATGACTCGCTTGAGGAAGTCGCCGAAGGTCAGTGGGGCGAGCTCTGCCTGGGCGGAATCGGGCTGGCCCGCGGGTATCGAAACCGGCCCGAGGAGACCGCCGAGAGGTTCGTTTCCCACCCGCGTTTCGGACGGATCTACCGCACCGGGGACCTGGTTCACCGCGCCGCCGATGGCAGCTACTTCTATCACGGGCGGGCCGATACCCAGGTGAAGATTCGCGGGTATCGCGTGGAGTTGGAAGAGATTGAAACGCGGCTGGCGGCCTGGAAGGGCGTGCGCTCGGCCGCCTGCGCCGTGCAGGATGGCGCGCTGGCCGCCTTCATCGTGCCGGAAAACGGGTGGGAGCCGAAGGAGTTTGGCCCCCTCGAAGCCGCCTTGCGGGAAACCCTGCCGGATTACATGGTCCCCAACCGGTTCGGAATTCTGCGGGAGCTGCCGGTGACGACCGGGGGAAAGCTGGATCGGGCGGCGCTCCCGCGGCTGAACGGGCAGCCGGGGCGCAAAGTGGGCGCCGCGCCCCGGAATCCGTTGGAGGCCCGCCTGGCGGAGGTTTTCAGGGACGTTCTCGGACTTTCAAAGGCCGTCGCCATAGATGCGGATTTCTTTATCGATCTGGGCGGGAATTCGCTGCGGGCCGCGCAGGTGGTGACCCGGCTGCGGCAGGACGATGCGGCGACGCCGGTCACCGTTCGCGATATATACGAAGGCCGTACCGTGGCGGGGGTGGCCGCGAGGATAGTGGGGCAGACATTTGAAGGTGCGGAAGGCAAGCCGGGAGGCTTACCCCACTTAGGCAGGCCAGGAGGCCTGCCCCACCTGGCCACCCTCATCCAGGCGGTTTGGCTTCTGGCGGCTTTTTCAGCCGCCGCCATGGTGGGGTATTGGGGCGTGTTCGACCTCGCGCCTTCGATGATGCTCTCGATGGGGCTCATTCCTTCGCTGCTCCTGGCGCCGGTCCTTTTCTTCGCCGGGCTGGCGGTCTACACGCCGTTGTCGGTCCTCGCCGCGGCAGCCGTGAAGCGCTGCCTTATCGGCCGCTACCTCCCGCTGCGAGCGCCGGTTTGGGGCAGCTTTTATGTGCGCAACTGGCTGGTGCAGCAGGCCGTTCGCGGCATCCCCTGGTGGTTGATAGAAGGCACTGGCTTTCAGACCATGGCGTTGCGGGCTTTGGGGGCGCGAATTGGCCAACGAGTCCACATCCACCGGGGCGTCGATCTGCGTCAGGGCGGCTGGGACCTGTTGGATATCGGCGACGACGTCACCATCGGCCAGGAAGCCATTGTCGGGCTGGTGGAGCTCGAATACGGCGATATCCTGATCAGGCCGGTATCGCTAGGAGACGGGGCCATGCTCGACATACGATCCGGGGTCTCCGGCGGTGCGCGGCTCGAAGCCGGCGCCTGCCTCAGCGCGCTCTCCTGGCTTCCGCCGGGCGGCATAGTCCCCAGCGGCGAGCGATGGGATGGCATCCCCGCCAAGCCGGCGGGATACGCGCCCGCTACGCCGCAAATGCCGGCCGGCCAGTGGACGCTATTGCCGTGGAAGCACGATGTGCTGATGGCGCTGGCGCGGGGCTCCGTCCGGGAATTGCCAGCGGTGATCCTGGAGCTGTGCGCCGCCGTGGCCGCCATGGCGCTAGGCCTGGATGCGGGGCGTATTTCCCGTTGGCTCGACAATCCTACTCTGCAGCCGGCCATGCTGCTCACTGGGTTGGCCTTGGTGACCCTGTCGGTTCCGCTCACCCTGGCGCTCGAGGCCTTGATGGTGCGCGCCATGGGGCGCGTGCCGGAGGGCGTGATCGGCCGCTGGAGTCTGGCCTACCTCCGGGTGCGTATGAAAACGGAGATGCTGGAGGCGGCCGGCTACTGGCTCGCGGGCGCGCTGTTCTGGCCGGTGTGGCTGCGCTGGGCGGGGATGAAAGTCGGCCGCCGCTGCGAAATCAGCACCATCCTCGATACGGTTCCCGAGATGGTCGAAATAGGCGACGGAACCTTCCTGGCCGACGGCATTTACGTCGGAGGGCCGCGCGTGTGTCGCGGCACGGTCACCCTGGCCGCCACGCGCTTGGGTAGCGGCGTGTATCTGGGCAACCACGTGGTGATTCCCGCGGGGTCCGTGCTTCCCGATAACGTTCTGCTGGGCGTTTGCACGGTGGTTGGCGAAAACATGCGGGACGGCCGCTCCTGGTTCGGCCATCCTCCCTTTGAGCTGCCCCGGCGGGAGGTGGTGGAATGCGACCGCCGGCTCACCTACAACCCCTCTTTTATCCGCTACGCCACCCGGCTGTTCTGGGAACTGATGCGCTTCACGCTGCCCATACCGCCCATGCTGGCGGCGCTGCTATGGCTGCGCGCGGCGTCGGCCGCCACGACGGCCGGCGGATGGCTGTTGGTTTCGGCAGCCGTTTGTCTGGCGGCGCTGGCGGCGGAGGCGCTCCTGTGTTTTCTGGCCGTGGGCGTCAAGTGGTCGCTGCTCGGCCGCGTGCGCCCCGGACAGCACCCGTTTTGGGCGTGCTGGTGCGGAAGGTGGGACTTTCTGTATGTCGCCTGGGAAGCCTGGGCGCGCCCCACGCTGTCCCATCTGGAAGGCACGCTGCTTCTCTCCTGGTACTTGCGGGCCATGGGGATGAAACTGGGGAAGCGGGTGGTGCTGGGGCCGGGCTTCGCTCAGGTGGTGGATCCGGATATGCTCATCATCGAAGACGGGGCCACCGTTACCTCCATGTTCCAGGCGCATACTTTCGAAGACCGCGTTTTGAAGATGGACTATATCCACGTCCGGCGAGGCGCCACGCTGGGCTACGCCACCGTGCCGCTCTACGGCGCGGATATCGGGGCCGGCGCGTACGTGGCGCCGCACAGCGTCGTCATGAAAGACGAGCGCCTGCTGGCGGGCATCCGGTACGAGGGCGCGCCTACGCGAGTGGTGGGCCGGCCACTCCAGGAGCATAAAGAGAGCCCCTCAATTGATGCTCTTGTGGGCTGATCTTCATGCGCCCGGTAGCCTGCGGTCGGTTCTTCCGATTTACTCACCCCAGCGCGCTGGTGGTCACGTAGTACTTCGCCACCATGTTGGGCCGCTCCCACGCCGGCATCGCTCCCGGAGATTTCAGGTACTTCAGGAACTCGGCCAATACCTGCGCGAAATGGGCCTCGTGTCCCACCCGGTAACCGTCCGGAATGCTAAGACGCAGCTCGTCCCCGCTGTCCTCGCATCCCAGGCCGGGGTACGCGCCCTGCAACCGCGCGATGTGGTCGCGCAGCGCGGTGGCGACCTCGGCGCGGTTCTTGGAGCCGTTCGGCGCCACATATACTTCCGGCCGGTGGTTCTCCGCTTCGCCCTGGCGGACCTCGATTCGGGACTTCGTCCCGCGGTACGACGCATGGTGGGTGTCCCCGCCGGCCGGCGATTCCCAATTCCACAGCACATCGAGGCGCACGTGAATGCCGCGAATCCTGTAACTCACCTGCGTGTTGCAGAAGTAGTCCAGGCGGTCGCCGCTCACCCAGGCCGCCAGTTCGCCGGGAAAGCCCGCCAGGCCTGTGACGCGCTGAAATTGCTCGGCGGCGATGACCGTGGGCCAGCGCCTGGCGCCGGTGATCTCGATTTCCTCGGGACAGCGGATCGCCTGTCCGGGGAAGAGCGTCCACGGAACCAGGTCCACCAGGTGCGTGCCCACATCGGCCAGCCCTTCGCCCTGCTCCCGCACGTCGAAGAAAAACGCCGGGCGCAGGCCGGGCGCCCCGGCCACGGTCTTCATGATGTGGTGCACGCTTTCCATGGTTACGCCGGGCTCGGCCTCGGAGCCCGGCACGGCCTCGCCGAAAACCGCGGGGGCCTGCACCAGCTCTTTCTGGAGGATGGTCGAGATCTCGTAGCGCTCGGTCATCATGTCGTAGGCCACCAGGCCCTTGCCGTCGGCTGTCTCGAGGGCCGCTTCCAGCGCCGGAAGGTCGGCGCGATCGATGATCCATGGCTTGTCGGCCAGCACGTTGAGACCGGCATCGAGCGACGCCGCGATCTTGTGGATCTTGCCGCGATTGCGGCCGGCGATCACCACCACATTGCCGGGCCGCTCGGCGCACATCCGTTCCACCGATTGCGGCGTGCAGTGAACGTCGATCTCCCACGACGCCGGATTGACGGGCCTCGCGTTGAAGCCTTCAATGCGCTGCAAATGCTGCCGCAGATCGGGCCCCAGCGGGGCGAAAATGGCGGAGCGCCGGGCCACCCCCGCCAGCATCTCCTTCTGCACCAGGGCGGCGTGGAAGTGAGCGGGATCGAGGGTGATCAGCCTTACCTCGGTTGAGTCATTCATGGCGACCACCACAGACTAATCGCCGGCGGCAGGAACTGTCAATGCTTCCGTCTGAAACAGCGGCCCAGGCATCCGCGCTACAATCACGCCGAGTGGAGCCATCCAGATACCTTACGCCCGAAGAGAGCGCCGTCGAGCAGCGGGCGTGTGCCGTCCTGCGACAGAGACTGGCGGCGCTGGCGGAAGCCTACCGGAGTAGGTTCGGAAACGAAATCAGCACCGACAATGCCCGCGAGATCGTATCCCCTGAGTACGCCGCCTCAAGAGAAGGACGCATGCTGTGGAGCGGGGCGACACAGAAACCGGCAGCGGCGTTGGCGGACCACCTCTTCGAGCAGGCGCTCCAACATCCGGACCCAGCCAAGCCTCGCGTGGTACTGATGACGGCGGGGGGAACGGGGGCGGGGAAGACCACGGTCGTCTCCGGAAACCCGGAGTTCTCCGACGCTCAATTCGTGTATGACAGCAATCTCGGCAGCAAGCAATCGAGCGTTCGGAAGATCGAATCCGCCAAGACCGCTGGCAATCAGGTGGAGGTTGTTTTCGTCCATCGCGACCCGATAGAGGCCCTGACTGGAGGGGTGCTCCCACGCGCGATGACGGAAGGGCGCATTGTCGATCTGGAAGCCCATGCGCGCATGCATCGCGATTCGGCGGAGAACTTTGGGTACTTGGCTCGGCGATACTCCAGCGACCTCAACGTGCGTTTCAAGGCGATCGATAACAGCCACGGAATGGAAGGAGCGAAGCGGATGCCACTTGAACAGGCGTCGCGGATTCGGTATTCTACAAGTGTCCTGCGGCCGAAGTTACGCGCGGCGCTGGAGAACGAACATGCCCAAGGCCGAATTTCCGAGCCAGTATATCGAGCGACTCTCGGCGCTTCCTCCAAGAAAACTCCTTGAGGAGTTCCGCGCGATTCAGGATAGGGCGGTCCGTCTGCAGGTGGCTCAAGCCCTTCCGGCGGAGGTTTACTCTGAGATGCTGGCCGAATCGGCGGTGGAGAACCTCAACCGGAACGTTCGCAACCGCCTGGGACGCCAAAAGCCTAGCCAGGCGGCGTAAGGGCCGGCGGCGCCGTATCCCGCCTTCGCGCTAAAACCAACTACACTGGAGTGCGATGACGCGAACCAATGCCCTTATTCTAGGGACCCTGGCGTGCCTGCTGCCCGCCGCTTCCGGTCAATCGATTCAATACAACGAGAGCAGGAAGATCTGGCTGCTCAACACGCGCACCAGTTCCTACGCCATCGGCGCCAAGGCGGATGGCTCGCTGCGCCACTTGTACTGGGGCGCCCCGCTGTGGCGCATGGACGACCTGGCCGCGCCCCCGGACCGCCGCGAGCTATCCTCTTTCGACCCGCCCGAGATGCTGGAGAACGACGAGTACCCCGCCTGGGGCGGCACGCGATATTACGAGCCCTCCCTCAAAATTGTCCGCGAGAATGGCGACCGCGACCTGGTCTTGCGCTACGCTTCGCATCAGATCCGCGGGAACGAGCTCGATATCGAGCTGAAGGACATTCGCGACGATATCCGCGTGACGCTGCACTACCGGGTCTACCCCGAGTACGGGATTCTGCGGCGCAGCTCCACCGTCCGCAACGGGACCGGGCGCCCCATCGTGGTGGAAAGCGCGCAATCGGCCGTGTGGCACATGCCTCCGGGCGAAGGATACCGGCTCAGCTATCTGAATGGGCGGTGGGCGGCGGAAACGCAACTGGTGCGGGAACCCATCCATCCCGGCGAGAAAGTGCTGGAGAGCCGCAAGGGCCACACCAGCCACAATTTCAACCCGTGGTTCGCCATAGACACGGGCGACGCCGATGAAGAGCACGGCCGCGTGTGGTTCGGCGCGCTGGCCTGGAGCGGCAACTGGCGCTTCACGGTGGAGCAGACCCCCTACCGCCAGGTACGCGTGACCGGCGGGTACAACACCTTCGATTTCGCCTATCCTCTGAAGCCCGGCGAAGCGCTCGATACGCCGGCCTTCTACGCCGGTTTTTCGGAGAATGGATTCGGCGCGGCCTCGCGCGCCCTGCACAACCTGGAGCGCGCCGAGATCCTGCCAGGAGGCGCGGCGTCGCGGCTCCGCCCGGTGCTCTACAATTCCTGGGAAGCCACCACCTTCAACGTGAACGAGGCCGGGCAGAAGGAGTTGGCCGATAAGGCCGCCAAACTCGGCGTGGAGCTGTTCGTGATGGACGACGGCTGGTTCGGCGCGCGCAACGACGACCACGCCGGCCTGGGCGACTGGTTCGTCAACCCCAGGAAATTTCCGCAGGGCCTGAAGGGGCTCATCGATCACGTGAACGGGCTGGGCATGGATTTCGGTCTCTGGGTCGAGCCGGAAATGGTGAACGCCAACAGCGACCTGTATCGCGCGCATCCCGACTGGGTCATGAACTTTCCCGACCGGCCGCGCAGCGAGCTGCGCAACCAGATGGTGCTCAACCTCGCCCGCGCCGACGTGAAAGAGTACATCTTCGGCGTGCTCGACAAGCTGGCCAGCGAAAACAACATTCGCTACTTCAAGTGGGACATGAACCGTCCCTTCTCCGAGCCGGGGTGGCCGGAAGTGGCGCCGGCCGACGAACGCAAGCTGTGGGTGGAATACGACCGCAACCTCTACGAGATCCTGGACCGGCTGCGCGCCAAGCATCCCAAGCTGGAGATCGAATCCTGCTCGGGCGGAGGCGGGCGCGTGGACCTGGAGATCCTGCGGCGCGTCGAGGAAGTCTGGGCTTCCGACAACACCGAAGCCTTCGACCGCCTGCGCATCCAGGAAGGCTTCTCCCAGGCCTACACGGCCAAGATCATGTCTGCCTGGGTGACCGACGTACCCAACCAGAACGGGCGCAGCACGTCTCTGGCCTATCGCTTCCTGGCGGCCATGCAGGGCGCGCTGGGAATTGGCTCCAACTTGAACCATTTTTCGGCGAGCGACACGGACCTGGCCACGCGCATGATCGCCACTTACAAGCGCATTCGCGCCACCGTGCAGAATGGCGACCTATACCGGCTCTCATCGCCGCGGACCGAAGACGTGACCGCCAACCAATACGTCGCGGCCGATGGCAAACAATCGGTGCTCTTCGCGTTCCGGCATTCGCAGCAGTACAACACCGCGCCGCCGGCCATCCTGTTGCGCGGGCTGGACGAGCGCGCCATATACAAGATCGACGTAGTGAACGGCCGCCTGGCGGATTCTCAGACCCAGCTCAGCGGCGCCTACCTGATGCGCGCCGGTTTGAACCTGACCCTGCGCGGCGACTACGACGCGGCGGCGGTGATACTGGAAAGGATGTAGGGGCGGAGGCGGCGATCTACGGCGTCTACTGAGGAGAGACCTGCTACTCCAGGTTAAGCCGGCCCATGCAGAACGGTGTCGCAGCGGCCCGAAAGCCACCCGGCTGTTGCGCCCACTACCCATAAATGTAGCGCGGACGATATCCGCGGAGCTTCCCTACCCCTTCCGCAACCAGCCGGGTTGCACGAACGGGTTCACAATCTCAAGCGGCCATCGGACAGCGCGGCCTGGCAGGTCCTCCGAATAAAGGCGCGTAACGCCACATTCCAGGCAGGCGGCCACGATCATGGCGTCCCAGAATGACCATCCGTCCTCGGCGTGGAGAATGCGCGCCCGTTCGAGCGCGCCGGCTGCCGGCAGGATTAGCGGAAAGATTGCCAGATAATCGGCCAGGCGGTTCCATGCGTCGGCCAGCGTAAACCCCTGGGATCTCAGCTTCCTCGATGCCGCCACGAATTCACACGCCACCTGCCATGGCAGCACGCCATCTCTGGCGCTTGCGACGAGATCGAGCGCCACTTGCTGTCGCTTCAGATCGGCCTTGTCGCAGGCGTAGAGGAGGATGTTGGTATCAAGGGCGATCATGCAGTTCGTCCCGAGAGGGCAAACGTCCGCGAGAGAAGAATCCCATCCCCTCGATCCCCGTCAGGAGCCGCCGCAGGGCCGCGGGCCTGTCTCCGAGATCGGCGTCGTCATCGAGCGCCTCGACGATCAACCGCACACGCTGCGCCTCGCGTAAGACGAGTTCCTTGTTGGGTTTGAAAACGCCATTTGTGTAGACAGCCTCTGTGAACTGAGCCATTTTACGCAGCCCTCTGACATTTAGATTAGCTCGCCCGGCCCGACTCCTCAAGTTTCGGGCGATCTGTCAAGTCTCGATAGAAGTGTCCCTATTTCATCGGTCCTGCTGCCGCCTTCAGCGGGGATGGGGCGCAGGGGAAGGGGGCGGCTGACCCTGCGCGGCGACTACGACGCGGCGGCGGTGATACTGGAGCGAATGTAGGGCGCCGGCGGAATCGAGCGGACTACGCCACCGCCACCAGGCGCACTTCGGGCTCCATCAGTTCCACGCCCAGGCCCGGTCCTCCGGGCACGGCGTAGCATCCATCGCGGAAGCGCACCGGGGCGGACGCAAATCCGTTGACCGTTTCCACTAGACCCGGCGCATAGGGCGCCAGCCGGCAATTGGGAACCGCCGCCGCGAACTGCAGGGTGGCGAAGAGCAGGGGGCCGAGGGCGGAAGAAAGGCGCGGCGCAATCTCGACGCCTTCGCGTTCGGCGGCGCGGGCAATGCGCAAGCCTTCGGTGATGCCGCACCGTCCCAGATCGGGCTGCACGATGCGCATGGCGTGCGCCCGGAAAAACGGGGCCAGCTCGGTATGCGTCCGGTGGGTCTCGCCAATGGCGATGGGGGTGCGGGTGCGCGCCGCCAGGGCCGCGTGCGCCGCCACGTCATCGGCCGCGAAGGGGCGCGCGAGCCACAACGCGCCGCGCCGGTCGAGTTCCGCGGCGAAGGACGCCGAGCGCCCCGCGTCCAGGCGGCAGAGCCCGTCAACGGCCACGTTTTCCGCGCCGCAAAGCCGAGCCAGGGCGTCGTAGTTCTCGAGCAGCTCGCGCCGGCTGGAATCGTAGGCGATCCGGAACCGGCGGCAGCCCGCGGCGCGGCAGGCGGCGGCGCTTTCAAGGCGTTCTTCGAGCGTCTCGCCCGCCAGGCGGTCCACGTAGGTCTCGATCTTGCGCCGGGCCCCGCGGCCCGCGATAAGCGATGCGATGGAAGCGCCGTGTATCCTGCCCCCAAGGTCCCACAGTGCGATGTCCACCGCCGCCATGGCGTCCAGCATGAAGCCGCCCGTCTGCCCGCTGGTGCGCGTGCGGTTGTACATGGCGTTCCACAACGTTTCGATTTCGAGGCCCGTGCCGCCGAAGGGCTTCCCTTCGAGCGCCGGTTTGAGAATGGAGTGGATAATGGCCCCGGCTACTTCCGGCGCGGAAGTGGCCTGCGATTCCCCCCAACCCGCAATGCCCGCGTCCGTGGTGACGCGCGCCAGCACGGTTTCAAAGGGCTGGCACTGAGCCTCTGGGCCGGCATGAGGCGTCAACCGGCGGGAGCCGCCGCACCGTCCCGGCACCTTGATGATGAGAGCCTCGATGGAGGTGATGAACATTTCGCCCCTCTCCAAACGATTTAAGCACCTGGCGCGGAGCCCTGGGAGCGCCCGGTGGGACAGGAGGGCCTTGCAACGGGCCGCTGTTCGTGCTAAGGCGCCGCCCCTTCGTCGGGGAGCGCCGCGACTCACGGGACATCGTGGATGCGTCCGGCGGGCGTCTAACGGACCACAGTGAAGGCCCGCCGGCGGTTCGGTCCGAAACGAAAGATCGCGAAATCGTCGTCCAGCGAGGCGGCGCGCTCGATGCCGAGCCGCCGCATTACCGCAAAGCTTGTCCGATCGACGATCGAGAAATCCTGATCGCGATAGGACTTCCCGATTTCCCAGGCGGTATCCAGGTCCGCTGGCCCAACCGTCTCCACTGTGGCAACGCCGGATCGCAGGCCTTCCCAGAATTGTTCGGCGGCTCGGCGCCCCAACCGGCGCCGGATCAGCGTCCACGTCTCGATCAAGATGTGATCGGTGGTGACCAACGCCTCGCCGCCCGAGAGAACGGCCTTCGCAAGTGAGTTACCGATGTCCGATCTGTCCGCGGCAGCGTACCAAATGGAGGTATCGACAAAGAGACTCATGCGGATCGGCGGCGAGGCTTGCGCCGGCTCGAGGCGAAGGCTTCCGCCAGCATGGCGGCCTTGTTCCGCGCCACGTCGGAGCCGCTGGAATCGCCAAGGTCGAAGACCACCGCCGGACTTGTCCCGCGCTGCTGGCAGCCGAGGTCCTGAGCCACCAGCCGGCGAAGGTACTCGGCGAGGGACACCCCCAGATCGCCGGCGCGCCGGCGCGCCCGGCGGTGAATCTCCGGATCCAGAGCGATCTGTGCCCGTGACAGCATGATGTCACCATCATAGCGCGTCCCCGGGCGCCCATCCGGCTCATACGGACACCTGCTATAGTCGATGCGCCGGGCCGGAAAAATGCTCCCTCCGCGCGCGTGGTTACACTGAGGGTATCGGGATGAGATCCACGGTTCTTCTTTTTCTCGGTCTGGCGCTGCCGGCCGGCTGCGGCCCCGCGGAATATTTCATCCCCGCGCACCGGGTTGCCGGCGTGGGCGCCGCGCGCATCGATATGTCCGAGGAATTGCTCCAGGCGCGCACCGCCAGAATGATACAAACCCAGACCTTCGGCATCCTGCGCGAGGCGCTGGCGCTGCCGGCGGCCCGCCGCCTGACCTCCGACGCCTCGCTGCAATCGCTTTTCCGATCGGCCGCCGCGCGCAGCGGGTTCCCGGCCAGCCTGCTCGAGGCCATGACCTACCTGGAGAGCTGGGGCGACCCCAAGGCGGAGAGCCCTTCGGGTCCCAAGGGCATCATGCAGATCTCCGAAGCCACCGCTCATGTCATGGGCCTCTCGGTGAAACGCGCCACGCGCTACCGGAAAGTAAGCGAACGCGTGGAGGTGGCGACCAAGCGCGGCAAGCCGAAATTCAAAACCGTGACCCACAAAATTCCCTATACGGTCACCGTGCGCGACGACCGCCTGGTTGCGGCCCGGGCGATTCCCGCCGCGGCGGCGTACCTGGCGGGCATGGAGCGCAAGTTCGGAGGCCGCGATTGGGCTATCTTCGCGTACCACTGCGGCCAGGGCTGCGTAGCGCAGATGCTCGATCTGACGCGCCGCGCGCGCGGAATCCCCGGGGACCACGCGACCGTGGCGCGCATGTTTTTTTCGTGCAGCCCGGCGTGGAACCGCGAGCTCTGCGCAGCCATCTGGCAGCAGATGCAGCGCGACTGGTCGCCCACTTACTGGTTCCGCGTCATGCGCGCGCAGCAGTTGCTGGCGTTGTACCGCGAAGACCCAAGGGAGTTCGCTTCGCTGGCCGGGGAATACAAGAGCGATTTCATCTCCACGCGCGCGCCGCACCGGCTGGCGGTGTGGCTCCGGCGCGGCGACCTGGTGTTCCACAGCGGCGACGACCTGCGCTCGGGCCTCGGCTGGAAGCTGCTGGCCAAGGCGTTCGACCGTCCCAATTACTTCGGCTACTCACTTAACCTGGCGGCCGATTCGAGTGCGAATCCGGACCCCGACTCGGAAGCCTCGCCGGCGGCTATCGGCGCACTTGCCTACATCGCCTTCGAGACACGCCGCCTGTACGAGGAAGTGGATTCGGCCGCCGAGTTTCGCCCCCTTCAGGTGGTCTCGCTGGTGGAACCGGAGGAATTTACTCGTGGGTCGAGGGAACCCGAGGCCCTCGCGCACAGCTCGGGGCAGGTGTTCGACATCGATTACTCCAGCCTGCCGGCAGGCGAGCTGGAGTGCCTGCGCTTCGTGCTGGAGGATCTGGGATGGGACGGCCGGCTGGGTTTCGTGGATGAGGACCACAGCCGTCTGCACATCGGCAGCTCGCCCGGCGCGCGCGAGTTCTTCACCGGCATTTACGAAGAAGCCGCGGGAAAGAGCGCAACGGAGTGAAACCCGCCGCGCCGGTTCAAGGAACTCATGAGCGTGGCGCCATTTAGAGCGGCAGAAGGGCGCTTCCGCGGCGCTAGCGCTCCACTTCCGCGAACACCTTCATCATGTCGCGGTGCGCCAGAATCACGCCGGGGTCGCGTTGCATGGCCTCGAAGTAACGGCGCGCGAACGGCCCGCCGGTGTCGGAAGGCGAGATCAGCTCGCGCGCCCGCGCGATCAACTGATCCGCATCGGGCGCGGCTTCGGGCGCTTTCGCATCGAGCAGCTCGTCGAGCATGACGATGAACTGGGAAAGGTCGCGGAGCCAGGCGAACCACGGGTCGTTCATGGCCAGGTTGAGGTACTGGCCGGTGCTGGTGATGGGCTCGACGTCGCGCTCATAAGATGCGCGTTCGGAAGCCAGCAGGGTGGCGTGCAGGCGCAGCAGGCCGACCCGCAAATCGTTCAACCGGTGGTGGGCGTCAACGGGCATCTGGGTACATCGTAACCCGCCGCGGACGTTGGCGGCGGCGATATGCGTCCGAAGCGCCGGGATCAGATCCGGCGCCATTGCATCCCCCCGAATCGCCACGGATCATATGTACATGGAGAAACCCGGTTTCGATCCCGGCCTAACGCAGCAATTCACGGCCCCCTTCCGGCGGGTCATCAACAAGGACGGCAGCTTCAACGTTCGCCGCCAGGGGGCCACCTGGCGCGACGTGCATCCATACCTGCATCTCATCAACATGAGCTGGCCGGGATTCCTGGCCGTCCTGCTGCTGGGCTATGTGGCCGTCAACACTCTCTTCGCCTGCGTTTACTACGCCCTGGGCCCGGGCCAGCTTCAAGGAATCGACGCCACCACCAATATAGGCCGGTTTCTCGAGACCTTTTTCTTCAGCTCTCACACGTTAAGCACGGTGGGGTACGGCAACATCGCGCCCAAAGGGATGGCCGCCTCGGCGGTTTCCTCGCTCGAGGCGCTGGCCGGAGTGCTCGGTTTCGCGGTGGCCACCGGTCTGCTGTTCGGACGGGTCTCGCGGCCGTCGGCGCGCATCGGCTTCAGCGAGAAGATGCTCGTGGCGCCGTACCAGGGCGGCGCAAGCCTGCAATTCCGGGTGGTCAACCTGCGGCCCAATTCGCTCATGGAACTGGAGGCGCGGGTGATGCTGATGACCGTCGAAATGACGGACGGCCAGCCGCGGCGGACATACAAACTGCTGCGCCTGGAACGGGAGCAGGTCATCTTCTTTCCACTCACCTGGACGGTGGTGCATCCCATCGACGCCGAAAGTCCGCTATGGGGCAAAAGCGCCGAAGACCTGGCCCGCTTGCAGGCGGAGGCGCTGATTCTGATTAAGGCCTACGACGACACCTTCAGCCAGACGGTGCGCGCGCGCTACTCCTACCGGCACGACGAGATTGTCTGGGGCAGGCGATTCGCCCCGGCCTTTTTCGTGGATGGCGAGGGCGACCTGGTGCTGGAATTGCAAAAGGTGGGAGAGTTGGCGTGAGGGAGCGTGGCGCCAAACCCTATGCCCAAATTCGATAAACTGTACCTATGGCTGTTTTGGTAGATATCTCGGATGCTGTTCGTCTGCGGGAAAAGGAGCAGCGTCTGCTGGCGGCGCTGCGGGAGATGGGGCGCGTGATCGTGGCGTTCTCGGGGGGGACGGATTCGGCCTAGCTGGCGTGGGCGGCGCACCAGGCGCTGGGGCCCCAGACAGCCGGCATCACGGCCGATT
>Ga0181517_10002897_pt1 | contig 16884 bp, 9 predicted proteins | sample PEATcosm2014_Bin_31_FD_119748 | JGI IMG/M metagenome (GOLD analysis project Ga0181517, IMG submission 119748) | Peatland microbial communities from MTU Mesocosm Facility, Houghton, MI, USA - PEATcosm2014_Bin01_30_metaG | ecosystem: Environmental > Terrestrial > Soil > Wetlands > Peat | place... | reverse complement strand
CCGGCGTGCATGGCAACCATCTTTATCGCAACCACGGAGACGGCACATTCAGTGACGTGACGCGCGCCGCGGGACTTGCCGGGCCGGGCTCGCTGGGCAGGCCCGCCTGGTCCGTGGCCGCTTGCTGGATCGATTACGACAACGATGGACGGCTGGATTTGTTTGTCTCGAATTATTGCGATTGGGAGCCGGGCATCGATCCCATCTGCGGCGGATTGATGGTCCAGGAACGCGCCTATTGTCATCCCGACAAATACCGTGCCGAGCCGATGCAGCTGTATCACAATAACGGCGACGGCACGTTTACCGAGATCACGCCCAGGACCGGGCTGCCCGACCTGCTGGGCAAGGGAATGGGAGTTGCGATGGCCGATTTTGCCGGCGATGGGCGGCCGGGGATTTTTGTGGCCAACGACAATTCGCGGAACCTGCTGCTGCGCAATCGCGGTAAAGGGTTCGAGGAGATGGCTATCGATGCCGGCGTGGCGTTCAACGGCGATGGCCGCAACATCTCGGGAATGGGAGCGGATTTTGGAGATATCGATGGCGACGGCCGCTTCGACATTGTGATGACCGGGTTGAAGAACGAGACATACGATGTTTTTCTGAACCGCGGCAAGGGTGAGTTTGAAGATGGCAGCTTGCAGACGGGGATGGTGAAGCACAGCCGGCCCTGGAGCGGATGGGGCTGCGGGCTGGTGGACCTGGATAACGACGGCTGGGTAGACCTGTTTGTCGCCGGCGGCGGACTGGATGTGGAGGACGCGCAGCCGAACCGGATCTTCAAGAACAGGGGAGGGAAGTTTGAAGATGCGTCGGCGCTGGCGGGCGCGGAGTTTGCCAGGGCGGGGCTGCATCGCGGCGCTGTGTTTGCAGACTTCGATCGCGACGGGCGTCTGGATGTTGCGGTGACAACGCTGAACGCGCCCATGGAGTTGTGGTGGAACCGCAGCGAGACTCTCGGACATCACTGGCTGCAACTGCGACTGACCGGCGGCGAGAGCAACCGGTCGGCTATCGGCGCCGAGGTTCGCTGCCGTGCGGGTGGCCGCGAGCAGGTCCGAACGGTTTCTTCGAGTGTGGGATACGCCTCGTCAAGCGACCTCACGGTCCATTTCGGGCTCGGCGAAGCGATACGGGCAGCCCTGGAGATTCGCTGGCCCTCAGGCCGCATCCAGAAGCTTGACGGCGTTGCCGCGGACCGGCGGCTGAATCTGGCGGAGCCAATGCATTAAGCGGGATGGCATCTGTCATCCCCACCAGGTTTCTCCAGGCGCCAGATGCGCGCGAACATAATCGGGATCGGGTTCCACGCCGAGACCGGGCTTGTCGGGAATGAGAATGCGACCGTCTTTCACCAGCGGGCCGTCGTGGGTAATGAGGTTTGACCATCCTTTGATGGGATCGCCTACGATGTGCCCCCACGGTAGATCGCTCGCCTGAGCGTTGAAACGGCCCACGCTGAGTTCCTGGCCCTTAAAATCGCGCATGGCAGCGGCGGCGTGGGCAGAGGCCACCGCCCCGAGTGCGCTGGAAGCATTGTGCGAGGAGATGGGCATGTTGTAGAGGTCTGCGAGGTCGGAGATTTTTTTGGCTTCGAGCAGGCCGCCGGCCTTGGGAATGTCGATCTGCGCGATGTGGCAGCCCTGATTGAGAATGAAGGGAAGAAAGCCGTGGCGGGTGTAGAGGTTTTCGCCGGTGAGAATGGGCACGGGCGACTCCTCCGTGAGCTTGACCCAGGAGTCAGAGAACTGGGGCGCGAGCGGGTCTTCGATCCACATAGGCCGCATCGGGGCCACGGCGCGAGCCAGGTTGAGCGCGTCGCTCCAATCGAGCTCCCAATGGGTATGCACGGCAATGCCGAAATCGTGACCGAGGGCTTCGCGCACGTTGGCGAAGGCTTTGGCGTTGAGGTCGAGTTCTTCGTTCGTCAATTGCCGGTTATAACCGCGGGGACTCGTGAAAGTGGTGTCGTAGAGTTGCTCCTTGGGGTAGCCGCGGCGGACGATATCCGTCTTGACCGCGGTGAAGCCGAAGGGATGCTCTTTGATGGTCGCAGCCCACTCGCGGCAGGAAGCCGGATCGAGTGAGTCCTGCGGGCTGCTGGTAAGGTAGACGCGTACGCCGGTGCGATACTGGCCCCCGAGCAACTTGGAGACGGGCTGGCCGAGTAATTTTCCAGCCAGATCCCAGAGAGCGATCTCGACGCCGCTTATCGCGGTTACGGTGACTCCGCCGGTTGCGCCCGCGCCGCCGGTGAGGATGGTCATTTTGGTGAGCAGGGGATCGATATCCAGAGGGTCGGCGCCGAGGATTGCGTCTCTGAGATAACCGAGCATAATGTCCTTGACGCCGAATCCCCAGTAGGCCTCTCCGTAGCCGCTGATGCCGGCATCGGTATCGATGCGCACGTATGTATTCCCGCCCGGCCGGCCGATCACCATGGCTTTCAGATCGGTAATCTTGACTTTCTTCCTGAGGGCCTCCGAGGCGGCGGCGAAGTGCGGTAATGCAGCCGCGGCGGGAACAATGGCGGCAAGACTTTCAAGGAAGCTTCTTCTCTTCATGGAATACCTCGCTGTTCAAAAAACAAGGCACAGCAGTATCGCCGCTACCAGAGCCATGCGTAGATTGCAATGGTAGCGAGCGTTAGCAGGGATAATTGCAGCCGCCAGTCGGAGAGGCCTTGAAAAGCGGCGATCCGCATTTGCCAATCGACGGTGAGACCCTTGACGCTGGCCGGTTCCGGGCGGCGCGTCCAATACGACACGCCGAACAGCACAGCAGTCGTAACGATAGTGCCCCACAGTCCGCGATAAGTGTAGTTCAACGTCAGTTTGTGGTGCAGAAAAGGGAAAATCTGAGCGCCGGTCGCAGTCATGAGCTGGTCGGCGACGAACATCGAAGCGATCATCGTCCCGGTAACCGCCGAGGCGACGGCGCCCTGAAAGTTCATGCGCTTGCTTAGGATGCCAAAGAAGATGGCGGGCGTAACCGGCATGACCAGATAGATCGAGACCGCCTGCAAGTATTTGTAGAGTCCGTCCGGCGTGGTGTAGATGAGATAGGCAGCGGCAACTGCAAGGGGGGTTGTAACAAGAATGGCGGCGCGGCCCAGCAGCACCTGGGTTTTCTCCGGCGAGTTCTTGCGAAATCCAAGAAGAAAGTCGCGAACGATCAGTGTGGAGATGGAGTTCATGACCGAGAGCGAGGAGCCGATGAGCGCACAGATCAGAGCTGCCAGCACCAATCCGCGAAGGCCGGTGGGAAGTAGCTCGCTCAAGAGGGTGACAAAAGTGGTTTTGGGATTTCGACCGGGATAGAGAGCTGCCGCGATGACGCCGGGCAGGGCGAAGATAAAAATCGGACTGAGCTTGAGCAGGGTGGCAAACATGGCGCCGTGGCGGGCTTCCTCAAGGTCCCGGGCGCCGAGCACGCGCTGCACGTTGACCTGGTCCATGCCCCAATAGAACAGCCCTCCATACAGCGCGCCGAGAAGGACCCCTATGAAGGGATAGTTGGGATCGTCATAGGGCCGGGCGACGTGCATGGCGAGCGGCATTTTCGCGACCAGGGCATGCCATCCACCGACTCTGGCCAAGCCAACGAAGAGCATCAGCCCGCAGCCGGCGATCATAATGGCGGTTTGAACCGAGTCTGTATAAGCGACGGCGGTAAATCCGCCCACGATGGTGATCGCCGCGACGCATGCCCCCATCAGCATCACCATGGGCATGACCTCCCATCCCAGCAAACTATGCAGCACCAATGCGCCCGCGTAAAGATGAAACGCGAGCTTTGTCATGATACAGATGACCAGCATGAGTCCGGAGAAAAAGACGCGGGCGGTGCGGTTGTAGCGTAGCTCGAGGAACTCGGGGATGGTATAGACACGAGCTCGAATGTAATAGGGGAAGAGTAAAGCGCAGGCCAGACCGAGACAAATGCAGGTGGTGAGCTCGACGGCGCCGGCGGAAAGACCATAGCGATACGAATCGCCGGAGAGCCCAACCAGGTGTTCGGCGCCAATGTTGGTGGCGAAAAGCGAGGCGCCCACCAGGGGCCAGCCAAGCCGGCGCCCGGCGAGGAAGAACTGCGAACTGGTCTCGCTGGCGCCTTTGCGAATGGCGATGATGAGTCCAGTCGCGATGCTGGCTACAACCGCGACGCAGCAGATCACGATGTCGAGAGCAGAGAGGGACATTCCGATTCCTTAGAAACTGGGCCCTGCACAGCCAATTGTCTAGCCGGAACGGATGCGCGCTGGTGCGTTTAGTCAAACATGGTGTAGAGTATACATGCCAAGCGCCCAAGCGCTTAAAATTCGAAAACGATCGAGCGCCTGCAACGCGCCCAATGGGTCTGAAAGTTGGCCGCGCCAGGTCATCGAGAGGCTTTCTTCGACTCGCATTTCTGGGACATCGCGATGAATGGTACCAAGCTCGATCTTCAACGGCGGCAACTGTGCGCAATCAGGACTGCCATCGCGGTTCTTGCGGCAGGGTGTCTGGGCGTTGGTATTGCGCCCTCGCCGGACCTGTGCGCCAGTGCTGACCGCTCCGGTGCTGGGCGCACAGTCGAACGGACGAGCGAATCCTGGCCGGCGTATGGTGGGCAGGTGGCGCAGGATCATTACTCGAGTCTGGCGCAGATCAACCGGGAAAATGTTAAGGATCTTAAAGTTGCATGGACTTTTGACACTGGCGAGAAGGGCAGTATCGAGTCGACTCCGGTAATCGTGGGGCGGATGCTCTATACCTACACGCCGTCGCTTAAGGTGATTGCGCTGGATGCTGCGACGGGCAAGATGATCTGGACGTTCGACTCAGGTAACCATGAGCCCGACGCGAGCCGCGGCGTTTCTTATTGGACAAACGGTAAAGAAAGCCGCTTGTTTGCCGGGATGCGGAATCTGCTTTATGCATTGGACCCGGCAACGGGCAAGCCCATTGAAAGCTTTGGCGAGGGCGGATTTATCGACCTCCGCAAGGGGTTGCGCGGAAACTACAAGATGCAGTCGATCGGGCTGACCAGCCCGGGGGCAATCTACAAGGACTTGATCATTGTGGGCGGCCGGAATCCGGAGACCCACCCTGCATCGCCGGGCGACATTCGCGCCTTCGATGTGCGCACCGGGGCGCTGCGCTGGCGATTCAAGACCATCCCGGAACCCGGCGAACCGGGGTATGAGACTTGGCCGAAGGATGCCTGGAAGACAGCGGGCGCGGCGAACAACTGGGCCGGGATGGCGCTGGACGAGAAGCGCGGGATTGTCTACGTGCCAACCGGGTCCGCGGTGTTCGACTTTTATGGAGGCGACCGCGCCGGCGACGACCTGTTTTCAGATTGCGAGCTGGCGCTGGACGCAGAGACGGGCAAGCTTCTGTGGTATTTCCAGGGTGTGCATCACGACATCTGGGATCGGGATTTCCCCGCCCCGCCTGCGCTGGTCACCGTGAAGCGCGACGGCAAGCGTGTGGATGCGGTTGCGCAAACCACCAAGCAGGGATGGATGTTCCTCTTCGACCGCGGCAATGGCAAGCTGCTTTTCCCGATCGAGGAGCGCCCGGTGCCGCAGAGCACGGTGCCCGGCGAAGCCACTTCGCCCACGCAGCCGGTGCCTCTGTTGCCGGAGCCTTTCACGCGGCAGGTGGTCGACGAGACGACGCTCACCAATCGAACCCCGCAAGCGCATGATGAGGCGCTGAGGAAGCTGCGCACCTTCGCCGGCGGAGTGCAATTTACGCCCGGCGTGCTGGGCACCCCGACCCTGGAATTTCCCGGGGTGGGTGGCGGAGCAGAGTGGGGTGGATCGGCGGTCGATCCTGACACCGGCGTAATTTATATCAATGCCAACCAGGTGGCCTTCACAACCACGCTGGTGAAGAACGATCTCTCGGCCGGTGTCGGAGTTAGAACCTACCGGAGCCAGTGCGCGGTTTGCCATGGCGCCGACCGAGCAGGCGCTCCGCCGGCCTATCCATCGCTGGTTGGTTTGTTCGATCGCATGACGGGTCCGCAGGTTGCCGCGATCGTTCAACAGGGCAGGGGGCGGATGTCATCTTTCCCGAACCTGGAGGGCGCGACTCTGCAGGCGCTGCTCGAGTATCTGCGTACAGGATCCGATTCCGGCGCTGCCAGCGATGCGGGCCCGGCAGCTCCCGCAGTTGCAGACGAGGACTCCAAGGATCCAGACGCTCTTGCCGGGGCTGGCGTATATACGGCTAGCTGTTCCTTGTGCCATGGCGAAAAGAGGGAAGGTACGCCACCGTCGATTCCGGCGTTACTCGGGGTTGGGCAGCGAATGAATGCATCGCAGGTGACGGACTTGATCCATAACGGCAAAGGTACGATGCCCCCGTTTCCAACCATCGAAGACCATGAACTGAGTGCGCTGCTTCGGTTTCTCCGCGTGGGGACCGAGAGTGCCGGGGAGGATAGCGGCGACGTAGCCGACGAAATGCCCTACAGCATCACCGGCTATACACGGTTCGACGACGCAGAGGGCTATCCAGCCGTGGCTCCTCCATGGGGAACACTGAACGCGATCGATCTGAACACGGGCAAGTATCTGTGGAAGATTCCCCTCGGCGAGTATCCGGAGCTCGCAGCCCAGGGCATGAAGAACACTGGGACCGAGAACTATGGCGGCCCAATTGTGACGGCGGGAGGATTGGTGATTATTGCCGCCACCGACTTCGACCGCAAAATCAGGGCCTTCAACAGCCGCACGGGCGAGCTTCTGTGGGTGGGCAACTTGCCGTTTTCCGGTGTGGCCACGCCGGCCACTTACATGGTCGACGGAAAGCAGTTCATCGTGATTGCCACCAACGGGTCAAGAGATCAACGGTCCGCACAAGGGGCCGTTTACGTGGCGTTTTCCTTGCCGTAATTTTCAGACTCTGAGGAAGCGCGATTTTTTGCGAGAGGGAATCATGAGCATCGATAAGAAGGCGCGATTGGGCGGGATATTCGCCCCGACTGTAACTGCTTTCAACAGCGATGAGTCGCTGAACCCAGCGGGTACGCGGGCTTTTGTGCGCTTTCTGCTGGAAGCGGGCGTGGACGGTCTGGCCCCGCTGGGAAGCGCAGGGGAGCCGGTGGCGCTCAGCACTGAGGAGAGGAAGAGGGCGCTGGAGGCGATTGTCGAAGAGGTCGCAGGAAGCGTCCCGATTTATGCCGGAACCAGCGACTACAGCACTGCGACCACGATCGAGCTGAGTCTGCATGCAAAATCAATTGGTTGCCCGGGACTTATGCTGATGGCGCCCTATCTCCTCAAACCGCCGAAGGAAGATGTGCTCAACCATTTTCGGCGTGTTCGCGAAAAGGTAGGTTTGCCGATCATGGTCTACAACGTGCCGGTGCTGACGGGCATTGAGATAACCCCGGAAGAAATCCAGATGCTGGCCGCCGAGGACGTGGTGCATGCGGTGAAGTGGTCGCACATGGAAATCGCCAAGGTGCAGGACACCCGGCTGCTGTGCGGACCGGCGTTCCCGGTATTTGCCGGTATCGACATCACTGCATTCGCCGCACTGGCCCTTGGCGCGGATGGGTGGATCGGCGGGTTACCGATGATTGTGCCGCGCCTTGCGGTCAAGCTACACCGGTTGTTGGCTGTCGACAAGAATCTGGACGAGGCGCGGGCCCTCTGGATGCGCCTGTTGCCCATCATCCGGCTTGAGTACAGGGCCATGGGGACCAGCGAAGCCAAGCCGCATTGGCTCTCGGTGTGCCGTGAGAGCGCGGCTCTACGCGGCATTCCGGTGGGAGTTTCACGGGCGCCGCTAAGCCCGGTGGATGAGGGAGTACGGGAAGAACTGCGGGTGCTTCTCGACGGGCTGGGTGAACTTACTAATCGTTAGCGCGGGGCAGTGCTGAAGTGTATTCCCGCGATAAACGAAGCAGAGGTGCAATGAAGATCACAAATGTTGAAGTGTTCCTTACAGGCGCGACGTGGCGGAACTTTCTGTTCGTCAAACTCACCACCGACGAAGGCCTGGTGGGTTGGGGCGATGGAACGCTGGAGTGGAAGGAATCGGCGGTTCGCGAACTGATTCTCGACTTCGGCCGACGCCACGTGATCGGCATGAGCCCATTCAACATCGAGGACCTGTGGTTCAAGCTTTATCAGGTTGAGCACAATACGGGCCCGATTATGTTTGCCGCGATGGCCGGGATCGAGACGGCGATGTGGGACCTTGTGGGCAAGGCCGTGGGGCAGCCGGTATACAACCTGGTCGGTGGCGCCGTGCGAAAGCGCATTGAGGTCTACGCGAACGGGTGGTACGCATTCCAGGGCGACCTCGCCACGTTAGCCGACCGCGCGCAGCAGGTGGTGGGTCGGGGCTACAAGGTGTTGAAGTTTGATCCCTTTGGGCCAGGCGGCAGGGAACTCAGTCATGAGCAACTCAAACAAGCTTGCCGGATAGTCGAAGCTGTGCGCACTGCGGTGGGCGACGACGTTGACTTGGCAATCGAATTTCACGGCCGTTTCAGTCCCATCATGGCGCTGGAAGCGATCCGCGCGATGGTGCCTTACCGGCCGCGATGGTGCGAGGAGCCGATTCCCGCCCACAACAACGAGGCAATGGCGCAGGTAGTGGCGGCATCGCCTTTGCGCGTGGCAACGGGTGAACATACGTATAGCCGCTTCGGATTCCTCGACCTGCTCATGCACAAAGGCGCGCACCTGATTCAGCCGGACATTGTTTATTGCGGCGGTTTTATGGAGACCAAGAAGATTGCCGCGATTGCCGAGGCGTTCTATGTAAGCGTCGGGCCGCACAACTGCCGCGGGCCGCTGGGCACGGTCATCGCGATGCACCTCTGCGCGAACATTCCTAATTTCGACATTCTGGAGACCTTTGAGGATTACGATGTTCCCTGGCGCTGCGACCTGACGCCGGGCACGCCGCGTGTGATCAAGGGCTACTACGACATTCCCACCAAACCAGGGTGGGGCGTGGATGTGGACGAAGAGCTGATTCGCGCCCATCCGGAAAATCCCGATGCGAAGTTGAATATGTTCTCCGAACAATGGGAGGAGATCATGTGCAAGTAGCAGCGGCCCCGGCCAAGTGAGGTGAGTCGATGAGCTATGACCATCAGAGCCGGCGGATTCTGGTGACGGGCGCGGCCAACGGGCTGGGGCTGGGAATCGCGCGAACTCTTGCTGCTGCCGGTGCGAGCCTGGTGCTGACGGACGTGGACGCAAAGGTGCATGAAAGAGCCGCGGAGCCGCAGTTTGGGGGACGGGCGATTGCGCTGGTGGGAGACCTGGCTGAGCCGGACGCTGCCCACTGGTTGATCGAGCAAAGTGTTCGCGCGATGGGCTCGCTGAATGGCCTGGTGAATTGCGCCGCCTGGAGCTTTCATAAGCCGGCGCTCGAGACCACGATTGCGGAGTTCGATCGCGTGGTCGCCATCAATCAGCGGGCGCCGTATTTCCTGGTCTGTGAGTTTGCGCGGCAGTTGAGCAAGGGCGAGCAAGATGCCTGCATCGTGAACATCGCGTCGGTGAATGCGCTGGTCGGCAATGCCAACCTGGTTGCGTATGCGGGCACCAAGGGTGCGCTGGCGGCAATGACGCGGGCACTGGCGGTGGAGTTTGCTCCGCGCATGCGCGTGGTTGCGATTTCGCCAGGGAGCGTGCGAACGCACGTAACGGAACAACTGATTCAATCAGGGCAAGTCGATCCCCAAGCGTTGCTCGACACGGCCCTCATCAAGCGTTTTGTCGAAGTCGAGGAGATAGGCGAACTTGTATCGTTTTTGTTCAGCCCGGCGGCGCGGTCGGTCACCGGTGCGAACTGGGTGATCGATGGTGGCTACACGACACGCTAATGCGGTGTCCCAGAAGTTCATACCAGAACGGCGAGAAAGCAAAAGCAGATTCTTCGCTCACAACCCCCAAACTGAAAAGCGTTTGGGGCCCCGTTCGCTCAGAATGACAGTCAGTTTTGTGTTGCGCATTCAGACGCAGGAAAAGCTAGAACAAATTCGGCTCCAACCGAAAGGGAAGCAGTTGCACGGTGACAGGGGTGCATCGAATGACGACTGATAGACGGAACTTCATCAAACTGGCGGGAGCGGGCGCTCTTGCATTCTCGACCGGGCGGATTGGCGCTCAAGAGAAGGTTGGGTTTCCCGACATCGAGCGGCTGCGGCGTGGCCATGTGCAGGCAGGCATCATCGCACCGCAACGGACATATCGGGCAATGGAGTGGGAGTTCCATACGCCGCCTGAGCAGACTTTTGACATCGATCTGAAGGGAGCGATGGCTGCGACGCGCAATGCCGGTGCGGAGTGCGTGATGCTTTACACGCAGGACCATTGGGGCTACGCGTTTTATCCCAGCGACGCGGCGGTGCGACATCCTAACTTGAAATTCGATCTCTTCGGTACGGAATGCGCACTAGCGCGCAAGGCAGGCATCGCGGTTACGTCGTATTACAGCCTGCAGTTCAACAACCAGTGTGCGATTCGCCATCCTGATTGGGCGTGGACAAACGCGAAGGGCGCCGAGCAGAGGTTCTACGAGAAGTGGCATGTGATGTGCCTTGATTCGCCCTATCGACAATACGTGCTGGCGATGATGGATGAAATCTTTGCCCGCTATGAAGTGGATGAATTGTTTCTGGACATCTTCGGAATCCAGTTTTCGATGTATGCGAGCAACGGAATCAATCCGTTTTGTTTTTGCAAATACACCGAAGAAGCGTGGGCCAAAGAGTTCCCCGGCGATCCCTATCGCGAGGGGTTCAAGACGCGTGAAGGGTGGGAGCGACGGTTCCGGTGGCATCAGCGCCGATCGATGACCGACATGCTCGATGAGATTATCGCGGCGGCGCGCAAACACAAGCCGAATCTGCTGGTGTCTCTGAATGGCGGCCCGGAGGCGTTTCCGGACGAGATCATGCGGCGCGTCAGTTTCATCTATGCGGAGCCATTGGATTGTCCCACCGGCATTGCGCTTGGCTCGATTCTGATGCGGGGGTGGGGACGTCCGCATTACCAGGCCGGCGTGTTCACCGACTGCGGGTATTCGGACATGTATCCGGGTGACCTGGCGAGGGTGCAGGCCAACGCCCTGATTGTGCAGAATGCGCGCACCTTCTTTGTGGGCGATGCGCCGGTGCTGAGCGGAATTGACGGGCAGGGATTCTCGAACCGATGGTTTGCCGTTGCTACGGACGCATGGGCGGATGTCAAGAATGTCGATTGTCTGCTCGGACCGGATTTGAAACCGCTGCTGAGCACAGCGGTGCTTTATAGCGAGGGCACGCGCAGAGAATTCGAAGCTGATAAGCGGCCGCAGGATTTTCGACGCTCTACGCTGGGCGCGCTGGAGACGATGACGTACGCCGGGCGTCCGGTGGAGAGCCTGCCGGATTTCAAGCTTGCGCCAGAGGTGCTGAAACCGTTCGAGGTATTGGTGCTTCCCGAGGTGAGTGTACTTTCTTCTGCGCAGGCCGAGACGATTCGAGGATGGGTGAGGGCCGGCGGGACTTTGATTGCTAGTCACCGCTGCGGCTTGTTGGATGAGCAGCGCAAGCAGCGCGAGAACTTCGCTCTGGCCGATGTGTTTGGCGCAGACTATCGCGGCGAGGAGACAGCCTATGCCTTCGACTCCGCAGGCAAACCGCGCGAAGGCGGTACCGTCTCCACCTATCTTGAATCGACCGGGCATCCGCTGGCTGAGCCGATCGCGAAGGGTACAGTGGGACTGCCAGGCACATTTGTGAAGATCAAGGAAACCACGGCGCAGGCGTTGATGCGCTACCGATTGCCGCTGCTTGTCGAGGATGTTCCGAACAACAAGTGGGTCGGATGGGGACCCATTCCTCCAGGCCCGGGCGCGGCGGGCACAGCGGTTGTATTCAACCGGTTCGGCAAGGGGCAGTCGGTATATATCGGCGCGCCGATCTTCTGGGCCATGGCTTGGCGTGCCCAATGGATCCAGACATGGATTCCCTGGCTGATTGGTACGCTGGTCGGAAGCCCGCTTGCGGAACTACGCACGAACCCCTCATCCGAGTTTGTTCATGGCAGCTTTTTCCACGATGTGGAGAAGGGCTTGATTTTGGTACAGGTTCTGGATGCGATCCAATTGGCGACAAAGGGGGAGATGCGGCCGACGCCTCCGGTGGAGATCACTTTGGATGCGGCGCGAATGAACGTGACTGCGGCACGGATTGTCTGGCCGAAAGTACGCGATCTGGCAGTGGCGCGAGTGGGGAAAAGAATCCGAATCGTGCTCGAGAAACCCGATCGGTACACGGCGATTTATCTCAAGCTTGATTGAAGTTCCAGTCGAATTGACCTCCGCTTGCATGGTTCGTCGGATCTACCCAAATTTATGTTGACAGGTCAAATTCCGGTAATTAGTGTGGGTACTGTTTTCCAGGGACGCGCTTAAGCGCTTATTTCAGCGGAAACCATTTCACGTAAAGGATGCGTTTAGTGTCTTCCTTCGAAAGGCTCGAAGCAGCTTCTCTTCACATCGGCCGCCGCGACGTCCTCAAGGGAATCGGGGCAGTTGGAGCATTTCCGCTGCTAGCAGATCGGCTTCTGAACTCGCAGGAACCGCGAAACCGGGAGCATGGGGTCGAAAGCGATCCCGTATCAGACCACACCCGCGAGCAGCTTTTCGATCTGGGCTGGCGATTTCTTCGCGGAGATATTGCCGGCGCGGAGAGCTCGGGCTTTGATGACTCTGCCTGGAGAAAAGTCGATCTTCCCCACGACTGGAGTATTGAAGATCTAACGCCCAACGCGGAGGCTGCGGGCCAAGGAACGATCTGGGTGGGAGGCAACGCGCCCACGCGCATCGGGCCCTTTGATGTGGCATTGAGCCAGGGGCAGGAGGCGACAGGCTGGGTTGTCGGCGGCATCGGTTGGTATCGCAAGCATTTTCAGTTCGCGCCGGCAAACCAGAATGCGCGGGCCGAGATTCGCTTCGACGGGGTATACATGAACTCCGAAGTGTGGATCAACGGCCACTCGCTCGGCAGCCACCCCTACGGTTACACGCCGTTTGTTTACGACTTGACGCAGTTTTTGAAACACGCCGACGAGAATGTGCTCGCGGTAAAGGTACGCAACGAAGGTGCGAACAGCCGCTGGTATTCCGGTTCGGGGATCTATCGGCATGTGTGGCTGACGCTGACCGGCGATCTACGGATTCCCGTGTGGGGCGTGGGAGTGCAGACGCCGAAGGTCTCGCGCGAATTGTCGACGATTGAAGTTTCTGTTGCGGTGGAGAATCGAGCCAAAGTGCAACAAGCCGTGACTATTCGCACGCGCATTCTGGGGCCGGGCGGAACAGTCGCTGCCGGCGGCGACAAGGCCACGGAACTAGCCGCGGGAGATCGATCGAGTGCGTCCCAGACCCTCGAAGTGAAGGACGCACAGCTGTGGTCGCCCGGGGAACCGAACCTGTATCGGGCCGAGGTTGAAGTTCTGCTTGCCGGCAAAGTGGTGGATCGATCGACAGTGTCGTTCGGCATACGCAGCATCGAGGTCAGTATCGAGCAGGGGCTGCGCATCAACGGTGAGCCGGTGAAGTTGAAGGGCGGCTGTGCGCACCATGACAACGGCATTCTCGGCGCAGCAGCGTTCGATCGCGCGGAAGAGCGGCGCGTTGAGATCCTGAAGTCGAATGGGTTCAATGCGATTCGCACCAGCCATAACCCGCCGTCGCCGATGTTCCTCGACACATGCGACAGACTGGGAATGATGGTGATCGACGAAGCGTTCGATTGCTGGAATCTGGGCAAGAACGACGACGATTATCACGTTTATTTTACGGACTGGTGGGAGCGCGATCTGAAATCGATGCTGATGCGCGACCGGAATCATCCCAGCATTCTTTTCTGGAGCATTGGCAACGAGATCGATGGACGGCGCGATACGTCGGGAGTCGCCATCGCCAAACAGCTTCGCGACGCTGTTAAGAGCATCGACTCGTCGCGGCCGGTGACCATGGCCGTGCCCGGCCCGTACGATCACAACCTGCCGGAATGGCAGGCGAACGATCCAGCCTTTTTGCATCTCGATGTGGGCGGCTACAACTATCAATGGCAGCAGTACGAGACGGATCACAAGCGGTTTCCGAATCGGATCATGATGGGAACGGAGTCGTTTCCGTTTGAGGCGTACGACAGTTGGCGTTCTGCGGAACGGCTGAGCTACGTTCTGGGCGATTTTGTGTGGACCGCGATCGACTACCTCGGCGAGTCAGCGATCGGGCACTCCATTCTCTCGCAGACGCCGGGCTGGTGGCGGCAGCAATACCCATGGTTCAACTCGTATTGCGGCGACATCGACCTGATCGGGGAGAAGAAGCCGCAGTCGTTCTATCGCGATGTGCTGTGGCGCCGCAGTCCGTTGGAGATTGCCGTGCAACGGCCGCTGCCGCGCAAAAGAACTGAGGAACTGGCAAACTGGGGCTGGCGCGACGAACTGCGCAGTTGGAGTTGGAAGGGGTACGAGGGATTTCCCTTGAAGGTGCGCGTGTTCACCGCGGGAGACCGGGTGAAGCTTCTGCTCAACGGCAAGGAAATCGGCGAGAAGCCTGTTCCCGAGTCGGCCAAACTGATTGCGGAATTCGATGTTCCGTATGCCGAAGGCGAGTTGCGGGCGATTGCATTCAAAGACGAGCGCGAGATCGCATCGAGTGCGTTGAAATCGGTCGGCAAGGCAGCGCGTCTCCATGTGAGAGTGGACCGCGGAAAGATTCGTCCCGGTCGGGGCGAACTGGCTTTCGCAACCATCGAAATCACCGATGCTGCGGGCGGCTTGGTTCCGGATATGGAGCGCAGGATCGATTTCCGCATCGAAGGCGCGGGAGAACTGGCCGCGGTGGGAAACGCGAATCCGAAGGATGTGGCCAGTTTTCGCGAACCCACTTGCAAGACATTCAACGGCAAATGTCTTGCGGTGCTGCGGTCGCTGGGCCGCGAAGGCCGCATTGCGCTGCGGGTCACCTCCGAAGGACTAACGCCTGCTACGGCGATTGTGGAATGCGCTTCGCTCTAGATGAGAATGTGACGCCTGAACTTGAAGTTATTGCACCTTCCTCTTAACAGAATGATTGCCACCCCCAGAAAGGACAGGAGTCTGATGCGACGGTTCGATGCGAAGAAATGCTTGATCCTGGTTTTGATTTTTCTCGCCGGGCGCTGCTGCCTTTATGCAGTCGATCAACGGCCGTCACGTTTGATGACGGTCTTCAACATCAAGGAGTATGGAGCGACGGGGAACAGGGCGGATAACGCTGGGCCGGCAATTCAAAAGGCCATCGATGCGGCGGCGGCGGCGGGCGGAGGTGTGGTGTATCTTCCGCCGGGTGAATTCACTTCGGGAACGCTGCGGCTGCGCAGCCATGTGAACATTTACATCGAATCCGGCGCAACGCTCTTTGCATCCGAAGAGCCCGCCGCATTCGACTTGCAAAAAGCGCAGTCGAAGGACGCGCTTTTCTTTGGCGAGGATCTTGAAGATATCTCCATTGGCGGCAGGGGCACGGTCGATGGGCAGGCAAAATACTTCTGGGCTCCGGATACGATCGAGCGTTCCTTTCTGCACAAGAAGTTGATTGTCGCGTCCGGCAAATCGCAGATGCGTTCTTATCCTGTCGGCAACGGAACACGCACGGTCTATCCTCATTTGGTTTGGTTGGGGAAATGCAAAAACGTAAGTATCACCGGCGTTTCCTTTGTCAGATCGTTCAGTTGGACGTTCGCTCTGTTTGACTGCTCGCGCGTTGTGATTGACCGGGTTTATCTTTACACCAGCTTGAAAGAAGCGGTGTGGGCGGATGGAATCGACCTTGTCGATTGCAAAGACGTGAGCATCTCAAACAGCACCATCATCACTGGGGACGACTGCATTGTTTTTGTCAGCGGAATCCCCGAGTGGGGGCCGGCTTCAGGGTGCGAACACATCACGGTGACCAACTGCCGCCTTTCGTCGGCCTCGGCCGCCATCAAGTTCAGCGAAGGCAATAGTCTCCGCATTCGCGACATCCTCATCGACAATTGTGCAATCTTCGATTCCAATCGCGGACTGACCCTGCAGATTGCGACGGGAGGCGATATCAGCAATGTCGTCATCTCGAACATCACCATGGACCTGCACCGCTTCGACTGGTTCTGGGCCGGCGACGGGAATGCGTTCAACTTCGAACTCAGGCGCCAGAGCGAGTGGAACGACGAGCCGCGCAAGGCCGACGAACCCGGGCCGGGGTCGATTCATAACGTGATTGTGCACGATGTGATTGTTCATTGCCAGGGCGAGTCCACAATCTACGGCCATCCGGAAAGCTGGCTGAGTGGCGTGACATTTGAAAACATCAAGTTTTTCATTTCAAGCAATCCCGATTCGCCTTATGACACGGCGAAGAATGCGCTGAGCTTCCGCTGGGTCAAGGACCTGAGACTGCGAAACGTCGAAGTGAACTGGGAGAAGCCGGCCTACGACAAGTGGGAGAGCGCGCTTTCGCTCGAAGATATCAATGGGCTGCACGTGGATGGTTTTTCTGGAATCGCGGCCTGGCCGGAGCGCGATTCGCCTGCAATTGCTTTGAAGAACGTTCAGAGTGCCACGCTTCGCGATATGGACGCGAAACAGGGGAACAACGTCTTCCTAAAGGTGAGCGGCGCGGCGAGTCGCGACATTCATTTGATGGAGAATAACTTCCACGACGCGAAGTTCACGTACCAGACCGACTCCGACGTAAACGCGGACGCAGTGACGGCGTTGGATAACTTCCCGGCGGCAAGGTGATCGGGGCATCGTCTGAAGGTTGAAGGATTGGAGAGAAACAGAATGAGAAGGATGATTCTGGGAGCCTTGGTCCTTTGCGCTTCGATGGG